>Ga0334882_1005123_pt1 | contig 10544 bp, 7 predicted proteins | sample GraSluR1_MG_5_FD_207226 | JGI IMG/M metagenome (GOLD analysis project Ga0334882, IMG submission 207226) | Sludge microbial communities from methane-producing bioreactor in Wageningen University, Netherlands - Granular Sludge_15_04-R1 | ecosystem: Engineered > Bioreactor > Anaerobic > Unclassified... | reverse complement strand
CCGCGCCGAACTCAACGAACCCTTCGCAAGCATCACCGACCAAGGCAGGCTCGGAGACGACTGAGGCCGCCCTCTCGGACGGCCCCGCAAGCGTCGGCTGCAATTCTGATAAGAGCAACTGGGTGGACTCCATCGACCACTATGGGAACACGCGACAGCGGGTCGAGCAGCTGATTTCCACGTGGAATCAGGGGTCTGGTGGCGCCGCTGAGTTCATTGGTGAGCCGGATGACCCGCTCATCGACACGTCGGCAGAGCCAAGGAGACGCACTCGAACACCGCTGACGGGGGAGGAAGTGGACGCTATGCGAACAGCCCGCGCCAACGGTGTCAGCGTGAACATCTTGGCAAAGCAGTTCGGCGTTCACCGGGGCACGGTGTGGGCGAAGACGCGGCAACCCTGAAGCTCATTGGGACGCGGTCCAGTGGCGGTGACGCGAGGGTGCGATCCCAATCACGCCGAAGGTCCGGAGGCGAAGTCGGCATCGTGTCAGCTGACCTGGTGGGCGGTAGCGACGACAGGTTGGCCGACTCGTACCCCGTTCCTCCGGTCGGAGGTCGCCTCGAAGACGGCGGACCGCATCGGGTCTTTGCGTGGGTCACCGGGCTACCACAAGCGGGCCGAGCACCAATTCAACCTACTGCAATGGACTCCCGGAGGCCGACAGTCCGTGGGCTTGGGAAGGCTCAAGCCCCCCTGCGGCCAGCGCGCGGAGACGCGCGGCCGCGATCACGCACATGACGCACCAGGGCAGAAGCGACAGGACCGACATCACGAGCCCAATCAACCCAAAGGTCGATGGGACGAGCATCAACACCCCGGATGCGAGCGCCCACCATCCGAGGGCGCGCCCAAGTGCCTTGGTGCGTAGCAGGGCAATGGCGACGAGTAGCAGGGCGATGCCGTTCAAGACGTAGTACGTCAGGAATGCGGTCCCACGCCACGACGCCAACAGCACCTCCCCGGCTGCCACAAGTGCTGGCTGATCGGCGGGAGTGGCACTTGCGTGCTGTTGTGAGAGCAGCAGCATGTCGACGGCCGGGTTTGAGGAGAGGTAGGCCGCCATCCCGAGGACCATGAGCAACCCGGCGATCGCGGCGGTCGACCTCGCCCGATCCCAGAGCACGACTATCAGTGCGAGATAGACCAAGGCCACGAGCACGTTGTTCACGCTGAGCAGCAGGTCCAGGCTGAGCATGCCGAGTAGCGGGTTCTCATCCATGAGGACGAAGAAGCCATCCACCGACGCCGGCGGCGGGTGCAAGGCGAAAACGGCGATCTGTACAACGATGAAGACGACCGAGCCGGCAGCAGCACCGGCACCGGTGAGCAAAACGCCGCGCCAATGTTCTGCACCCGTTCCCGCTGCGGTAGTCCGATCATCCACGGGTGTCGTTCTCCCTCAGGCAACGCCACCCTGCCTGACGCTGATTTGTCACTGAAGGGGACACACAGCAAGCCTACTGCGAAGCCCGCTCCAGGGTCGGGAACTCCGAGCTCGTCGCCCGAGTGGGCAGTCCTCGCCAGGCACGCCAAGCAGGCCCGCAGCGATCGCCGCAAGGTGTGGGTGCAGGGGCCATGGGCATCCCGCCGGAGTCACGGCGACGCAGGTTCATCGTGCTCGCCGGCCTGGCTCCCATGCAGCAGGGCGTCGACGATCAATCGGCACTGGTCTCGAACTGCTTCCTCGGCCACCGGATCATACGTTAGCTGACTTGCCATTCCCTGCATGAAGGCGAGCACCGCCCAGGCCGTGGCATCCGGGTCGATGGACGCGGGAACCTCGGCCTCTGCTTGGGCGCGGCGTACTAGCGACGCGAATGCGGCTCGAAGTTCCTGATCTGATGCCGCGACCGCCATCCCGATCTCCGCGTCGAACGGAGCCCGTTCGACGAAGGCCGCGCCCTGCAACTCGGCCGCTCGGCGGGGTGCGTCCAGGGGCAGAACTGTCACCATGAGCGCTACGAACCAGTCGCGCAAAGTAGGACGCCCGGGTTCGCCGAGAGCAGGCAGGGAAGCCGTCTCGCGCAGCCGCCCGAACATGGCACGGAGCAGTTGTTCCTTGCTGGGGAATGCTTTCTGCACCGCACCAAGCGACATGCCCGCTTCCGCAGCCAAGGAGCGGAAGGTGACCGCCGAAAGCCCGTCACGTGCCACCAGGCGCAAGGCAGCATCAGCGAACTCCGCCTGACGCGGGCTGAGGTCCACGGCTCAGGCCTGCCCGAACTGAGTATCGTTGGGCAGCCGACGCCAGAGGTAGACGGCGTAGCCGACCAGCACAGCCGTCATGGCCGCTACTGCGACCAGCGTCACACGACTCAGCGAGTCGCCGATGCTAAACGCTACAGCGTCGTACAAGATGTGCCACACGATGCCGATCCACAGGCTTCCCGTCACCTCCACGAGTTCGGCGAGGACGAACCCAACCAGGCACGCGAACGCGAACTGCAGCCCAACAAAGGTCGGTTCACCACCAGCGAAGAGGTTCGTCAGGTGCAAGGTGCCAAACACCATAGACGCCCCGACGACCGCCCGCCTCCGACCGAGACTCCGCAACGACGCGAGCAGCAATCCTCGGAACCAGATCTCCTCGCTGAAGCTCACTGCGATGGCGAGCACCACGTAGGCGAGTGCTTGGCTGGCCGCCACGGCGATAGGCGCGGAGGCAACGAGGATCACCGGCAGGGCCGCCAAGGGAATCGCCCACAGCGCGTCCGCCATCGCTCGCGGGCGGCGAAACCCATACCCGGCGAGGGTCGGCCGGGTTCGCCACATGATCACCAACCCGATCAGTGCCGACGCCCCGACAAAGGCGGCCTGAGCATAGGTGGCTGTGGGTTCGTCGAGTCCTCGAGCCTGGCTGAAGCCGGTCCCAAACGCGGTCAGGACGACACCTCCCAGGCCGACGACGATCGCACAGAACCACGGCAGCCGCACCTCCCAGGTCGCCATGGGACGGACGTGAGGGGATACCTCAATCTGTGCAAGTTCGGTCTGCATGACTCCCTTTCGGAATACGCTTGTATCTAGAATACGACTGTATCCACAGTTGTCAAGCGGATGCCAGGCGGCGCCTCGGTAGCGCGCAGGTATCTGGGGCCACTGACGCCACGGGGAACACGCAGACTATGCGAGCAGTCCTACGACTGGTCGTTGCCCATGCGATGTTCGAGAGCTTCATACAGACTCTTGGTGTGTTGGCGGAGCCTCTCGAACTTCGGTTGGCTCGGGTCGTACTCCTTGCGGCTGTGGTCTTGCACAAGGACAGCGAGTGTCCAGATCACTCGGATCATCGCGTCGTCGTCGGCCAGTACCGACTTGATGCAGTCGATTCGCGGGTGGGGCACATCGATGCGGCGCTCTCTGACCTCGGTGACGCGTCGCTCGACGACCTGCACCTTGACGGCTCCGTCGCGGTGGGCTCGGCGGTCTTCATACGCGGCTTTGCGGCAGGCCGGGGAGCAGTAGATACGCGGTCTACCCGTCGGCTTGACCTCTCGGAGCTTGCTACCGCAGCGAGCGCACTTGGTGGGCAGTTCCACGGTCCGTCCGATCCGGGTCGTGCGGTCGAGACGCCGTTGCCTGGCCTTGTGTAGTTCACGGATGCGGGCCGTTTCGTGGGGGCGAAGCTCGCTGAGGAGGACGATCAGGCGTTGCTCCATCGCCCTCTGTCGAGGCCTTCCGAGCTCGTCGCTCTCGACGGCGAAGAACCTGTCGAGCACTCGGCTGTTCAGTGTGGGGATCGCCGCGGTGGCTTCGACGAGTTCGGCTTCGTCGCCGGATTCGAGCGCGGCGAGCCAGCGCTGGTAGCGGGCGTCGAACTCCGCCTTGTCGGGGTCGTAGCGTTTGCGGGCCATGTTCTACGGTACGTCGGTTTCGTCACCGACGTAAGTGGCTGATCCTTGATCTGCAAGAGGCGTGTCGCCTCTGTGAGGAACGATCTTGGAACAGAGTTCGTACATCGTGCGTGCGGGCGTGCACCTGTTCGTCATGGCTGGTGAGGCGAGGAGTCTGAGGCTGCGGGTGACGCGGCGGGATGAGGCTGACCTGGGCAAGCTCATCGAGTGGGTGCTCGGCATCGCCGAGGCGCGGCACCGGGCCTGGGTCGCTGGCGAACCCGATCCCTACGGGCTCCAGCTGCCCAACGAGTTCGCCGAGGCACCTCCAGCCCTTCGGACTGTCAGGGGTGCGCGAGAGAATCGAGAGCAAGTATCGCTCCCGCAAGGAGGCCCACCATGAGCACCACGATCACTACTGGCGTCATCGTTGAGACAGACGCTCCTGTACTGCTCGCGGCGTCCTACCTCCGTGTCTCCACCCGCGAGCAGGCCGAACGCGGCGGCACCGACGAGGGCTTCTCCATCCCCGCGCAGCGTGAGGCGAACGCGAGGAAGGCCGACGAACTGGGTGCGAAGGTCGTGCGCGAGTTCATCGACGCCGGAGAGTCGGCCAGGTCGGCGGATCGCGACGGGCTCAAGGACATGCTCTCGTTCATCACCGCCACCAGGGTGACGTTCTGCATCGTGCACAAGCTCGACCGGCTCGCTCGCAACCGTTCCGATGACGTGAAGATTCACGAGGCTCTGCTCGCCGCTGGGGTGACGCTCGTGTCGGCTACCGAGTCCATCGACCAAACGCCCTCCGGGATGCTCGTCCACGGGATCATGTCGTCCATCGCAGAGTTCTACTCCCGCAACCTCGCCACCGAAGTCACCAAAGGGTTGACGCAGAAGCTCGTGCAGGGCGGCACGCCGATGCGCGCCCCGGTCGGCTACCTCAACGTCCGCCGCACCGACGCCCAGGGCCGTGAGATTCGCACCGTCGAGATCGATCCCGAACGTGCGCCGCTGATCCGGTGGGCGTTCGAGACCTACGCCAAGGGCGAGACCTCGGTCACCGGGCTGCTGCGCGACCTCACCGCGCGAGGCCTGACCACCGTGCCATCGCCGAAGCGCCCGCCGAAGCCGCTCGGGAAGAACACCCTCTACAAGCTGTTCACGAACCCGTACTACGCCGGAGTGGTCCGCTACAAGGGAGCCCTGCACCCCGGCGCGCACGAGCCACTGATCGAACCCGCGCTGTTCGACCAGGTGCAATCGCTGCTGAAGGCCCGCAACGCCAAGATGACACGGCACGTCACGCACGCCCACCACCTGAAAGGCCTGCTGCACTGCGGCTCCTGTGGGTCGCGGATGCTGCTGGACTTCGCCACCAACCCGCGCGGCACGACCTACGCCTACTTCATCTGTTCCGGCCGCGCAGCGAAGAAGACCACCTGCACCCGACGCGCCGTGCCCGTCCACGTTGCTGAGCAGCTGGTGGAGGACTCATACCGCGACATCACGATCAGCGAGGCCGACTACCGACACCTCGCCGCCGAAGTCGACGCCGCGTTCGATGAGCAGAGCGCTGGGCGGGATCAGGAGTTTGCTGACCTCACCGCCAACCGCGCCAGACTCGAAGCCGAGAGCGACAAGGCCCTGGCGGCGCACTTCGCCGACGCCATCGACCTGCCAACGTTGAAGCGGCACCAAGACCGCATCCGCGCGGGCCTCGCCGACATCGAGCAACGCCTCGCCCTGCACGACGAACACCACTCCGGGGCACGGGCGTTCCTCCACGACTCGCTACGACTGCTCACCGACGCGCACCGCGCCTACGCGCACTCCGACGGCGGGAACCGAAGGCTCGCGAACCAGGCGTTCTACACGCGCCTGGAGATCACCGACGACGGGCAACTACGCCCACGCCTCGCCGAGCCGTTCGCCACCATCGTCACCGAGGCGATGAGCGCCGCGGCAGGCAAGGAAGCCAAACGGGAACACTCGCCATCTTCCGATGTCGCGTGTTCCCGTAAGACACTTTGGGTGGACCTCCGTAGAGAGTTTGAGAACCCCTGCCCATCCTTGAAAACCCTGTCTTTGCGCAGGTCACGCGGCTTCTACAAGCAGGACCGGCGTGGGTCGAGGCCGATGGTGACGGACTCCCGGGGTCGGATGGTGCGGTCACTTGAGATGGCTCAAACCCTTCTGCGCCCCGAGCAGGTCGATGACCTGGTGGCGGAGTATCGGGAAGGGGCGACGCTCGTGGAGCTTGCATCTCGGTTCGGAGTGAATCGCCGAACTGTCGCCGCCCACCTGACTCGGCGGGAAGTCTCGATCCGACGCGGGAGTTTCGACCCTTCCCGCATCCACGAAGCAGCCGACCTCTACCTCAGCGGGTTGACGCTGGTAGAGGTCGGCGTGAAGGTCGGGGCAGGGCCGCAGGCGGTCCGGCGGGCACTCGCATCCCACGGCATCGTGATCCGGCCTGGCGGCGGCCGTCGATCGCGCGTCGCCTCGTCCCTGGTCGCAGTCGGGTGACTCTAGGCGTGCAGAACCGGGACGCGAGCATATTCCTCGGTGAAGGCGTCGCGGCGCTGACGGCGACGGATTGCGGCCTCGCACAGGCGTACACGGACGAGCAGCACAACGCTCACGGGTCCCATGATGACGAACTTGAGCGCGTTCCAGCACGCCCACAGCACGATGAGGTGCAGCCAACCGGGACCGCCGACGGCGACCGCGGACGAGCAGGCGTAAGCAATCAGGAAGTACGGGAGAGCGACCAGCATCGCGGGCAGCCCCCACCTGAGTCCGCGTCGGGTGCGGATGGCAGCGAGCAGTCGGTTGCTCGGCATGTAGCGATGCAGGTAATCGCGAGTGCGAACGCTGAGCGTCCAGATGAAGTGGAACATGACGGGCCTCTCGTCACACGTGTTTCTCCGTCGAGGAGGCAGAACGTGTATGAGTGCCCGAAGGCCGTCCCGGAGGACCCGCAATATGAGGAGAACCTGCCTCAACCTCCACTGTACGCCGGGGGCGGCGTTCACGGAACCCTCCGGTTTCGCGTCGCCGTGCGTACCTCTCTGTACGAGCGAGAGGAGCCGATGATGGCGAACCTGAGCCAGTTGGTCCAGGACGAGCGCACAGCACGGATGGTGCTGTCGATGATCGTCGAACCAGACGACGCCGTGACAGGCCGTCTCCTGGGCGAGGTGGGAGCGGTGGAGGTGCTCCGGCTCGCTGAGCGTGACGATGGGGTGCCGGCCCTCGGCACCGTTGACGCACGGGTCTGGCGCGCTCAGTTCGAGCGTCCGGACGCTCAGACACACTCCCAGCGCATCGTCGAAGCCCAGCGCATGGGTATCGGCGTGCTGATCCCTGGCGACCAAGATTGGCCGTCTGCGCTCGACGATCTTGGCGATCGGCGGCCATATGTCCTGTGGACTCGTGGCGCTACCTCGTTCCTGGCGCGACCGCTCAGCGAGTTTGTCACCATCACCGGCGCGAGGGCCGCGACCTCCTACGGCGAGCATGTGGCCGGACAACTGTCTTCCGACCTCGCCAACGCTGAACGGGTAGTGGTTGCCGGCAGTGCGTACGGCATCGAGGGAGCTGCCCATCGAGCGGCCCTGGCGTCCGGTGGCGACACGATCGCGGTCATGGCGAACGGCGTTGATCGTCCCTACCCGGTGGGTCACCGAGAACTGCTTGAGCGAGTTGCCGACCTCGGCCTCATGGTTAGTGAGGTTCCACCAGGTGCGGTGCCTACGCGCCACCGCTTCCTCGCTCGGGCGCGGCTGATGGCCGCTCTATCGGCCGCAACAGTGGTCGTCGAGGCCGGAGCACGCTCCGGTTCTCTGGCCGTCGCGCAACGCGCTCATGAGCTTGGTCGCATCGTGGGTGCCGTTCCAGGACCAATCACGAGCGCAACGAGCGTCGGCTCAAATCATCTGCTCGCTGAAAGGCTTGCGCGAGTCATTTCCCATGCGGATGACGTGGTCCGACGCAGCGAGAAGGCGGAAACGAAGTCACTCAGTCCTGGGACGAGCGCGCATTCGCTACATCAACGTCGCGACCTACCCTTGGACCGCGAGGCTCGACGCGATCTCTAGGTTGGCAGGATCACCACGGTGCTCGCGCACCTTGGCTGGACCTGGCTAGACCTCAATTACTGCGGCCACCTGCTGATAGACCGGTGTCCACAAATCAACTTCGACCTCGGGAGCCTCGATGCTGACAACGAGTGAGTAGTTGACGCCGTTATCGCTCTGATCCATCTTTGGCCGGTTCTTCCACCACCCCGCGACTGGGTACACGACGACAGCTTCCTTGGCGGCGAGGTCGGCGGCTGATCCCGTCCAGATGTCGGTGTGGAGGGAACCAGACGACGTCTGCTGGTCACGTCCGAACAGCCAGCCAGTCTCGGTGTTGAGAGCCAGCGGCTTCTCGCCTTCCTCGCGGGCCTGCTTGTTGACACGTTGGCGGAACGCGTCGAGGTTGTCCTCGGGTCGCTTCATGGCGAAACGCAACCCATGAGAGGGGTAGTGGTATCGCCCGGTCCACCCACGACTCGATGGGTTCGGCTCCACAAAGTACGAGAGTGTGACACGCAGCTGGACTTCGGTCTCGCCAAGTGCTGACAACGCGTCGATAGGCCACGGCAGGCGGTGCAAGTTCATTTCACGGGATTTGCCGCTGCTGGAGTTACCGTCGCGTTCGTAAGGGTGGATCACAGCCTCATCCACCAGCGTCAATGCGTTGATGGCGCTGCGCGTGGCGCGTTCCAGACTGGGCACTCCCATGCCATAGCGGCGCAGCAGGTTGACTGCGGCCCCCTTCGTGGTGGTCGCGTCGATGCGTGTCCGCATCGCGCTGGTCCACTCTGCGGAGTGGACGATCAAGGCACGGATCGTTTCCGGTCTCAAGTGAGGGTACGCCGCACGAATGTCGGCTGCGACGGCCGCTACGTGGGCCGTTGCCGCTGAGGTATCTCGGGTGGTCGTGAAGTAGCCCTCACCTGGATGTTGCAGGCGAGTGGTGAGGATCGCGAGGTTCTCCGGAGTATCTACATCGGTGCCGTCTGGGGTACGAGCGAGGTTTCCGCCAGGTGCGACGACGTCGGGTTTGAACGGCCAACGCTTCTGGTCGAAGGACACCGAAGTGCGGCTGGTCGGTGAGAGTTCACCACGGGCGGCGATTGGCACGTACCCCGCGAAGACATCTGGGGCGTGGTCCATTGCGTCATGTTCGGCGTAGGCTCCGACGACGAGCGCATTCCACGCTTGCGCAGGGTCTTCGACGCCCTCCTCGTCGCTGCGGTCGAGGTGATCGTCTTCGGCCCGCACATCACGGATGTTTCCAGCTGAGACCACGAAGAGTCGGGGCGTTGGTTCTTCGTCTCGGTTCAGGTAGGTGAACTTGGGAACGCTATCGTCGATAGCCCGACCGTAGGTCAGGGCATCGATCGTGGCTGACCACGCGGTTGGACGCCCTGCTTCCTGCATTGGACGGTCCTCGACGCGGTGTCCCGGGTTCGGTGCAGCTGCTGGCGCGGTGATAGCCAACATGAACACCCGAGAACGATCCTGCGCGGAGATCTCTGGCTGATCCACCGCTCGTGCGGTCACCGCCCCGTACACGTCAGGATCGTTGCTACCCGTGTCAGGGAGCAACTTAACGGATTCGAGCCTGTGCCCAAGACGAACGCCGTGCTGCGAGCTGATGGCCGCCTGTAAGTCTCGGTAGAGCGCGAGGCCCGCCATCTCGGTGCCATGCCCATGGATCGCCACATCTTTGCGCCAGCTCGGCTCAACCGCGTGCAGGTCATCGGCTGCAAGCGAATCTTCCAACAGCGGATGCCCGGCTTGAACGCCTCGATCAAGGATGCACACCACAGGCGCGTCAGCTCCTGCGTGCTCAACTCGCGATTGCAGCTCACTCACCCAGTCACGCTGTTCAAATGCGGACAGACTCGGAAGGAAAGAGGCTACTTCGTGAGGACGGCGCAACTCAGCGATGTCATCAATGCTCCGGAAGGTCATGGCGAGTTGCTCGCTGGTGGCGCGGATGAGTACGACCGTTCGGTCACCGAATCCGAGGTAGTGATCGCTCACCGGGAGGCTGTGCTGCCGGGCGTACTCTGTCAGCCGCTCGTACTCTCTACCGTCGCCAGCTCTGAGCCATAGCTCCCACCACCGAGACTGGGTTGGGTCGGTTGGGTACTCGTCGGCAGGGTCTGTCCACAACTCCCGGATCGTTGCACGGCGAATAGACGCGATTCCTTCGATGAGGGTCGCATTGTTTGGCTTACCCTCCACTACTTCAGCAGTCTCCACGTACTGCTCAAGCTTCTTGAGAAAGAACTCCTTCTGCCCATCCGGGATAAAGACCGTCGCGTTTACTACCTCACCAGCGTGCGTCATCTCCGCTTGGACCGCAACAAGCTCTGGCTGTGAACCGGGCCGGCGCGATTCCAAACTCTCAAACATCAATTCGAGGCCGGGAAACGAAGTGAAGGTGAGGTAGGTCCCGGTGGTCTCCGGCTCATCTGTTGGGGGTTCCCAAGCAGCCTCGAACTCCTCGGTTAGGCGTTTCCCATGCTCGCTGCGGCTGCCGCTAAAACCACCGCCCCGACTTGGTACCGGCGTCGAAATGGGCGTGAACGACTCAGACGCGGGCGGCGTCGGCACAAAGATGTGCGGGCGGTCTCGTTCAGCCAT
>Ga0334882_1005121_pt1 | contig 10545 bp, 9 predicted proteins | sample GraSluR1_MG_5_FD_207226 | JGI IMG/M metagenome (GOLD analysis project Ga0334882, IMG submission 207226) | Sludge microbial communities from methane-producing bioreactor in Wageningen University, Netherlands - Granular Sludge_15_04-R1 | ecosystem: Engineered > Bioreactor > Anaerobic > Unclassified... | reverse complement strand
TTTGGAGGTAATAGTATAAAACCTTATGTGGGTGCTGACCTTGGGATTTACAGTTTCGGTGTTAAGATTAAATACGAAGATGAATCAGAAAAAGACAGCGAGATGTATTTTGGCCTGGCCCCCGTGGCCGGAATTCTATACGACATAAACGATAACATGACATTTTGCGCCAATATCAAATTACATAATGTATTCTCTGAAGGGGATTCAGTTTCATGGATTGGCATCAATGCGGGTATTATAATCCCTTTGAATTAACATGCAAATGTGTTAAATATCCGGAAGCAGATTGTCCCTAAAAGTTTACAAGGTACCGGACAACATCACATAAACTAAAAGAGGGTGTCTCACAAGTGGCACCCTCCTTTATTTATCAGCAATACTTCCGTTTATTCATTAAATAAGTACTTCAAAAAAATACTGTTAAGGAATATTATGTTTTCCGCCTGATGGCAGGAACAGTGATTCGCCTTTACAGCCAATCTGACCGGTTTACAGATCTTGTTCGCCGGGAGCAATTTACATACTTATTTGTTCGATTATGTATAGCCTTTGCCGTATTATGCTTTGAAACGGAAAATGAAAGTCAATAAATGGATTTCCCGGATACTGGTTAACCCTTTATTGTTTGTGTACTGCTTATACATTTGAGGCCTTCCTGTTGTCATGTATTAATTGGAAACGATTTGGATTTATCATTTTATCACTCTGATTCAGAAATCATGGCTGGTTTGATTTTTGTGTGCCACCTTACGGCTGGCATGTTCGTAACTCGTTGATGAATACTTTATTAAAATCCCTTCCATAATGTAAAATTTAAATAAGTTTGTTAACCAGGTTATTAATTGATTTTTCCTGTTTTTTCCAGACTTACGCTAAAGATTTGGAAATAATCATTTTTGGAATAGATTGTATATCAAATAAATATCCGATAACACAGTGTTAATATATTAACAATCAATATTTAATCTAATATTCTTCTGTCGAACTCACCTTTAATATAAACTGACATTGACCTGATGAACGCTTCCTGTTCCCGGGTAACCGTACACCTTACTGTATTCTTCAATGTGTTGAAATATTGTAAAATAATAATCTGAATAAAAATGAAAAAGCCCGACCGGAAATCAACATCGGAACATAAAAGATCGAGGCGTGACTTTGTTAAAGGCACTGCCGGGTTAGCTGCTGCCTCAGCCTTTACAGGCGGTGCATTACCTCTGATCGGTATTAGCGAAAGCAAAAGATCTGAAGGATCGTATTATGAACGTTCTGATGCCGCACTTACAGGACCGGGAGACAAAATAAAAGTCACCGGGATAGAAACATTTGTTCTGAGAAACTCATGGGTTTTTGTAAAGATCTCAACTGATGCAGGTATTACAGGATGGGGGGAGATGCTGAAAGATGATGCAAAGGCATGTGCAGCTGGTGCGCTTGAGGTAAGTAATTATCTGAAGGGGCAAGATCCGTTGCGTGTTGCACACCACTGGCAGGCCATTCACAGGGGTTCCTTTTACAGGGGCGGCCCTGTTAAAACAGCCATTCTGAGTGGCATTGATCAGGCCTTGTGGGATATTACCGGTAAAGCCTACGGAGTTCCTGTTTACAGGCTGCTGGGCGGACCAACAAGGGACAGGATAAGGGTTTACGGCCGCCTTGATCCGAAAACCGGAGTGAATGCTATCAAGGTAGGTCCTGAAGGGGGCCAGCGGCAGGCTATAAAATATATAGAGGGACAGAAGTTTGTTGATGAAGTGGTTGAGAGGTTTAAAACCCTCCGCGACAAAACAGGCCCTGAAGTGGACATAGCAGTTGATTTTCACGGAGCTGTCCAGCCTCCTGCTGCACTGCTGCTGATGAAAGCTCTTGAGCCATACCATCCGTGGTTCTACGAGGAGATAGTTCAGGCTCTCAACGTTGATGTTATGGCTGAGCTTGCACGTAAAACACACATTCCCATTGCTACGGGGGAGAGGATATTTACTAAATGGGGGTTCCGCGAGATACTTGAAAAACGCGCGGCAACCATTATCCAGCCAGATGTCTGTTATGCCGGAGGCATCACAGAGCTCAGGCTGATTGCCGGCATGGCAGAAGCGTACTACACCCCTGTCGCCCCGCATAATCCCCAGGGCCCCTGTTCACTGGCAGCAAGTTACCAGGTGGCAGCCTGTATCCCCAATTTCCTTATCCAGGAAAGGGGGGATAATGAATACTCGGATCTTCTCGCGAAACCAATGCCTCCAATAAAGGACGGTTACAGACCCCTGCTGACCGAACCCGGTCTCGGGATCACAATCGATGAGGATAAGCTTATGGCGCAGGTCGGAGAGCCGGTACCATATCATACAAGGTATGATCCTGATGACGGATCAGTGGTTGACTGGTGAATCCCTGCGAGCGCATTGGCTTAGCCGGACTCATATCTCAGTTTCTTCATAGTCTTCTTCCAGGATCTTCGACTTTGGGGGATATTTTACCTTTCTGAGTGGAGGTATCAAAATAATTTTCTTGCTATCCAGATGATTAATGAGACTACAACGCTCAGAATTATCATTGTGGTTACCGGGAAATAGAATCTCAAATTTTCCTTTTCTATCCTTATATCTCCGGGAAGCCGGCCTATCCATGTCATTTTGTGGCCTCCAAAGCAGAGAATAAGGCCGGCTATGATAAGAACCGCACCTGTTGCTATCAATATTTTACCCGCATTGGTCATCGAGATGATCAGGAACACAAAAATACAAACAATTATACTCCCTGAAACAATTTCTGAAAAGTGTGCCGTCCCGGAAAGTTAAATTAAGGTCAAACGAACAGTTATGACAGGGATTGTTCTTAAGCTGTTTTAAGTTTGTGACAGAGTACTTCATCCATATTATCGGTTGCAAGCCAGTCATTTTCTCTCAGAAGCTTACTGTTTATCAATAACGGTCCAAACAATTCTGCATCTCTTATTTCTATAAGGACCAGGTATCTTTTTCCTGCCCATTTATAAAACAGATCATCGGGCAGAACCAGTTTGTCCTGGTTCCTTATAATCATGTCGAAAGACTCTTCGGTTGCAAGAGGGTAAGAATTATAAACACATGAAGCTACAGCTCTGGCTTTTACAGTGTCCGGCTCAACATCATCAACGAAATACAGGTAATCGCCTTCGGCTACAATTCCGTAAGGAGTACATTTTGAGTCTGCACCACGAACAATCATCGACTTGCTGCCTTTGACAAGGTTTTCAATTTCTTTTGCTCCGGAATCCAGGGTAACCAGATGATCCATACCTTAAAGTTTTTCTGAAATCTGTGGTTAAAGCAGGTCGTTTACTATAAAGACTTCAAAAATGGGAAAACGTTACAATATTTTACAGAAAATTTATATGCCTTTGATGTTTTCTGTAACCTGCCAGTGTTATTGTACTCTGTATAAATACTATCAGATGATGTAAATAAGCCTGTTAACGGGCGCAATTTTGCCCGGAGAAATTCTTTTAAGTATATAAAGTATTTTTGTATATTACAGATCGCCTGTTTGAATGTAACCGGACAGGATGACTTTTCTTTCCATAAAGCTGTTAACCTTAAAAATTATCCGATGAAATTACATGATTTACGGAAACTGATTATTGCCGGGATCATATTCCTCGCAGCAGTTCCACTGTTTTCCCAGGCTCCAGGGAAAATAAGGGTGTTATCTTATTACTCAGGACCGACTGAGGCTCTTGACAATTATAATGTCAATCAGATGACACACATAATTTTTTGTTTTGGGAGGCTTAACGGTAACCGGTTCAGCGTAAGAAGCCAGAGAGATACGGCGACTATCGAGAAGATGGTATCCCTTAAAAGCAAAAACCCTGACCTGAAAGTGCTTTTATCCCTTGGTGGATGGGGAGGCTGTAAAACATGTTCCGATGTCTTTGCGACCAGGCAGGGCCGCAAAGAGTTTACGGAGTCGATAAAAGAACACTATGACTACTTTAAAGTTGATGGTCTGGACCTTGACTGGGAATACCCGGGGATATCAGGTTATCCGGGCCATAAATTTATGCCGGCTGACAAAAAGAACTTCACAAAGCTGGTAAATGAATTGAGAAAGCTGGGATACGGTTATGAACTCAGCTTTGCAGCGGGCAGTTCACAAAGATATATCGATTCTGCCGTTCAATGGAACAGGGTAATGAAGAAGGTGGATTATGTGAACCTGATGACCTATGATCATTCAGGTCCGGGTTCCAGAACCGCAATGCATCACACAAGCCTCTATTCAAGCCCCGGCCAGCCCCGGTCGGCTGACCTGACGGTAAGGACCCTGCTCAGTCTTGGGGTGCCCCGTGAAAAGCTGATAGTAGGAGGTGCTTTTTACGGTAAGATATTTGAAGTTGAAGATGATGTCAACAACGGACTTTATCAGCCCGCAAAATTTAAAAATACAATGACATATAAAAATGCCATAACCCAGCTGTCTCCCGACAGTGGGTGGGTATTTCAATGGGATGAAATTGCAGGTGCACCCTATCTGTATAATGCCTCGAAAAAACTGTTTTTCACCTATGACGATAAGCGGTCAATTGAAATGAAAGCAAAATACGTGATTGACAACAAGCTCGGAGGCATTATGTACTGGCAGCTTGGAGGTGACGTATTTACGGACGGGCTTCTTGAGACCATAGACAAAGTGGTAAGAACATACACCGGTGAAGCAAAACTGGATCCGTAAATTACCATTAAGTCAGGAATTATTTGAAGAAGATGATTGCATAACCGGTTTTCAGGAATACTTACCAATACAAATTTATACCATCATGAAAAAGATCGTATCATTGATTTTTCTGTTCGTGTTCACCGTTTCACTTTCTCTGTCTCAGAGCGGTAACACAAGATTATTCACGGTTTTCACTTCTTCCGGTTGTGGCTGTACGGGCTCAGGGGGTGCTCCGATGACATTCACCACCCATGAAGAAGTTCTGGATATGCTTAAGAGGTCATGTACCGGAGTGGATTTTGTGAAATGGGAAGGATCATATGCTGCTGCATGTGATGAAGTGAAAAACAACTTATCAGCTTACGACGGTGTTCTGATCATAGGAAGGATTTCAGGTGACTACAGGCTTGCATTCACAGGATTGCCAACCATAGTGGTATATAACCTGTTTGAATTCATGGACGGCCACCCTTATGATCTAATGAGCAGCGGCAGGCTGGAGGATCTCCGCAATATGCTTAAGGGAGGGACCGACTATGGAGAGCCAAGGATACTTACAGCCCAGCTTGACAGAAGGAACCTCTGCACTCCTGCTGTCACTGAAGCAATGTTCAAAGACCTTGTTAATAAGATCAAACTGATTAAGGTTGTTGACAAGCTTAAGGAAACAAGAATATTAATGGTGAAACGCGACAGGAATGAGGTCATCGCTAGCGTAAACTATCGCGGTGATTACAACCAGTCATTTCAGCCCGGCCATAACAGCGTGTATATTAAGAATATAAAAGAGCTATTTGGTGCAGAGATAATTCCTGTGGAACCGGAAGAATTCTATGAAGCATACCGGAACACAGATGTAAAAAAAGCCGGAAGAGTAGCCGAGGAATGGATCAGAGCTGCAAGAAGTGTTGAAGCATCAAGGGATGAGATAATAAAGTCTGCCAGGGGATATCTGGCACTTGAAACCCTCAGGGAGAAATATAATTGCAATGCAATTTCGACACATATAAGATCAGTTACCGGAAGCGGTGATCTCAAAGACCTGTACAATCCGGGATTAGGTTTGGAGCTTGGCTTCAAAACTCGCGGAATACAGGCGGTATGTCAGAACTACCCTGATATTCTGATAGGACAGGTGATGGCATATTTAATGACCGGAAGGCCAAGCATGCTCGGGGATTTCATTTACGATACCTTTAATTCCACGGCGATCATACTGCATTGCGGCATACCTGTCAATCCTTTTGGTGATGAGCGAAGGATACCATATACTATCAGAACTCATGCCGAGAGCCCGGTAAGGGACCTGCCTGGTGAACCCGGGTCATCAACCGGGATAACCGCTGAATGGCCGGCAGGTGAAAGTGTTACATTGTGGGAGGTACATCCACATACACGGGAGATCAGGCTGCACACCGGTGAAATTGTCGATGGCAAGCTGATATACAGTGGCGGAGAGGATCTCGACAATGTGATGTGCACGGGGAAGATTATTGCGAAAGTTGATAACCTTGAAAAGATCCGGAAACAATTCAAGCCTTACCTCTATGGTATTCACTGCAATGCCACCCTGGGGGACCTCAGGCAGGAATTGAACGACATTGCTGTTTTGCTCGGGATGAAAGCTACAGAAACGGACAGGTAACCGCTTCTCCGATTGCTCCGGGGGATGTTGACCATATTAATTCCGGTATAACTATATGGACAGACTATTACTTCTGATATCGATAATCCTTATTCCTTTTCCAGGGAATTCACAGTCTTATGACAAAAAAGCCATGGAACACTACAACAATGGTTGCAAGATGATATCCGTGAAGAATTATCCCGGAGCGATATCTGCCTTTACCGAAGCTATACGCCTCGATTCCGGCTTCCTCCAGGCCTGGGAGAACAGAGGCGTGGCAAAATATTACCTGGCTGATCACAGAGGGGCAATAGCTGATTATAATGCAGCTCTTGAAATAAATCCTGATGACTATAACACTTATGGAAGAAGAGGTTGGGCCAGGTTTAAGATCCAGGATTGCAGGGGTGCTATTGATGATTTTACGAAGGCTCTGGAAGGCACACTTGATGAAGCCGGGTATTATAATATAAGGGGGAGGGCTAAGTTTGAACTGCAGGATTACCAGGGTGCTATTGAAGATTTTGACAGGGTCATCAAGTCATGGTCGGGCGGAAGGGATAAGAGGGGTGAAGCCTTATACTGGAGAGGCATGGTCAAACTTGATATGGGCCAGAAAGAAAGTGCCTGTCTGGACTTTGACAGGGCCGGAAGGATGGGTTATGAAAAGGCCCTGGAAGTAAAGGAGATGATATTTTGCCCGTAAGCAGGCATCATCTTTATCGTGAAAGCATCATTCTTACCTTCTGAGCAACTTTTTCCGCGATGCCGGCACATTGCTTTATACACTTACCGGAAATAAAACCTTCAACATCTTCAGGCCTTGAAAAGTCATATCTCCAGATTTCGTAACAGGATGTAAAGCCGAATTCGCTGCGGAACCACGTCCCCAGTTCATCACCGTAACTGATGGCCCTGTTGAAATTATTTATCTCGTCATCCATGGCCTCATTCTTTTGATTTCTGATGAGCCTGTTCATTCTGGCAACCCTCGAATAACTGTTCTCAATCTTTGCAGTTTCCGAGCTCAGGGCGATGACCCCGGCAGTAAGAGCCCCGCAGGTGCGGTTAAGCAATGCTGTGCCTCCTAAAAAGATCCATGAGGAGGCTAAAAGATCACGGGTTAACTGAATCTCATTTTCAAGACTGTACAGGACATTATGTGCACAATGAAAATTATTATCATCGAATGCCTCCAGTACCAGTGAATATGATTCCAGCGACTCTTTTGACAGTATTATCGTATCTTTTAATGCATTTGAATAAGGCTTATAAAAACTGCAAACCACTTTTCTGCAAGAATGAGGGCCCCTGTAGCGGATATTGCGACAGAAAACAGACCCGTTAACGGAATTGAAAGTATTTACATACGACTGCGCTTTCAGGATAAGCTTTATTTTTTCAGGGATCGTTTCGGGATTTTCATTCCTGTAGCTGATGAACATAAGGGGAGCTGTCAATACTCCGCACTCGGTATCCGGGCCGGCAATGCCGCCGGCCAGGGCTCCCGAGCAGAGAACCATGTCGGGATTGCTGATCCCGTTTATATCAAGGAGGGTTTGCATAATGGACGGAGCACAGTGCCCCATTCTGAGATAATTGTTCAGGGTTATGGCCTTCTTTGAGCTTAGGATACTGTAGCCGGCAAGCCCTGCTGTCCCAAGGGCTGCCACTGCAATAAGGCCCTTTTTTGTGAAATCCCTTCTGCTCAACGACCTTTTAGCCATGTCAGTACTTCTTTTTTATTAACGACCCGATCATTGATCATTCAAATTTAATACTTTAGCAGTCATAAGCAAAAGACCCTGGCATTTAAAGAGAGAAACGGGAATGTATTTGAACCCGGGTCAACAGTGTTGCTGTGAGACCTGTTTTCTTTTACCCGTTCATTAATTGGTTTGCGGAAAGAACAGAGCCTTAAACAGGATAGACCAGCTGGCAGAAATTATTTATTATCAATGAAGGACACCAGAAATATAAATCTTAAAAATGCGGGTTTGTTCCTTGGCCTGATCCTGTTTATTTTCTTCCTCTCAGCACCTGCTCCGGGAGGTTTGGAAGCGTCGGCATGGAAGACGGCAGCAGTTGCAGTGCTGATGGTGACTTGGTGGATTACTGAAGCGGTACCGATAGCGGCCACAGCTCTTGTCCCCGTTGTCCTGTTTCCTGTACTGGGAATTGCAACTATCGGTGAATCAACGGCACCATATGCAAATCAGTTGATTTTTCTTTTTCTGGGAGGATTCGTTATTGCTACAGCGATGCAGGCATGGAACCTTCACAGACGGATTGCCCTGAGGATAATCAGGTTTGCCGGAGTTAAACCATCATCCATCATAGCAGGTTTCATTGCTGCTTCAGCTTTTCTGAGTATGTGGGTAAGCAACACTGCCACCGCAATGATGATGCTTCCGATAGCACTCTCGGTTATGACTTTTACAGGCAGGAAAGATAATATGCCCGGAGCATCAGGAAATTTTGAGATCATTCTTGTTCTTTCAATAGCATATTCATGCAGCACAGGAGGTATGGCCACTCTGATCGGAACCCCACCCAATGCACTTTTTGCTGCTTTTATGCTTGAACGATATGGGATAGAGATAAGTTTTGCCAGGTGGATGCTAATGGGTGTTCCTTTGGTATTTCTGTTGTTGCCGCTGATGTACTTCATTCTTACACGGCTTGCCTTTCCATTGAAGCTGAAAGAATTACCCGGAGGCAAAGCATTTATTGACAAGCAAATCAGTGAAACCGGCCCCATGACAAAGCCGGAACGTAGAGTTGCCATAGTATTCAGCGTTACTGCATGTTTGTGGATCTTCAGGCCCTTGCTTGTAAAACTTATACCGGGTATTTCAGATGCCGGGATAGCTGTTGCTGCCGGACTTGTATTGTTCACCCTTCCCTCCGGGATGAAGCCGGGTCAGAGGCTGCTCAGCTGGCAGCACCTGAAAGAATTACCCTGGGGTATTCTGATTCTCTTTGGAGGGGGGCTTAGTCTTGCCATGGCTATAAATTCATCCGGTCTGGCCTCATTTATTGGCGGGACGGTTGAGGAATTACGGAATGTTCAGGTGGTCTTTCTGATTCTGCTTGTGGTGTTGATAATAGTTTTTCTGACTGAAATTACAAGCAATACCGCAGTCGCATCCACTTTTATACCTGTTCTTGCATCCATGGCTATCGGATTGGGTCAGAACCCTGTACTGCTTGCTCTTCCTGCGGCACTTGCGGCGAGTTGTGCATTCATGATGCCTGTTGCCACACCCCCCAATGCCATAATCTATGGAAGCGGCAAAGTCAGCATCCTGCAGATGGCTAAAGCAGGACTATGGCTTAATATTGTTTTTTCGATCGTGATAACACTGGCTCATTATTACCTGTTCACACGTTTTTTTGCTGTTGAGATTGATGTCATTCCCGGCTGGGCCTACTGAAAGCTCTGCTGAAAACTGTGATTATCCGGCAAATACTTGCAAAGCCAGCACTTATGACAGATTAAGACACATTTACAGGAACCTTGTTATTTCGGACAGAGGTTTTCTCTGTTTTATATTTATCTTTTTGAACCCCGGTTTGGGATACCCAAGCGGTGTTATTCCAAATATGATTTCTTCAGGTCCCGTGTCAAGAGCTTTTCGGAGCTTTTCGGGGTCGAATGCTGCGATCCAGCAAGTCCCTGCTCCTTCATTTTCAGCTGCAAGGATTATATGCGTCATGGCTATGGCAGCATCGGTCTCAAGGGAACTATATCCGTCATACCGGCGACTCCATGCCTGATCGCGTAATCCGGCCACAGCAAGTACCTGGGGAGCATCACCGAACCAGTCACGATCGTAGCATGCTTTTACCTTTTGAAGCATTGCAGGCGAAGATATCACTATGAATTTCCATGGCTGACGGTTGGCTGCAGAAGGAGCCAGCCTCCCTGCTTCGAGTATCTTTTCCAGAATATCTACTGGCACAGGTCGGTCCGGATCATAACTGCGGACACTTTCACGGGTTTTTATAAGATCTGTGAATTCCATTCTTGTATATGAATTTTGGTTATCATTTCCCTGTTAAAGCAACTGCGGCAAAATGTAAGTTTTGTTGCCCGGGCTATGCAATTCCTTTTGCCTGTTCTGTATTATCTTGCTGATCAAATTAAATTTTCCTTACATGGATGTTTTTCCTAACCGTTCAGATATCCTTTTTCAGCGAGCTGCTCATAT
>Ga0334882_1005119_pt1 | contig 10546 bp, 11 predicted proteins | sample GraSluR1_MG_5_FD_207226 | JGI IMG/M metagenome (GOLD analysis project Ga0334882, IMG submission 207226) | Sludge microbial communities from methane-producing bioreactor in Wageningen University, Netherlands - Granular Sludge_15_04-R1 | ecosystem: Engineered > Bioreactor > Anaerobic >... | reverse complement strand
ACCGCACCTGGCGGCGAGACGTATGCCTGCAGCGCAGCCTTGTCGATGATCCCCTGCCCCGTCGGAGCCGCGGAACCGGCGTTATCGTTCAGGTCGATGAGACGCTCCTCGCGCGTTTTCGCCACATCGCGATTCGCCCAGAATCCAGCCAGAATGGCGTTGACCACGGCCTCGGAGAGTGCATTGTTCATTTTCAGATATGACAACTTTGTTGCACTGGCGGCAACGCCGTCGAATCCAATGACGGTATTGCTGCCGGTGACGGACAGACTCGTCAAGTCGGTCAACGCCGCCACGCTGCCCGACAACGTATTGCTGCCGGTGACGGACAGACTCGTCAAGTCGGTCAACCCCGCCACGCTGCCCGACAGCGTATTGTTGCCGGTGACGCGCAGATACGTCAGCCACGTCCAGGAACTGACATTCCCACCGAACGCGCTGCGTCCATCTGTCTGTGCGCTGTACAATCGCCGCACACGCTCCGCACCACACACGACGATGGTGCGATTCGCCGCTGCCGCGTAAGTGTGCCCGACGGCCGTATCCGCGCCGGCCATGTTGTTGAGCGTGTAATCGTTGCTGCTGCCGTCGTCCCAATAGACGCTTATTTTGTCTCCGGTCGTCTGGGCACGCAGCAGAATCTCGAATAGCAACGTGCTGCTCGGATTCGTGAACACCATCAATGTTGATGAGTTCGTCTTGCTCCGCGCCGCATCGGCCCACACACCGAACGCCGCCGGATTTGCGACGGAATAGCCGAGATCGGCGAGCGATTTCAGCGCCCAGCCGCCGGAGTCGCTGCCGAATAGCGTCAACAATCTGCTCACGTTACACCGGCCTCGTGGCGATGGCGATGATGCGCTCGGCGGCCTGGTTGACCGGTACTCCCGATGTGCCAGAGCGGATTTTGAGATAACGAAACCCGACGAAATCCTGAACCGACAATGGAATCGAACGCGTCGCTGCGACCTGCACGGAATACTCAGTACCATATCGGTCGTATAGTGGCCCGTAGGTCGTGCCATCAATGGATGCATCGAACGTAATCACCGCGGTCGTCCACGCCGCGGGCATGACTATACTGGCAACAACATTATCGCCAATATCTACGGCAGCGCTTAGTGATTCTCCGTTGGCGATGGTTGCCGTCGCCGTGCCGCGAACTCCGATGCTCGATACTCCAATCAGGTAATCTGCGCCGTTGGTATCAATTCCACGGACCAATACTCCGCCAATTTGAATCAATTTATCAGTCATATTTAACTCCTATCTGTACTGAATTGAATTTCGCTAAACTCAGTACATCACGACGCTGCTCATCCCACCGTTCCGCATCGACGAAACACCCCTCGACGTGGAAGCCGCGCTTGAAGTAAATCGTGAGCATCGCGGTATTGTCGCTATAGACGGTCGCTTCGATCTTGCGCTTGCCCCGCATTTCCTCGAGCACGTAATCGACCATCATGGAACCCAAGCCATGCCCGCGATATTCCTCCAGCAGGGCAAAACCGATCCGGGCGATGTGCTCTTTCACCCCGCTCCACAATTGCGCTTGCATCCAGCCGATTACCTGGTGTCCGACGAACACCGGACGACCAGGAATGAACTCGCGCACCTGGTCCGCCATGTCATACAGCAACCATACCTGCCATGAATCATTGAGCATCTCGCACGGCATGGTGTGGCTGAAATGCGTGAATGTGCGGTTATCACGCATCCGTTCCGCGAACTGAGTCGCATCGATCAATCTGCTTTCGGTCAGTCGCGTTATGACAGTCTCGGCCATGGGTGCCTTACGTGGGTGTGCGGGTCGCACCAGATCGTATATCCATGCTCACGACATGACTCGCAAAATGATACCACTGCCTCCTTTGTCCCGAACCGTGCTCCATCATATACCGCTTGCGCATCCATGAAAAGTACGCTGCCGGCGCTGTCCACTTCGAATAGATTCCCGGGTAAGTTGTCGGCATACCATGACGGCGGGAACGGATTGAACATCTGCCCGTCACGACGAAACGCCCAGGTATCGTAAAATTGCAGAAACCCTGCTGTCAGCTCCACCCACACCATCGGAGCAACGACCGGTTTGTCATGCGCACTCAGACGATGAATGAGGTTCGGCTTGATGCTCAGATCGGATTCGAGCCACAGCACTTTGTCCGCCCAATGCTGATCGACAACGAGCTGCAATCCGGTATCCGCACTGATACCCAGGATATAGAATCGCTCCGGATGCACGCAACTGGAATAATATGGTCGTTGCAGATTCAATTCGATTACATCGACGCGCTTGTCGTGCGCTTCCCAGTCGCGCAATCGCTCTATCGTGTCATCGTTGTTATCACCAGTCACGGCCACGACGCGCCAGGTTTGCCAATCGAGCGCGGTCACTTGCTCAACGTAACGCTCGATGTGCCGACCCATATTGCGAAACAGGGAGACGATGTGAACATTCATACCGTCGCCTCAGTGGTGTATTTCTGTCGCTTCTCCAGACGTTTCTCGATCTCAGCAAGCGCCGGTTTCCAATATTCCGTGATTGTTCTGTCGGTATCCAGGTCGAGCGCACCATTCCGGGCCTGCTGTTTCAGTTTCTTGTTGCTGGACTCGCTGTATGCCGCTTCTAGGCAATCGATCACTGAATCAACATAGACCATGAAACGCCACGAATCAGCACCGAAACTCCAATGCCGTTGTCCAGCGATTTTCCAACCGGCGAACAATAATTCGTCTGTCGTGCTGAAATCCGAGGCAATCACTGGCACTCCGCACATTTGTGCTTCCAAAATTGGCAGACCGAACCCCTCCGATTTTGCCGGATTGAGCAACACATCAGATGAGTTGTAGATGTTGCACATGTCGTCATTCGAGTACATGCCCATCACCATTGCGTACACGTTTGGCATGATAACCCGGTCTATGATTCCCAGCCGCTCAACCAGCGCGTGAATGTCGATGGCGCCACTCCACAGGGTGTGGATGTACAAACGTGCGTTGTCGTGCTTCTCTGCAAAACGTGCGAAACCATCCAGTGCTTCGCCGAATCCCTTCCGGTCGTGCTCGTCTTTGTTGGCGGCGACCATCGTGACCAGGAACGCGTCCTGCGGAATGCCCGTTTTTTCGCGTGCCAATTTCTGGTCACCAGGCTTGAATACGTCGCTGTCGGCGGAGCAGGGTACATAGTGTGCATCGATGCCCGCATCTTTGAGCACCTGCGTGCCCCATTGACTCATGCACATCGGATACATCGCGGTGCGCAATGAATTGATGATCGGCTGTGGGCAGGGATCATGATCCAGCGGTAGCCACGGGGCAAAATTCAGTTTGCTACTAATCTCTGCCGGAATTACCCATACATCCATACACGAAATGCAGACGTCCGAACCCGAGGCGCGGTACGCTGCAAGCATGGTATCGGTGCCGTAGTTGTTACCGGTGCTCGGCAAGACCGTCACGATACCGACAGACTCTGCATCCGGTTTGCCCTTCGGCAAAATCCGCCATTTCTGCGGCTCGCCTTGCAAGCCATACCACGAATTGATTACCGCCTCATATCCTAATCGCACGATACCCGGGACAGTCCGTTTCGTGAGCACGCTGTAGGAACCAGTTCCCCACGGCGTGCTGCTGTGCCACAGAATTCTGAGTGTCATCGGTTTCCCTCTCTCCTCGATTCAGGCCGGTGCAATTGCGGAGGAGAGAACACAACCACACCGGCCACGAATCCTGATCATGAGATGCCATTAGGCATCGGTTGCGATTCCATCCACAAACGCGATACACACACAAGCATCGGCGGTCAAGTCATTCCCTGCCGCAGCCTCAAGCTTCTTGAGGAACAGATGCTCTCCCTCATCGCAAAACGCCTGCGCTGCTACGACACTCAGATTCTGCGGCGTGTCAACGGCCCACGTCGTGGCGGTGCCACCAGTCGTGGCAGCGACCGTACCGCCCGCAACGGTGCCGGCGCTACCGTATTTCATCAGCACTATGTCGAAAGTGCCGACCGCTCCGGTCGAAACCGTCACCTCTTTGATAGTGATGCCGCCAAACCCATCGTACACCTGCCCGACAAACGCCAGATCAGCGTCGCCTGGCATGGTTCCGGGATTGATGGTCAGATACTTGGTATTGTTAGCCATGATCTACCTCCTATGGCCTGATCGACTCAACGTCGCTTAATCAGCTCGTTGGCTTCGCTGCATCGAATGTCATCACGATTCCAAATGCTGGCCGCCACACGCCGTGTGCGTAGACGGTGGTGAAGTTCAGCTCCCAGACACGCGCCGATGCATCCCGTTGCGGCTCCAACCGTGGTGCACGGCGCATATCCAGCGCCAATGCCGCTGGTGAGAACATCCCGCCACTGGCATCGTCACCAGAACTCACGGTCAGATCGGAGGTGATGAAGATGTCGGTATCGGCGACGCTGCCTACGAACCAGCGGCGCATCACGTCATCAACCACGCCGACAGGTGCGGGCTGCGTGGTGGCCGCGATGGAAGCTGCTCTCGCCAATTGCGCCCACTGGTAGGTATGCAACACACAGCGATATGGCGGCGGCGCTTTGGTATTCACCAGCTGCGCATGCGCCGCGAAGAAATGCCCCCATGTGATCGTGGTGCCAGCAGAACCGACCGTTCCGCCGGTCAGATTCGCCAGGTCCCCGAGCACATCGTTGTTGATTTTCTTCGCCGTCGCCATGCCGAGCTCCATTGCTGCGTCGTTGCGCACGCCAAATGGGTCAGCGCTCATTCGTTTGTCGGTAAGCGGAAACTGCGCGCCGGCTTCCGCTGGCGTCAACGTTTCCAGCACTGCGGGAGTAAACGCTTGACCAGCGAGGTCGTCAGTCTCCCCGATGGTGTTGACTGTCGCCGAGCCGTATTCGCTGGATACCCTGGTCTTTGCCTCGTCAGTCGTATCCCGGAAAACGGTCACCAGCCGCGTCGCGATGTCGTTTTCTCGTGCGACAAACATCGCGTCTTCGTAAATCGCTTGAATATAGGTGCTGATATCAGTCGATGGATTTAAGGGTGCCATCTGCCCAACCTCCTACTACGTTTGGTTGTCCCATCCCGGCCCGAAAACTACCCCGCCGCCAGCCTCCGCTGCAGCTTTTGGATCCCAAACTTCGCCACCACTACCGTAAATGCGCGCACGTTTCTGCTCGACAGATTCGACTGGCGGCTGACCTGGCCCACCGTCCGGGTTGAACGGCTCAATATGTGGCTGAGCCTTGCCGAACAGATATGGGCGCTGCGTCTTCAATGCCTCGATGGACTCTTTGATTTTGTCGTCCGCTCCGTCGCCGTCCGGGTCGATGGCCTGGGTTGCCATCTGGAAATTCGCGTCGTATGGATCAACCGCCCCCAGTTGTCCGGCAATTACCGCGATTTTCGCTTCGCGCTTCAGGCGCTTATTCTCCTGCGCTGTCTGCTCAACCTTCTGCTCGAATTGCGTCACGCGCTCCTGCAATTTCTCTAATTCGCTCTTCTGGGCGTCTTCGATCTCCTTCAATCTGTCAGCCGCTTGCTTGAGCTGTGCATAGTCCGCCGTTTTGGCCCGTTCACGATCAAGGCGGTCCTTGAGAATCTTGTCAAGCTCAGCCTGCGTGAACGTTTTGTCTGGCGGTGTTGTAACCGGCGGTTGGGTTGGGTCGCCGTCACCCGCTGCTACTACGGTGCTAACATTAGCGTCGTCTACCATCGTTACCTCCCCGGCGTTACCGTCGCCGTGACGTTATGCAGCCTTTTGCTGCGTTACCAATTCCTTCAGCGGTGTTTCGACACGAATCTCGCCCCACACCGCGTCGGTGCTATTTTTCGTCAATTGCCCCAATTCGAATTCTCCAGCTTTCCACGCTTCGAAGCGTCCGTTACCCATCATTTGCCGCTGCAGCGCTTCGGGCTGTTTCTCGAACCACGCCTTCGCGTCTTCGGTCACCAACGGTGCTGGCTGGTCAATGTCGATGCCCAACTCACGATAGGTGAGCGTTTCTGGCTCTGCAAAACAGCGTCCATTATGGTGATCGTTGAGCCGCTCCTCTAACGAGTGCCTGGTGCCATCCATCGCGATGCACGACATGCACGTTCGTTCCCCACGCGCACAACGCCAAATCCACCCTTTGACCACGTGGTCATTGGCGATGTAATTCGCCCGTGCCGCTTCGCGGTAACTGTAAATCTGCGTCGTGCGCGCTGTCCGCAACGACCAGGTGAGCGATTGTCCCAAGTCATCGCGAATCATGCGTGCAATTTTGCGCGGGTTGTAGCCCAGCGCGATTGACTCCGTGAGCCGTTTCTCCACCACGGCCGCAGTCGTGGAACCCAACATTTTCAGATTCTCCCGCAATGGCGAACCGTCCGCCAGGAACCCAAGCAATGTTTCCACCGACTCCGCTGGTAGACGATTCCAGCTTTGCATGATGCGCGCGTCAAGTGGTGCAATTCCGGGGAGGGTTGCCTGCGTGATAATTTTCGCCTCTTTGCCAGCTTGCCCAATCGCCTCCCGCGCGCCCAACGTTAATTCACGGTCCGCATAAATCGCATATTCGTTGATCTCATATTCGATCTGCTTTTTTAATGATTCCAGACGCTGTAATTTATAGCGCTTCCACAGCTTCGGATCGATGACCTCTAATTCGGCCTGCAAAGCCTCGATCTGCGGCAGTAATCGCCGGTATGCTTCGCCATAAGCGTTGACCAATCGCATCGCCGCAGCGCGCTCGCGCTTCAACAACGCTGTACGGAAGGTCTGCATCACGGCGATGACCGGTGGCTGTGGCATTTAGCGCCCCGTCTCGAATGCGCTCAGCAAGCGCGCGCCGAGGTTGTCCTCAACCGCACCCTGCTCCGCCAAGCGCTGTATGATTTGCTCGTGATCGTAACCGACTTTCTCCCGATACGTCTGTTTGTCAATGATCCCCGCTTCGAGTTCTGACAGCAAACGTTGCGTAATTTCTGCGTCGTCTGCCAATACTTCCGGCCAGATTACCGCAATCATGTCAGGCAGCCCGATACCCTGCAATTCGAGACCATGCATACTCAATTCTTCCAGACCCTCGCCATAAAGCAAACGCTTAGTTTCAATTTTCTTGATTGTATCCGAATAGAGCACACGCAGGGCGAAATTCGTGATGTCACCAATTTTGTCTTTGATGCTCGCTGGATCAACCATCCTGGCAACGTGCCAGATTTCCGCTGCCAGCAATTCAGCCAGTGCCCGCGAGCTACTCAGATCGGATTCCATTTCGAGGTTGTAGATATCAGCGTCGGCTTTCGATTTGTTGACGGTAAAGAAACCACCAATTTCTGTTTCGATCATGTCGCCGGCGTCGAAGCCCAGCCCGACTGTTTTCGGGTAGGCGTGGTGTTTGAGGATCCGTGACCAATTCGAGAGCACAAAGTTGAGCATCTGATTGAGCCGGATCGCCAGGCTGATGTCATCCAGCCCATAATAACGAAACGCGCGCGGCAGGTTCTGCCAATCGGTCAGCGGCGCCCATGCATATGGCCATGCCCGTGGCTTTTGCATGACCCACTCCGGCGACGCGCCGCCTTTCGTGGTGAAGACCAACTCCCACCATTCGTCAACATCGTGGTCTACGCCGTCCGTGCTCAGCCGTCCATGCACGTAATCGAGTCGTTTCCCCGGCCCATCGTCACCAGCCTGGAATTGCAAGCGATACCACAACACGCGGCCTACGTCGGCCACGTCCCAGAATGCGGAGCAATTCGCGGGGTTGAGGTTGACAATGCGCGGTTGCATGTTCTCACGCGGTTCGATGCGTGCCCAACAATGCCCCGACAGCGTACCAGACAATGCCATATTATGCAACAGGACCTGTTTCCGGTTCGCCGCCCACAATTCAGCCAGGCTATCGTCTATTGCATCCTGCTCACCATCGCCAGAGGCATCGAAGTCCACGCCATCACCCAGCAAAAATGAGACAGTTTTGTCGGTGATCTGCCCGATCTTCGGCAGGATGATATTATCGTCGATTTTGTCCTTGCCGATCTTGAGCGGGTTTGGCATGAGGCCATCGTAATAATCCCAATTACGCTTGAATATTTCAGCGCGCGCGGTAACCTCAGCGCTATATGCCTCTTCGATCTGCCGGTATTCGTCTGTGTTTTTGTCTAGCTCATACTGCACTGCTGCCGGCATCGCTACCTCAACTGTAAAACGGGTTGGCGGATTGCTGGACCCTCCCGCCGGATAATGTCTGCGCAAATGCGCCCGCCGCTGCGTCCATCCGGTCGTCGTGTGGTGCAGCCGGCTGGTTATGCAATTCGTTCAAGAATGCATCGTTCCACGGCCCACGTTTAATTTTCACGTTTCCGACCTCTGCTTGTGCTGCCAATGGTTTCGCCCTGGCGAGCTTATCACCGCGTGATGGAATGCCATGAGCGGTAATTCCCTTGAGCAAACCAACCAAACGCCAGGTCTCACGCTTACCGGCACTGCCCGGCTCCTGCTCCCAGGCTACGCTGTATTCAATCCCCTGTTGCCTGGCGGCATCAGCGTCCTGCAAGCTGATGTTCAAAAAATTGCGCTCTACTTCTGCTGGTCCCCAGCGGTCACAGACTACATCGAGCACGTACCATGTACTGTTAACATATCGCATCTTCACGCCGGCGGTGAAATCCGGGTCTTCTTTGGCAAGTTCTTTTTTCGTTGCCGCAAAGTCCCAGAAACGACATTCTATCCCGCCTGCGGGTATCTCATCCACGATTTCGAACCAACCCCGATTGAACACGTTGCCCGCTTCCGGCCTGACCTTCCAGTTGCCCGCCTGGAGCCTCATACGTTCCACGTAAGGCAAAGCATTGAGGTTTGCCAGGTACCCCGGGTCTTTCTCCATCAGCGCCGGATTGTCTTCGAGTTTCGCCGGAATGAAGGTCACTGATTTTGGCAACGATTCCGGGTACTTCGCCTGCAATTCCGCTGGGCTATCCCCCCATTTCATATCATCGCCAATCATGACGAACCAGCGCAATATTCCAGCGCGCTCCATGAGCGGGTAGCCATCCTCGCCGATCCACCAAGCAATGAATTCCGCGACCCATGAATCTGGATCGGGGTTTGTTGTCGCGCGCATGTAGGGTTTTACGCCACACGTCGAGCGACTCCGGCTGAGCATATAGAAAAATTGTGACTTGGTAAAGTGCGTCAACTCATCGAATTCGATGAGCGGAATTTGTGACCCCTGCCAATTATATTTGTCTGATTCATACTGCATGTGCGAAAACTTGATACGCGCGCCGGATGGAAACGCCCATTCGAGCGTCGTTTCGCGCTGTGTCCCGCCTACCAGCGAATAAATCCGCTGACTCTCATCCCACATGCCGCCTTCGTTACGGATCTGCGGCGAGGTTCGCCGGAAAATCACCGCTCCGAAATCTGGATTCTTAATGTGCCTAAGTGGTTCCAGCAACAGCGCCCACGTTTTGCCGCCGCCTGCTCCACCACCGTAAACTGCAATATCTGCGGAGTTGGCGAGAAACGCTTCCTGCGGACCGACTTGTGCTCTAATCGCCTCGTCCATTGTCCGGAATGTACACCATCACCGCGTCGATGGGACCACCGTCCGGGCCGCTGATTTCCTGTCGCTCAGTGTAGCCGCGATGCTTCCCAATCGTCTTGAGCGCCAGGTTGATCGCCCATTGCTCGCCAGCGAGAATCGCCTGCTCTAATTTCAGTTCTGCGGTGTCCAACAATTTACCACGATGTGAATCTATTACATCGCGGACCGCTTTGACCTTCTCAGCACGGCGATAGATCGTCTTTGGCGTGCAGCCCAACTTCTGTGACGCCAAGAAAATCGTCCCGTGTGTATCATCCAACGCCTTTATTATTTCTTCATTGCTATATGGCATTTTGGCACCTTACGTTAACTCCGGTGTGCTGCCGGTCATACTTGCCCACCGCTCCAGCGTCACCGCGACATATGCGGGCGAAATCTCAATCCCGCGACATTTACGCCCCGACCGCTCACACGCTATCAGCGTCGTGCCCGATCCGAGGAATGGATCGCAGACGATTTCGTGTGCAAGCGTTGAATTTTCAATCGCGCGCTCAACCAACTCTATAGGCTTCATAGTCGGGTGTTCTGGAGATTTTATCGGGCGATCAATGTTCCACACGGTTGTTTGCTGCCTTCCACCATACCACCGGTGTCCAGCAGTAGGTAGCCACCCAAAGAAAATCGGCTCGGCCTGCCAATGATAACAAACCCCCATCGGAGAGAATGTCGCATTATTTTTTACCCATTGAATAGTCTGTCGCCATATTCCGCGATCTTTAAGCACTTGTCCAAAGAGCAAATGTAGCGGCCCCGGCGGGGCCGCTACATACCACGCCGCACCAGCGGCACAATGTGGAATGACATTATCAAATGCCGCACAAAGCATCCCGATGATCCCATGTTCATCAAGCGTATCACCGGTAATGTTTTCCTCAATTCGATTGCTCAGGCCAATCGAATTGAGCCATTTATTTTTATCGCCTACAGCGACTCCGTAAGGCGGGTCCGTCCACACCG
>Ga0334882_1005116_pt1 | contig 10552 bp, 9 predicted proteins | sample GraSluR1_MG_5_FD_207226 | JGI IMG/M metagenome (GOLD analysis project Ga0334882, IMG submission 207226) | Sludge microbial communities from methane-producing bioreactor in Wageningen University, Netherlands - Granular Sludge_15_04-R1 | ecosystem: Engineered > Bioreactor > Anaerobic > Unclassified... | reverse complement strand
AAGGTCGTGGACGACTTCCCGGTGTTCTTGACGCTCACGCTCACCAGGACGTACTGGCCCTGGGGCTCCTGATTGAGGTACTGGTCACCCACCTTGCTGACACCCGGCTGGACCTTGGTCACGGTGTACTGCAGGTCGCCGGCGTCGACGGCTTCGTTCAGGCCGGCGGCCTTCTCGGTCTGCTTCGTCGCCGGCTTCTCGGTCTGCTCGGTGGCCTGCTGGGCCGTTCCCTGGGCGGCGGGCGCGTCCGACACCGCGGAACCGGCAGTGCCGCTGCCACCCTTATTGGCGTTCACTGCAATCGTGATCACCACGATGACGGCGAGTACCCAGATCCACGGGCGCTTGTACCACTTCTTCTTCGGCTTGGCCGGCTGCTGCGGCGGATAGGGCTGGCCGGGGGCCTGCTGGAACTGCGGGTCCGGCTGCTGGGGGAAGGGGGCCTGGGACATCTCTGCGTCTCCTGTTTCGTACGGCCTGCCTGGTTCGGCTGACAGGTTCCATGGAACCGGGAACGAGGGTGGTGCCACATCGGCCGACCGGGTCCACCCGGTCATCACTTCGGGTGGGACAGAGCTGCTGATATCACCCGAACGGCTGATCCCGCGACCAGGAATCGAACGTATGATCAACCTCGTGTTGAGTCGATCCGAACCACTCGCCGCCGCCGCGGTCGACCGCCGACGGGCCGTTCCCTGGGTGGCCGTCGGCCGTGTCGCCTGGATCGTCGTCGGCGGGCTGGTAGGGATCCTGGCCTGCCTGATCGCCCTGGTCGGCTCGCTCAGTGTGGTGCCCGGCTACCAGACCAGTCCGGGGAGCACCGGGCAGCTGACCGGCCTCGGCGCGTTGGTGCTGCTGGCCTGGCTGCTGGCGATGGGCACGATCTTCGTCCGCCGGAGCCACCCCTGGGTGCCGATGGTGGCGGGGGTCGCGCTCGCTGTCGTCCTGCAGCTCGACAGTCTCCTGCTGCTGCTCGGTGGGGCAGCGGTCGTCCTGCATCGGGATCGCCGGCAGGGGATCATCGCCTCCGCCGTCGCCGGAGCCGTCACCCTGCTCGCCGGCCTGCGGGACGGCCTGCGCCCGTGGGGCCACACTGCGTGGGCGGTCCTTCTGGGGTCGGACCCGTTGTCAGCCCCTGACGGGAGACTCCAGATCGGTGCCAGCCTCGGGCTCGCCGTTGCTGCCGGGATCGTGGTCCTCGGCACAGCCTGGCTGATCCGCTCCCGTCGGGACCTCGGGGTCACCCGGCGAGACCTGGGGGCGACGCGCCAGGCCAGGGTGGTCGCGGAGGATCGCAGCGAACGGCTGGCGACCGCCACGGTCCGACTGGAGGAGCGAGAACGACTTGCCCGCGAGGTGCACGACTCGCTGGCCCACCGACTGTCCCTCATCTCGTTGCACGCCGGTGCCCTGGAAGAGGCCGCTCAGGCCGGGGACCCCTCGGTCGCCGGGTCCGCCGAGATGCTCCGGGCCAGCGCCCACCGGTCACTGGAGGATCTCCGCAATCTGGTCACCGCGCTGCGCGAACCACCGACACAGGACCGTCCGTCGGTGGCGGAGGACCCGGTCCTCGTGTCGGGGATCGGACTGGCTGCTCTTCCGGAACTGATCGATTCCGCCCGCGCCTCCGGCGTCCGCATCGAGGCCACCATCATGGTCCAGGACGCCGACGAGGCCACCGATCTGCTCAACCGAGCCACCTATCGGATCGTCCAGGAGGCACTCACCAATGCGGTGAAGCACGCGCCGGGCCGACCCGTCCGGGTCGATCTCACCGCGGCACCGGCGACCGGGGTCCACCTGACCGTCAGCAATCCGGCAGGCGCGGACGGCGGTCTGCCGGGTGCCGGCAGCGGACTGATCGGGATGCAGGAACGGGCTGAGCTACTGGGCGGGATCCTCACCGCCGCGCCGGATGCGCAGGGAGAGTTCGTCGTCGAGGCGTCCTTGCCGTGGCAGGGCGCTCAGGCGCCCGAACGACACGGTCAGGCCGGCTGATCCACAGGAGCAGGGGCGAGTGTCATAGGTCCCTCCTAGAGTCATCACCGTGGCACACATGCAGGGGGACATCCGGCCGATCCGGGTGATGGTGGTGGACGACGACCCGATGGCGCGCAGCGCGATCCGGGCGATCGTCGAGGCTGATCAGGGGCTGATCGTGGTCGCCGAGGCGTCGGAGGGCGGTGAGGTGATCGACCGCGTGCACGCGCATCACCCGGACGTCGTGCTGATGGATCTCCACCTGCCAGAGGTGAACGGTGTGGCGGTCACCGCTCGGCTGTTGCGTGGGGTCAATCCGCCCAAGGTGATCGCGCTGACGTCGGTGGATCTGGACAGGTACGTGTTCGACGCCCTGGAAGCCGGTGCGAGCGGCTTCCTGCTCAAGGATGTGGCACCCAAGGACCTGCAGCAGGCGATCCGTACGGTCCACGCGGGGGAGTCCGTGCTGTCCCCGCGGAGCACCAGTCATGTCATCCGGCACTTCGTCGATGCCGCTCACCGGGAGCAGAACCTGGAGGCGGCGCGTCGGATCGCACTGTTGACCGCCCGTGAACTGGAAGTCGCCCGCCTGGTCCACGGGGATCTCAGCAACGACGAGATCGCGCGGCGGCTGTGCTGCAGCGCGGCGACTGTCAAGACCCATCTGAGTCACGCAATGGCGAAGCTCGACGCCGCCACCCGCCTCCAGGTCGCGCTGCTGATCGAGCGGGCGGCCCCTGTGGCGCCGGGGCTCGGCGACAGCCGGATGGGATGACGGTTGACAGTTCGGATCCATCGACTAGAGTCACTGGCGTGGCACAGGTCCTGATCCTCCTTCCTTGCCGCAGCGAGGCCTACTGAGGTCGGCCTCCTCGCTGCGGAGTCGAAGCGCGCCGTCCGCCACTCATGACAGCGAGGAAGAGATGACCACCCACACCGTTCCCCAGGCCCGCGTCTCCGACGCCCCCGTCACCGGGCCGTTCGGCACCGTCCCGCAGACCCGCCCCGTGCAGCAGCCCAGCGGGATGCCGATCCAGCGCTACCACGCCTTCGAGCCGGTCCCCCTGCCCGACCGGACCTGGCCCGACAAGAAGATCACCGCCGCACCGCGCTGGTTGTCCACCGACCTGCGCGACGGCAACCAGGCACTGATCGACCCGATGACTCCCAGCCGCAAGCAGAAGCTGTTCGACATGCTGGTGCGGATGGGCTACAAGGAGATCGAGATCGGGTTCCCGTCGGCCTCCCAGACCGATTTCGACTTCGTCCGGCAGCTGATCGAGCGCGACGCGATTCCCGCGGACGTCACCATCACGGTGCTCACCCAGGCCCGTGAGGACCTGATCGAGCGCACCGCGCAGGCCCTGCAGGGCGCCCACCGGGCGAACATCCACCTGTACAACGCGCTGGCCCCGATGTTCCGCCGGGTCGTCTTCCGGATGGACGAGGACGAGGCGAAGGACCTGGCCTGCCGTGGCACCGATCTGGTGATGAAGTACGCCGAGCAGTACCTGGGCGACGTACGGTTCGGCTACGAGTACAGCCCGGAGATCTTCACCCAGACCCCCACCGACTACGCCATCGAGGTCTGCAACGCGGTGATGGACCGCTGGCAGCCGGACGCCGACCGGGAGATCATCCTCAACCTGCCGGCGACCGTCGAGATGTCCACGCCGAACGTGTACGCGGACCAGATCGAGTACTTCTGCCGGCACATCGACCACCGCGACGTCGTCACCGTCTCGCTGCACGCCCACAACGACCGCGGCACCGCGGTCGCGGCGACCGAGCTGGCCCTGATGGCCGGTGCCGACCGGGTCGAGGGCTGCCTGTTCGGCCACGGCGAGCGCACCGGCAACGTCGACCTGGTCACGATGGCGATGAACCTGTTCAGCCAGGGCATCGATCCGATGATCGACTTCTCCCGGATGGACGAGATCCGCCGCACCGTCGAGTACTGCACCGGTCTGCCGGTCCACCCGCGCCACCCGTACGCCGGCGACCTGGTCTACACCGCCTTCTCCGGCTCCCACCAGGACGCCATCAAGAAGGGCTTGGAGGACCTGGAGAAGAAGGCCAGGGCAGCCGGCAGCACGGTCGCCCAGAACGGCTGGGAGGCGCCCTACCTGCCGATCGATCCGCACGACGTCGGTCGTACGTACGAGGCGGTCATCCGGGTCAACTCGCAGTCCGGCAAGGGCGGCATGGCCTACCTGATGAAGGCCGACCACAAGCTGGACCTGCCGCGTCGCCTGCAGATCGAGTTCTCCCGGGTCGTCCAGCAGGCCACCGACGTCTCCGGCGCCGAGATCAGCTCCCAGCAGCTGTGGGACATCTTCAACCACGAGTACATCGAGACCGCCGGCCCGCTGCAGGTGCTGGGCGTCCGCACCCAGAACAACGGGGTGGACACCATCGACGCCACGGTCCGGATGGACGACCAGGAGTTCGAGATCCACGGCGAGGGCAACGGCCCGGTGTCGGCGTACGTCGACGCACTGTCCAGCTTCGGCACCCGCTCGGTCCGGGTCCTCGACTACTCGGAGCACGCGATGGCCGCCGGCGGCGACGCCAAGGCGGCGGCGTACGTCGAGTGCGAGATCGGCGATGGTGACGAGGCCCAGATCATGTGGGGCGTCGGCATCCACGAGAACATCATCACCGCCTCCCTGCAGGCGGTCACCCACGCGGTCAACCGCGCTATCCGCTGACGGCACCGCACCCCTGACTCCGGGCCGTCGCCACACCTGACTCGCCCGGCAGCACGAAGCCCTGCCTCCCACAAGGAGAAGCAGGGCTTCGTGGCGTGTCGGCTTCGTGGCGTGTCAGTCCGCCTGCACCAGCCACAGGTCGGGGCCGAAGATCTCGTAGAACACCTGCTCGGCCGGGTGGCCCGAGGCGATCAGCTGCGACCGGACCGCCTTGAGGAAGGGGAGCGGGCCGCACATCACGACGTTGGCATCGCCGGGGACGGTCACCTCGGAGAGGTCCATCAGGCCCCGGTGGTCACCGTCGGTGCCCTCCTCGAACCAGGTCTCGAGCCGGGCGTTCGGCAGCGCCGCCACGAGGTCCTTCATCTCGTCGGCCAGCGGCCAGTCCGCGGACGTACGATCGGCGTGCAGGACGATCACCTCCCGCTGCGCGCCGCGCTGCGCCAGGGCGCCCAGCAGGGCGAGCATCGGGGTGAGGCCGATCCCGGCCGAGGCGAGCACCAGCGGCACCGTGGTGTCGCGCAGCACCAGGTCGCCGTACGGGTTGGACAGGTCGTAGACGTCGCCGACCTGCAGCTGCCGGTGGATCAGCGGGGTGACCTCGCCCTGCGGGTCGAGCTTGACGGCGATCCGCCGGGTGCCGGCCGGCGAGGGGATGAGGGTGAACTGGCGGGGTTGCCGGGTGCCGTCCGGGGTGGGGACCTGCAGCGAGACGTACTGGCCCGGTTCGGCGGCGGAGACCGGGGTGTCGTCGGCCGGTGCGAAGCTGATCACCGCCACGTCGCCGCCGGTCAGTTCCTTCGTCGTCACCGTCCACGGCGCGAACGGCCGGTCGTTGGCCTGGTCGGCGTAGAGGTTCTTCTCCATCGCGATCAGCGCGTGGGCCATCAGCCAGTAGACCTCGGTCCAGGCGTCGACCACCTCCGGGGTGGCCGCCTCACCGAGGTCGGCCGCGATGGCGCCGAAGAGATGCTCGTACACCGTCGGGTACTCGTCCTCCTGCAGCCCCAACGAGGCGTGCTTGTGCGCGATCCGCGAGAGCACCGTCTCCGGGTAGGAGTCCGGATGCGTCAGCAGCCAGGTGGCGAAGGCGGCGATGGAGCCGGCCAGGGCCTTCGGCTGCTCGCCGGTGAGCTGGTTGGAGCGGCTGAACATGCCGTCGAGCAGATCCGGACGGGACCCGAACATCCGCCGGTAGAACTCCGGGGTGATGAAGGGGATGCGGGCGGCGACGACGGGCGCGGTGGCCTCGATGACCGGGCGGGAGGTGTCCGACAGCATGGGGGTGTTCTCCTTCGTTGGGGATGCCGGAACACTAGCCTATTTACACGGGATAACCGTTGAAATTTCCTGTGGGCAGGCTCACCCGCGAGGGCGGACTAGTGTCGGCACCATGGACTGCAGCGACCTGCTGATCGACGGAATCGAACGCAGCCGGGAGGCCTGTCACGCGGTGTTGCGCGGGTTGACGGCCGAGCAGGCGAACCGGCGCCCGGGCGGCGACCACAACTCCATCACCTGGCTGGTGTGGCACATCGCACGCGAACAGGATGCGCAGATCGCACCATTGGGCGGCACGCCCCAGGTCTGGACCGGTCAGGGATGGTTCCAGCGATTCGGGCTGGACCTGCCCGCCCGGTCGATGGGCTACGGCCACGACTCGGCGGCGGTCGGCAAGGTCGTGGTCGCCGACACCTCCCTGCTGACCGGCTATCTGGACGCCGCGGTGGCGGCCACCAAGGCCCATCTGGCCTCGCTCAGTGACGACCGGCTCGACGAGATCGTCGACGAACGCTGGGATCCGCCGGTCACCCGCGGGGTCCGGCTGGTCAGCATCATCGACGATGCCGCCCAGCACGCCGGTCAGGCGGCGTACGTCCGGGGCCTGCTGTTCGGCTGATGCCCCTCGGTCGGACTCGGCTGGCGTCCCCTCGGTCGGACTCGGCTGGCGTCCCCTCGGTCGACCACGGTCGTGGCCTGGATCAGCCCACCGCGCCGTCGTCGGGTTCGGCGTCCTCCTCTTCGGGGATGACGTCGGTGCGCACCCCCGGTGCGACCGGCTCCGGCAGTGCGTACGGGGTCTTGGCCACGTGCAGGGTGTTCGGCCGATACGGGTCGGCCTGCTCGGGCCCGCCAGCCGGTCCGGTCGGTGCCGCCGTCCCCGCCGCCCGGCCCTCGACGTTGGGCACCGCCCCGCCCATCCGGCGGTCCCGGCCGGCGTACGACTCGATCGCGGTCCACAGGTCACGCCGGTCGAAATCCGGCCACAGGGTGTCGAGGAAGACCAGTTCGGCGTACGCGGACTGCCAGACCAGGAAATTCGAGGTGCGCTGCTCGCCCGAGGATCGGATGAACAGGTCGACGTCGGGCACGTCCGGTTCGTCGAGGAACCGGTGGAACGACGACTCGGTGATGTCCTCCGGCCGCAGCTGCCCGTCCCGGGCCAGCCGGGCGATCTTGCGGGCGGCGTCGACGATCTCCGCCCGCCCGCCGTAGTTCACGCAGAACTGCAGGGTGAGCACGGCGTTGTCCCGGGACTGGTCCTCCGCGGACTCCAGCTCGCGGATCACCGACCGCCACAGCCGGGGTCGGCGGCCGGCCCAGCGGACCCGGATGCCCATCGCGTCCATCTCGTCGCGGCGCCGGGCGATCACGCTGCGGTTGAAACCCATCAGCCAACGGACCTCCTCGGGGGAGCGCTTCCAGTTCTCGGTGGAGAAGGCGTACGCCGACACGTACTTCACGCCGATCTCGATCGCCCCCGCCAGCACGTCCATCAGCACCGCCTCGCCGCGGGCATGGCCCTCGATCCGCTTCAGGCCGCGTTCCTTGGCCCACCGTCCGTTGCCGTCCATCACGATGGCCACGTGGCGCGGCACCTTGTCGGCCGGAAGCTGCGGGGGACGGGCGCCCGAGGGGTGGGGCGGCGGGGGGACCGGCGTACGCGTCGACATGCCCCCAGCCTAGGACCGGTGCGCCGCGCCTCCTGGCTCCCGGGGCCAGGAACCCTAGAATGAGGCGGTGCCGACCTATCGCGACCAGGCGGTGGTGCTGCGGACGCACAAGCTCGGCGAGGCCGACCGCATCATCACGCTGCTGACGCGTGCCCACGGCAAGGTACGGGCGGTAGCGCGGGGAGTGCGGCGGACCGGGTCGAAGTTCGGAGCCCGCCTCGAACCGTTCAGCCACGTCGACCTGCAACTCGCCACCGGGCGCAGCCTGCACTACGTCGACCAGGTGGAGACCGTCCAGGCGTACGGGGCCCGGCTGGCCTCCGACTACCCGGCCTGGACGGCGGGGGAGGTGATGGTGGAGACCGCCGACAAACTGGTGGGGGAGGAGCACCAGCCGGCCCTCCAGCAGTATCGGCTGCTCGTCGGTGCCCTGGCAGTGCTGGTCCGCGGGACCAGCGACGGGCCACGGCCCGCCGCGATGGTGCTGGACTCCTACCTGCTGCGGTCGATGGCGGTCGCCGGCTACGCCCCGACCTTCACCGACTGCGCCTCCTGCGGGGCCCCCGGACCGCACACGGCGTTCTCACCGGCGGCGGGCGGGGTGGTGTGCCGCTTCTGCCGGCCCCCGGCCAGCGCCCATCCCCAGCCGGCGACGCTCGACCTGCTCAGCGCCCTGCTGGTGGGAGACTGGCCCGCCACCAGTGCGGTGGAGGCCATCGTGCAACGCGAGGCGAGCGGTCTGACCGCGGCGTTCGTCAACTGGCACATGGAACGGGGGCTCCGGTCGCTGTCCCTCGTCGAGCGGTAGTGGCTGTCGGGCGGTAGGGAGGGGCCTGCCGAACGGTGCGGTGGGGAACAGCTGATGCTGCCGCGGTGTTGACGGGCTGTGAGTGCTTCGCTGTCCGCCGTCGTGATCGGTGCCGGTCAGGCCGGTCTCGCGGCCTCCTACCACCTCGTCCGGCACGGCCTGCGGCCGTACGTCGACATCGTCGTCCTCGATGCGAATCCCGGCCCGGGCGGTGCCTGGCAGCACCGCTGGCCGTCGCTGACCCTCGGCCGGGCGCACCGCATCCACGACCTGCCGGGTTTCCCGCTCGGTAGCCCCGACCCGGACGAGCCGGCATCGGCGGTGGTCAGCCGCTACTACGGCGCCTTCGAGCGGCAGTTCGGGCTGCCGGTCGTCCGGCCGGTCCGTGTCGATGCCGTCCGTCCAGGCCCCGGCCGGCTGCTGGAGGTGGCTGCGGGACACCGGGTGTGGCGCACCCGGTTCCTGATCAATGCCACCGGCACCTGGGACCGGCCGTTCTGGCCCGCCTACCCGGGCCGGGAGCTGTTCCGCGGCCGCCAGTTGCACACCCACGACTTCCGGAGCGCCGACGAGTTCGCCGGGCAGCACGTCGTCGTGGTCGGCGGTGGCACCTCAGCCGTCCAGTTCCTGCTCCAGCTCGACGCCGTGGCTGCCACCACGACGTGGGTCACCCGACGGCCGCCGGAGTGGATCGACCGCCCGTTCGGCGAGGAATGGGGCCGCGCCGTCGAGCGACGGGTCTCGGCGCGCACCGGCGCCGGTCTGTCACCGGAGAGCGTCGTCGCGGCCACCGGGCTGCCGCTCACCGAGGAGTACCGTCGCGGCATCGACCGGGGCGTCCTCGTCTCGGCCGGGCCGCTGCAGCGGCTCACCCGCGACGGCGTGATCCTCGTGGACGGCCGGACGATCCGCGCCGACACGATCCTGTGGGCCACCGGTTTCCGGCACGCGCTCGACCACCTGGCGCCGCTGGGGCTCCGCGAGCCCGGGGGTGGCATCCGGACCGACGGTGTCCGCAGTGTCCGGGATCCACGGGTGTTCCTCGTCGGCTACGGCGCGTCGGCATCCACTCTCGGTGCGACCCGGGCCGGCCGTGCTGCGGCGCTGGGAGTCCTGGCGTCGTTGGGTGCCGACACTGCTGCGGCGGCCCGCTGATCGGGCTCGATCGGCAGGATCGCGTACGCGGCGCGGATGTGGCTCTCCATCGCCTCGGCCGCCCGCTGCGGGTCCCGGTCGACCAGCGCGTCGTACACCTTCTCATGGTCGGCCATCGCCTGGCGCCGGAAGGTGGGCCAGTCGGCCATCTGCTTCTCGGCCGTCACGATCGGGCGGCGCAGCGACTCCCGGATCGCGATCGTCATGTCGGTCGCCAGGGTGTTGCGCCCGGTGGTGGCGATCGCCACGTGGTAGCGGGTGTCGAGGTCGTTGAAGACGTCGGGGTCCTCGACTCCTGCCATCTGGTCCAGCGCCGCGCGCAGTTCCGCCAGGTCCTCGTCGGTGATGTCGCGGCAGGCGGCGGCGATCGTGGTCCGCTCCAGCGCGATCCGCACCTCGGTGACGTCCTCGACGGGGAAGTCTGCGAGGGCGACCTGGAGCCGCAGCACCTTCTTCAGCGCCTCGGTGCGCAGCGCGGCGACCCGGGTGCCACCCCGGGGGCCCACCGAGGCGGTCAGCACGCCCTGGGCGACCAGCGCGTGGATGGCCTCCCGGACCGCCGGCCGGCTGACCCCGAGCTGGGTCGCCAGGTCCCGCTCCGGCGGAAGTTGCTGGCCGATCACGAGCGATCCGTCGAGGATCGCCTCCTCGATGTGCGACAGCACCACTTCGTAAGCACGACTGCCTGCCGCCACATCACTGCCTGCCGTCACGTCACTGCCCTCCGATCCGGTCACCGGGGTCAGTCTACCGGAACCCCTTGACCATTGGTCTGACCAATCAGTACTGTACGGCTGATGGTCAGACCAATGATGATCATCCGACTTCGTAGGACAGAGGACAAAGGTGTTCCCTATGGCTACCTTCCAGCCGACGCTCGACCCCCTGGGCAGCGTCACCGCCTCCGCACTGGTGGCGCTGGTACCCATTCTGGTCATGCTCAT
>Ga0334882_1005114_pt1 | contig 10552 bp, 6 predicted proteins | sample GraSluR1_MG_5_FD_207226 | JGI IMG/M metagenome (GOLD analysis project Ga0334882, IMG submission 207226) | Sludge microbial communities from methane-producing bioreactor in Wageningen University, Netherlands - Granular Sludge_15_04-R1 | ecosystem: Engineered > Bioreactor > Anaerobic > Unclassified... | reverse complement strand
TATCGTCAGGAAGAAGGAGACAGGCGGCAGGCCGTTTTTCCAGGCCTGCGATATATCCATGCTGAACGAACACTTCCTGCAGTTCCTCAATTTCGGCGGGTATCCCGAGGTGGTCTTCTCGAAGGCGATACAGGCGAACCCCTCGCGTTTCATAAAGGGAGACATCATTGACAAGGTTCTTCTTCGTGACCTTCCAAGCCTGTATGGCATAAGTGATGTGCAGGAGCTGAACAGGCTTTTCACCACCCTGGCATTCAATTCTGGGGATGAAGTATCCCTGCAGGATCTGTCCACCGATTCCGGTGTTGCCAAGAATACGATAAAGAGATACATCGAATATCTCGAGGCAGCGTTTCTGATCAAAACCGTTCACCGAATTGATGAGTCCGCACGGCGGTTCAATCGTGCCCGGTGTTTCAAGGTGTATCTGACAAACCCCTCGATGAGAACTGCACTATTCTCTGCGGTAAGCGGAGATTCGGCGGAAATGGGTTCGCTGGCGGAAACCGCTGTTTTTTCCCAGTACTTCCATGATGAGAACGCCGACCTCTATTACAGCCGCTGGAAGAAGGGGGAAGTGGACATTGTCCGGCTAAATGCCGTACAGAAACCGGTATGGGCAGTGGAAGTGAAATGGTCTGACAGGCACACCGAAAGGCCCGGCGAACTGAAAGCCCTGACGGAGTTCTGCCGGCGCAACAACCTGAATACAGGGTGGGTAACAACCCGTACCATCAGCAAAACCATTGACCGCGATGGCCTGACCATCCGGTTCATTCCCACCAGTGAACTCTGCTATACTGTTGGATACAACATAATCCATGGCAGACAATCATTGGCTTCCGATTCTCCCTGAAGCGTAAGATGCCGGGGAGGGGGATCAGAAAACGGGCGTTTCGATAGGCGCTGAACCGGTGATCTACGGACCCTGCGGGTGGAATGGGAAGAAGTTTGACATTAGTATATATCATGGTATATATTTTGATCAAGGAGATGAGATCATGCAAAAAGCGAAGCTGTTTCAGAATGGAAGATCCCAGGCAGTCCGCCTTCCAAAGGAGTTTCGATTCAAAGGGGATGATGTGTTCATCCAAAAACATGGTGATGCAGTGCTGTTGATTCCTCATGAGAAAGCTTGGGAAGTATTTTTGGAAGGTCTATCAAGTTTTTCTGATGACTTCATGAATGATGGGAGAGATCAGGGAGTAGATCAACAGCGGGAAGTGCTGTGATGTTTCTACTTGATACAAATATATGCATTTATGCAATTAATCGGAAGCCAGAGAAACTATTAGGTGTTATAAAAGAGAAATCAGTATTGGGTCTGCATGTTTCTTCAATAACACTTGCAGAATTGGAAAATGGAATTGAGAATAGCCTGCAACAAGAAAAGAATAGAATAGCGTTACTAAAATTTATCTCAATTTTCAATGTACTTTGTTTTGATGACGAAGACGCAATATCCTATGGAAAACTCAAATCAAGACTTGAAAGAACGGGAAGACTCATTGGTCCACTTGATATGTTACTGGCAGCCCAAGCGTTTAGTAAGGACATGATATTTGTTACCAGTAACGCAAGCGAATTCGAGCGTGTCGAGGGATTGCAGATAGAAGATTGGTCGAAATAGGAAAACACGCTGAACATTCGCTTAACCCCCGCTTGTCCTTTGTTTCAGAGTTGCTTCCTGTTATTCGCTTATCAGCTGCCGCTTGTGAACCAGTCCAGATACTCAGGCAGGTGTTCACAGAGGAAATGGGGCAGGTTGAGAAGCTTGAAGTTCTTTCCATTCACAGTTTTCAGGCGGTCGACCGTTACCGGCCCGCTGTAGAACCTTGCGGCGTAACCGTGGGGGCAGCTGTCCATGAAGCTGTGCAGTGACCGGAGGCGGCCTGTGGAACCGGATTTCACCTCAATTGGAACCAGAATGTCTCCGCTCTGACAGAGGAAGTCCACCTCGGCACAGGAGCCACGGCTCTCACGGGCCCAGAACACTGGTTTGCATCCAATGGCTTTCAGGGTCTGAGCTATCTGCTGTTCAGCCAGTATTCCCCTGAAGGCTTCGTTCAAATCTCTGGTACCCAGTATTTCAGACTGGATTCCAACCGAGTACGCCAGCAGGCCGGAATCCAGGAAAAACAGTTTTGGGTGTTTTCTGAGGTTGGGTCTCGCCGGGGGGCTCACTTCCGAGGCGGGGTACACCAATTCGACAAGCATTGCTTTCTGCAAGGTCCGCAGGGCTTCCCCAACCTCACGAGACCTGTAGGAGGAGTTCCCGAATCCGGCAAACTTGATCCTTGTGCCGGCATGGCGCGGGGCTGATTCCAGGCAATGTGTGATTACCCTTCGCATGGACGAGCCGGAAGTGTACTTCGGCACATCATCCTGGAAAGCAAGCAAAAGTGATGAATAGTACCGCTGCAGAGACTCCAGCTTGCGGCCCTGCAAAAGCATTCGCACCGGCTCCGGCATGCCGCCGATAATGGTGTACCGCACGAATTCGCCATTAACCGCATTCAGGGCATAGTCCGGGAATGGAATCGCCGTGAGAAGGGATTTCATTTCAGCTCTACCCACTGCTCCCAGGAATTCACTGAATGTAAGGGGGTAAACAAAGCTCTGCTCCACCCTCCCCACGGGGAAACCCATCCCTTCGTTACCGATGTATGCTTCCAGAAGGGATCCCGACGCTATAACCGCAAGCTGGGGAAGCTGCTCATACAGGAATCTTATGTAGTTGAATGCTTCCGGGCAGGCCTGGACCTCGTCGAGGAAAAGAAGTGTGCTCTCCAGCGGAGTTTGCACATTCTTCTCGAGCATTACGGCGCTTAAGAGATCGAAAGCGGGAAGATCCCTGGTAAAAACGGACTTCTCTCCGGGTGCTTCAAGGTTGATCTCCAGATATCCGGGAATCTTTTCCGCCAGCATTCTCACTGCAGTTGTCTTCCCTGTCTGACGGGCTCCCCGGATGATCAGGGGTTTTCTATCGCTTCTGCCATACCAATCCGTAAGTGTTGCAAGTATTCCCCTCTGAAACATCGTTACCCCCTTCGTTATCCCTGATCATAATACATCTTTCGTAACAAATACAACCATCTTTGTTACAATGCTTGTAACATTGCATAGGGTATTGCGGTTCTGCTGAGTGGAATCAGAAGATGCAGGTTGAAGTTGAGAACCCGGGAACGCCTTCTCATGCGATCGTAGGCTTCCCCATTCAGGGGACATCTGTTAGAGTGAGACTTCCCGCCAACCCAGGAGGCGGGGTGAAACGGGCCAGGTCAATGGAAACGCGTATCGTGGCGGCCCTGCGGTAAGCCGATTCGGGAGGGAGATAGCCGATGGGTGCTTTGAAGCTGCTGTTTGCCTTGCTGGTGTTGTCAGCCTTCGCCTGGGGCGGGGTGGTGGATGCTGGCTCTTTCGTTTACCTGGGGGCTTTCACGCTTCCCCGGGGGGGTGAGAGGCCCTTTACCTTCCAGTACGGCGGGGAGGCCATGACTTTCTGCCCCACGGGCAACTCCCTTGGGGCGGATGACGGGTTTCCCGGGTCTCTTTTCATTATGGGGCACAACTCCATGCCCTACGGAGAACTGCCCGGGGGGAACCTGGTGGCGGAGGTTGACATTCCCGTTCCGATAATCGCTTCCCGGGTTGAGAGCCTTAACAGGGCAGTGTTCCTGCAGGGGTTCACGGATGTTTCCGGGGGGTTGTTCGACGGGCTCGACGAGATTCCCCGGGCGGGGATGGAGTACCTGGATACCCGGGCAACCGGGCCGCTGGTTCACCTCTGCCGGGGACAGCATCTGCAGGATTCACCCCGGGCTTCACACGGGTGGTTCAGCCCGGATCTGTCCGCGCCGGATACAAGAGGGGCATGGTTCATCGGGGATTACTCACTGTACAGCACCAATGACTATCTGTTCTCGGCTCCCTCTGATTGGGCTTCGGAGCATACCGGCGGCCGGATGCTTCTTACCGGGCGCTACCGTGACGGGGGGTGGTCGGGGATGGGGCCGTCCCTTTACGCCTACCGGCCATGGACCGATGACTCCGGTACTCCCCATGCCCCGCAGAGCAGGCTGGAAGGGGTGGTTCTTCTTGGGTACGATTCATCCTTCGGCACCGAGCGGATAAGCAACTGCCTCGCGGGTTACCAGCACGCCGACGAGTGGACGGGCGGGGCCTGGGTAACCGACGGCAGGGGAAATGAAGCGGTGCTGTTCGCCGGAACCAGAGGCACAGGGGAGTATTACTGGTACGGATACATCAGCTCCCTGGGGCCTGAGCACCCCTTCGTTGAAAGGGAGATGATCGGTGACTTCACCCTGTGCAGGAGGGCCGACGGCTCACCGGTCGGGGCAGAAGTGTCACGGGGTGAACCTGCCTCGACCCGGGGCTGGTGGAGCAGCAGCTTCAGCCCCGGGTTCCTGCTGTACGATCCTTCCGACCTGGCCAGGGTTGCCTCCGGAGAGATGGAGCCATGGGAGCCCCAGCCCTCTTCCTTTGTAGGCATCGACGAACACCTGTTCCTTTCCGCCGGGGTTGAACCCGAGATGCTGGGTTCCGGTGCGCAAAGGCGGTTCCGGCTGGGAGACGCCGCCTGGGACCGGGAGAGCAGGCTTCTTTATGTGCTGGAGCTTTTCGCGGAGGGGGCGGCGCCGGTGGTGCATGTATGGAGAGTGGACTGAACCGGCGGTATGACCGCCACTGCTCCGCCGATGGAGCTTTCCCGGGGGTCGGGGTTGTCGCCGGCTGATCGCCATTGATAGAGGGTCGGGTTGCAGGCTGCTGTTGTTCAATGCAGTTCTGTGTGTGTACTTAACGATGTCTCGCGCTGTTTTTGAGGGATGAACCGGGAATTGGTGTCTTTGCAGTTGCCCGTTTCAGAAGCCCGGTTTTGGTTCCAGCAATAAGACAGGTGGCCATGTTTCCATGACCACCCGCTTTGTCGGGCTGAACGCATTATCTCTTTTACCGGCCCGGGAGGGGTTTCAGGCCGGTATGAAGAGAAGAATGAACACCGGAAGTGCTATTCCAGCTATGCCGAGCAGCAACCAGCTTAACAGCCCGGGTTTGTACATTTAGTTTCATCTCCTTTGGTGATACCACCACAATTGCTTTACGCAATAGAGTAAGCATTTTGATTGCCAATGTATGCTTTTCGCTTGGTCTTGGTGTTTTTTCAGCGTTTATGCTTGCTTTTTCTTGCCGATTCTGTTTTCTTGGCTTCATCTCTGCTGTGGTCGTGCCGGTTATGGCAAGATAGTGACGGGTGGTTTGCTTGAATCTGTCAGAATAGTGACGGTACTTGGTGCTTGTTTTTTTTTGCTCGGTGCGTATCGTACTTTAGTGTGGTTTGACAGGGGGTTGCCGTGGGGCGCTTGATTCTTGTCTGCCTTCTTTTTGCTTCCTCTGTTCTTGCATCGACGGTTGTTCTCTCCGCGTGCGAGACAGACTACCCTCCCTTCAGTTTTGTAGATGAGGCCGGTGCCGCCTCGGGGTTCTCCGTGGAGCTGCTGTCCGCGGCCCTGGGCGCCATGGGGTACGAGGCTGTTTTTTCCACGGGGCCCTGGGCGTCGGTTATGGGGTGGCTCGCGGATGGCACGGTTGAGTGCCTTCCCCTTGTAGGGCGTACCCCGGAGCGGGAGCCTCTGTTCGATTTCACATTCCCTTACATGACACTGCATGGGGCTGTAGTAGTGCGGACCGACTGCGATTCGGTCCGGTCGGCCGAAGATCTTTCAGGGCTCGTGGTCGGGGTTATGGCGGGGGACAACGCGGAAGAGTATCTGCTTCGCTCCGATCACGGGGTTGAGATTGTTTCCACCGTGTCCTTCGAAGAGGCACTGCGGCTTCTGTCCGCCGGTTCCGTCGACGCGGTGGTGATGCAGCGGCTTGTGGCCCTGCGGCTCATTGCCGAGATGGGGCTTTCCGATGTAAGGGTTCTGGGCTGGCCGATGAGTGATTTTCGGCAGGATTTCTGCTTCGCGGTGCGGAAGGGGAACGGCAGGCTTCTCGCGATTCTGAACGAGGGGCTCGCGGTGGTTATGGCGGACGGAACCTACCAGCATCTGCATGCCAAGTGGTTCGCCTATCTGGAAGTGCCATCCCGAAGGATAGTCCTGGGCGGCGACAGAAACTTCCCCCCTTATGAGTTTTTGGATGATTCGGGTAACGCCGCGGGATTGAATGTTGAACTGGCCCGGGCGGCGGCGGCTGAGGTGGGGCTGGATGTGGAGATCCGGCTCGGTACCTGGTCATCGGTGCTGGCGGGGCTGGACGACGGCTCTCTTGACGGGATTACCGGAATGTTCTACTCGCCCTCCCGGGATCTCTCTTTCGAGTTCACCCAGCCCCACACAGTGGTGCACTATGTGGCGGTGGCGCCAGCGGGTGTCGCTCCCCCCTCCTTTGACGAGCTTGACGGTCTGTCGGTGGCGGTGCAGCGGGGCGACATCATGCATGACATGCTGCTGGAAAACGGGCTGGGTTCGGCACTGGTGCCCGCCACCGATCAGGAGGACGCCCTGCGAAGGGTTGTGGACGGGAACGCGGACTGCGCCCTGGTGGCCAGGATACCCGCGATGTACTGGATGGAAAGGAACGGGTGGGCTCTTTCGGTGGGAACCACTCCGCTGTACACCGGAGAGTACTGCATAGCCACCGCTCACGGTGACAAGGCGCTCGCGGCGCAGTTCAGCGACGGGCTTCGGGTGCTGGTGGAAAGCGGAGCTTACAGGCGGATTTACCAGAAATGGATGGGCACATATGAAGAGGGAAGGCCCGTCACCCTGACCGAGGCGTTGAGGGTGTCCGCCCGGGTATCGATTCCGCTGCTGCTCATGTTTCTTCTGGTGGTGCTGTGGGTCAGGCTTCTGCGGCGACAGGTGCGGCTTCGTACCGCGGAGCTTTCTCGAAGCGAATCCCTGTTGAATACCGCCCAGGAAACCGCCCGTTTGGGGGGATGGGAGTATGATGTACGGGCTGACAGGATGTTCTGGACCCGTGAGACCTACCGGATTCACGGGATGGAAGCCGACGCCTCATTATCCGGCGCGGAAAAGCATATCACCACGAGCCTTGCCTGTTTCTCGCCTGAAGATAGAAAGATGGTTCAGGACGCCTTCGCCAGATGCGTGAAGACCGGTGAACCATTTGAGCTGGAGTGCCGGTTCGTGTCCCCCGCGGGCCGTGAGATGTGGGTTCGCACTGCGGGCCAGGCGGTAATTGAGAACGGTACGGTTGTGCGGGTCGCCGGTTACATTCAGGATGTGACACAGGAGCGGGAAACCGAAGAAGCGGTGAGATACAAAGACTCCCTGCTTCGGGATATGGGGCGAATCGCCCAGGTGGGGGGCTGGGAGTTCAACCCCGAAACAGGCGAGGGAAGCTGGACAGAAGAGGTGGCCACTATTCACGGAGTATCCCCCGATGAAGCCACCTCGCTCGAGTTGGGGCTCAGTTTCTACCAGGGGGAGCATCGGCGCGCCATTCTTCGTGCGGTTGGGGAAGCGGTCAAGAGGGGCACTCCCTATGATCTTGAACTGGAATTGGTAACCCGCGCCGGCGAGAAGAAGTGGGTGCGCACCATCGGGAAGCCTGAGTTGGCTGACGGCAGGGTTGTCAAGGTGCACGGCTCGTTTCAGGACATCACATCGTTGAAAATGTCCGAAGCCCGGATCGCCCACCTGAACCTGGTGCTAAGGGCCATTCGTGATGTGAACCAGCTCATCGTTCGGGAGACGGACCCTAAGGGACTGATCGAGAAGGCGGTGAGCCTGATGGTGGAGCACCGGAGCTACCGGGCCGCGCTTCTGGTGCTGGTGGATGAGTACAACCGCCCTGTGTCCTGGGCAGGAGGCGGCCTGGCAAACAAGGTACCGGGTGTTGAAGCGATGCTTGCCTCCGGCGAGATGCCGGATTGTTTTGGCCTGGTGAGGGATGGAGAGCCCAGCGTGGAGGTGAACCGGGAGCTGTCATGCGGTTCCTGCCCTCTGGGAGAGAAGTGCAGGTTCTGTTCCGCCATCTGCTCGCCGCTTGACTACATGGGCGACCGGTTCGGCTACCTGACGGTGGCGCTTCAGGATGGAATTGCCGTTGATGATGAGGAAATGTCTCTGCTTGTGGAAATGACCGAAGACCTGGCCTACGCCCTGGCGGGGATTCGGGAGCGGGATGCCCGGGTTCGGGCGGAGGAGGAGCGGGAGGAGATGCAGCACCAGCTTCTGCAGAGCCAGAAGATGGAAGCCATCGGCCAGCTTGCCGGCGGAGTGGCGCACGATTTCAACAACATGCTGCAGGTCATCATGGGCCATGCCCAGATGATAGCCGATACCAGCCAGGACCCGGACGCCGTCGAGAGTGTTTCGGAAATCCTCGAGGGCGCCAGACGGGCCTCCGAGCTTACCCGGCAGCTCCTGCTGTTCAGCCGCCGGCAGGTGATGTCCCTTCAGACACTGGATTTCAACGACCTGGTGGAGAACATGCTCAAGATGATCCGGCGCCTGATAGGCGAGCATATCCGCTTCGAGTGGCTTCCCGGCGCCGGCGTGGGTTCAGTCCGGGCCGACGCGGGCATGATGGAGCAGGTGCTGATGAACCTTTGCGTGAACGCCCGGGACGCCATGCCCCAGGGGGGCGTGCTTGCCATAGAAACAATGAATGTGGTGATAGATTCCGACTACTGCGCAACCCACGCTTGGGCCCGGCCCGGCAGGTTCGTTCTTCTATCGGTGACCGACACTGGAGAAGGGATGAGCAGGGAAGTCCTCGACCGTGTTTTCGAACCCTTCTTCACCACCAAGGAGGAGGGCAGAGGTACCGGTATCGGCCTGGCAACCGTGTACGGCATAGTGAAGCAGCACGACGGAATGATCTGTGTCTACAGCGAGGAGGGCAAGGGCTCGCTTTTCAAGGTGTACCTGCCAATGACGGAACAGAAGGCGGAGAAGGTCGGTTCCCGGCTGGAGGGCGCCGTCGTCGGCGGAACCGAAACCATTCTTCTGGCCGAAGATGACGACCTGGTTCGCGAGCTTGCCCGGACAATTCTGGAAAAGGCGGGCTACACCGTGCTCCAGGCTGTTGACGGCCAGGAGGCGGTGTCGGTGTTTCAAAGCAATCCCTCGGTTGACCTGTTGATTCTCGATGTGATAATGCCCGGCCTGGGCGGGCACGACGCCCTCGACCGGATTCGGGAGATTCGGCCCGATGTACCCGCGCTGTTCTCCAGCGGCTACTCCGAGAACGCGATTCACACCAACTTCGTTCTTCACCAGGGGCTTGCCCTGGTGCAGAAGCCCTACTCGTCGGAAGTGCTTCTGCGGGCGGTGCGGAAGGCGCTGGACGGAACTCGGTAACCTTTTTTTCTGCCAGCTCCTTGCTTCCGCCTGTCATAAGAAGCCTGTGCGGATAATCCCGATGGAAGAATCAGCTCGCTGAGTTTCAGTTCCCGATCATGAGAAGTGCTTTTTTGGATGGAGTACTTTTTTCCGGCGTTTCTCTCCAGGTTTGGCGAAACGACATTTACACATGCGTTCTGTTGATGTCATGGGCTTGAATGGACCTGAGCTTGCGGTTTGATGCCCGGTAATGTATTCTTTCAACCGCATGCTGAAAGTGGCGGTAAGAATGAAGTGTCGCGGAATTGAGCAGTTGAGAAGCGAGATTTCCGGGGGAGACATTCCGCGGCTGAAGTCAATCGCTGAGAAGGTTTACGAGCACGCCGACAAAACTCTGCAGGACAACAGGGATGAAGACGCGAAAACCCTCTGTTCCGAAGCGCTGAAAATTACCGACGGAGTTGAGGACCTGGCCGGAGTAAGGGCCGGGTTCGCAAGGCTGCTTGCGAATTACCACTTCAAGCACGGGCATCTCAAAGAGTCGCTGGAGCGGAACATTGAAGCGGCGGAGCTCATGCTTGCCGGGGCGAATTACCAGGGAGCGGCGGTGGTGTACGGGAACTGCGGCGCCCTTCTTCACAACCTGGGAGACAAGGCCACCGCATATGAGTACCATCTGAAGGTTCTCGACCTGGCGGAACAGCATGATCTCCAGCAACAGAAGGCCAGGGCTCTGGTGAACATCGCCATCATTCTCAAAAGCCGGAAAGAGTACCACTCGGCGCTGGTGATGCTGGAACGGGCGCTGGACGTGTTCGCGACGCTTGTAGACAAACCCGGAGTGGCCTACAGCCTTGACGGAATCGCCCAGGTTTACAGCAGGCTTGGGAAGCCGGAAGAAAGCCTTCTCTGTCACCAGGAAGCGCTGCGGATAAGAAGGGTCCTGGGCAACCAGTACGAGATACTTCTGTCGCTTATCAACACATCAGCTGCGATGCTGGAAAACCGGCAGCCGAAGCAGGCGCTGGCCGTATGCGGCGAGGCGCTTATTCTGGCGGAAACCGGCCTGAAGCCAAATCTCAGGGCCCTGGTGCTGCAGAACCTGGCAAGAAGCCATCTGGATATGGGCAATCCCGATGAGGCCATGGGAGTCATCGCCGAATGCGAGGAGCTGTATTCGGAGATACCGGGCTATCAGAGCACCAAGAGCGAAC
>Ga0334882_1005112_pt1 | contig 10556 bp, 8 predicted proteins | sample GraSluR1_MG_5_FD_207226 | JGI IMG/M metagenome (GOLD analysis project Ga0334882, IMG submission 207226) | Sludge microbial communities from methane-producing bioreactor in Wageningen University, Netherlands - Granular Sludge_15_04-R1 | ecosystem: Engineered > Bioreactor > Anaerobic > Unclassified... | reverse complement strand
GCATCACAGACAACAATAACCGAATTTGTCCAACGGTATCCAGCTGAAGAGAGAAAATCACGCCGGCTGGATCTCAAACTGGCTGTAATATAGCTCCGCATAAAAGCCATTTTGTGCCAAAAGATCCTCGTGGCTCCCTTGCTCAACGATATCACCGTCGCGCATTACCAAAATCAGATCCGCATTTCGGATGGTTGACAGGCGATGGGCGATAATGAAACTGGTGCGGCCATGCATCAGGCGGTCCATGGCTTGCTGAATGAGCACCTCGGTGCGGGTATCCACGGAACTGGTGGCTTCATCTAAGATCAGCATGGGGGGGTCGCCAACGACAGCACGAGCAATGGTCAGCAGCTGCTTTTGTCCTGCTGAAATATTGGAAGCATCTTCATTCAACACCATGTCATACCCACCGGGCATGGTGCGGATAAAATGATTGACATGGGCAGCGCTAGCCGCTTGAATGATTTGTTCTTGGTCAGCACCATCACAACCATAGCAGATATTTTCGGCGATGGTGCCGTTGAACAGCCAGGTGTCTTGTAAGACCATAGCGAACAACTGGCGCAAATCAACCCTAGTTAAGTTTTGGATGTTATGTCCATCGACCAAAATTGCGCCGCCATCCACATCATAGAACCGCATCAACAGCTTGACCAGGGTGGTTTTACCTGCGCCTGTTGGTCCCACAATAGCGATTTTCTCTCCCGGTTCCGCTTTGAAAGAGAAGTCTTTAATGACCACTTCGTCGGGATTGTAACCAAAACGTACGTTGCGGAATTCAACACGACCTGCAACCCGTTTGAGTTTCACGGGGTTGGCAGTTTCCGTGACTTCCTCTGGTTCGTTTAGAAATTCAAATACGCGCTCTGCGGCTGCAGCGGTCTGCTGCAAGATATTGGAGATATTCGCGATCTGCATCAATGGCTCATTGAAGGAGCGCACGTATTGGATAAAAGCCTGGATGTCGCCAACACTGATGCTTCCCTGGATCGCTAAATAACCGCCCAGGATACTGACAGCGACATACCCTAAATTGCTGATCAAGCGCATGATCGGCATCATCAGGGTTGAAAGAAACTGTGAGATCCAAGCAGAGCTGTAAAGCGTTGCATTGAGCTGATTAAAGGTGTTGACGGATTCACCTTCGGCATTGAAGGCTTTGATGACGATGTGCCCGCCGAACATTTCTTCCACATGACCGTTGACATGACCCAGGTATTCTTGCTGCTGCATGAAATACTTTTGGGAGGTGCGCACGATCAGGTTGATGACAATCATTGATAGCGGTACAGTAATCAGCGCGATCAAGGTCATTGTCCAGCTGATGGAAAACATCATGATCAGGATACCGATCACGCTGGTGGTTGAGGTGATGATCTGTGATAGGCTCTGGTTGAGGGTTTGGCTGACGGTATCAACATCGTTGGTGACACGTGAAAGCACCTCACCCTGGCTGATTTTGTCGAAATATTGCAATGGCAAACGGTTGATCTTGGCTGCAATGTCTTGCCTGAAACGATAGGTGATGTCCATTGAAATGCCGGACATGATGTAACCCTGGAGGAAATTCAAGAAAGCTGAGATCACATAAAGTATCGCCACTTGAACAAGAATCGCACCGACAGATGGGAAGTCAATCCCTGAACCTAGACCGGAGATTTGAGCCACGACACCCTCAAACAGCAAAGTGGTCGCACGACCCAGGATTTTGGGGCCGAAGATGGCAAAGACCGTCGAGGCGGCTGCCAGTGTCAGGACAAAAGTGATCAGCAGGTTGTATTTGCCGAGGTATTGGATCAATCTCTTAAAAGTGCCCTTGAAATCGCGAGCTTTTTCTCCTCGCATCATCGCATGCGGGCCTCCCCGTCCAAATCTGACGGGTGGTTTACTTTCCGGTCTTTTTTCATTTTTGGTGTTGTTCTGGTTATTTTCGCTCATGCCAGTTCCTCCTTGCTCAGCTGTGATGTGGCAATTTCTTGATAGGTCTGGCAGGTCTCCATTAATTCGCGATGGGTGCCTTTGCCGACAATCTTCCCGTTATCCAGAACAATGATCTGGTCAGCAGTTTTAACTGTAGCCACCCGTTGGGTGACCATTAGGACCGTGCTTTGACCCGTTCTTTCTTTTATTGCTCGTCTCAAGGCAGCATCAGTCTTGAAATCAAGCGCTGAGAAGCTGTCATCAAAAATGAAGATCGGCGGCTGTTTGACCAGCGCTCGAGCAATGCTCAGGCGCTGTTTTTGACCGCCGGAAACATTTGTGCCGCCCTGGGAGATCTCGGCTTGGATGCCTTCAGGGTTGGCATACACAAATTCGCTCGCTTGTGCAATCTCTAAAGCTTCATGCAGGGTCTCATCCCTGGCCTCCTGGTCTGCAAAGCGCAGGTTTGATTCCACGGTTCCGGTAAACAGGATGCCCCTTTGGGGAATATAGCCGATTTTGTCGCGCAGTTCGCATTGTGAGACTTCGCGGACATCAACGTCGTCGACCAGGACTACGCCTCGAGATACATCGAAGAAGCGCGGGATTAGGTTAACCACCGTCGATTTTCCGCATCCTGTGGACCCGATGATGGCGGTTGTCTGTCCTGGCAAGACGGTGAATGTGATGTTTTCCAAAACATCCTCTTCAGCATCGGGATAGCGGAAGTAAACATCCTTAAACTCGATCTTCCCGGAAAAAGGCTCCGAGAACGTCTTTGGTTCTTGAGGGTCTGTAATTATATTCTCCGTTTCAAGCACCTCAGCTATACGGTCGCCTGACACAAAAGCACGGGGCAAAAAGATAAACAGCATCGATAACATCATAAAGGCAAACATGATCTGCATGCTGTATTGTAGAAAAGCCATCATGTCACCAACCTGCAGCGTGGATTGGGCGATTTGATCAGCGCCGACCCAAATTATGAGGATTGAAAGACCGTTCATGATTAACATTAAGGCTGGCATAACCAAAGCCATGACCCGGTTGATGAATAAGCCTACATCCGCTAACTCACGGTTGGCCCGATCGAAGCGCGCTTCTTCAAAGTTTTGTTTATTAAACGCCCGAATAACCATCATGCCTGAAAGATTTTCTCGGGTGACCAAGTTCAGTCGGTCGATCAATTTCTGAATGATTTTGAATTTTGGCATGGCAGCCATAAAGGCAAAAAAGATCAGCAGTAATAAGAGTGCAACAGCCAGGGCAATAATCCACCACATATTGGGGCTCTTATCAACAGCGCGAATCACCCCACCGATGCCTAAGATCGGCGCAAAGAAAGCCATGCGGATGATCATAAAGGTCACTTGCTGCACTTGGGTGACATCGTTGGTGGCACGGGTGATCAGGGAAGCGGTAGAGAAATTATTGAATTCCTGGCTAGAAAAGGATTCAACCTTGGTGAACACATCCTCACGGATATCGCGGGCCACACCAGCAGAGGTGCGAGCTGCCAAGAAACTAACTGAGATACTTGTGATCCCCGCTACAAGGGAGATCAAAATCATCATCCCACCCGTTCGCAAAATATAGTTGGTTTGAATCTGGCCGATGTTGACTCCCAGCGCTTCATATTCACGCTGGATAGCCGCTGTTGCGAGTTGCTCTGTTAATGTCTGTGGCATGACCTCAAATTGCTCCCGGATTTGGGTGTTGATCTGGTCTTTTTGTGCAGCGGGTGCTATTTCAAGCAATGAAAACAGATCCATTCCTGGGGGTAGTTGCGATGGGTCAAAGGGCAGTTGGGCAAGCAGATCCTCTGCACCTTCGGGGTTGTCCTGGAATTGTTCAACAATGAGGATCGTGATCAAACCCCTGGCCATGATTGGTTCTAGCTGATCATGGTCATATGTGCTTAATTCCTTAAACAGATAGATGGGCTCCTCTGCCAGTGCCGGGTACTGTATCAATAATGCGTCATCATCAGTATCTTCGATCAGCTGGTAAGCCTGGTTGACCAGATTTTGTTCATCCGAGGAAAATAAGAGGACCATTCGATTGAGTTGCTTCACCCGGATCGCTTGAGGGATGACATCATCAATACCGTTGTGTTGAATACCGACATTGACAATTTGTGAGAGGTAGTCTGGCAAAGCCAGATCGGCGTTGGCCATGATGAACAGCAGTACGATGGCTGCTAAAATGAGCCAGATATAGGGTTTGGTGTATTTTATTAATCGTAGCATAGTTGGTTCGGTCCTTTGTTGATTGCAGTGCTAAAGAAGAACAATCATGGGAGAATTAAATCAATTGTCAACAGCTGAATTTGCACAGGTGTGATTATGTGTGTGTTGATGCCTTTGGGCGAGTGTGAGCGAGTGTTTATTCAGCAATAATAAAGCTGGTAATAATTGTGCTTTTTCTAATGGTGTCAACAGTGATGCCAGATCAGCCAGCCAGGCATGACGAGCGCGCATGCTCTCCCTCACGTGTAGTGTGCCTTTTTCGGTCAATATGATCCGTTTAACGCGTCGATCCGACGGATCTTCAGAGCGTTTGATCAACCCGGCATCTTCTAACGGGGCCAGCAATTGGCTGACCGCTGCCATGGTGATCCCCAAGTGGTCGGACAGATCATTGACTGGACTGGGGCCGTGGTGATAGAGACGAAAAAGGGAATTGATTTGGGAGAGGGACAGTGAGCTTTCGCGTGAATAACGAATAAAGGCGTGCATGGAGCGATGCATGGATGTTTCCACCCAGTTACGTAGCGCTTCATTGAAAGGGTCCTCGTTTGACATAGTTTACCTCACTTAATAGTTAAACAGGCTTAAATATATATGCTTAAGACACAGTTGTCAAGTGTTCAGGGTGATTAAAAATTATGTGAATTGAGGGCGCTGTGGGTGATCTTTAGGATTTTTATTGGATCAGATGTTTGGCCGTCCTTATCAAAGGTGATGAATCTAAGGCAGCCATTCCGGTCGAGCGCCGTTTTCAACCAACATTTGGATTGTGTTTGTTGCACGATCCCAAAGCCAGAGGGAAGCATTGGTAGACCCGCCGCTAAGTTGGAAGCGCTGAAACACCAAACGCTCACCCCAGGGATCCCAGCGGTAACCGCTGAAAGTGGCCGCCGGATCATCGGTGAGTTGCTTGGACTCTCCGGTATCAAGGTTATGGATCCAAATCCCCTTAGAAATGCCGCCGCCGACGGGTCGCAGGCCATACGCGATCCATTGCCCATCCGGAGACCAGCGCGGTGGATCATAATCCATATTGGGGAGGAATTCCCCAAATGCGTCGCGTATTTCCTGTTGATCAAAGTTAACGATAAACATTCCGACATTGGGTTCAAGCACACCAGGGACGAGATTGACAAAAATTAACTCGTCTCCTTTAGGTGACCAATCACCAACACTTGGATAAACTGTGGGAACAGCTGATTCTTGAGAAGTCTCCAGCTCAAGTATACGGATGGCGTTTTGCAAGCTGTCATAGGTTGCCAGGCGCTTACCATCCGGCGAAAATGAGGGTGAATGCCCGTATACCCGATCTTGTTGATAAAGCGGGTTTGTTTCCCCTGATAAGGCGTTGACGATCCACACTCGGGCAGGTTGAAAAAGCACGGTATTGTGGTCAAAGGATTCGCGCGCGTAGGCGATCCATGCACCGTCAACCGACCAGGCAGTTTGGCTGCAGCGATCATATGAGCAGTCAAGCAGTTTTACCGGATCGCTGCCATCGCGATTGGTGATCCACAGATCCGTTCCACCTGAGTTATTATTTTGCGCAAAGGCGATTGTGTCCCCTGTAGGGCTGGGTGCAAAATCGATGACGCTGTCGTTGGTTTCCGTTATGGGATTGGTTGATCCTGAGCTAAATTCATAACGCCATAATTCTCCACCCGTTTCATTCAAAACAAGATAAAGGATGTCGGGTTCGCGCACGAGAACCTGCCAGGTGAGAGGTTTGCTTAAAGCTCTGCCATTGAATGCTTCTGCCCCTGCGGTGATTTTGACCTGATAGATTTGGGCTGGGTCGAGCCACGCCTCAGGCGAAAACCAGAGTGTATTTCCTTCCCAAGAAAAGTTGCCACTGACCTCGGGTTGGATTGAGAAGCGCTGCTCTACGGATTTGGCTTGCATCGGTTGGTTGAAAGTCACACCGATTCTGCCTTTACTGCTGATCTCGTCGCCATCTGAGGGATAGAGGACCTTCCAGGCAACCCTGTTAGCCAAGCGCAACACAACAAACGCCAATGACAAAACGGCTATAATCAAGAGCATCCACGGGAGCAATCGGCTTCGTGATTTCATAAACTTAATTAATTACCTCATTTTGCTGTTACTGGTTAGAGATATTTTAGAAAATTCATATGTAACTGCTCAGCGTGCGAGGCACCCTTCACTAGCAGGGCTGCCTGAGCAATTATATTAATATTACTAAAAAATTCAAATAATATTTGACAAAGTCAAAAATAGCCCGTATAATGACATCCATCATCGCCGAGATGTCCGTGGTCTTGTTGAAGGTTCATCTTCACAGAACCACGTGACGAATGTAACGATTTGACCTACGGCGACTGGTAAAACTTACAGGACTACTAAATATTCTTAAATATTCAAAATTGCTGTTGCTATTGGAGGATATAATTTAACCATGGTATTGGCACAACAATTGGAGGAAACCGCGTGACATCAGCCGCCTGGTCAATATTGCTCTTAACGATCTGTTTTTTGTTGACATCGATCATTGTGCTTGTCGCCAAACGCTTGATCGTGATTATCTCAGCAATTGGGCTGGGCAGCGTCTTTTTAGCGGTCACATTTTTTATCTTTGGGGCGCCCTTTGCGGGGGCTTTTGAACTGAGCGTTGGCGCAGGATTGATCAGCGTTTTGTTCATCGTTGCGACCAGTATTGCCGACAGTGCTGTGGATGGGGTTGATTAATGCGCAAAAAAACCACACTCGTTGCCATTATTGTCGTGCTTTTATTATTAGCTTTGGGGTGGTTATTTTTTGATTTGCTCAATGGCAATCAACCCTTATTGAATGAAGATGATGGGTTTCGCACCTGGTTTTGGGAAAAACGAGGTTTAGATTTAATCGTGCAAGTGATCTTGGTTTTTGCGGGCGCATTGGGGATTGCCGCAATCTTACCTGTCGAGGATGAGAATGGTTGAGCTTGATCTGCCGATGTGGATGATGAATTTTATCCATGTCAGTGTTTTGGTGGTTTTCATAATCGGGCTGCTGTGTTTCTTTCTTCGCCGGAGTTATATTCGGCAGCTGGTTGGGCTCAAATTAATGCTGCAAAGTGTCAGTCTGGGCTTGATCTTTACGGGTTGGGAAAAACAAGACATGTACCTAGCCCAATCGATGATTATTTCAGCATTGGTGATTGAGGCTGTGGTGATCGGACTGGCACTTACCATGATTATCCAGATTACCAAACACACACAGGATGAGATTTCTTCGAAGCAGGAAGGTTAAGCTGAATAATTTGGATCATGATGAATGAATTAACCCTTGTCACACTGATCTTGGTTTTCACCATCCCCGTTGTGATGGTGATTTTGACGTTGGTCAGCAAACAAGAGCATCATCGTTGGCTCTGCCTTGCCGGGATTGGGTTGATGATCGTCGGATTATTGCTGCTTGGCGTTTGGGGTGAAAGTGACATTGATACCGCTTTGAACTTTATGGGAGAGCCAATCACCTTCAGCATTTCGAATACAGCGATTATGCTGTTTGTTGGCTCGCTGGTTGTGTTAGGTATCTTGATATTAACTGGCAACCTGGAAGATGCAACCAAGATGACACCTTACCAATGGTCAATGCTGAACCTCTCATTTTCGTTCGGTTTTATTGCTTTTATCAGCGGGCAGTTTATGGTTCGGTATATTGCCCTGGATATTGTGGGCTTACTGGCTGCATTAACGGTATTGAGCACTTTTACTGCAACTTGGGGATTGAAACAATTCATCATAATCTTTCAAATCTTGCGGTTGGGTGATTTGAGCCTGCTGGCATCGATTTTGCTGATCAACCATAGGGTTGGCACCCTCGACATCTCTCAAATGATCAACGCCGCAGTGGTCTTACCCCGTTATGAGGGCACATGGGTTTTCTTGGGTTTTTTGATAGCATTGTTGGTTAAATTAGCCATTTGGCCGTTTGGAATCTGGCTGGAACGGGCGCGTAAAGCCGCACCATACTTCTCATTTTGGGTCTCAGGTGTGTTGGTGCCGGCTTTAGGTTATTATTTGCTTTACCGGATCATCCCAATCATCAATTCAACCGTCCTTTTTCAAAATCTTACCGTGTACAGCGCGATAACCATGGGGTTGTTGATCTTAGTGTTGACCGCTTTGCGGTTGATTAAATATGACCGATTTGCCCATCTGGGTGGGGTGATGAGCTGTTTTTTACTGGCAGCAAGCGCATTTGGCGGGGGTCAATCCTTGCTGGTTTACCTGTTGGCATTAATCCTTCATCGCTGTCTGCTGTTGTTGGATGATCAAAAAAAGCCACCTGTGGTAAGTATGATCAATAGCTTTTCACCGCTCTTCATCAACGGCTTTTTTGTGGCGATAAATTGGGGTCAATTCCCACTGTTTTTTTCAATCAGTTGGTTGATTTTTACGGCGCTTACGCTTGCCTGGGATATAACCATGCAGCGTAAACCAGCGATCCAGGCTGTGATGGATGTTCCCTACAACGATAGCAGCCGCCTCAAAGATGAGCATTATGGCGGTGTGTTGGTCAAAGCGGCACGTTGGCTGAATCAGCATTTAGAACAGGGTGTATTAACACTTGGCATTTCTCGTTTTAGCACTGTCTTCCACAATCTGGCAGATTGGTTGTATCAAAATGTGGAACAGGGCTTTGAGAAGATCTGGATTTGGATTGGTAGGAAGTTAATCTCGGTATCAGAGGGGACCTGGAAGTTTGAACAACGCTTAGAGAAAGTTTTAATATGGGTCAGCAGTAAATTGTTGGCTATTTCTGAAGAGACGCTGCATAGAGTCGAGGTTGAAGGACCTAAATCAACAGGCCACATGATGGATAATGCGTTGAACGCCCTGGAAACCTATGAACAAAATGTTTTGAAGAAAGCCTTGCGCTGGGACCTGGCTTGGATTCCCTTATTGTTGGTGGTGATATTGATTATGCTGTTTGTGTTATAGAGAGGACCATGTGATGAAACCGTATGAAATCCTGCTATCCGGGGTCACCCTTCTTCCCATCCTTGGGGTGATCACACTGCTGATCTGGCGCAAGGCCACCAAGACACAGGCAGCCATTGTTGGAATTATCAGCGAAAGTTTTGCTTTGGTCATTCCGATTGTGTTGTTGTCCACCTTGCGTCGAGAGGACGTGATCTTCTTTTCATTGCCCTGGATCCCCAATATGCAAATCTCTTTTTCGTTAGAATTGAGCTGGCTTGCGATCGTTTTCTTATTAACTGAGGTCTTGGCGACCCTTGCGGCGATGATCTACTCCTTAGGTGATAAGGATGGTGAGAAAAACAGCAATCACTATTATGCCTTATTGCTGCTCTTCAGCTTGGGCATGTCTGGTACGACCCTCTCAGATGATGTGTTCCTGTTTTATATCTTCTGGGAATTGATGTTAATTGCCTCGGTGCTGCTGATTCTGGTCTGGGGACATGGTGAGATCCGTTTCAGGGTATCGTTGAAATATTTTATCATTACCCACTTGGGCTCGCTGATGGTTCTGGTTTGTTTGATTATCCTGTATGTGAATTTTGGGACAGCCAGCTTATCAGAATTGATGGTGCATGCCAGCACGCTCTCAACCAACATGCAGGTCTTCCTAACGACATTTTTTATCATTGGATTTTGTGTGAAGATGGCGATCTTCCCCCTGCATATCTGGCTGCCTGATGCGCATACGGTCGCGCCGATGCCCGTGACGATCATCCTGGCGGCTGCCATGCTGGCAATGGGCACATTTGGTGTTTTGCGTTTCCCTTTTTCTCTTTTCCCGATTGAAAGCATCCAGCCATTTGCGGTCTGGTTGATGATCGGGGGTCTAATGTCTGAGGTTTACGGTGCTTTGATGGCGCTGGCTGAACAGGAGATTAAGCGCATCATCGCCTACAGCTCTGTCAGCCAGATGGGATATATCTTATTTGGGTTGGGCACCCTGACTGGGCGCGGTATGCAGGGTTCGATCATGCATGTTGTTTACCATGCAATTGTCAAAGCGCTCTTGTTTATGGTGGTAGGTATCATTATTGCGAATACCAAGCAAAGAGATATCCGTAATGTAGGTGGATTGGGAAAGAAATACCCGATCCTGACGGTGTGTGGGGCAATCGGTGTCCTGGGTATTTCAGGAATGCCCCCCTTGGGAATTTTTAACAGCGAATGGATGATCTTCGCAGGCGGGTTTGATTCAGGCATCTCAATTACCCTGACAGTGTTAACATTGATTGGCTCTTTGCTGACCCTGGTATATGCCCTGCGCTTCTTTGGGCGGATCTTTTTTGGGGCTCAAAAGCCAGATAGCTTGCTTGAAAAATCACCTCGGTCTTTGTTGGTCCCAACGATTGCCCTGACGACCTTTCTGATCATTGAAGGTCTTGCCCCAGGCCCTTTG
>Ga0334882_1005111_pt1 | contig 10556 bp, 8 predicted proteins | sample GraSluR1_MG_5_FD_207226 | JGI IMG/M metagenome (GOLD analysis project Ga0334882, IMG submission 207226) | Sludge microbial communities from methane-producing bioreactor in Wageningen University, Netherlands - Granular Sludge_15_04-R1 | ecosystem: Engineered > Bioreactor > Anaerobic > Unclassified... | reverse complement strand
CCGGTATTGACAGGCGTTCTGCTAAAGCTGGACGGCGAAAACATCACCATGGCTGCCACTGACGGATTCCGGATCTCCATCCGGGAAGACGCCATCACCAACCCCGTTTCCCAGCCTATCGAAGCCATCATTCCTGCCCGTGCCCTGGTGGAACTGGCGAGAATCATTGCCAGCGGCGAAGAAACCTTGATCATGACTTTCCCGCCCGAACGCGGCCAGGTAATCTTCCATATGGATAATCTGGAACTTGCCTCCCAGCTGATTGATGGCAACTTCCCCGATTACCGGGCAATTATTCCCCAAAACTTCAAGACTCACACCCTGCTTTCCACCAACGGGCTGCTGAAAGCCTGCAAACAGGCTGAGATCATCGCCAGGGAAGGGACCAACGTCGCTCGGCTGAACATCATCCCCGAAACAGACGAAGCCACCCCAGGTGTGCTTGAAATTTCGGCGATCTCTGAGCAAACCGGCACATCAGAGGTGATGGTAGACGCCTCAGTCGATGGCGTGCCGCTGCTGGTCGCGTTTAATGTGCGTTTCTTGCGAGAGGTGCTCGAAGTGATCAAGGCAGACAACGTCTGGCTGGAAACAAACGCTGCCAATACCCCCGGTCTGCTCCATCCGCAAGGTGATGAGCACTTCAAACACATCATCATGCCCATGCATATCGGTTAATCACATTTGTCCCATTATGACACCAGGAGGCAGTCCCATAAGTAAGGGACAGCCTCCTTTTCTTTTTTCGCATCAAGATCTCTAAAACTCCAGTTAATCAAGTAGAATTAATCCATGAGTAACGCCATAATCCCTACCCTGACCAGAGAAATTCAAGGGAGACTCCCATGACGCTGCCTCCCAGCGCAACCGACCGCCTGCTGAGCGTTTACCTGGTGCTTTCGCAATACCCGGTGCTCTCCTCTCGCATCAGAGACCTGATGCGGCGAGAGCTTTTCCGGCAAAAATTCCTGGTTCAGGATGAATTTGAACAGGAAGTCATCAGAAAAGCGATCCAATCACAAGAGCGAGAAGGCTTGCAGCGCCCAACAATCGAAGAGCCAGCGGACGTTTGGGAGCGCCGCAAGACGCTGGTACGAGACCAGCTGACGGATTTCTACTTCAGCCATCACTTGAGCTTTGAACTGATTGAGGAATTAATTGAAGAGGTGTTGAACGAGCGGGGCGTAAATACCCACGAGACCCTGTTTGAATTTAACCCGGAAGTTGCCCCTGAGGAGCTGCTCTTCAACCAGGGCATGATGATTGAGAAGCTGCCACCCGAGGAACTAAAACACCTTGAGCCGCGCTTGCGTGAAATAAAAGTTGTCCTAATTCGCAACATGGTCAGCGACCAGCTTCGCTACATCAATATTGCACGCGATTGGTTCACCATCACAGACCTGGCAGAAATTCGCCGCCACAAAATCGGCCATGGGCGTATCGGCGGGAAGGCAGCCGGGATGCTCCTGGCAGCACGCATCCTCAAGGGTAGAGCGCGAGAAGAGCTGCGTGAGTCCCTGCGCACACCAGAATCCTACTATATGGGCTCAGATCTTTTGTATACGTTTATCTCTGTTAACAACCTGTTTCACTGGAACGACCAGAAATATAAGCCGGAAGACGAGATGCGCAAGGACTATCCCAAGATCGTTGCAGAATATGACCGGGCAGAGTTCCCGCCTAATGTGATCCAGCGTCTGGAAACGTTGCTGACCTCGGTAGGCAACCAGCCGCTAATTGTGCGTTCTTCCAGCCTGCTTGAGGATAATTTTGGCACGGCTTTTGCCGGGAAGTATGAGAGTATCTTTTGCCCAAACCAGGGCACGATCGAACAAAATCTGAAAGCGCTCACCCATGCTATTGGGCGGATTTATGCCTCCACCCTTAACCCCAATGCGCTCCTGTACCGGCGCAGCCGGGGATTACTGGATTACGATGAACGCATGGCTGTCCTGATCCAGGTGGTTGAAGGCAACCTGTTTGAGCACTATTACCTCCCGGATATCTCTGGCGTAGCCTTCAGCCACAATCAATACCGCTGGTCACCGCAAATCCGGCCTGAAGATGGCTTTATCCGCATGGTCTGGGGGTTGGGAACTCGTGCTGTGGACCGGGTAGGCAATGATTATCCTCGCCTGGTAGCACTCAGCCACCCCACATTGCGCCCCTCAAACACCGTTAAATCCATCCGGCACTATTCGCAGCAATACGTTGACCTGATTGACCTGAGCGACAACCAGATGAAAACACTGCCTATCGACGATGTCCTGAAAGGCAACTATCCGCCACTGCGCTACCTGGCACAGGTGGATCAGGAAGGCTATTTCCGACCGATTCGCTCCAAACTGGTGGATGCTGACCCCTCGCAATTGATCCTGACCTTCGAAGAATTGCTCCGGCGAACACCCTTTGCAGAACGCGTGCGGACCCTGCTTAATATCCTTGAAATCGAATACGACATCCCTGTCGATGTCGAATTTATTGCCGATGTCGTCGAGAACAAGGGTAAGCCAGAGATCCAATTCTCGATCATCCAATGCAGACCACTCAGCTACATGAAAGAAGAGAACCGGGTGGACCTGCCGAGGAACCTGGACGAGGGCCATGTTGTCTTTTCCTCCAGCATCATGGTGGCTGGCGGCTGGCTGGAAGAAATTGATTACGTTCTGTTTGTCCCCCCAGAAAGCTATTTTAGCCTGCCTTCACAATCTGCCCGAAACAAACTTGAACGGGCAATCGGCAAACTGAACAACGCGCTGAAAGGCGAAAACTATATCTGCGTTGGGCCTGGTCGCTGGGGAACGTCGAACCCCGACCTCGGGGTTCATGTGGATTATGCTGACATCTTCAACACAAAAGCGCTGGTTGAGCTCTCAGGCGAAGGGATTGGGCCTGCGCCAGAGCCCTCACTGGGCACACATTTTTTCCAGGATTTACTGGAGGGGCAAATCTTCCCCCTGGCAACCTACATCGGCGAAGACAGCTTCAACCGCCCCTTCTTCTACGATACCCCCAACCGCCTATCAGAATGGATCGATGTAGAACGCGGCATGTATGACCGCTTGAGGTTGATCCGTGTGAGCGATTATCTGCCCAATCACCACCTGGAACTGGTGATGAATGGGCAGGAAGGCAGAGCTCTGGCATTTCTATCCGAATCGCCGCGCGGACGTGACGGACGATTGCAATAATTACTAGCCTGAGTTGCGATCGCAAGGAATAAAAGCAGAATACCGATTCAAGCGATACCACACGCCATCCAACCCCCGCATGACCCCATCTCCCAGTTCAGCCGCCCAGCGGGCGACCTCATAAGCTAGCAGCAAGCCCATATCCCGCACCTGGTCCTCAGAAAGGTGAATGGAAAATATCTGCCTGGTCTGCCCAAGATTCTCTCTCAGCAGCATCTTATCCAGTCCAGGCAGCCTTTCCTGCATAATTTTTTCCTGATCACCCTCAGACAAACAATGAACGACGAGGGGCGGCTTATCTTCGGGCTGGTAATACAGCAGGAAATATGGGGAAAGTCCCCTTTTGAAGAACTTTACGGTGAGATGCGCCAGCGCAGGGTGGATCATTGCAGGATCCAGACCGTATTGCGCACACAGGGTATGAAAATTTGAGCGCGTAATTGCCGCCAAAAAATCCGCCTCTCCAGGTGGCTCGATCAGACGCTGATTGCATACAATGATGTAATTAGACACGGACATCTCCTCCTGCCGCCTGCACAATATATCAAAACCGCCTATGGATTGTTTCACGTGAAACAATTAATTGCTGTGCTCGATTCATTTTATCAGCAAGACTCTGATTTTACACCAGGCAGAAAGAAATGTTTCACATGAAACATTTCTTAGCATCTGTCAGCAGTAAATTTATTACTCATCTCATTTTGAAATTTGTAAAGATTACGAAGTGCTTGAAGAAAGAGCCGTCTGTATACTTAACGAATTCCAATCCGTCAAAGGTCATTTATAATAAATCATGATTCGCTGCATTCATAATTTCGACCGCTATCAAGGAGGAATCTATGCCTGAACTTTGGAATCGTCACTATGATCGAGCTCAACTGCATTCTCTGACCAGCACTCTGTCTGCCATCGCAGGATTGCGTCCATTTGTCTATGACGATGGTCGCGTTCGTAATATGCGTGGTATCGAAGGCTGGACTGGCGGTGGATTGCGCTTTACCCTCTGGCCTGACCGTGCACTTGATCTTGGCCCGGTGTGGTTCAATGACAAACCCGTCGCCTGGACTCATCCCGGGTTAGGATCGCCCAACACTTATGAGCCAGGCGGGATTGGCTGGTTGCGAACTTTTGGCGGCGGACTGCTGACAACCTGCGGTTTGGTGCACATCGGGGCGCCAGATGACTATCAGGGCGTTTCCCATGGGCTGCATGGACGGATTGCGCATCTACCTGCAGAAAATTTGCGCATTTGGCAGGAGTGGCGAGAGGAGGATTATGTGCTGATCGTTGAAGGTGAGATCAGGCAGTCGGTCCTGTTTGGCGAGCATCTCCTCCTCAAGCGCCGGATTGAAACTGAGTTGGGCAGCCGGCAGATCACCGTCCGAGATACGGTTTTCAATCAGTCCAGCCAGCCTACTCCGCACAGTCTGCTTTATCACTGCAATATCGGCTTCCCGATCCTCAGCCCCGGCAGTCAGCTTTTGATCGATGATGAAAAGGTAGAACCCCGCACGCCAATTGCCGCAGCAGGATTGGCTCAGCACACCCGGTTTGAGGATCCCGTTCCTGGATATGAAGAACAGGTCTTTTTCCACTATCCCAAAGTGGACGGCGAGGGTTTTGCTCAGGCAGCGCTGGTCAACCCGGATTTGAATTTGGGAATTCTGGTGCGCTGGTCGGCTGAAACGATGCCCGTGATGACCGAATGGAAGATGCTCGGCGCCGGCGAATATGTATGCGGTCTGGAACCCGCCACCCATGCCCTTGCGTCCTGGGAAGAACTTGCCGGCAAGGGGCTTCCCCGTATCCTGCAGCCTGGTGAAACCGTGGATTACGAGTTACAGCTCAGGATCCTAACAGACGAGGTTGTTGTTTATCAAATACTATAATATTTCTATTTTTATATAAATTCAACTTGCGTGGTTAATCAGGATTAGACCCTTGCGAATCGCCTTTCCAGCCGTCCTAATTCCATTCTCCTGGGAAGGCGATTAACTCTTTGGTCTCTTCCATTGGTTTTCCATCTAATATATCAAATCGATACCCCAAAGCAGTTAAAAATTTGATCGAGGAAGTATGTGCTTCACGCTGATGTGTATCCAGAAACAGGATTGGTCGATAGGTCCTGAGCAGGGTTTCAGCGCCAACCAGGGCATGATATTCTGCGCCTTCGACATCCAACTTGATAAAATCCGGGTGAAGGAGGGTCCCATCTGCCACCATCTGATCCAGCGAAACCATTTCCACCCTGATCTCACCTGTCTCCGCCAGATGCCCCATTGCTGAACTGGCACCCAGATCAAAATAAGCTTCCCCTGGCTGATCTGAAACGGCTGCCTCAATGACCGAAATGTTTTCGAGCATGTTGAGGTCAATATGCCTGCGTAAAAAGTCGATATTGCGCGGCAGCGGCTCAAAAGAATAAACCCTGCCTCCAGGTCCTGTCAGTACCGCTGCCAGCAGAGAAAAATAGCCCACATTTGCACCAATGTCATAAATGACAGAACCGGCGGTGATCAGACGTTCAAACGCCAACCGTTTGTTCATTTCATAGCTGCCCAGCCAGTATCCATGTTCACCTGCTCCAACAATCCACTTCTTCCCTCTCAATCTACCCTGCAGGATTGGAATCACCATCTTCTTAGGAATCAGGCGTAAGGGAAGGCGCAGGAGCCTGCCAGCAAAACTTTTGTAATGGATTTTTGAAAAATTCATAAAATGCTTCTTGTAATGTTTAAGGTATCCATGAAATTATACTGCAACATCGATGCTTGGGTTGACTCTGGACATTTTCCACAAAAACAGATGACATTCTTTTCATTGTTCAAAATGAAAGCATCCATCCATCCATTTAATCCAATTGAAGGTGCATTATAATTGTTATACTTGGTCAACCCCGAAAGATGAGTGTGATGACCTCCTGTAAGTCCATTTCTTTTCCAAGCGTCCATGACTCGCATATCGCGTGCCCAGTGAACCCCTATGAATAAAACAGTTTCCACTATAACATATCCGCGTCGAAGATTTGTTCGAAAAATCATGACAGGTTTAGGCAAATTATTACTCTCTGTCCTGACAGACGTAGAAATCAACGGACGAGAAAGGTTGCCCCAAAAGGGTCCGATGATTTTAGCCGGCAACCATGCCGCTGTGCTTGAAGCCGTCATGATGGCGGTTTACACACCGGGGATGGTGGAATTCCTGGGAAATGGTGACATCCCCTTTGACCCTAACTACGCTTTTATCACCCAAGCCTACGGTCTCATCCCCATTAACCGGGGTAACCTCGACCAAAAGGGGTTGCAAATGGGGATGGATGTTCTTAAACAGGGCGGTATTTTGGGTATCTTCCCGGAGGGAGGCATCTGGGATCCAGCACAAATGCAAGCCCAAATTGGTGTTGCCTGGTTGAGCTACCACAGCCAAACGCCGATCATCCCGGTTGGCTTTGGAGGCATCCGCGAGGGTCTCCAAGAAGCCCTGGCGTTCAAACATCCTCGCCTGGTGATGAATGTTGGGGAAGTAATCCCACCAGTGACCATTTCAGATAATGGCTTGACAATGAAAGCTAACCTGGAAACGGCGGCAAACCAGGTCCTTTCAGCCATCACTTCGCTTGTTCCAGAAGACGAATATGAGAAGATGGTCAGTCATATGGATGATGCCTATGAGCTTGAAGTCTATCTTCACTCGCTTGATGGCGAGCTTCCCCCGCCAGAAGGGCTGGCAATCCAACATGGTCCAGCATACGCACGCTTCCTCTTTAATCCAACCCTGATGGATGTCTTGGTCCGTAATTTGAAGCTTCCGATCAAACCCATAAAATTTGTCTTTCGCCAACTTGATCTTTCTCCCCTGATCGCTGCCTGGCAGTCCATCCTGGATTATCTGCAAATCAATCCAGGTTTCTTTACCTACCGATTTGGAATGGAGGAAGGGCTGGCGGTCAGACAAGCGCTGGAGGAACTATGCCGCCTTGTCCAGTGGGCGAGCGAGTTCCGTTATGCTCTGACCATCAATCCCATCCGACGCTATCGGAATGCGAGGACAGGGGCTTTGGTCATTGAGCGCGGCGGCTGCTTCCCAAGAAGTATGTAAGCCAACCCAATCTCTGGAAAGACCTCCTTTTTCACCTGGATTCCCATCGCAAAATCCTTCCCCATGTTGCGGGGGTCTGAATCTCTACCTTGTGGGATTGAATGGAAAATGATTGCCCGGGATTCAAAAGGTCAACAAGCTTACCGGTCTCCCATGGCACAGGAAGCAAAACGGCTTCTGTCTGCGATGCACTGTTCAAAACCACAATAACGGATTCCCCATTCACCTGGCATAAAAAAGCAAATTGCTGCAGTGCAACAAACAATTGTGAATAGGACCCAAGAAGGAGCGCTTGCGAGTTTTTTCGGATACTGGCAAGTCGACAGAGCGTCTCTGGCAGATCGGGTTGGGGTGCGTGTGTTTGTATGGTTTGAATATCCAGAACAGGTCGCAGCTGAGCATCAGACCCATTGGCTTTTTTCCCTTCTATTCCCCATTCGCTGCCGTAATAAATAGAGGGTATGCCCGGCATTGTCAAGAGGAGGATGTAAAACGGATAAAGCAGCGCCTTCTCTCCCAGTTTACTGGCAACACGGTTCACATCGTGGTTGTCGACAAAATTATACAGGAACAGATGCTGATAAATGCCCTGGTCCCCAAATTGCCTGTTGAGCCCATGAGCAATTTCAAAATAATTCGCATCAGCCAGGCTCGAATACAGTCCTTTATAGGATTCATAATTAGTCACAGCATGGCTGGTTTCCGGGTTCACATAATGCCTGTAATCCTCATGGACCACCTCGCCCATCAGCCAGAAATCTGGCTTCTGCTGATATGTAAAACCAGACAATGCGCGTAAAAATCCGGATCAAAACAGTCAGCGGCATCCAACCCAGCCCGTCAATGTCAAAGCAATCAATCCACATTGCGACGGCATCAAACAGGTGCGCCCTGAGGGATGGATTCGACAGGTTAAGCTTGAGAAGGTCAAAATGCCCATTCCAGCTCTCGTAGGTAAACGGGTCGCCTTTTGGTCTAAATTCGCCAAAGCGTAGATTGTAGACCAGCACTGATAAGCTGATGCTTCCCCGTGAATAACCAAGTCACTGAACGCCCAGAATGCCCGCCCGACATGATTGAAAACTGCATCCAGAACAGGGTGTATTCACCGTTGATGAACCTGTTCGGAAAACCGCGCAAAAGCGTCAATATTGCCCAGCCGACGATCGACCTGATAGTAATCCGCTACATCATAGCCGTGAGCGCTGGATTGAAACACTGAACCCAGCAGAATGGCGTTTGCGCCCAAAGACTGAATATGGTCCAGCCATGTATCCATCTGATCCAAACGGTTTTGAATAGGGTCTCCAAAAACATTAATAAAAGGCGCACCACACAGACCCAATGGGTAAATATGATAAAAGAAGGCATCCTTCGTCCAGTGCTGTTTCAATTAAGTAAAGTTGATCCTCTCTGAGTGGTAGACCTACCGGTAGGTAATTTGTGTGCAAAAAAACATTGACTTTGCTCAACTAAAAATGCCATACATAAATTGGTGAACGACCTGGTAAACAATTTCTTCGTTAAGGACTAACGCATCATTGAAATAGAGCCCAATTGTGGCATTGACCACGCCCAACAATCCTGCTGCATAGCGGCTGTGACGCCCGCGCAAATTACCGTGATCTTCTGCAGCCCGAATAAAGACATCTTCCAAAATTTCCCGCTGTTGGGTTGTAAAGGGACGGATAGCCTGATTGCCTTCGCTCTCTGGGGGAGAAAAATACATGGTCAATTGCATTCTGTAATATGCACTGGCTTTTTGGGCAATCCGAAAATAAGCCCGAACAATGTTCTCAAGGGTCAGAACAAGATCGCCATGATACACAGCCGCCTGCAAAACCTCCGTCAACAGGTGTCCCGATTCCCGCTGAAGCAGCGCATCCAGCAGTCCTCGTTTGCTGTCAAAGTAATGATAAAGCGTCGGTTTTGTCACGCCGACGGCTTCGACGATTTCTCGCACACCGACCGCATCGTATCCTCGCTGACTGAAAAGCGCCAATGCGGAATCAAGCAATTGTTGACGATTATCCATAAAATGATAATATACCGATCGGTATATTTTGTCAAGTCTAAAGTCATCCTCAATTCATGAGCGAAATCTCACATACCTATCTGAAATTAATAACAGGATCAGGCGGGTTCAGCGACCCTGGTCGTGATCTCGAAGGCAGGCGGCGTTTCCAGGTGTTTTTTAACAGCACAAAGTTGAGCAGAACGGACCAGGGCTTCGTGATATCGTTCTGGAAAGGATGGGGGAACTTGAATCTCGAAATCAATTTTTTCCACCATGCCTGTGAACATCGAACGGTGCACTCGCTGAAGAATACGAATGCCATCGGTTGGCAAATTACGCTGCTGGCAAAAACCCAAAACGTAGATGCCGACACAGGTGCCCATGGATGCTAAAAACAAGCTGAAGGGTGTTGGGGCTTCTCCCTTACCACCGCCAGCTGGCGGTTGATCGGTCATGACTGTGTAAGGGCCAAAATGGGCATCTACCCTGGCGCCACCGGGAAAATCAATCATCATTTCCATAATTTATCCTCTTTTCTCTAATCGAGTGTTTGGACGGAGGTAAATTGAAAGGTTACATCTTGGGGTGAGTTTGGGTTTAAATAATGATTATCAACATTATATAGGTTAAGAATCTTTAATTAGTCGTCTTAGTAGGGGGTGTGGATATGTGGAGAGATCGGACTGGACTCTGTTTCTGCTACAATTTCTTCCGCTGTGGTAGGCAAGATACCGATAAGTTGTATACCGGTCGGTAAGGAAAATGGATAAATTTATCCACAGTTAGGTGTTCAGAAAAATGGGGACAGCCGGGTGAATTGTGGTTGTGTTTCACGCTGATTGGTCCAATTATCTTATTTTTTCCCCTTTTCTCCCAATTATATTCGCGAAATACTTCGAAAATTTGAGCGATTTATCCACACTTGCCCCTGATTATCCACAGTTTTGAGGGAGTTATCCACAGTTTTGTGCATAAAACGCATAAGGATTGTAGAATTTTTGGAATTTAGAACACCGAGAGATCTGGCGAATTTTGCAGACCATTTGATTCTGCCCAGTCCTCAATTTCAATTTCAAGAGTATCCAGGAAGGCATCGAGGGCGTCCACTTTTTGACCCGCTGCTTCTGCAGTCAGTTCAAGGGTTTCCAGCAGGCTTTCCCAGGATTTTTGTGAGGGCGGCGGCGTGCTTGAAGCGAGTCGGACATCCAGCCAGGTGCGCAAAAGCGGCCAGGCAGCGTCACTGGGGACAT
>Ga0334882_1005110_pt1 | contig 10558 bp, 11 predicted proteins | sample GraSluR1_MG_5_FD_207226 | JGI IMG/M metagenome (GOLD analysis project Ga0334882, IMG submission 207226) | Sludge microbial communities from methane-producing bioreactor in Wageningen University, Netherlands - Granular Sludge_15_04-R1 | ecosystem: Engineered > Bioreactor > Anaerobic >... | reverse complement strand
CTTCAGGCGCGGGAAGCTCTGCCTTGGGCTTTCCGACCTTCGCACAGACTTCATCGATAAAGTCCACTATTTTGCGGATGGCATCGTTTGCAAGCTCCATGGCATCTACCAGAAGCTCTTCCGATACTTCCCTGGCTCCGGCTTCCACCATCGTCACTCCGCCCCTGTGCCCGGCAACAACAAGATCCATCGTGCTGTTAGGCATATCTGTTTCATCAGGATTTACGACTAATTCGCCGTCTATGCATCCGATACGGACGGCTCCTATCGGACCATCCCATGGAATGTCCGACATCGAAAGTGCCAGAGAGGCACCGTTTATCGCAAGAATATTAGCGGGGTTGGCCTGATCGACTGACATGACAGTGGTCACAACATGGACATCGTTCCTCATCCATTCGGCGAAAAGCGAACGTATGGAGCGGTCTATCATCCTGCCGCTAAGGATCGCTGTCTCTGAGGGACGTCCCTCTCTTTTAATGAATCCGCCTGGGACCTTGCCTGCAGAGTAGAAACGCTCTTCGTAATCTACCAGCAGCGGGAAAAAGTCCATCCCCTGTCTCGCTTTTTCTGCAAGCACTGCAGTTACCAGTACTGAAGTTTTGCCATGACCTGCAAGGACTGCAGCATTTGCCTGCTTCGCAAGCCGCCCTGTCTCAAAGGACATCGTCTTGCCATATAGCTCCAATTCAAATATTTCTTTCATTTTTCTTTTCCTCCCATTTTATGTCTTCAACTGTTGAAGAATAACACAAAATAACAAAAATGGCGAAGGTATTGACCCTTCGCCATGCGTAAGTTGCCTATTTTTTACTTCTCTTTGCCAGACCGCTTTTAGTGGCGGAGTCCGAGACGCTGGATCAGCGACTGATAGCGGTTAAAGTCGCGGCTTTTGAGGTACTGGAGAAGTTTGCGGCGCTTACCGACCATGATAAGGAGTCCGCGGCGTGAATGGAAGTCCTTCTTGTGGATCCTCATGTGGTCCGTGAGTTCACGGATGCGTGTTGTCAGGATGGCAACCTGTACCTCTGTTGAGCCTGTGTCTGCTCCGTGTACTTTGAACTCTTCGATTAGCTGCTGTTTCTTTTCTTTCTGGATCATACTGATCACTCCTGTCTGAGCCTGTTACGCTCGATGTTCCCAAGACTCAGGCCAGCGTCGCTGTGCGCCGGTCCGTGTGAAGGGCAATGGAAATAATAGCAGAGAGTCTCATATATGACAAGCCTGCTCTGCAATATCATTATAACTCCGTTGACCGGGTGACATAAACTATTATTTTTTGTTTAGCTCGCCTGATCTTTTTTTCATCTTTTTGTTAACAGCCGAGCAGTAGACAGCTGCAAGAGGATTGTGTCCCAGCACCCTGTCTTTGACTACAAGCGGTACCACATATGTGTGTGAGTGTTTTATAAATAGGGCATCGTGCCCCACACATAGTCCGATCACCAGATTCAGGTCCGTCTTTTTTTCTTCGAACATCCTTGCCTGTTCGATCGGGTTGCAGCTTACCGGACCAACTCTGTCGCTCATGGGTGCACCCATTTCTGATTTCGGGATACCGCACACCTTGCAGCAAATTGCCTCTATTTCAAAAAAATTCGAGAGGAAATCGGCTATTTTAGTTGCTTCTTCCTTAAGCCCGACGCAAAAAGCTATTCCAAGTTTTTTATATCCCATTCGGGAAGCAAACTCAACAACTTCTTCTATCCTGTTGAGGTCTCCGTAGAACTCTGACTCAACAAAAGCCGCGGTCTGCATCATCATTTTTTCATGCGGATCAGAATAAAGTTCGATGCTGTTCCTCTCTATGCAGGGTTCTCCCTCTCGACACTTTTGGTCTTCACAAAGGTCACACCTCATTAAAATATTCCTCCATATCTTTGGGAAGAGGGGCCTTGAATTCCCTTCCCCTTATTGTTTCCGGCAATCCCCTGTCATCAGGCAAGGAAACTGAGTATGCGTGGAGAAGGGGCCTCTTTGCCAGCCTGGCATCTCCGCCATATTTTCTGTCTCCTATTATAGGATGACCTATTGCAGCAAAATGGACTCTTGCCTGGTGAGGCCTCCCGGTCACAAGCTCTGCTTCCACAGCGCTTGTGTTTTTTACCGACGATATTTTTCTGTATCTTGTCAGGGCGCTCTGTCCCCCGTCATCTACTTTTACTAAATTTTCTGCATGATCCTTGAGCAGTGGAAGGTCTATTTCTCCTGACTCGTTTATATTGCCTTCAACCACAGCTCTGTATATTTTCTTTATCTTCCGCTCTCTTATCAGTTCTGAGAGGTATCTCAGCGACGGTCCTGTAAGAGCTGTTATGACCGCCCCGGACGTATTGCGGTCCAGGCGCTGAACTGTCGATGGCCTAAAATCGTTCCTTGTCCATTTGAGTTCCTCCAGTACCCTCGTAATGAGCGAATCTCCGTTTTTTGTATCCGGCTGGGTGAGGAGCCCTGCAGGCTTGTTTATTATCCAGAGGTAGTCATCTTTGTAAATTGTTTCCAATCTCTCATGTATGATGGACGATGTATTCTCTTTTGTGTTTCTTTCGGCCGGCCTATCGTCATTCCAGGGGACCTGAAGGAACTGTCCCTCACCCACCCGTGTGTCCGGCCTTACTTTTTTTGCATCCAGCCTAACTTCTCCTGTGCGGATAGCTTTCATGAGGGCTCCAAGAGGGACCTGGGGCCACATGTTTCTTAAAAGCCTGTCGATCCTCCTGCCTGACTGGTCACCGGTTATATAAAACTCCTTTGGCATTTTTCTTCCCCTGTCTCAACTCATGTGCCCGAAACTATCCGGGACGTTACACAAATGCAGATCACCTGTTCCAGAAACGGCGGCCTGTGGCCTGATGCCACTGAGATATTGGCTGGTCTTCCGTCAGGTCTTTGACGGAATCCTTCCAACAAAAGACCCTGAAGTCCAGTTCATCGGCAGACGAAACTACCATTGCCTCAGGGGTCGCCGGGACGACTGGTGAGCCGAACTCCCGCTGTCCGTGGTGGCTCAGAAGGATGTGCGCGATCTGAAGTTTTAGTGAATTGTCGAGTCCGCTTTTTTCGGCAAGCTCCATAAATTTAGAATACCCTATGGCAATGTGATCCAGAACGGCTCCCTCAAGAGTCATCTCGGGGATAGAGCCCATCCTGTACGATCCAAGCTTACCAAGGTCGTGGAGCAGACCTCCGGCGACCACTATATCAACATCGATGTCATAACCTGATGTCCTCAGTGATTCAGCCATCGACTTTGCACAGTCCGTGACCGAGAGCGTGTGCTCAAGCAGGCCGTTTGCATATGCGTGGTGATGGCTCACGGCAGCGGGCCAGTCGCGAAACTGCTTCCATGTATCTCCGTCATAGACAAACCTTATAAATTCAGCGACTTCCGGACGGCATGAAGATACGAGTTCCTCGTACCTTTTGACAAGTTCCTCCAAGGAGATCGGTGATCTTGGGAGGTACTGCGACGGTGGAAATTTATCCTGATCAAGAAGCGTGATCTTGTTGAAGTTGAACTGTGTCTGCCCCCTGAATTCTGTAGTTTTTCCATCTATTCCAACTGAACAGCCTGCTAGAGATCTCAGCTTTTCATCCTCCAGCCTCTTTGCAGTTGATGATGCCTCCATGTTGGGGTCAGACCTGTCAAACCAGCTGGCATCTGACCATATCTTGGCTTCGATCGTACCGAATGAATCGGTTACGGCCATTTCATAATAGGGTTTCCCGTTTTTGTCGTTTTTTTGAAAGAGCGAGGATACGACGAAAATCGCCTTGAAAGAGGTTCCCGAACCCAGTTTGCGGATCTCCTGGCTGTTTTTTAGTATAGATTGTGCATCTGACATATTTATCTTCCTTCCGAAGCATGTTCGCTTAATATCAACACCCCAATAATAGACGTTCATGCGAAGTATTAAAAGGGGCAAAACTTTGTTCGGACCGCTGATATATCATTTTTCTCGGTGACAATCGGCTTTTTTTGTGTATAATGACAATGCGACCTCTTTCACATGAGAGAGGCTATTATGTATTGTGAATAATTATTTGGAGGGATCATGCTATGAGTTCAGTAAACTGGAATGCAAGATTGTCGGATATAGCGCTTAATGTCAAACCTTCGCCTATAAGGGCTCTGATGAAATACACCAAGACACCCGGTGTTATCTCTTTTGCGGGAGGCAACCCCGATCCTGCAGTTTTCCCGGTGGCAGAGTTTTCTGAAGCTTCTGCGATCCTGGCCCGCGAAGGCAAAGATGTCCTTCAGTACGGTGCCACAGACGGTTATGCGCCGCTCAAGGGATACATCGCAAAATGGATGGCACCCAGAATGGGCCGTGAAACAAAACCTGAAGAGATGCTTATCACAACCGGATCACAGGAAGGAATGGACCTCCTCTGCAGCGTCCTGCTAAATGACGGGGACACGATCATTGTTGAGGGGCCGACATATCCCGGTGCGATCCACGCAATGAGAAACCGCGGCGCAAGATTCCTTTCTGTCCCGTGCGATAAAGACGGACTTTGCGTCGATATGATCCCGGCTGTTATAGAACAGGGACGCAAGGACGGACACAGGATCAAGTTTATCTACACTATCGTCAACTTTCAGAATCCCTCCGGATCGACACTCTCTGAGGACCGCAGGGCTAAACTTCTTGATATAGCTGAAAAATATGACCTGATCATATTCGAAGACGACCCCTACGGTCACCTTCGTTACACAGGAGATCACGTGCCCACAATCTTCTCAATGGATAAAAAACAGAGTGGAAGGGTCGTTTATGCCTGCTCCTTCTCCAAAATACTGGCACCGGGGACACGCGTAGCATGGATCGTCGGCGATCCCGATCTGATGCAGAAAATGGTCATGATCAAACAGGGCACAAACCTCTGCTCAAGCGTAGTAGCCCAGGCACTCGTATATGAGTACTGCAGGCTTGGACACCTCGAGGGCTTCCTCCCCAAGATCATCACTCACTACGGCAAAAAGCGCGATGCGATGGAAGCGGGCTTCAAAAAGTATTTGCCCTCCAATACCGTATACAACACACCGGAAGGCGGTTTCTTCTTCTGGCTGCAGGTACCCGGCATCGATTCAACTACACTATTCATGAAGGCGATAGAGCATGGAGTTGCTTTCGTAACAGGGCCCTCCTTCTTCGTTGACGGTTCAGGACTTGATTTCATGCGCACATGCTTCACCTTCGCACAGCCGGAAGAACTCGAAGAGGGCGCAAAACGGCTGGGCGCGGCAATAAAGGCACTTTAGAAAATACAACTGAAAGTAGATATCGGGCGGCCTCATGATGAGGCCGCCTTTTGATTTCCTAAAACATAATGGCCGAATTTGGCAGTCATTGATAGAACCGTTGATCGAAGATTATAATGGGTAATGATCCAAATAGAACAGAGGATGTCACTTTAACGGATAACAGGAACAGATCGCAGAGAGTGAGTGATCAAATGGAGGAAATTATAACAGCGCTCGCCACAGCGTGGGGAGAAAGTGGGATAGCGGTAGTAAGGCTTTCGGGAGAGGGCTCCGTTTTGCTTGCCGATAAAATATTCACAGGCCGAAAAAACCTTGCAGAGCAGCCCGCACGCTTTCTCACCCTCGGCAGGCTTCGTTCTTCTGATGGAGAGCTCTTTGATGAGGTGCTTGCAGTAAGGTTTGATAAAGGGGCAAGCTATACTGCCGAAGAAAGCGTTGAGATACATTGTCACGGTGGACTGCTGCCCGCTCAGAAATGCATGGAAGAACTCTGCTCAATGGGAGCCAGGCTTGCGCAACCCGGAGAATTTACACGCAGGGCATTTGTGAACGGACGGATAGACCTTCCGCAGGCGGAAGCTGTCCTTGGGGTAATTAGGGCAGAAAGCGACGAAGCACTCTACGCCTCTTCACGAACTATGCAGGGAGCTTTTGCACAAAAACTCAGGTCTTTTCTTGATGCCATTACAGGACTTGCCGCATTCCTGGAAGTAGATCTCGATTTCCCGGAGGAAGACGAAGGCTACATATCAAAGGAAAATTCCGCAAAACGTCTGGAAAATCTGATATCGGATGGAGAAGCAATGCTCGAAGTCTGCCGTTCCGGACTAATATTGAGAGAAGGCATAAAGACAGCCATCATTGGACGCCCCAACGTTGGTAAATCCTCGCTTCTGAATGCGCTTCTCCGAGAAGAACGTGCGATCGTCACCCCAGTACCCGGCACAACAAGAGACAGGATAGAGGAGATATTCACTCACAAAGGCATTCCTATCAGGATAATTGACACAGCAGGCATCCGTGAAACTATTGACGAGGTCGAGTGCATCGGCGTGAGTCAGTCGTTAAAGTCCATGACAGAGGCAGATCTCCGTGTTTGGGTAATAGATGCGGGAGATGAACTTAATGAGGAAGATATGGAGCTGGGCAGGAGAGTCTCTTCCATGAAGCACATTGTCGTGCTCAACAAGAGCGACATGCCTCAAAAGATCTCCATAGATCAGCTGAAAAACAGTTTTCCCTCAAGCCGGATCATATCGGTATCAGCCCTTAAGTCTGACGGGATAGAAGAGCTGAAGGACATAATCGTAAACGAGATAACCGGCGGCATGAAGGTAACGGGAGGATACGGGGTCACATCAAGGCAGATGGAGTGTCTCTCCGCCGCTCTGGCTTCACTGAAGGACACCAAAAAAGTCTTATCTGAAGGTCTTGGAGACGACCTTGCAATAACCTGTATTTCAGATGCAAGATCAAACCTGGCAACTCTGCTAGGGATCGATGCCACTGAAAATCTGCTGGATACGATCTTTTCTCAATTCTGTGTGGGAAAATAGTACTGATGCAGAAATTTCAAAAAAGAAGCCCGATATTTAAGAATAAAAATGGGAGGCTGCCTTGGCCTCCCATTTCTTATGCATCAATACCAGTTTTGCTGTTCCTACGGGATCAGTAAGCCTTTGCAAATATGGCTTTGCGGGCTCCCTCTTTACCGGTGTAGAAACATTTTCCCCGCTCTTCGGAGTATTCAAGCGGATAGCATCTGGGAGTGGCTCCTGTTGCTTCTTTGATGGCCTTTTCATCTTCCTTGCTTCCGTCGAAGAATACTTCGACAAAACCACCCTTGCTCTCGATAACTTCTCTGAACTGAGCCATGTCTGCTGCCTGATATGTGTTCTCTTTCCTGAATTTCAGCGCCCTGTCAAAGAGGTTCTTCTGTATCTCGTCAAGGAGTTCCGGGATGCGTTTTCCCAGTTCTTCCCAGCTTATATCGATCTTTTCTCCGGTGTCCCTTCTCACAACTTTGACCTTGCCGGCTGTAAATTCTTTTTCTCCGAGTTCAAGGCGGAGGGGAACTCCCTTCTGAAGATGGAAGAAAAACCTGTCGCCGGGACGGAGATGCTGTTGAGTGTCCACCTGTACAAAACGCCCGCAGAGGGCCTTGTTCAGTATTGCCTGAAGCTCTTTTGCCTTAGGCACGATCTCTTCGTCAAATTTGGCTGCATCTGTTGAGATCGGTATTATGACAGCCTTTGTCGGAGCTACCCTTGGCGGCAGGACCAGTCCGTCGTTGTCCGAGTGGGTCATTATAAGGGCTCCGATAAGACGCATCGATACTCCCCAGCTTGTTGTATGGGCAAAATCCATTTCCCCGTTTTTATTTTGGAACTTAATATCAAAGGCTTTGGCGAAATTCTGGCCCAGATAATGGCTAGTGCCGGCCTGAAGTGCTTTTTTGTCGCTCATCATTGTCTCGCAGGTGTAGGTGTTGTCTGCCCCCGGAAAACGCTCCCCCTCTGTTTTTTCTCCGGGGAGTACCGGAAGGGCAAGCTCATCTACCATGATCTTTCTATATACCTCGAGCATCAGAAGCGTCTCTTCGACTGCCTCTTCTTTTGTTGCATGAGCCGTATGGCCTTCCTGCCAGAGGAACTCAGAAGTACGAAGGAAGAGCCTCGGTCTTTTTTCCCAGCGCATAACGTTGCACCACTGATTGATGAGGATCGGCAGGTCACGCCATGACTGGACCCATTTGCTGTACATATGCCCTATGACTGTTTCCGAGGTAGGCCTTATTATCAACGGCTCTTCAAGCTCTTCTCCCCCTGCGTGAGTAACTACCGCACACTCGGGAGCAAAACCCTCAACATGCTCTGCCTCTTTCTCAAGGAAAGATTTAGGGATCAAAAGAGGGAACGATGCATTCACATGTCCGGTCTCTTTGAAAGCCTCGTCAAAATGTTTCTGAATGAGTTCCCATACTGAGTAACCGGTAGGTCGGACGACCATACATCCGCGGACCGGCGCATAATCCGCCAGTTCTGCAACACGTATTACGTCAAGATACCACTGTGAAAAATCCTGTTCTTTGGGTGTAATGTTCTTAGCCATCCGGTTACCTCCATCGTTGATACTTTTTTATAAATATCATCACTCAGCGCTTTGCTGTGCAGGCTATTGTAACATTTATCTGTACATTTAGAGCAAATTTATTTGTAATATTTTGTTTCTCTTGACAATTTACCATTTTATCGTATTCTTAGAGCGTACATTGCAAGTATTTAGCACATTACTATAGGGAGGGAATGATCATGGCTTTAGAGTGGAAAGATGAGTTTACCGATCAGCTTTGTGACTCGATAGTGGCCATTACTGACAGGGAAGAAGCCTACCGTTTCCTGGAAGATGTCGCTACTTTTTCAGAGATTAGAGCGTTTGCACAGAGGCTACAGGTAGCCAGCCTGCTGCTGAAGGGGATGTCATATCCTCAGATAGTTCAGGCAACGGGAGCCAGCACTGCAACGATAAGCAGGGTCAAAAAATTTGTTGAATACGGCTCAGACGGCTATAGGGATGTGCTTGCCAAGCTGTCTGGAGACAAGAAAGAAGAAGATAAGAAAAAGAAAAAATAAATTAACGGATCTTCTGGAAACTTAGTCCGCATTTTTGTGTAACATGACACAGTGTATGTGGGTTCTTTTTGGATGGGGCCGGAGGCTGCATAAAGCTTCCGGTCTTATTTTATTATCGCCCAGGCAGCAAGGTCATCAATATCTCTGGGAGGATTTCTAAGTGATGTAGGCACAAGCTTCCATAACCCTTTGGGCGGATGGAGTTTCCAGTAAAGCTCGCGTCCTCTAAGGGTGGTGCCGTATTCATCAATTATCTCAAGCTCGCAAATGCCGCTAAGAAGCCCGGTAAGCTCTTTTGAAGATGTTCCGTTGCCGAGGCATATCTTTTCAAGAGTCTTTCCTTCAATAAATTTGAAGTCTCCCTCTTTTATCCAAGGCACAAGAAGCTTCCATTCCCCCTCTTTGAGCGACTGTAATAAGACTTCCTCAGAGGATTTAGGAACTATTGCAGAAAAAAGCAGTCTCTCTCCTTCCACAAAGGCTACACCTATTTTATAACGGCCCGGATCTACCCCGCACTTAATCCAGATCACCCCTCTCTACAGATTCCCACCTTGGATACATCCACATCCACTGGTCAGGATATTTTCTTATCCACTCGGAGATGACCTCGTTGCAGTCGTCAATGCTGCTTTGTAGGTCTTTGCCATAAGGTTTACCATCCCTGCCTTTAAGTGCAGGAAGAAAATTCAGTTCAAGCTTATGGGTATCGAGCCATCTGACACAGTATACAGGAACGACAGCGCATCCAAGCTTGTCCGCAAGTTTTGCCATTCCGATCGGTGTACTTGCGGGGTATCCGAGAAACGGGGATACTATTCCCGCTTTTTTGGCATCCTGATCCACAGGGACACCAATTATTTCCCCTGCCTGTAGCGCCTTTATCATAGCCTTGAGATCTGAAGCCTTGCCAAGGGCCTTCATACCTCCAGCATTCCTGAGTTCCATTATTAGATTTGTGATCCTCTCATCCCTTTGGTCAGTTCCGAGGCCGTTCATAGGGTATCCGTGCTGTGCACACCAGGCTCCCGCGTATTCCCAGTTCCCGATGTGGGCTGTTACTATAAATACACCCTTTCCGGCTTCATAAGCCTCACGCAGGTTTTCTTCCCCGTTGACTGTGACTATTTCATCAAGTTTATGAACCATTACAGGGATCCTTATAAACTCAGCAGTCGATTTGCCAAAGTTCCTATATGCCCCTTTAACTATCCGTGAGGCCTCTTTGTGTGGAATGTCGAGCACTTTGGCACAACGGTCCGTTGCTTCCTTCAGCTTGTTTCGTGTAAACAACGGTATGAGGGAACCAACGATGCCACCCAGCATGACAGCTGCCTTATGAGGAAGAAAAGTCACTATTTTTCTGAACGTCGAAAGTACGGACCATATTATGGACTGTTTGTTATTCATACTCTTACCTCTCCTGAAAGATCACACTTCGCGCGGATCATATATTTATTATCAATATCTGACGATAATATTGGCAATTATCGGAACTACGATCAATATCGTTACTATCCTGCATATGTTGAAAAGTATCGAAATAGTCGGGTCCGCTCCTATGTCTACCGCTACTATTGCAATACCTGTAAGCCCCCCGGGGGTCGTGGCAAAAAGAGAGGTCAGAAAATCCATTTTGCACAGTCTTGAGAAT
>Ga0334882_1005109_pt1 | contig 10559 bp, 17 predicted proteins | sample GraSluR1_MG_5_FD_207226 | JGI IMG/M metagenome (GOLD analysis project Ga0334882, IMG submission 207226) | Sludge microbial communities from methane-producing bioreactor in Wageningen University, Netherlands - Granular Sludge_15_04-R1 | ecosystem: Engineered > Bioreactor > Anaerobic >... | reverse complement strand
GCGGTTTTATGATTATTCTCTGTCATAGTCGCTTTCCACATCAATTGCTGTAAGAATTAAAGTTTGGTCATAATATCATACGATTTGTCATTCACCAATCAACCCCGACGCTTAAGCGCTGACCACCACGCCCGCAATAAGTTTACTCTCATTTTAACCAATTCAGGGCAGCCGCATAGGTTTACGCCTTATCACTGTCGCGAGGATTTCGGCTCCAATCATATCTAACTGGCATGAATGATAAAGAAGTAATTCTTCTGCATCACAAAAAAGGGCTGCCCTTAGTGACAGCCCAATCGTATTTATCAATATAATTTTATCAGCCGTGAATTAAACCAGGCTTGACCCATTGTTCCAAACCCTCAGCCAAACCCTTCCACGTGCTGACACCGCATCCAGATCAGATCTGGGCGTGACTAACGTTTGGTATAGGTGGGTGCCTTGCGGGCGCGTTTGAGGCCGGGTTTCTTGCGTTCCTTGACGCGCGGGTCGCGGGTCAGGTAACCGGATTGGCGGAGCGCTGGGCGTAATTCTTCATCCATTTCAACCAGTGCACGCGCTAAACCCAATTTGACAGCATCACGCTGACCGGTCACACCGCCACCCTGGACCAGGACACTCACATCAAACTTATCATCAGATTGGTTTGCAATCTGAAATGCGTTGATAATTTCTGGAGCATCTCCCAGACGGGTGAAATATGCCTTAATTTCTTTTCCATTCACAACAAACAGGCCACTTCCCGCCATAATACGCACGCGGGCTGAGCTTTGTTTTCTGCGTCCAATTCCTTCGTAATATCGATTATCCATAAGTCCTAATCACTCCTCTTACTCGATTAACTCGGGCTGCTGTGCCTGATGGGGATGTTGTGGACCAGCATACACATGCAGGTTCTTATACATACGCCGCCCCAGTCTATTCTTGGGGATCATGCCCCACACAGCTCGTTCAATCACCCTTTCGGGAAATTTTTCAAGCTGGCGCCTCAAGGTAATTTCCTTGAGCCCGCCGGGATAATTGGAATGGCGATAGTAGATCTTGCTATCCAAACGGGTTGGATAAACATCCACCTTCTCAGCATTGATCACAACCACGTTCGCGCCCATCAACACCCCAGGGGTGTAATCGGGCCGATGCTTGCCAATCAATAACTGGGCAATTTTCGTCGCTAGGCGGCCAAGATTTTGTCCTTCAGCATCGATCAGCAGCCATTCTCGCTCAACTTGTCCTTTTGGTACATATGTTTTATTCACTGTCTAACTCTCCATCATTCGAAGATGCAACTTCCAAGCAGTTATGCTTGAAAGATGAAATCCTTATTGAATCTTGCTAATAAACAACTTTTTCTAAAACCAAGCCTGCCGCAGGTGCTAGCCCCGTCAGGGCGAGTTCACCGATGCGTAAACTTTCAGCAATTAGGTTTACATCTGCCTTTCCCTGGCCGATCGTTACCAAAGCAAAGGTGATTCGGCGTACCATGTGGTACAGGAAAGCGTTGGCGCTGATGTCAAATTGCCACTCGTCTCCTTGGTCACGCCACTCAGCAGAAAAAACTTCCCGAACCGTGATCCCATCGTCCGTCATTGGGCTTCCAAATGCCGCAAAATCGTGCAGGCCAAGTAAGCTCGCAGCCGCAGCTTTCATCCGCTCAACCTGTACCGTGGGCCACACTCGCCAGTTATAATCCTCACGCAGGGGATCCCTGACCGGTTGGCAAAATATCTGGTAGCGATAATGGCGGCTTTTGGCATCATACCTGGGATGAAAATCTGCCGGTACCTCGCTGACGTCCTGCACAGCCATGTCACGGGGAAGGTAATAGTTGAGTGCATTCTGTAGGTCTTGAGGAGTATGCCCCCAATCTAATTGGAAACTAACCACCTGACCTTTGGCATGCACGCCGGCATCTGTCCGACCAGCGCTCAACACATGTGAACCTTGCCAGCCAATCCTTTGAAGCCCAGCTTCAAATTCGCCCTGGACTGTACGTCCATCGGATTGCCGTTGGTACCCGGCAAATCCTGAGCCATTATATGCAAGAATAATTTTGTAATGTGCATTACCCATCCGGCGTAATATTCCGGTCGGGTTAATCTTCAACCAATTCAATCAACGCCATCTCAGCACCGTCACTTCGGCGGGGTCCCAGTTTAAGGATCCGGGTGTAACCGCCGTTACGGCTGGCATAGCGTGGTCCAATATCATCAAATAATTTCTGAACGATCGGGCGGCTGCCATTGCCTAGTTCGGCTGATGCCTTTCGCCTGGCATTCACCGCCACAACATCATCTGCATCTTGGCTGTTACGCGCCAAGGTAATCAATTTTTCCGCGTGCGGTTGAATCGATTTTGCCTTGGGCAACGTGGTCTTGATACGCTCGTGTTCTAATAACTGTCTTATCATCGTTCGGCGCATAGCAGTTCGATGAGCGCCGCTGCGGTTAAGACGATATCCTTTTATTTTATGTCGCATAACATTAATTCTCCGATTTACCTTCCTCTTCGTCTTCGAGGAAGCCTTTCTCAGACATCTTCTCCTTCAATTCAACCAGGCTTTTTTCGCCAAAATTCCGGATGGCAAGGATCGCCTCTTCACCTTTATCCAAAAGCTCCAAGACATCTCCAACACTGGTAATCCCTGTCCGTTTGAGAGAATTGAAAACCCGCACAGTCAGGTCAAGGTTCTCGATTGGCATCTCAAATGCTTCACTATTGATCGTAGCTACCGGTTCAGCCTTTTCGATCGGTACAACCAGCAGTTCTTCACTGATGCCAGCGATATAGCGCAAGTGTTCGATTAAAATCTTAGAGGAATCGCTCATCGCTTGCTCGGGCGAGATCGTCCCATCTGTCCAAATCTCCATCACTACGCTGTCGTAATCAGTGCTCTGACCAACACGAGCAGAACCCACCTGCCAGTTAACTTTACGGACAGGTGAATAAATCGCATCCACTGGCAGTTCACCGATCGGCAGATGGTCGCTGCGTTCGTTGGATGGCGAATAACCTCGGCCCCGTTCAACAGTCAGGTCAATCTCAAGATTGGCTTTTTTACTGTCCACGGTGAACAAGTAAAGTTCCGGGTTGATAATTTCAACTTCAGATGGACAAATAATATCCGCCGCAGTCACCGTACCCTCTCCACTGACTTCCAGATGAAGATGGGATACATCGACATCATAAAGAATCATTCGCAGCTGCTTCAATTGCAGGATCACCTGGATGACATCTTCACGCACGCCTTCAATATCACTGAACTCGTGCAAAACATCCGTAATCCGGATGGATGTCACCGCAGACCCTTCCAAGGAAGACAAGAGGACACGACGTAAAGCGTTACCAATCGTGGCCCCAAAGCCACGCTCTAGCGGGCTGATGGCAAATTTGCCGTAATTACGGGCTTCAGCGATTCGTTCGACTTTTGGTTTTACCATACTAATTGTTCCAGTCACCTCATACCCCTTACCAGTGCATCCATAAGCACTATCATAGACCAGCCCTAACGTGAGTAGTACTCAACAATGAGCTGTTCATTCAAATTACCATCAATCTCAGCACGATCGGGCAAGCGTATCATCCGGCCAGTGAGGTTATTCAGATCAGATTCAACCCAAGCTGGGGGTGTACGGCTCTCTTCTGCTTGTCGCAATGTCTTGAAATAATCGGTCTGCTTGGAATTAACTTTAACAGCAACAGCATCACCGGGTTTAATAATAGTCGAAGCGATATCATTGCGTCGCCCATTGACCTCAAAGTGCCCATGATTCACCAACTGGCGGGCTTGGTTGCGGCTGTCAGCAAATCCCATGCGGTAAACCACGTTATCCAAACGAGATTCTAGGATTTGGAGCAGGTTCAAGCCTGTCAAACCTGGCCGTTTGCGTGCCTCACGGAAATAGCGACGAAATTGGCGCTCAAACACGCCATAAATCCGTTTTCCTTTTTGTTTAGCACGTAACTGGCGAGAATAGTCCGATTGACGGCTTGCTCGTCCACTAAATCGGCCATGCTCACCTGGGGGGTAGGCGCGTCGTTCCATCGCACACTTGGGGGTGAAGCAGCGTTCTCCCTTCAAAAATAATTTCTCACCTTCTCGCCGGCATAATTTACATACCGGACCAGTATATCTTGCCATGAATTCCTCTCTTTAAACTCTATTAGACGCGGCGTCTCTTGGGGGGCCGGCAACCATTATGGGGAACTGGGGTTACATCCTCAATTGAACGGACTGTAATACCCAAGCTCTGTACAGCGCGGATCGAAGCCTCACGACCAGGTCCCGGGCCTTTGACAATTAAGTCAACTTCCTGGATGCCGAAGCCTTGTGCGGTCTTCATCACTTGTTCGGTCGCCAAACGTGCAGCAAAGGGTGTGCTCTTCCGGGAGCCTTTAAAACCGGCTGATCCAGCGCTTCCCCAACATACGGTGTTACCTTGTTGGTCTGTAACCGTGATAATCGTATTGTTAAAAGAAGCATACACATGCACCTGAGCCGATGACATCTGGCGTTTAACTTTGCGCGAACCAGTTGTTCGCCGCGATCGTTGTGGTTTTTTTGCCATTTTACCTCGCTAATTCCGTCTTCATTTTGCCATCCAAATGCCTGTCTCGCCGCGGGGGAGAGAAGGAAGGAAACCCCAGACAGGTGGCATGGATGACGCTTTCTTCAGTAATAATTACTTCTTACCTACACCTCTGCGGCGGCCGCGACCGGCAACCGTCTTCTTCGGACCCTTGCGGGTACGAGCGTTGGTCTTGGTGCGCTGCCCGTGCACAGGCAAACCTCGCCGATGGCGCAGCCCGCGATAGGAGCCAATCTCCATCAAGCGCTTGATATTCATTTGCACCTGGCGCCGTAAATCACCCTCAACGGTAAAGTTACCAGAGATGTACTCGCGCATTTTTGATACGTCGCTATCGTTCAGATCTTTCACGCGAATATCAGGATTAACACCAGTCGCCTGAATAATTTCTTTTGCCCGGGTTGGGCCAACACCATAGATATATCTTAGACCTATTTCAACGCGTTTATCGCGTGGAAGGTCAACGCCTTCAATACGTGCCATAGTTTAAATTCCTTATCCTTGTCGCTGTTTATGCTTCGGGTTTTCACAAATCACATATAAACGACCACTGCGTTTAACAATTTTGCATTTCGCACAGCGTTTCTTAATCGATGCTGATACTTTCATGATGCATTCTCCTTCTAACTTTCAGCAAAGTGTCTATTATACTTGCTATCCAGCCTTTCGTCTAGTTTATGCTTATAAGAGCGTTAAAATTTGCGGTCCATCTGCCGTTACAACGACGGTATGTTCAAAATGTGCCGTCAACGATCCATCCGCTGAAGCAACGGTCCACTCATCATCCTTCACAGTTGTGTCAGATGTACCGACCAATACCATCGGTTCAAGCGCAATCGTCATGCCTGGGCGCAACCGCATCCCTCGCCCTGGTTTACCGTAATTAGGCACCTGCGGACCCTCGTGCATCTGCCTGCCAACACCATGCCCCGTGTAAGTACGGGTGATGTAAAAGCCTTGGCTTTCCACGTGAGTTTGAACAGCGTAGCCGATATCACCGGTGGTCTTATCAGGCACCATATTGGAGATTGCGATCTCCAAAGCTTGCTTGGTGACCTGAATCAACTTCTTTGTGGCTGGGCTGACTTCGCCAACCGCAATGGTGACAGCCATATCACCGACAAAGCCCTCATAAACCGTTCCGGCATCAATGCTGATGATATCGCCTTCCTGCAGCTTGCGCTGACCAGGAATGCCGTGTACCAGCTCATCGTTGACACTGGTACAGATGCTGGCGGGATAAGGATATGGTCCCGGGTAATTTTTAAAGGGTGATATCACATGGTATTGCTTGTGCACCGCCTCAAAAGCCGCATTCAGTTCCATTGTTGTCACGCCTGGTTCGACCAACGCCACCGCCGCGCTCAGAGCTTCGGCATTAATTCGACCCGCCTCACGCATAATTTCGAGCTCATGGGGCGATTTGATGTTGATTGACCGTTCCCAAGACATCAACTTATGCCTCCCGGACCGCAAGCAGCAGGTCTTCAGTCACCTCATCGATGGACTGTGTACCATCAATTTCGACCAGGAGACCCTTCTGGCGATAAAAATCAATTAAAGGTGCAGTTTGTTCATTGTACACATCGATTCGACGTCGGACTGTTTCCGGTTTATCATCCTCACGCTGGTACAATTCTGAACCATCAATATCATCAATCCACTTAACCTTGGGTGGGTTGTAAATTGCATGATAAACACGCCCAGTGGGGCTCATCCAGCGTCCGCTCAAGCGCTCAACCAGGATCTCATCCGGCACTTTGATGTATGGGACAATTTTTACACCAGCGCCAAACTGCATCAGCAAATTTTCCAATGCTTCTGCTTGGGCAGGTGTCCTTGGAAAACCATCCAAAACAGCGCCCTTATCGCAATCAGACCTGGCCAAACGTTCCTCAACCATCCGAACCGTCACATCGTCTGGCACCAACTCGCCTTGATTCAAATAACCTTGGGCAAGTTGACCCAATTCCGTTTCGTTCTTTAAATTCTCCCGAAAAAGATCGCCGGTTGAAATATGAACCAGATCAAACGCCTGGGCGAGTTTTTTTGCTTGAGTGCCCTTACCAGCGCCTGGCGGGCCCAACATCACGATGTATAACGGTGCCATCATTATCCTGCCTAACTGATCAAACGATCATCATAACCGTGCAGTTTCAGATCGGTTTCGATAATCTGGAAGGTATCACGCACCACACCAACCACAATCAGCAAACCGGATGACGAAACCAGGAAGATCTGCGTTTGATTGAGTCCTTCAGGTAAGAATAGGCCCAAGAAAAACGGTAAGGCCGCCACCAGACCCAGGAACAACGCACCCGGCAAAGTGATCCTGCGCTGAACTTTGGTTAAGTAACGCTGCGTCGGGCCGCCCCGGGCAACCCCAGGAATCTGTGCGCCCTGTTTCTTCAAATTATCACCATAATTTTGTTGTGCAAACAAAATATCCGTGTAGAAGAAGGTGAACAACACAACCATCACAAAGAAAAGTATCGGGTAAATAACGCCTTCACCGCTCAACACATCCTGGATGCCCAATGCAAAGTTGCGCAGCCAGGTAACCTCAGAATTATTAAAGAAGCTCGCCAGAATCGTTGGAAAGGTCATAATCGACTGAGCAAAGATGATAGGGATCATGCCGGCCATGTTAACCATCAATGGAACAGTGCTCTTGACAGGCATCGACATCCGGCTGCCCACTCGCCGCCCAGGGAACATCACCGGCACATGCCGACGACCTTCCTGGACAAAAACGATGGCAAAGATGGTTACCACCAGCAATGCTAAGACGATGAAGATCAGCCACCAATAAATTGGATCGGTCACCAATGAAAATAGGTTTCTTGGCAAGTTCGCGACAATGCCCGCGAAAATAATCAACGAAAGACCCTGGCCCCGGATCCCAAATTCTGAGATCAACTCACCCAGCCATACACCAAACATGGTGCCGGCCATCATTGAAAGCAGCGTTGCCAAGGTCGGGATCAAGACATCACCGGAAAATCCAAAACGGGCTGCCACCGACTGTCCGAGGATCGCATTGAAGATGTTGATTTGCCCAATAGCAGATAAGGCTGCCATGGGGATGGTGAGGATCATCGTCCACTTTTCCATCCATATGCGTCCCTCACGCGGGTCATCCTGCATTTTTCGCTCAAGCGCCGGGATGATCGGGATCAGGAGCTGGAGAATAATCTGAGCGGTAATATAGGGATATACACCCATCGCTAATACCGAGAAATTCGAAACAGCGCCACCCGAGAGCATGTCCAGCAGGTTAATCAAGCCACCCGCCGCACCACCAGTTTGCGTGAGTTGTGCCACCAGCGCCCTGTCAATCCCGGGTACCGGGATATTTGAGGCCAGGCGATAAATCGCCAGCAAAGCCAGCGAAATCAATAATTTCCGTCGAATATCTTTTGACTTCCAAAGATAGCGCCAAGCGGACCGCTTCATGTTCAGGTCTCCTTTATTACCCTAAGGTCCAATTTCATGCCTGGATGATGACCACACTACCGCCTGCGCTTTCAATTTTTTCTTGCGCGCTGGCAGAAATTTTATGGGTCTTCACGGTCAGAGAGACAGAAACATCACCGCGTCCCAGAATTTTCACAGGTGTTTTCAGGTCATTAATCATACCTGCTTCAAACAATACCTCGGGAGTAATCTCTGTATCTGCAGAAAATTGGCTTAGTTTTTCTAGGTTAACTTCTTCATAACGCACACGGTTGATGACAGTAAACCCTTCACCCCGTTTGAACGGGAGCTTCCTGAAGAATGGAAGGTTACCGCCTTGGTGATAGAGAGGAACACCGCCGCCAGAGCGTGAATTTTGGCCTTTCATACCACGACCAGCGGTTTTACCATATCCAGATCCCGTGCCGCGTCCTTTGCGCTTGCGATTTTTTCGTGCGCCTTCGTTTGGTTTTAATTCATGTAATTCCATAATAACACCTCACGCCTGTTCAACGTCGACCAAGTGCGACACCTTATCAAGCATGCCTTGTAAAACATCATTGTCTATAAGGGTCACCGTCTGATGTAACCTTTTTAAACCCAATGCCTTCAAGGTCGCTTTTTGTTTCTTCGAATAACCGATGGGGCTGCGTACCAGGGTGATCTGCAATTGAGTTTCCTTTTTTCTAGCCATGGGTCTCTCGCTCCCAATATGGTTTCACTTGATTGATCGATTTACCGCGGTAAATAGCCTGGTCCTTGGGGGACATAAGTTGGTCCAACGCGTCGAATGTTGCGCGAACAACATTTAAAATATTACTGCTGCCCAGAGACTTGGTCAAAATATCATGCACACCAGCCGCTTCTAACACCGCACGCACACCACCACCAGCAATTACACCGGTGCCAGCTGCAGCAGGTCGCAGCAGGACCTTTGCGCCACTTTGCTTGCCAATCACCTCATGGGAGATCGACGTGCCGTTCATGTTGATTTGGCGCATATCTTTGCGAGCACGCTCACTGGCTTTACGGATGGCATCTGGAACAGCATTAGCTTTTCCAATGCCCATACCAACGCGACCGGCATTGTCACCGATCACCATCACCACCCGGAAAGAAAACCGGCGGCCACCCTTGACCACTTTGGCGACGCGTGCAATATCGATCACGCGCTCATCATATAGATTCTCAGTTTGGTAGTCTGACATAAACGCCTCTTTCCTAGAATTCCAAGCCGCCTTCACGGGCAGCTTCAGCCAATGCTTTCACTCGGCCAATATACTTATATCCACCACGGTCAAACACAACCTGGTTGATTCCAATTTCCTTGGCGCGTTCAGCCACCACCTGACCGACTTTCCGCGCTTGTTCAATATTCGATAGCCCTTCCATGTCAGTGCGAAATTCCTGATCAATACTCGAAGCCGAAGCCAGGGTATAACCCCGTAAATCGTCGATCAGTTGTACGTAGATTTCTTCCGAACTGCGAAAAACATTCATGCGCGGACGATCAAGTGTGCCGAAGATTTTTTTTCGGACACGACGGTGCCGGCGTAATCGAGCCTCATTTCGTGATTTATTTGCCATAGTAATTCACCTTCAACTTTATAATGCGGTCTTGCCGGCTTTACCCGGTTTGCGGCGAATATATTCACCTTGATAGCGAATACCTTTGCCTTTATAGGGCTCTGGCGGTCGAATTTTGCGGATATCGGCAGCCACCTGGCCGACAACTTGTTTGTCGTAGCCCAATACTTTAATCTGACGCGCTCTCATATCCACATCAAAACTGATGCCCTCAGGCGGTTCCACGACCACTGGGTGCGAATAACCCACATTGACAATCAAGTTATTCCCATCTACCTCAGCCCGGTAACCAACGCCTTCAATTTCTAATATGCGTTCAAAACCTTTGCTGACACCTTCCACCATATTATTGATCAACGATCGGGTCGTGCCATGTAAAGCCCGATGTGTCGGTTGATCGCTGGGTCGTTCGACAACAATGGTCCCATCTTCATTTTTTATGACCATATCAGGCGAAAAATTCCATTCCAGTTCGCCTTTCGGTCCTTTGACATGCACATAAGAGCCGTCAATTTTTACATCCACGCCTGCCGGCACTTCAATTGGTAAACGTCCTACTCGAGACACAGCTCGTACCTCCTGTAGCGCCAGGCGCTACCATACTTTACACAAAATTTCGCCACCAACGCCCATCTTACGAGCGCGCTGGTCCGTCATCACACCCTTGGGTGTGCTGAGAATCGCTACACCAATCCCTGAGAGAACCCAGGGGATGTGCGTTTTGTTGGTATAAACACGGCATCCAGGTCGGCTCACACGCTCAAGTCCGGTAATCAACGGACGACGGTGACGCCGTTCACCAATGTATTTCAAACGGAGACGTAACACTTGTTGGTGTGGTCGACTCCCCTCAACGACATCGTAGCGATCTATATAGCCCTCTTCTACCAGGATCTTGGCAATTTCGATCTTGATCTTGGAACTGGGCAT
>Ga0334882_1005105_pt1 | contig 10564 bp, 8 predicted proteins | sample GraSluR1_MG_5_FD_207226 | JGI IMG/M metagenome (GOLD analysis project Ga0334882, IMG submission 207226) | Sludge microbial communities from methane-producing bioreactor in Wageningen University, Netherlands - Granular Sludge_15_04-R1 | ecosystem: Engineered > Bioreactor > Anaerobic > Unclassified... | reverse complement strand
CAGGCTAACCTGGTGATTCTGCCGGTAGACTGGGCTTTTGACCTTTTGCTTTTCTGCCAGAGGAATCCTCGCCCCTGCCCGGTCCTCGAGGTGACAGAGCCCGGTGACCCGGAGCCGAAAGGTCTTGCCAGGGGTGCCGACATAAGGACTGATATACCAAGGTACAGAGTTTACAGGGACGGGGTCCTTGCAGGAGAACCGACCGACATATCAGACCTCTGGAGGGACGACCTGGTCTCCTTCCTGATAGGGTGTTCCTTTACTTTCGAGGGGGCGCTCCTGGATGCTGGCATACCCGTCAGGCATATAGAAATGGGCGTAAATGTACCCATGTATATAACATCCTTGAAATGCCGGCCGGCCGGAAAGCTTTCCGGGCCGGTTGTTGTCAGCATGAGACCCATACCTGCTGGTATGGTCCCAAGGGCTGTTTCTACTACGTCCCTTTTCCCCCTGGTGCATGGGGCACCGCTTCACATAGGGGAACCAGGGGAGATAGGAATAATGGATCTTTCAAGGCCTGATTTCGGGGATACTGTTGAGATAAGGAGGGGGGAGATACCTGTATTCTGGGGGTGCGGGGTTACACCCCAGGCCGCCCTTATGGCATCGAAACCGCCTTTTGCCATAACTCATTCCCCCGGGCACATGTTCATCAGCGACAGGAAGGACTCGGAATTCTCGGTATTCTAGCCTTCAGTCGTTCAGGAGATGCCGGCCCGCTCAGGGTAGGAGAGATAAGCATCCCTTGCGGCGACACGCAGATCCGTAAGGGACATATCCCTTGTGCTTTCAAAAACCCTGTTGACCTGTTCGCTGTATCTTTCGACTATCTCCTGGTTTTCCTCAAGGAGCCGGACGCCATTCTCCCCAAGGTCCCTCCTGAAGCCTGATGGCGTTTCGACCGAGACGAGGTACATGTCGAAGATCATTTTTTCCAGGAAGAGCTGCAATTCCGGAGATACAGGACGTTCCCTTTCAAGGTCGAAAACAAAACCCAGCGGGACATCCTCCGCGATCTGGAGAAGGAGGATCGATTTGCGCAATCTGGCGTATCCCCACAGATCAGGATTATCGCCCTTTTTTGCCACCAGGCTCAGGATAACAACCCTTCTTTCCAGATCATCCATAGGAGGACCCACCTCTTTAGGGAGTATTGGGCTTTTACTTTATCATGGCAACAGGAAAAAGCAAGGGTAGGCTCCCCTGAAAGGGAGATCCAACCTTTTTATGCAGTTTCTGATATCTCCTTCAGGACTTTAACACCGCGCTTTTCCATCTCCTCGATGAATCTTCCCACTGCTACCGGATTATCGCCTATAGCCTCCGGGGCATGTACTCCAGGCATTTTCACGACGCCTTCTGCGATAAGCCTGGCCATGATCGCACAGGGGAAACCCGTAGTCCTCGCCATCGATGTGTAGCCGGTCTTTTCATCCCTCTCGTCGTAAACCTTGTAGCAGTGGACAAGTTCCTTTCCGCCGCTTGTTCCCCTGACCTCTATCTGCAGGAAAGTGAACTCCTTCTCGTTTTCACCAAGCTGCATCCTGGGGTAGGCTATCGCTGCGAAAAGATCCCTTGGAGCGACCCGGTTGCCTTTAACCGCAACCGGCTCCGTAGAGAATAGTCCCACCTCTCTCAAAAAAGCGAGGCGTTCAGCAGTCCCTGGGTATCTCAGGGTCTTTTCGCAGATGTTGTCGGCGGGGATAGTGGTGATCAGGGACCTGAGACCGTCAGTAAGGAACCCCTCCATTTCCGGAAGTTTGACACCGTCGACCTCGAAACTGTAGGTCCGGTTCTCGGACAGGGCCGGCATCTCTAATACCTTCCCGTCCCTTTTCAGCCTGACGGGCCTTACGTATTCCTCGATACAGTCGTCAGGTGAGAACACGAACTTGTAGTTGAATGGCTCGACCGGGTCAGATGGCAGACCAGTGACATAGATATCGACGCTTTTTACAGTATCAAGCCCGCTAACCGCGCTGCCGATGATAACGTTGGAAAAACCGGGGCTTACCCCTACGTCTTCCATAAGTGTTACCCCTGCCTTTTTTGCTTCTTCATCCCACTGGAAGTAATCCTCGCCCATGAAACTTATGTCGGACATGCTTTTCCCGGCTTTTATCACTGCCCCCATCATGGCGAACCCAAGTGAGCCCGGTACGGCACCAACGACAATGTCGTGGTTTTTCACGGCCATGGTTATTGATTCGGGGCTTGCAAAATCCACACCGTTCTCAGGGGTGATACGTCCATTCGATCTCGCCACGATCCTGTCTAGAGTATCCTTGTTCCCATCTGCTACGGTGACTTCGTAACCCTCATCGAAGGCCAGGTCAAGAGCCATTACCGAACCTACCATTCCCCCGCCAAGTACTATCACTTTCTTTTTCATCTGGCATCCTCCCGTAATTGGTTATGAGATAACATGTATGCAATTATTATGCCACCTGGCAACTGGTCGGTCAAATGGTTAAAAGGGCAGATAAGGTCAAGGGTGTGGATCGTGAATCGTAAATCGTAAATCGTGAATCGCACCACGTTGCTGCCCCTCGAGAATCGACTCGGGACTGCACCTGATGCATTTCGCCTTGCTTTTCGCTTTTTCGTCTTCTGAATTAACGACTAACGCCCCACGATTGACGTCTAAAGTTATTTGACTTCCAAGACGTCATTATTTATACTGCTTATTGCATACAAAAATCTTTTAATTACATATTCTCATGAGATAAAGGGAGGTATCCGGATGAAGGCGGTACAGATAGGGGCAGGTCTGGTGGGGCAGCTTATTGTGGCTGACATGATGGAGGATTTCGAGGTTACCGTGGTCGACCCTAATGAATCAGCTTTAAGGGAGATCAAAAAAAAATACCCTGGAGTGAAGACGGTAGCCGCGTCGGCCACTGACCCGGCCATGCTTGGCCCTGCACTGGAGGGAGCGGATATAGTCACTGCAGGGGTTCCCGGTCGTTTCGGTTATGAAATGATGAAGACTGTGATCGGGCTCGGGAAAAACCTTGTGGATATTTCCTTTATGGCCGAGGACTTTGAGGAACTTGACGGCCTGGCAAAGGAAAAGGGAGTTACGGTGATACCCGATATGGGTGTTGCCCCGGGAATGTCCAATTTCCTTATGGGCAGGGGTGCTGCCCTGTTGGACGAGGTTGAGGAAGCTTACATTTTTGTGGGGGGGATCCCCACAAAACTTGTACCCCCCTTCAACTACCAGGTGACCTGGTCCCCGAAGGACTGCATAGAAGAGTTCACCCGGCCCGTTTCCATTGTAAAGGATTTCAAAAAAGAGGTCGTAGAGGCGACATCTGGCCTCCATCTTCGTGATTTTCACGGTGTGGGGACGCTGGAGGCATTTTATACCGACGGGCTGAGGAGTCTTGCGAAAAACATAAAGGCCAGAAACCTGGGAGAGATGACCCTGCGATGGCCGGGACACGTTGAGCAGATGAGACTTCTCCGTTCAATGGGTCTTTTCGATGAAACTCCGAAGAATCTGGGCGGCAAGGAAGTGGTACCCCTCGATGTCGCCGCGGATCTTCTCTTCCCCATGTGGAAGATGGATCCCGATAAAGGCGACAGGGACCTTACGGTTATGGAAATAGAGGTTCACGGTTTCAAAGGCTCCGATGAAGTGACCCATTCCTGGTACCTGCTTGACTATTTCGACGAAAAGACCTGGAATACTTCGATGAGCCGCTGCACCGGATGTTCATGTTCAATTTTTGCCAGGGCTGTTGCGAAGGGGCTGGTAAAGCAGAAAGGGGTGCTTCCTGCAGAGAAGCTCGCAGGTGACGATGCCCTTTACAATTTTGTGATAGAGGAACAGGGAAAGAGGGGAATAAAATATACAGAATCAGTGAAAAAGGTCATTAATGTGAGGTAATTGGCAGAACCGTTTTTCCCTGAGGTCAGCGGGAGGGGGTCAAGGGACCCCCTCCCGCTTTTTGACCGACCTTTCCGCGGTTGAGTTATTCAGGCTTTTAGGGTATCATTAAAACGTGAAAAATCATGTAAAATGGCGATAGATATAGATCCATGCCGGTCTGGCATAGGGTATGTCGTTTTTTCTATGTGCATTGGGGGGGTGTTTTTAGTTAATGAACCACAATTTATTCATCGGTTCATTCCTTCAGCCTATCGACGACGGTTTATCCTTTCTTGTATGTCCCGAATTAAACCAGGGATATCTTTCAGGCCGCTTATTCCTGTTTTTACTGAAACAGAGGATGAAAAAACATTAATTTTAATAATGCGGGGTGGTGATCCAAGGGGAATGGAACTTGCTTCAGGTTTGTGTTGTTAACAAGTTTCAAAAAACCAGGAGAAGGAGGTTTTTTCATGTCGGCAAAAAAGCAGGTTAAACCGGGTCTTGGCCTTTCGGTCGCAGTTTTTGTGGCTGCCGCATTTATCATCAGTTATGGAGTCCTTCAATTGGGAGTGGATGCCCACATCCCCATAGTGATTTCCGCAGTGCTTGTCTGCATTGTGGGTCTTACCGTACTTAAGATGCCCTGGTCCCAGATAGAGGAAGGAGCTCTGAACGCTATCGCAGTAGCCCTTCAGGCGATTGTTATCCTCATGATCATAGGTATGGTCATAGGTATCTGGATCCAGAGCGGGGTCGTCCCCAGCCTGATCTACTACGGCCTGGACATCCTTGCGCCCTCCATCTTCCTCCTTGCGACCCTCCTGATAACATCCGTGGTATCAATTTCCACTGGTTCTTCGTGGACGACGTCAGGTACCGTAGGTATAGCCCTGATGGGTATCGCGCACGGCCTTGGTATCCCTGCCCCGCTTACCGCTGGTGTAATCATCTCCGGCGCGTACTTCGGCGACAAAATGTCGCCACTTTCGGATACCACCAACCTGGCTCCGGCAGTGGCTGGAGCCAACCTCTTCGACCATATCCGGGCCATGGTCTGGTCAACCGGGCCGACCTACCTTATCGTTGCGGCGATATGTGTTGTTCTGGGCATGAACTATGCCGGCGGATCAATAGACGCCGTGAAGATCGACGCGATGCAGCAGATGATGAAGGCCGAGTTCAACATCGGCCTCCTGGGCTTTGTCCCCCCCGTTCTGGTCATTGCCCTTGCCGTCAGGAAGACGCCCGCTATCCCGGGGCTTTTCGCTGGAGTGCTTGTAGCAGCGCTCATGTCAGCCTTCCAGGGCAACGGGCTCGCTGACATTATAGATGCGATCCACTATGGCTACGGGGCGACCGTCTCCGGGGAACTCGCCGGGGCAGAAGGGGAGGCGGTCCTCAACCTTCTCAGCCAGTTCAACCTCAACATTGCGCCTGAAATGGCTTCCGAGGTGGGAGAGATGCTGAGCGATCTTGTTTCCCGGGGTGGTCTAGACTCGATGATGTGGACCATATCGCTGATCTTCTGCGCTCTTTTCTTCGGCGGCGTAATGGAGGCCTGCGGTTTCCTCGAGACCATAGTCCACTCCATAACCGACAAGGTCAAGACGGTAGGCGGTCTGATGGCCTCGGTAATGGGGACCTGTTTCCTGGCGAACCTTTTCCTCGGTGACCAGTATCTGTCCCTGGTAATACCGGGGAGGATGTTCAAGACTGCTTTCGAGGAGAAGGGGCTTGCTCCGAGGATGCTCTCCAGGGCGACGGAAGACGCAGGAACGCTCACTTCGGCGCTGATCCCCTGGAACACTTGCGGCGCCTTCCAGAGCAGTGTCCTGGGTGTGCCTACGCTAGCGTATGCTCCTTACGCGTTCCTTAATTACCTCAACCCGATCGTGTCGATCATAATCTCTTACATGAAGATAGGGGTCTACTGGAGAAAGGAAGACGGCACGGACGTAGTGTCCAGGGAAAAACCTTAACCCCGGTTTTTCTAAAGGGGATCAACGGCTGTTTTTTCAGGGCGGGAGGGTTTCCTCCCGCCCTTTTCATGATAACCTTATATCCTGCTTCCATGGTTTGACACCCCTGAACAGGAGGGTGTACGATAAATCGCGGAATGCATACAAGTCTATCTTTTCAATTTATAGACCGGGAGGGAAAGGCATGCAGCCAAGAGACCGCAAGGAAATACCCCTTTGGAAGAACGTAAGCGAAGGGGAGTGGAACGACTGGAAGTGGCAGGTCGCCAACCGCATAACGACGGTGGAAATGCTAAGGCAGGTAATTGATATTACCGATGAGGAAGCAGCCAGTATCGGGAGGAGTCTGGGCAAGCTCCGTATGGCTATTACTCCCTACTACGCCTCCCTTATGGACCCGAAGGATCCGTCGTGCCCGGTAAGGATGCAGGCCGTTCCGACGGAGCACGAGACAAAACTCGCCAAAGCGGACCTTCACGACCCTCTCCACGAGGATGTGGACTCTCCGACGCCCGGCCTTACCCACCGTTACCCCGACAGGGGACTTCTCCTGATAACAGACCAGTGCAGCATGTATTGCCGACACTGCACCAGGAGACGTCACGCGGGGGAAACGGACAAGTCTTATGGAGAAGAGCAGATCAAGAAGTGCATCGAATACGTCAGGAAGACCCCTACCTTCAGAGACGTGCTTCTTTCAGGAGGAGATCCTCTTACTGTCGATGACGACAGGCTGGAATGGGTTATTTCAGAACTGAGGAAGATACCCCACGTGGACTTCGTAAGGCTTGGGACCAGGATGCCCGTAGTATGCCCCCAGAGGATAACCGACAAGCTCTGCTCCATGCTCAGGAAGTATCACCCCATCTGGCTTAACACCCAGTTCAACCATCCGAAGGAAGTGACCAGGGAGACTGCCGAGGCATGCGCAAAACTGTCTGATGCCGGGATCCCCCTGGGGAACCAGAGCGTTCTTCTGAAGGGTGTCAACGACTGTCCCTACCTGATAAGGGAACTGAACCAGAGGCTGTTGAAGATCAGGGTCAACCCCTACTACATATATCAGTGCGACCTTTCCGAGGGTATAGAGCACTTCCGGACCAGCGTTGGCAAGGGCATCCAGATCATAGAGTACCTGAGGGGCCATACGACGGGAATGGCGCAGCCTCTGTTCATTGTGGACGCCCCCGGGGGGGGCGGCAAGATACCCGTTGGACCGAACTACGTTGTCAGCCAGTCGGACAGGAAGTATATCCTGCGCAACTACGAAGGAGTACTCACGACCTACACTGAGCCCGACGACAACCAGAGCCATCCCGAGGATCTCTACCACTGGGAAGAGTACACAGCCAGGCAGAGGCAGCTCTCGAGGGAGGGCCTTATCAAGCTCTTTGAAGGTGACCTTCTGTCCCTCGAACCGGCTCATCTTGACCGCAGGGAGAGAAACAGGAAGGCTGACTGACGGGAAGGCAAACAGGAGGTGCACCTGGTGGAAGAACTGCTGGTCTCTCGTTCCGTAACACCCTTTCCGAAATGGATGAAATGGACGGCACTGGCCGTAGGGATCTTGCTGATCGGCGACGGGATGCGAAGCTTCATGTTCCACAAGATACTGGTAGGTGCGGTCCTTGCCTATATTTCAGGGTATGAGAAGAGGATAGTCATCTCGCCGGAGGGGGTTGTCAGGCAGACAAGGACATGGATAACATCCCATTCCGCGCTCCTGCCCTGGAGCGATATCCAGTTCGTCAATTTCGCCTACAAGGGTTCAAAGATGATGTGTTTTTTCGAGAAGGATGTTACCGGCCTTAAAGTCCTTTTCGACAAGGCCGATGAACCTGAGATCCGCAGGATACTTCAGCACTATATCCCGGACGTGGAAACCGGAGTTGTAGGAGGCCAGTGAACAAGGGTACTGTTAACAAACTGTGATAGGGTGTATCCTTTGAAATAGAAAGCGTATTATCGTACTCACTCGTACATCAGACGAGAGAGGAGGGAGGTACAGGAAGTCTGGCTGACGGAGTCCCATGATATCAAGGACAGGCAGGACATTCGATACCAAAGGAGGTTCCAGTTGATGGCTCAGAACGTACAGCCCAAGCCGGGTCTCGGCCTTTCTCTCGCAGTGTTCATCGCGGCAGCCACAATGATCAGTTTCGGGGTTCTCAAACTGGGAGTGGATGCCCACATCCCGATAGTTTTTTCAGCTGTCCTCGTATGTATTGTAGGCCTTACCGTTCTCAAGATGCCCTGGTCCCAGATAGAAGAGGGTGCCCTTACAGCCATCGCTGTGGCACTTCAGGCCGTTGTTATACTGATGATCATAGGGATGGTAATCGGCATCTGGATGCAGAGTGGAGTTGTTCCCAGCCTTATCTACTACGGCCTTTCTCTTCTTTCTCCCTCCATTTTCCTTCTGGCAACACTCCTGATCTGTTCGATCGTTTCGCTCTCTACGGGGTCGTCATGGACCACCGCAGGAACGGTTGGCATAGCGATGATGGGTATCGCCCAGGGTCTTGGGATCCCTGCTCCCCTTACGGCCGGGGTGGTAGTCTCCGGAGCCTACTTCGGGGACAAGATGTCGCCCCTTTCCGACACCACGAACCTTGCTCCCGCAGTTGCGGGATCCAACCTTTTTGACCATATCAGGGCCATGGTATGGTCCACAGGGCCTACCTACCTGATCGTTGCGGTGATCTGCGTTGTACTCGGCATGAGATACGCCGGAGGCTCCCTTGATGCAGAAAAGATCCTTGCGATGCAGCAGATGATGAAAGTGGAGTTCAACATCGGGCTCCTCGGCTTTGTTCCCCCGGTCCTGGTCATTTTACTTGCGACACGAAAAACTCCGGCAATTCCAGGACTTTTTGCCGGTGTCCTTGTGGCAGCCCTGATGTCTGCCTTCCAGGGCAACGGCATCGGTGACATTATCAACGCTATCCACTACGGATACGAAGCTTCTTTCGCGTCCGATGTGGCGGGTGCCGAGGGAGGAGCCCTGATGAGCCTCCTTAGCGAGGCCAACCTTAACATCGCCCCGGAGATGGCCACCGAGGTGGGTGAAATGCTCACGGATCTTCTCTCCAGGGGCGGGATGGACTCGATGATGTGGTCCATCTCCCTGGTCTTCTGCGCCCTCTTCTTCGGCGGCGTAATGGAGGCATGCGGTTTCCTCGAGACCATAGTCCACTCGATCACGGACAGGGTCAGCTCTGTAGGGGGTATGATGGGGGCGGTTATTGGATCGTGCTTCGTTTCCAACCTCTTCCTTGGCGACCAGTATCTGTCGCTCGTCATACCAGGCAGGATGTTCAAGGTCTCTTTCGAGGAAAAGGGGCTTGCCCCCAGAATGCTCTCTCGGGCACTGGAGGATTCAGGTACTCTCACATCGGCCCTGATCCCCTGGAACACGTGCGGAGCTTTCATGTACAGTGTGCTCGGCGTACCGACCCTTGCCTACGCTCCCTACGCGTTCCTGAACTATCTGAACCCGCTGGTGTCTATTGTCATGTCCTACATGAAGATAGGCATCTACTGGAGGCAGGAGGACGGCACCGACGTTATAGCAAGGCAGAAACCGTAAATTCCGGTTTTACCGGGGTATTTGACGCAAGACCCTACAGGGGCGGAAGGTGCAACCTCCCGCCCCTGTTTTTTTATTCCAGAACACTAGGATCTCAGGATCTTGTCTTCGACGGAACGTACCTTTCCCTCCATCGTTACTTCCCTGTCACGCCTGTCGTCTATCCTGAGGGTGGTCCCGACCCTCAAAGCGCCCTCTCTGAATGGTATCTCGTGGGCAGCCCTTACAGCTTCCAGGACGGCGTCCAGGTCTCCCTCAAGTATGGTCCCCATAGGGGTAAGCATTGTCTTGAGACCGAAACCCCTCAGGATTTTCTCCACCTCGGCCACGTACCGGCTCAGGCCAGGGGATGAGGTACCGTGAGGGACTATCACTACCTCTGCCACGACCTTTCCCATCTTCGATCCCTCCTGTCACTTTAAGTAGCGTTTCAGTAACGTTCCTGGCATCAAGTATAATCATAACAATGCGGGTTCAGGAATCGTGTTGGATACCCCGGGAAAGAGGAGGCCTTTCATGGAATGGCAAACATTTGAAAAATACCTGGCAAGATCCCTCACACCCCTTCTTGTTCTTGCCGGCTGGTATATTGCTGACAAGGTCCTTGTAAAACTTGCAGGCAAGCTCTTTGACCAGGGGATATCCAAGGTCAGCAACGGAAGCAACGACCAGATGAACGACCATGAACGCCGGTCCAGGGTAAAAAGGCTCGAGACGCTCAGGAGACTTGTGATAGACCTTCTTCGCTGGGCCCTCGGCGCTCTGGCTTTCCTCACTTTACTGGGTTCCATCGGCATAAATATCGTTCCCATACTGACGGGTCTGGGCATTGTCGGTCTGGCACTGTCCCTGGCCGCACAGGACATTATCCGGGATTTCCTCAACGGCATCTTTGTTGTCATTGAAGGGCATTTCGCCGTCGGTGATGTGGTGAAGATAGGGGAATATTTCGGGCTCGTGGAAAATTTTACCCTGAGGACCACCCATCTTTCAGACCTTGACGGCAACTACATAATTATCCCCAACAGCAATATTTCCGAACTTGTCAACGCAACGAAGTACTGGTCACAGGCCCAGGTTATAGTGGGAGTTTCTTACGAAACGGACATCCGC
>Ga0334882_1005102_pt1 | contig 10569 bp, 6 predicted proteins | sample GraSluR1_MG_5_FD_207226 | JGI IMG/M metagenome (GOLD analysis project Ga0334882, IMG submission 207226) | Sludge microbial communities from methane-producing bioreactor in Wageningen University, Netherlands - Granular Sludge_15_04-R1 | ecosystem: Engineered > Bioreactor > Anaerobic > Unclassified... | reverse complement strand
AAGAGCAGCAGACATAACTCCCCAGGCATATAAAACGCCTAAAACAAGATTTACTCCCAATCCAGCCAGAGTTACTATGATTCCTCGGTTGCTATTCATCAAAATTCCTCCCGATACGATATAATACAAAAGAAGATTTTACATGAGATTGAGTCAAAATTCACTATAATATTTTCAAAATGTTTATTTGATAAGGAGTTCGATAATGAAACAGCGCATCATCATAGCAGTATGGCTTATCTTTGCCCTTTGCTCTTCCATGGGCACGGCAAGAGCTAAAACTCTTTCCATCGAACGCATTGATCCTGTCTTTTTAGAAGAAACGCGTAGCAGTGAAGCATGGATCCCGGTCATTATTGAGCTTCAGGAAGATCCAGGCATTGAGCATGGGCTCAAGCTGAGTCCGCTTCAATCCCTTCCGGTGGCAGAAGATCGTGATTTATGGCTGAATGCCTTGCAACCTTATCAAATTGCGCTAAGGCAGGGACAGGATAACTTTCTGCAGTGGTGCAAACAACGAAGAATAGCCCTGATTCCCTATCAGCATCTGACCTTAACTTTGAATGCCATAGCGGCTGAAGTTCGGGGAGAGGATATAGAACGCCTGCTGGCTCATCCAAAGATCTATCGAATTCACGATGACCGCATGAAGTTTCAGCTCCTGCGCCAGAGAGCAGCTAAAACTACCCGGGCAGACCAGGCATGGAAGGGTTTTCCCCAGTTTCAGGTTCCGGCATTGAGTGGAAACAAGCAATTAATAGGCATCATTGATACCGGGCTGGATTACAATCATCCGGAGTTTACCCGTTCCAAAAAAGTGCGGGGAGGTTGGAATCTGGCTGATGATAATGACAACATCAAAGACAGCAGCAATCATGGCACTCATGTAGCCGGGATAGCAGCAGGACAGGGAGGCAGGGAGGATCGTCAGGGCATGGCATATGATGCAGACTTGATGATATACAAGATATTTTCAGAGGACAACATGTCCTACGGTGATGTTTTAGGCGCTATGGAGCGTTCCGTTGCAGACAGATGCACCATAGTTAATTTGTCCCTTGGAGGAGGCACCCCGGAGCCATCCAAAGGTAATACCGCCTACCATCGTTCTATCGGCAACGCTGACAAAGCCGGTGTTTTTGTCGTAGCTGCTGCAGGTAATTCTGGATCTCGCCGCAAGGAAGTCCCCTGGCCTATTTCAATTCCGAGTTTAATTGATGAAGCTTTTTCAGTAGGCGCATCTGATGATCGCTCTGATGAAGCCATACTCATCATCCAGGCAAAAAAGCCGGATCAAAGAATCATTCGTAGCATGCACCTTCCCCCAACTCCTCCCTTCAAAGCAGAACTGCTTAAGAATGGATTGGTTTTTGCCCATCACGGACTATCGAGTGAGCTCGAATCCCTGGATCTGCGGGGCAAAACTGCGCTCATCAAGCGAGGGCCTTTGCAGGATCCGATCTCTTTTAGGGACAAGGTAGAAAATGCTATAAAAAAAGGAGCGGTGGGTGTCATTCTATTTAATCATACTCCCATTGAGCTTATCACACCTACCTTGCTTAATTCGGGGGAAGCTCCTGATTCCGCCAGGCATCTGGTGCCAACAATTATGGTTACGTTGGAGGATGGAGAGTATTTAAAAAAATCTTTTACAAATTCTCTTTCTGTGCAGGTTGAATATCAGCCCCAATCAGTGATTGCCAATTTCTCCTCCATGGGCTTTACTTCAGATGGAGCTTTCAAGCCTGAAATCACTGCCCCAGGAACTCAGATCATATCTCCAGTTCCCCAGGGTCAGTATGCAGCCTTTGATGGTACCTCCATGGCCACTCCCTGTATATCGGGGCTTTCCGCTTTGCTCAAGCAAGCCCGACCCTCCTGGTCACACAGCCAGATCAAATCTGCTTTTATGAATACTGCTGACCTGATGATTAATCCTTACAACCAACTTCCCATTACCTTTACCTTGCAGGGAGCCGGAAGTGCCCGTCTGGATCAAGCCATCAACACTCCAGCCTTTATTGAGCCCCGGGCATTGGTTATTTCCAAAGCACCTCAGGAATTTAAACAAAGCTTTACCCTTGAAAATGCCAAAGCTTCCCGACAGACTTTTACGCTTCAGGCTGAAGTTTTTCATCTGCCCCACGAAAAAGCTCCCCTAAGCTTAAGTTTTAATGTGAAGGAAATCAGTGTTGATGCTAATCGAAAAGCTAGCTTTACCGTTACTTTTGACATTGCTACGGAATCATTTCTCCAGAGCAAATATGAAGGGATTATCCGGGTAGGAGACGAATTGCATATTCCTTTTGTCTGCTACAAGGATGCGGCAGATACCGTGGAAGATGTGATCAGCAATATTCGGCTGTCTTCAGACAGTATTCACCAGTCCGATGACTTACCTGAAGAAGAGTCATCCTTAAAGATTTCTTTTTCATTCAATGCTGGCTTGCTATGGTCCATCCATTATGAGGGAAATATTTATTACAACGGGTTCAATTATGGCTCAACCACTATATCAGTTGTTGACGAAGAAGGCGAAGTTTGGACAAAGCTTGATTTGATCAAAGACCTTATGCCAGGAGAATATACCTATTACTGGAATGGAAAAGATTCCAACCAAAATTATTTTCTTCCTTCAGGCAGGTTTTTCATTCAATTCAGCACAACTATTCGAGAATATAAAGATAATCAGTGGGTGAACAAACCTTATGACTACTACCGAAAGCCCTTTCAAGTAACACAATCATCCATACCTTCGCCTGTATCAGTTCTTTTTTCAACATTCAAGATTATTGGAGAACGCCAGGAATTGCCTTTAAACTTAACCCTGGGAGAGTTGAAAAAAAATAAGTTTTTTTCTGCTCCTATTCAATCCATTGAGTTTGAACTTCACTATGATGCAGAAAGATTTAGTTACCGTCGAACTGCTCTGGCAGGTTTTTTTGCAAGAGAAGATGCCGGAGTTTCACTTAGAACTCAGGTAGATGACAATGAAGGATTGCTCAAAGTTATGATCCAATGCCCCGATATGCCCATCGAAGAATTTAAAGAACAGGTGATACTGAAAGTATTTTTTAGAACTATCAAAACAGGACGAGCAAGTTTTCAGAGCCAGGGATTCAAAATTAGGTTGAGCGATAATCGTGAAATTCGCGTTAAAGCTTTAATGCCCAACCTAAGAATTGTAAGTCGGGACTACCTTCTCGCTGACTTAAATGGAGATAAAATAGTCGATCGCCTGGATTTTGCGATATTTACCAATGCTTATGGCAGTCGCAAGGGGGACGAAAACTTTAACGAAGACTGTGATTTCAACCAGGATTTAAAAGTGGATCTGTTGGATTTACAAATCTTATCACAGGAAATGGGAAAGTATATCAATTAATCGCCATTGGTACTAATCCTGATCTGACGAGTGGCATTGTCCCATTCAACCTGGGTATCGAAAAGCTCTGCTATAAAACGCAAGGGCACAAAGGTCCTTCCTGACTTGATTTCAGGTGGAACATCCAGCTCAACGGATTCATTATTGATCAGGGCCCTTTTATTATTAATTTGCAATGATACTGTTTTCTCTTTAAACCCTATGCTGATGCTTTTTGTCCTGGAGTCATAACTGATATGCGCATTGAAGGCTTCACTGATAAAGCGCAGGGGCACCATCGTTCGTCCCTGGGAAATATAAGGTGGAGCATCCATTGGGAAGGATTTTCCATTAAAAAGGGCTTCCCTGGAGCCAATAGTTAAAAGGAGCTGTAAATTTCTGAATACCGGAACATTGATAATCTCCAGGCTTTGGTCAGGATATATGAGAGTTAACCGTATAGAATTCAATCCTGGGAAAAGATTCTTGTAAAAAAACAGATTGCCTTCAGCGTTTGCTTTTTTTTCTTCCATACCCAATATTACTGTTTCCGGCTCAGTTTTAATCCAAAATGGAATCGAACTTAAAAAGCTCTGGAAAGATTCACTTGCATTGTTGGGAGAGAGCGGAGGGAAAAGCACCTGGTATCGGGGCAAGGAATTGTTGGATGAATATAAATAGGTTTCAAGATTGTAAATTTGATTGGAATAAACCTTAATTTTTAAAAAGGATTTTTTTGGATAGTCCTGCCCGGCAGGCAGGAATAGCTTAAAACTGAGAGTTTCCATTGGATTTAAGTCAAACATAAGTTGAGAATCTGCATCATAAGTGTTTGTGCCAATGATGATGCTGGCTTTTTCTGGAAAAGCCAAAGTGGAATCGAGTTTGAACATCCCTTGCTCAATCACGTTTCCCTGGTTTTGAATGTAGAAGGTTAAAAGATTATCTTCTTTTTTATTCAAATGAAAAACTTCCTTTTCCCCTCTTATAGATATTTGATTCACCTCTTTAAATGGTTCCAGGGAAAGGTAGTGACTCTGGTATATCTCCCGAGTCTGACGGTCCTGAACCATCAGTATGACATATGCATTTTCTCGCTTAATAAGGGGGTCAAGCTTGGTAAAAAGTTGAACATCAAAGCGTTTGTTGTCGTTATCGAGTATCTTTTTCCCATATGCAGGATCTATTTCGGGATTAACATAATCCAGGAACTTTCGAGCTACAAAGTTGTGCTCGGTTTGCCCGGTTGCAACTGACCAGGTTATGTTATTTTCAGCTATAAGAGCAATAAGTCGTAAATCGTGATGCTTAATATCAGTAGTTTTAATAATGCTGGCTCCAATATGCAAAGTATCATCATCATTAAAAGAAGAATGGATTTTTACAGTACCCGTCAATGAAATCAATCGAGGTTGCACAAGCAGAGTCTGGATCCTTTCCTGGTAAGTGTCAGTCATCGTAGCGTCAGGAGCATTTATGCCCCCATGGATGGGGTAATCGCCATTAAAAAACATTGAAACATGTGTCCCTGTAGGTACATACCAGCGCATACGGCTTTCTGCTCCAGGAAAACAAAGCCGGACCGGAGTATCTTCGAGGCAATCGTTGTAGTAGGTTACAAAATTCAACTCATTAGTTGAGTACCTATCCCGAAGCTCCAGGAGCGCTTTGTGTCCTGAGGGACAGAATCGACACCAGTCTGCAGCAAAATACTCCCCTAAAACAGAACCAGGCAAAGATCCTTTAGACTTACGATATAACAAAGTCATTTCATCCTGCTTGACGGTGCGGATGGCCGAAGATCGTACCTGAAAATTCAAAGGGTAAAAAGCGGGAGGGGGATCTCCTATCGGTTCGATTTGCCATAGCAGGGCATCTTTTTTTACCAACTTGAAAGGCAACTGAGCAGTAGTCAGCACAACAACAAAATCGTCCTCAAGATTATTCTGAGGATCAATCCTGATGAGCAGAGGATCTGAATCAGAAGAAAGCAGGGGGCATGCTGGAAGTATGATCTGAAAGTCTTTTTCCTGGCCGACATGCGCCTTCAAGGATATGGTATGCTCTTTGTTATTCGTAAATTTTACCGTCAGCTTTCCCTTATAATCGCTTCCAGTTTTGAGCTCTGCAGGATCAAGCATCACTGAAACTTGGGTCTGTATGCCGGTAAAGCTGGAAGGATGAACCTTAAAAACTGGATGATCCACTTCTATGCTTCCTTCAACAGGAAAACCGCTGGAGCTTAGAATAGAAAAATAATGAATATCGCTTGGCGTAAGAGGCACTGTGCCAAAATCAATAAATTTGCCTGACACCAAAGCATCAGGATAGTTTTGCTTTGAATAAAGGGGAAAGGAATAAAGCTTTTCAGATGCAGCACTACACAAAAAAATCCTGTTTTGAACAATCAGGATGTCCGATGCAAAAGGAACTCCCTGACCAATCTTATGCAACACATAATCTCGACTGAGAAGATTGATTTCTTGAAAACTATCACGAAAATATTCTGCAGTATAGATTTTTCCATGGGCTGAAATGCCCTTTAAATTCATGAAGCGCCCGGCTTCAATCCCATATCCACCCAGAGTATCATAATAGGAAAAAGTGTTTTCCATATCCCCGACACGAAACACGTGGATTTCCTGATGGGTGCTGTCAAGCACAAACAAGGTGTCGCTACAGTAGGCCAGATCAGTAACCAAACCGCTGAGTCCTGATATGCCCACAGGAAGAGGAATAAGGTTCAATAATTGCAGAGCTTCATCAAAAACCATAACATAGCCTGAGGTCCCAACAAATAGGTTTGTTTCATTAAAAAGCAGGCTGGTAGCACCTTCGTGATGTTTCATCTGCAGCTCAAAAGTTTGCAGGAGTTTGCCTTGGATATCATGGACAGTGATCTCCGACTCAAGATAATAGCTTAGGTAAAACTGTTGTTTGTAAAAAGCTAGGTCTGAAGGTATTCTATGCCTAAATTTATCAGGTTTTTCAATACTTATCGTTTGTATCTTGTGAGCGTTAAAATCAAATACTTCAATCTGGGAAGTTTCCTGTTGGAGCACATATATTTTGTCATTACCAATAGTCATTTTTTTTGTGATCAGAACGTCCTCAGAGCCAGCAAATACAGGAAATATGAAACTCATTGCGCAAAGGACAAGAATCAGCGACACTGTTTTCGAGAAGCGCTTTTTCATAATTGACCTCCCATTATTAAAATGCCTTTTATTTAGCCTTTGACTACTGCCAAAGGCTCAAGGCGAATCAGGCTCCTAACCAGATCTTTTTGGCATTCCATCACTTCGTCGATGTCTTTATAAGCTCCGGGAGCTTCTTCCAGCTCCTCTTGCGTGCTTGGTCTACCTAAAATATGCTTCATTTTTGCTTGTTCGATCTTCAGATTGAGTGAACGGATGGCTTCTTTTCGACCCATTTTTCTTCCAGCTCCGTGAGAACAGGAATTAAAGCTTTCCGAATTGCCCAGGCCTTCCACGATGTAACTAGCAGTACCCATCGAACCCGGAACAATGCCTATTTCACCCAAACGTGCCTGGGTAGCGCCCTTACGATGCACCATGACTCGGATACCATTGAAGGTTTCAGAGCTGGCATAATTATGGGCAATATTAATCATCGGGTGGAATGAGCAGGTCAGAAAAGAAGAAAATATGTGCTTCACCCGTTCAAGCATTAATCTTCGATTTTGGTAGGCAAAGTCAACGCAGTATGTCATTTCGCCAAGATAGGCCTGACCTTCACTTGAGTTGAGAGCTAGGGGCGCTAATTGCCAGGAATGGGGTATTTCAGGGTGATGATGCATTTTGATAGCTAACTTATTATAGTAATCTGCTACTTTTTTACCAAAATTGCGTGAGCCTGAGTGGATCATAATCCAGATATGCTCATCGCTTCCTTTCTGGATTTCAATAAAGTGATTACCACCTCCCAGAGTTCCTAATTGATATAGCGCTGATTCGTACTCGTCTTTCACTACTTTATATTGCTTGAAATCTTTGATGGAAGGCATGAGCTTTTCATCCTGCCTAACTTTATGATGAGAAAATCCTCGGGGGATCTCCCGGTATATGGTGGCCAAAATTGATTTTAGCATAGGCATTTCAATGCCCTGGAGCGTAGTTTTTACTGCGCAAACTCCACAACCGATATCTACTCCCACGGCATTGGGAATGATATGATCTTTCAGGGCAACTACTCCACCAATGGGCATTCCAAATCCCTGATGCGCATCGGGCATAATAGCCACCCAACCATGAACAAAAGGTAGATTGGCCAAATTTCTTGCTTGCGCCAATGCTCCATCTTCTATCTCTTTTACCCACATTTTTATTGGCCAGCGTTCACTTAAAATGATAATCATAATTCACCTGTTCATTTTAATATATCACAAAACAAAGGAATAGCTCAATCTTTTTTCTGTACCCATCAGTATTGATTTTATAGAGTTTTTTGTTAGCAGTTTTGATGAATATTATTTAATTTTTTTATTATTTTTATAAATTTTTTTAATTTTTATTTGACATTTATTAATTTTTATATAAATTATTATTTGTAAGATATAAATTTTATTTATGGAGGTTAAAAAATGTCTCGAAAGAAAATGCGACGCGAAAGCAACGGACGGTACTCCCTTCTTAAGTCCGTTCAGGTACAGATGCTGAATCTCTGTAATTGCGATATCAAAAAAGGACAGCAGTATGACAACAATATGCTCGATCCCATCCTGACCACTCCCTTTTTTGATGCCATCCGTTAGTGCTCGGAGGCATCTGCCACCTGCAAAACCGGCAGGGAGAAGAGACAAACTTCTTCTCCCTGCCGGTTTTTCTTTTTTCTGAATATTTTTTTATTTCTATGCCTGTTTTTCTGATAAAATATTCTGCAATGCATTTTTGATAAAATAAGGAAATAGTTATGAAAAAAAGCAAAATACTATTTATCAGTGGCTTAAGTCTCTTGCTAGCTTTAGTGCTTACGCTATGGCTGGCATTATACCTGCAAGGTTCCTGGCTGAGTCCCCAACAAAAATCGTCCATGCAGGAAATTGTCAAGTCAGGCGAACTAAGCCGTTCATATAAACTGATGCCATTGAGCCAGTCACAAACTGCAGAAAATTGGATTCTTCCTCAATACTCTTTTCAGGACCAAAATCTTTCAAAAGACTGGATCAGTTTAAAAGATCAAGTTCAAAAGGAAGAAAACAAATCAGTCCTCATACTGTTTTGGGCAAGCTGGTTAAATGAAGAGCTGGTGATTTCTCAACTCAACCAACTGGAAAAACTAAACCAAAAGTATTCCTCAAAAGGAATAAGCGTATTTTCCATAGCTCTGGATACGGATATGGATTTGTTTCGTCATCAAATTGAAAACATCCACCCAAAGATCCAGATTTCCTATCCTATTTTGATTGATACTGACTTGAGTGTTAAAAAACAATATCAGATCACTTCATTTCCCGTTTATTATATTCTTGATCAGAATGGGAAAATTCGATTCAACTACGTGGGCTCTGATCCTTTTCAATTTGATATTGCGGAAATGATATTAGATCAGCTTATGCTGGAACAGTCGAATTCTTAAGCTTGGCAACAGGATGAAACCAATGCTGGGTTTTTTTGCATATTCCCACCAGCATGAGCATAACTGGAACTTCAATCAAAACCCCAACAACTGTTGCAAGGGCAGCTCCAGAAGAAAGGCCAAATAGCATAACTGCAGTTGCGATAGCAACTTCGAAATGATTGGAAGCCCCTATCATAGCTGCAGGAGCTGCATCAGCATAAGACAATCTAAGCCAGCGAGCTAATAAATAACCTAGTGCAAAGATAAAGAGTGTTTGAATAAACAACGGTACTGCTATCCAGGCAATAGTAAGTGGATTGGCAGCAATGACTTCTCCTTTAAAGCTGAAGAGCAATACTAAAGTAATTAAAAGAGCAATAATAGTAACAGGAGTCAAATAGTGTAAAAATTTCTCCTTAAACCAAAACTCGCTTTTGTATTTTAAAATCAAATAACGCGAAATATAGCCAGTAAAAAGGGGGAGTGCCACATAAATACCAATAGAAAGCAGCAAGGCCTGCCAGGGTACCGGGAGCCTGCCTACTCCTAGTAAAAATCCACCCAAGATTCCATAAAGAACTAACATAGTTAAAGAATTGATAGCAACCATCACCAGGGTCAAGCCATCGTTGCCCCGAGCTAGATAGCTCCATACCAGAACCATAGCGGTACAGGGAGCAATACCCAACAGAATACAGCCTGCCAGGTAGCTGCGCCAAAGAGGAATCTGGAGCATTTTAACTCCCTCATGGAGGATTACGGTACCTGCCCCATGCTGGGATCCAACAGCAAGATCAAGCCCAAAAGGCATTTTAACTAAATCCATAGCTTCAGTTCCGATAAAAGACCGAAAAATGATGCCTAAAAAAAGCAGCGCAATGCCATACATAGTAAAGGGCTTAATACACCAATTTATAAAGAGTGTCAATAATACAGGCTTGCCGCTTTTTCCCGCTTTGATGACTGAGTTAAAATCAATTTTAACCATGATAGGATACATCATAAAAAAAAGACAAACAGCAATAGGCAAAGAGACAACAGGAGCTCCCTGAACATTGATTGATAGATTGTCAAGCGTTTTTGCCAGTCCTGGATTGATTTTACCGAGAATAATGCCAGCAATAATACATAAAAACACCCACAGGGTGAGATATCGTTCAAACAAATTTTTCATGTTCTTTACTTCCTTTCATCTGGCAATAAATAATTTATTTGCGATTTGATGTCAAATTAAGATTTGGTTAAGACAGATTCATTGCAGGATCAGGACGATGAGTACGAATAAACAAAAGCAACCAGATCAAGGACCAACAGCTGAAAAACAATGCCACTCCAAACATAGTGCGATAGGAATACATATCAGCAAGCTTGCCTCCAATGATTGGAGCAAAGAAAGCTGCAAAAGTGGTTAAGCCATTGCTTAGAGCCAGATATGTGGGATAGCGACCTTCGGGAGCTAAATCGCGGAGAATGGCCAGGCCCGAAGTACCCTGAGCACTATAGTACCAACCCATAAATACAAAGACGCTCATAATAGCTGCGTAGCTTTGAAACAGTAATGCCATGACGGAAGTCATCACCAGGCCCAAAGCTCCAAAAAAGAGGACCAGTCGATGACTGAAACG
>Ga0334882_1005101_pt1 | contig 10571 bp, 8 predicted proteins | sample GraSluR1_MG_5_FD_207226 | JGI IMG/M metagenome (GOLD analysis project Ga0334882, IMG submission 207226) | Sludge microbial communities from methane-producing bioreactor in Wageningen University, Netherlands - Granular Sludge_15_04-R1 | ecosystem: Engineered > Bioreactor > Anaerobic > Unclassified... | reverse complement strand
GATCTGTACCTGTGGTTCCGGGCAACTTGGCTTAATACTCCTTGGACACCTAAGTCTAGCGCACACGCATGCCCGGCCGCTAGGCACCGCACAGACGGTGAGAGCACAAGCGGTGAGAGGTGCACGAAGGATGAAGCCTTGGGCGGCTCCGCCCATAGAAACAGCAGGAACGCCGCGGGATCTCCACACACCGATGTAGGTCGGCCGGGCCCACGAGGGCTGCCCATCCTTCAGACTCGCGTGCTGAAGCGACTTCCCTATGAAGCGATTTGCCTATGCTCCCTTGGACGCCCTGCGCGCGGCCGCCCGCATCACCGCTACGAGCAACCCGAAGAACGCGCCCAGCGCGGCGATGATGCCCACCTTCCTCTTGGCTCCCATACCCACCTGGTACCTCCGGTCGTGCCTGTCAACCTCGCCCACCGCCGCCGATCAGTCGCCGCCGGTGCCGTTGGCCGCCTCACCGTTCGTGCCGTTGGCCGCCTCACCGTTCGCTTCTTGCCCATTCGTGGTGGTCCCGGTACCGTTGTTCTCCGTAACCTCGGGTGCCGGTATCGCCTCCTCTTCTTCCAGCCCCTCCACCAGAAGCTGCCAGGCGATGTTCACATCGTCGGCGGCGATCACCGGGAACGCGGGGAGATTGGAGAGGGCCAGGTCAAGACGCCCGATCACTGCGCGGAGTGAGGCCTGCTTGGCCTCCGGAACCTCGGGCTGCACCGCCGTCAAGATGTCCCGGGCGGTCTGCACATCCTCCCGGGCCAGGCCAAAATTGCTCTGCAGCAGAGAGAGGCGGCTCCGCGCCAACACCTCCGCCGCCCGCATGAACACGATCTCCCGCTGAAGCGCCGCGAGCAAGGAGTCTCCTCCCACCAGAAGCGCCTGCTGCTCCGCGCTGGTCGCCTCGAGCCGGGAGATGGCGGCTTCCAGCGTACGGATCTTACCTTGGACTTCCGACACCGCCTGCCTATCCTCCGTCATCCTGTTCTCGGCTGCATCGATGCGTCCCTGGAGCGCAACGATCTGTTCATTGACCCGGACGATGTCGGCAGCTTGACGATCCTCGAGTTCCGCGAGCCGGGCCGCGTTGGTCTCAGTGGGAAGAATGAGCCGGTCATACACGTAGGGAGCACCGAAATACACACCTACACCCAGGCCGCCCAGAATCACGAGGACGATCAGTATGGTGACGAGTACGCGGAGACCACCTCCGTATGCGCGTTCCGCCCGCAGGGGGGGAGTCTCATTCGCACTGGGCTCGGCGCTCATTCTATTCCTCCTTCGCCGTCGAACAGACCGGAAATCAGGTTGCGTAGTTCACGTAAGAAATCCTCGAACCGCTGGGTGCGCTCCTCCTGCTCGTCGGCTTGAGCTCTCACCTCGGCCAGATCGGCCTCGAGCAGACGCTGCCCATCCTCCAGCACCACGGTCCGCTCGCCGAGGGTCTCCAGTGTATCCACCCGCGCTCGGAGTCCGTCGACGTCTTGGCGCAGGTTCTCCACTTGGGTGGAAATGGCCGTCACCTCACGTTCGAGGCTGCGGTATTGCGACCCGGTGGCGAACTTGAGGCTGCCGTTGATAGTCCCCAGGACGGCCAACGCGAGGGCCAAGGTGATGATCAAGGTGATGAGACTACTGGCAAGCACAGTACCGAATACACCACGGGTGCGGGTGGAGTGCTCGACTTTGTCGGGTATACTCTTCACGGCGTCGCGGGCAGCCCGTCCCCCTCTGCCCACGGTGTCACCTACCGCGGAGAACCCGTCTTTGATGCCGTCGCGGGCCGCCTCCCCCGTCTTGGAAAGCGTGCTCCCCACGGCTGTTCCCATCCCCGCCACTCGCTCCGCGAAACCCCTATTGTCTGCTCCCCCCACCTCCGGACCCGCGGCCCCCACAGATTCTTCCGTTGGCGGCGTGAGGAGCGTCTCCGGCTCCTCCGGGGCTGCAGCGGTCGCCTCCGCTTCTTCGGGGGCCGGGGCGCCCGGTTCAGCTCCGGCGGCCCCCTCCGTCTCTACAGGCTCCCCGGCTTCTGGGGCCTCGCCCGCCTCGGCAGCCCGAAGCGGTGTATGCCCTTCCGCTACCTCGATCCTCTCCAGCCTCTTGGCGCTGAAGCCGCGCACGGCGAGCAGATCATCAACGGACGAGAAGGGTCGGGCTTCGACGATCTTCGCCGCCAAGGCAGGACCGATGCCCCGCACCTCCCGCAACTCCTCGGGAGTTCCCTCATTGAGTAACTGCAGTATTTCACGATCTTCCATGGCTCACTCCGCGCCTTAGAACCTGCATGAGGAACTCCTTCATCCAGCACCGGTGGAACGGACAACGCCTCAAGACACCGGCCAGAATATGGGTCAGAAACCTTGTACCCTCACAACCCACCCGTCAACCGGCAGGGCGCCAACGCCCGGACAGGAGTCACTTCCTGCCGAAATATAGGAGCCCCACCGCCATCCACACCCCCATGAGCACCACGCAGACGATGAGTGACGGAATCGGACCGAAGGCGGCGATCACCGGCACCGAAAGCGCCGTCGCCACTCCTCCTCCCACCAGCGGTTCGAACAGCAACTGCTTGTAGCCGAACGCCTCGAAGGCCGGACTCTGATATCGCGGGTCCACGATACGCATGAGCAGCAACCCGGTGGCGGTCATACCGAGTGATTGGCCGAGATCACCGACGGCACGCTCAAACCAGTAGTCGGGGATCATCCGCCGGGCCAAGAACACAAAGGAGGCAACACTCCAGGCGATGCCCACACCCACGAGAATCACGAGCGGAGCCCAGTTGTCGGCGAGCGCCCCCAAGCTCAGAGTGCCCACCGCCGAGAGGATGAGGAAGTCGAGAGCCACCCCCTGCGCCCGGGTGATCAACTGGCGGTCGAGAGGCAAGGACGGCGCGAACCGGGAGTGGAGCTTCTGCACGATGACCCCGCCGATCATGGCGAAGGGAAAGAGGGGGATGAGACCCACGAGCTCCGGGACACCGAGGGGAAGGAGTGTCACCGACTCGATCCACACCAGGGCCCGAAGGAGAGCATAGCCCACGCCGATGGCCGCCCCCATGTAGGCCAGATGGAAGCTGAGCGGCTCGATGGACTCGAACTGCACGAGCGACCGGCGCTCCTCCCCACTCTGACGCTCTTCCAGGCTGTCGTCGAGCGCTTCGAGCTTCTCCGCCTCGTCACGAACCCGGTCCTTCGAAGTCACGAAGCGCGTAACCCCACGGCGGATGCCCCAGTTGATGAGCACCATGCCCACCACGACCCCCGCGATGACCCCCACGGTGGCCACCGCCAAGGCCAGATCCTGACCCTCAGCCCAACCCACCGCTTCGAAGGTGGGGCCGAGACCGGCGGCCGTACCGTGGCCGCCCTCGAAACCGATCTCCAGGAGCGCACCGAACATGGGAGGCACCCCGAACGCGGGGGAGAGAAACACCAGGGTGAGACCTATGCCGATGACATACTGCCCCCAGGCCACGGTCTGGCCGAAGGCGGCCTGCGGACCGGCGAGATGCCAGATGGTGCGCAGCCCGGGGATGTCTTTGCCGAGAAACAGGCCGGCGAACACCAGGTTGATGAGATAGCCTGGCAGCTGCCGCCATATCTCCACCATCCCCTCGCTGAAGAGCCCTTGGGGAAGACCGGGCACCACCCGCCCCAGAACCTCAGGCCCGAGGAGCAGGATGACCACACCGCCAAGCACCGAGCTCGGTATGAAGTAACGCCGAAAGAAGGGCACCGTGCGCCTGAGCGCCTTCCCCACGATAAGCGCTACCCCAAGCCCCACGAGGGCAAGCACGGCATTCACGATCCCTCTCCTTCCCAGAGTCCGAGGCCCTCGATGCGCGCCCTCGACTGCGCCTCCACGAATGCCTCCGTACGCCGCACGTTGGGAGGCACTGTCAACACGGTCGCGTACCCCTCCCGCACGAGGCGCAGATTCACCATGTCGGCCCCGGCCCACACGTAGGCCAGCAGGCGCCCGTGCCGGTCTCGTTGCTCCACGTCGAATTCCAGACGTACCGTCCGGCCCTCGAGAAGTTCCGCGTTCCTCTGCGCCGCCTCCTCGGCGAGGGGCTGAGCCGGCCTGCCGTCACGAGCCAACTCCGGCGTGTCTATCCCGATGTAGCGTACCCGCTCACGCCGGCGATCGGGCATGCGCACCACTATCGTGTCACCGTCGACCACGCGCTCGAGTGTCACGCGGATGAGCCTTGAAGGGTCCACCCCGACAGGCACATCCCCCTCAGAGGAGGGCTGCGCGCCACCGGCAGCGCAACCCGCGACACACAGAGCCGAGACGGCCGCAACCAGCGCGAGGAACGCCACGGCCCACGCCCAATGACGGACGGGTTCAAGCCGGCGGCGGACACGAACGCCGCTGGGCCCATGCCTCACCACGCCCGGCTCCTCATGGGCGGCTGCGGGCAACTCCTCACGTGCGGCTGCGGGCGGCCTCCGCACAGCCTACACAGAACGGGCGGACAGCGTGATCTCGACGTTTCCCTTGAGCGCCCGCGACACGGGACACCCCTCTTTGGCGGCGCGCGCAGCCTCGCGGAAGCCCTCGAGATCGAGTGCCGGCACATCTCCCAGCACCTCGAGAGCCATGCTCGTGATGGTCGGCACGCCTTCGACCAGGTCAAAGGTGCAGGTGGCACCGACATTCAGCACGGCCGGAGGTGTCCCTGCTTCCGTCAGCCCATGCGCGAGTGCCATGGAGAAGCAACTCGCGTGCGCGGCCGCAATCAACTCCTCCGGGCTCGTCTTCCCCTCTGACCTTTCCGACCGGGAGGCCCACGTCACCGGAAAGCTGGGCAGGGCACCGCTCTTCATCTCGACCTGCCCCGAACCGCGGGCCAGATCGCCCTTCCAGACCACTGCCGCCGTTCTCACCGCCATGGCCATACCGACCACCTCCGTTCCTCTCTTACATCCTCCTCAGCGCCCCCGGGCTTGAGCGTTGCCGGGTTGGGGCGCCACAGAGCGCCAACGTCGCCGCCTGAACCCCGCTCAATTGCGAAGAAGACCCCGCGCCACGCCGGGAACGCGCTTTCCCTTCTACTACCCTCCCTCGCCGCTTCCGATGTATGCTCCCTTGCATCGGGGGCAGACGGTAGGGGGGACGTATGGCTGAACAAGAGAGGGGAACACCTTCAGGGGCGCTTCCGGAGACGGTCACCGGGCCGGAGGCGGCCGAGACCGCAGTGCCGGGATCAGTGCCGGAGCTGGGCACGGCAGCGGTGCCGGAGACGGCGCCGACAGCGGTCCAAGGACCCCTGCGGGGGGGCATGATCCTGGCCACTCTCATCATCTCGGCCGCCGTCGCCAACATCAACATGGCGGTGGCCAACGTGGCCCTCCCCTCCATCGGCCAAGCTCTCGGCTCCTCCCAGGCCGTGCTCAACATGGTGGCGGTGGGCTTCACCCTGGGACTTGCCGCCTCCGTACTCTACCTGGGTGCACTCGCCGACCGGTTCGGCCGTCGGCTCATGCTCCTGGCCGGCCTCGGGCTGTCTATCCCGGCGGCAGCACTCGCCACGTGGGCCCCCACCATCGAGGTACTCATCGTCGCGCGCATCATAGGCGGATTGGCGGCCGGCATGGCCTTCCCCACCACTCTCTCGCTGGTGACCGCCCTCTTCCGCGGAGCCCGGCAGGTGTCGGCGATCGCGCTCTGGTCGGGCATAGGGGCAGGGGCCTCATCATTGGGGCCCGTGGCGGTGGGCGCGCTGCTCACCAGGTTCTGGTGGGGCTCGGCCTTCGCCATCACCATACCCTTGGCCGTGGTCGCCTTGGTGCTCAGTCTGATCTACGTACCGCGACGGGCGGGCGAGTCCGACCAACCCGTGGACCACGTGGGCGGCTTCGTCTCGGTGCTACTCGTAGGCTCAGTGGTACTCGCCATCAATCTGGCCCCGATCCCCGGTAACCGCAGCACCACCCTCATCATGGCGGGCTTGGCCGTCTTCGCCATGGTCGGGTTCATCGTACGGCAGCGCCGGGCGCCCAATCCCTTGTTCGACCTCAAGGTGGCCCGCCGGCGCATATTCTGGGTGGCCGCACTCGCCGGCATCATCGCCTTCGGCGCCCTCATGGGCGCCTTGTTCATCGGGCAGCAGTTCCTGCAGGACGTGCTCGGCTACTCCGCCCTCCACGCCGGCCTCGCCATCCTGCCTTCCGCCCTCCTCATGATCGCAGTGTCCCCCCTCGCCGCCCGGGTCATCCGCACCCGTGGATCGAAGACGGCGCTTCTGGCCGGTTTCAGCCTTCTCGCAGCGGGTTTTGTGGCCATGCTCTTCTGGAGGGAAGGGGTGGGCTACCTGCATGTGGGCATCGCCTATGCACTCATCGGCGCTGGGGTGGGGATGGGAGGAGCTCCCGCTTCCCGGTCGGTGATGGGCTCAGTGCCCGTGAGCCGGGCAGGCATGGGCTCGGCCACCACCGACCTGCAACGAGACTTGGGCGGCGCCGTCATGCAATCGGTGCTCGGTGCACTCCTGAGCATCCGCTACGCCACCTTCTTCACGGGGGCCTTCTCCGAACTTCCACCCGAGAGACAGCAAGACTTGAGCGAACAGACCGCGGCCATGCTCAAGAGTTCCTTCGGGGGAGCGGCGCACGTGGCGAAGCTCTATCCCGGAAATGCCGCTGAGATCATGGAGGCTGCAAGACAGGCCTTCACGCAGGGATCGAGGCTGGCCGTCGGCGTGGGGCTCGGGTTTCTGCTTCTCGGCCTTGCGATCACCGCGGTCTACTTCCCGAACGCCGGCAAAGAGCACAACCTGAATGAAGCATACGAACGTGAGGATGCTCGATAAGCTTGATAACCTGAGCGATGACACCCTGAGATGGAGCGGGCTCGGGCGGTTGATCACGGCCCCGTCTCGCCGGTACCCATGTGCAAGGAGAAAGGCATGAGCGGACTGTCCAAAGAGAAGGCATTCACAGCACTCAAAGAGGGCAATGCCCGTTTCGCCGGTTCTTCCCCCCGCCCCAAGGATTTCGGTGAGAAGGAGCGAGAAGCACTGGCAGCAGGGCAGTATCCCTTTGCGGCTGTGTTGGGATGCTCCGACTCTCGCATCCCACCGGAGCTCGTGTTCGATCAGGGCGTCGGCGACCTGTTCGTGGTAAGGGTGGCCGGCAATATCGCGAGTGCGGAGGCGGTCGGCAGCATTGAGTATGCAGTGGACCACCTGCGGGTGCCCCTTATCGTCGTCCTCGGCCACGAGAAGTGCGGAGCGGTCACTGCAGCCGCCTCGGGCGCCGAAGCCGCGGGGTCGGTATGCAGCATCGTGGATGCGCTCGGGCCCAGCCTCGAGGAGGCCAAGAAATGTGGCGCGACCGGGGATGAGCTGGTAGAGGCCTGCGCGAACGAGAACGTGCACGCAGCCGCCGAGGCCCTGCGCCGGAGTCCGATCGTGGCTGCGGCGATCGACGCAGGCACCACCGGCGTGGTGGAAGGGAAGTACTGCTTGGAGTCGGGAGTGGTCGAGTGGCTGCGCGAGGACATCTCTTAGGGAGGGCGACCGGCCTGCCCCACCTTCTCCCAAAACCGGTGAAGCCCGCTGAACAGCAACCGATAGGGATGCATGCACTGCCTCGACCTCTTCGCGCCTCCCGTCCGTGATTGGTTCACGAGCGAGTTCGGTTCACCCACCCGTGCCCAAGCGGAAGGGTGGCCGGCGATCGCCCGTGGTGAACACACGCTGATCCTCTCCCCCACGGGTTCGGGCAAGACCCTCGCCGCTTTCTTATCGGCCATCGACGGCATATACAGGCAGCTCAGCGCACAGACAGAGGCACAATCCGCCTCGTCCCCCGGGCACCGGGGCGCACCATCCGGCACGGAGACGACCCGGGGGGAGACCCCCGCTCACGAGCAGGGTATCCACCTCGTCTATGTATCGCCGCTCAAGGCGCTGAACAACGATATCCAACGCAACCTGCGGCGACCCCTCGCCGGTATCCGCACGCACGCAGAGCGGAAGGGACGGCCTTTCCCTGAGATCCGCACAGCGGTACGCTCCGGCGACACGCCCGGCCGGGACCGCCGGGCCATGATCAAGCATCCTCCCCACATTCTCATCACCACCCCCGAGTCGCTCTATCTCATGCTCACCGGTCCCCGCTCGAACGAACTCTTTCGCCCGGTGCAGACGCTCATCGTCGACGAGATACACACCCTGGCCGGCAACAAGCGAGGCGCCCACCTGGCCCTGACCCTGGAGCGGCTCGAGCACGCCGCCGCCGCACCGGTGCAACGCATCGCGCTCTCAGCCACCATCCGCCCCTTGGAGGAGGTGGCCAGCTTCCTGGGAGGCGACCGGCCGGTCACCATCGTCGACGCCGGTCACGGCAAGCCCCTCGACCTCGAAGTGAGTACCGTGGTCCCCGATTTCCGCGACCTGCCCGGAGGCTCCATCTGGCCGGTGCTCATACCCCGGTTACTGCGCCTCATCGAAGAACACCGCACGACCCTCGTGTTTGCCAACAGCCGTCGCCTGGCGGAACGCACGGCCGACCGCTTGAACGAGCAGCGTAACGCTGAGGAGCGGGGAGAGGCCTCAGGGCTGGTGGAGCAGGGAGTGGCAAAGGGGATCGGATTCGCCGCCCTCGGCCGGGGACTCACCTCACAGCCCATCCGGGCCCACCACGGCAGCATAGCCAAAGACACCCGTCTCGAGATGGAACGAGACCTCAAGGAGGGCCGTCTGCGGGCCATCGTCGGCACCTCCTCGCTCGAGCTGGGTATCGATATCGGTAGCGTCGACCTCGTGGCTCAGTTGCAATCCCCGAAGTCCGTCGCGCAGGGTCTGCAGCGGGTGGGCCGCTCGGGCCACTTGGTGGGTCAGACCAGCAAGGGGCGCATCTTCCCCACGCACCGCGAGGACCTCATGGAAGCGGCAGCCGTGGCCGCCGGCATGAAGCGGGGGGAAGTGGAAGCCACTCACACCCCGGTGAACCCTCTCGACGTGCTCGCCCAGCAGATCGTGGCCATGGTGGCAGTGGAGGACTGGGGGGTGACTGACCTACTGGGTGTGATGCGTCGCTCCCATCCCTTCCGGAACCTCTCCGAGACGGCTCTCCGATCGGTTCTCGCCATGCTCTCCGGTCGCTATTCGGCGAAGGTCCACCGCGAGCTACGGCCACGTATCGCCTGGGACAGGACCCGTGACATTCTCACCGCCCTCCCCGGCTCCCGGCTTGCCGCCGTTTCCCATGCCGGTACCATCACCGACCGGGGAGCGTTCGGTGCGTACCTTCCCGATGGGCGCACACGCATCGGGGAACTCGACGAGGAGTTCGTGTTCGAGACCCGGGTCGGTGACACCTTCATGCTGGGAGCCCAGGTGTGGCGGGTCCTTGAAGTTACCGACGACAAGGTGCTTGTGGGTGAGGCCCCGGGCTCTCTGCCCCGGATGCCCTTCTGGCGGGGCGATATGCCCTGGCGTGCCTACGAGCTGGGGGTGAGGGCGGGGGCGTTCCGGCGCCGGACGGCGGCGACCGTGCGCGCTCTCAAGGAAGAACTGGGCCTGGATTCCCACCGGGAGCTTCGCTCCCACAAGGATCATCCCCGCGTCGCCGAGGAGCTTGCTCGGCTCCGAAGTGAGAATGCCCTCGACGACAATTCCGCCTGGCTGGTGTTCGACTACCTGGCCGGCCAGCTCGACCGGGGCGGGCAGGTGGCCGGCGACCGGACCGTGGTCGTCGAGCTGTTCGCCGACGCGTTGGGAGACCCACGGCTGGTGGTGCACTCCTGTTTCGGGGGACGGGTGAATGGACCCTGGGGGCTCGCCCTCGCCGCTGCGCTGCGCGAGCACACGGGAGTCAACGTGGAGTACCAGACCAACGACGACGGCATGCTGTTCCGCTTTCCTGAGAGTGACGCCGAGTTCCCTCTCGAGCTGGTGACGAGTATGACTGCAGTCGAGGCCCGCCGCCGCGTGCTGGCCGATCTACCCCACTCAGCCGTGTTCGGTGCCCAGTTCCGCCAGAACGCGGCGCGGGCACTGCTCCTGCCCGGTGTGGGCCCGGGGCGGCGGACACCCTTCTGGCTGCAGCGCCTACGAGCCCGTGACCTGCTGCAGACGGTGCGGCGTTTGCCGGATTTCCCTGTACTCGTGGAGACCTACCGCGACTGCCTCGAGGACGTCATGGACCTGCCTCATCTGGAGGAGGTGTTGGAGGGCATCGAGCGGGGCCGCATCACCATGGTGGCGGTTCGCCCAGAGACCCCCTCCCCGGTGGCCGAGAGCCTGCTGTTCGCCTTTCAAAGCATCTACACGTACGAGTGGGATTCCCCCAGAACTGAGCAGCGAGCCGGCCATCCGGCGGTTGACATGGACCTCCTGCAGGATGTCCTCCGCGAGGTCGATCTGGGTGGGCTCCTCCGTCCGGAAGCGATCGCCAAGACGCAGGCCGAACTCGACCACTCCCACCCCACGCGGAGAGCGCGAACCAAGGAGGAGCTGGCCCTCATCCTGGACGCTCTCGGCGATCTCACCCTGGAGGAGCTGGCGAGACGGGAAGCGGTGGACGGTGCTCCCTGGCTCGCCGAACTCATGGATG
>Ga0334882_1005100_pt1 | contig 10571 bp, 8 predicted proteins | sample GraSluR1_MG_5_FD_207226 | JGI IMG/M metagenome (GOLD analysis project Ga0334882, IMG submission 207226) | Sludge microbial communities from methane-producing bioreactor in Wageningen University, Netherlands - Granular Sludge_15_04-R1 | ecosystem: Engineered > Bioreactor > Anaerobic > Unclassified... | reverse complement strand
CCCGGCGTATTGCATTCTGAGATCCATTGTTTGTGAATCTTTACGTCATTTTCATCTGTTTTGATGATTGTAGTAACAATTACACCTCCTGTTCCTTCTGACATGGAACTCCTTATTTCCTCAAAAAGAGAATGATGAGTGTCAGGTTCAGCATCGATCAGCACCTCAATATCGCCACCACAGAGAGAATCTTCACCTCCTTCAACTCTGCTGTCAAGCCTGAATATATAATACCCTGACCTTTTGTGAACAATCGACCGGAGAGCTATTTCCCGGACCCTGTTTTCCAGAACTCCCCCTCCTATTGTACCGGCCAGAAGCCCGGAAGAGTCAAATAAAGCTGAACTTCCTGCCTTTTGCGGGGTGGACCCGCTGGTTGATGTAACTGTTGCCAGGACCAGTCGTGAAATATCCAGCGTACCTTGAGAAACAAAATGATACATGTTTTTCATCACCCTGAATATTCGCATTTAAACAAATATATTCAAAATGATCTGCATTCCGAAAAAAAGTGTTGAATATCAGACCTGGCTTCTTCATTCCGAAAATCACGACAATTTGCTAACTTAGCAGTTTGCCGGCAACTCTTTAAACCGAACATCCGTAAAAATCCCAAACTTATGAAAACCAAATTAATCCTTCTTTTCCTGATATTTACATTAATTGCTTTTATTACGTCAGACTGCGATTCCCGTGAAACAGGATCCGGCCTGAAGGTTGATGAAGTCAGTTCATGGCTTGAGGAGATCACAATAGCAGAGCTCCGGCATGCTTACAATGATGGAAAATACACCATAAGAGATGTTGTCAGCGGGTATCTGGACAGAATAAATGAGATTGACAGGCAGGGACCTTCCTTAAATTCCATTTTGATGATAAATCCTGACGCCTTGCAGATTGCAGAAGAGCTTGACAGGGAGATGGCCGAAGGCAGGATAAGAGGTCCCTTGCACGGGATCCCAGTAGTCCTGAAAGATAACATTGATACTCACGATCGCATGCCTGCCACAGCAGGTGCCACAGCTCTCAGGAACTCATTTCCGGAAGCCGACAGTTATGTAGCCATGAAGCTGAGGGAAGCTGGTGCCGTGATCATCGGCAAATCAAATCTAAGTGAATGGGCAAATTTCCGGGCCACAAATTCCTCGAGCGGATGGAGTGGCATCGGAGGCCAGACAAAGAATCCATACATCTTGGACCGCAATCCGTGCGGGTCAAGTTCAGGCTCGGGTGTGGCAGTCTCCGCCAACCTTTGTATGCTGGCTATCGGGACAGAAACAAACGGGTCCATAGTATGCCCCTCAAACAATAATGGAATAGCAGGGATTAAACCAACAGTAGGATTAATAAGCAGGCGGGGAATAATTCCGATATCCTTCACTCAGGACACCCCGGGGCCCATGGCACGAACGGTTGAGGACGCTGCGATCTGTCTCGGCGCCCTTACAGGTATTGATCCGGCTGACAGCAAAAGTGTTGCCTCTGCCGACAAATATCCCGTTGATTATACAGAATTTCTCAGGATTGACGGACTTAAAGGAAAACGTTTAGGTTATTATAAAAAATCATCTGGTTTTTCCGACGCTGTCGATATACTAACAGAGAAAGCCATTGAAAAAATGAAGCAGCTTGGTGCTGAAATAATTGAGGTCAATGAAGGCATGGGACCCGGCTCCGGCGATTCATACCAGGTTTTGCTTTATGAATTCAAGGACGGCCTTAATAAGTATCTTGCCGGCCTGGATGAAAATGTGCCGGTAAAAAATCTGAGAGATCTGATAGAGTTTAACAAACATGACACGATTGAACTGAGGTATTTTAATCAGAAGATACTTGAACAGGCCGAGGAAAAAGGAGATCTTGATTCACCAGAATATAAAAAGGCCCTTGAAAGCATGACCCGGGCCACTCGTGAAGAAGGCATAGATAAGATAATGGATGAAAATAAATTGGACGCACTGATTGCCCCTACAGGATCTCCGGCCTGGAAGACCGACCTGATACTTGGCGATCATTTTACAGGATCAAGTTCATCTCCCGCAGCAATTTCAGGATATCCTGCCATAACTCTTCCGATGGGTTTCATTAACGGATTGCCCGTTGGAATTACATTCTTCGGAAGAGCGTGGAGCGAGCCGTTGCTCATTGAGATGGCTTACAGCTTTGAGCAGGCAACAAAACACCGCAGGACCCCTGAATATTATCAGACAGATGATATTTAAATGATTATGCCTGCCTGAAAGCAACCATAAGCCGTGCGATGTCCGTCACACGATCTTTTTGCCCGCGGGATCCCATTCCATACGGCGATGCTCAAGATATGACCGGTGAGCCATTATGCATGCTATGCTTTCATCAAACGCCATGTCCATATTTGCACTTGGAGCTGAACCGCTTCTGATGCAGTCGATCCATTCCTTTATATGCAAATAGGTAATGTCAACATTCCGTCCGTTTATCGTTGTTGTGGTAAGGCCTCTTGCGGCATAATACTTTTCGGTAGCGGATGTTACAGCATCTATTTTCCCGGAAGTTGGATTAAACGAAATCATCGGTCCTGACGGATCTATAAGTCCGGCCTCAATATGCTTCTTATACCTCTCAGATTCGGACTCGGCAATTATATTAATTGAATTTCCCAGTTCCATAGACGCATCGCGTCCCATAAAAACCCGTCCTCTGCTTCTTCCGCTTGCCAGGGTTGCACTGTACATAAGAGTCAGATCGCGGTTCGGATATTCAAAAACACAATGCAGGGTATCAGGCATTTCTCTGTCATCCTTCCAGTAATAAATGCCTCCGGAAGAAGTAACATAACTGGGTATTCCGATCTTAAGAAGCTGGTTTACAGCATCAAACTCATGAGTAAACAACTGGCCTATCAATCCGGTCTCATATGCAAAAAACTTTTGCCAGTTGTAGAAACGGTTAACTGAAAAAGGAACGTATGGAGTGTGTCCGAGCCATTGCAGCCAGTCTATGGTATTTTCATCTCCCGGCTTTGGATTGCCATCTGCATCGAGGTGCCTTATCCAGGCGCCGTCAGCCGAGTTCCTGTTAGTTGTCGTTTCAATCAGGGTAATTTTTCCCAGAATATCTTTCCTGATTATTTCCCTGGCCTGCTTGAAGACAACACTCTGAGTAATCTGATGCCCAAGCTGGAACACAATACCACTCTCCTTAACCGCATTATACGCATCGTTCAGCTCCTCTTCACCCAGCGCAAGGCTTTTTTCACAATATACATGCTTTCCGGCCCTGGCTGCAGCTGCGGTGATTGGTGCATGATGGTGGTCAGGAGTGGCAATCATGACCGCATCAATATTTTTATCTTCAAGCATTTCCTGGTATGTTTTGTACCGTCTGACCGGAACACCGGGATCCTTTGCCCCTCCTGCCCGTACCGTGCTCCTGGCAGTGGCCAGTCCCCTCTCAGCATGGAGATCAAAAACATCACATATCCCGGCCAGTGCGACATTGAGGTCTTCCTGAAACAAAAAATCTTCAAGTGTATTATTGGCTTTCCTTTTCTCAACATCATCAGGGTGGATATACCCCAGAGCATTGGCATGTGTGGATGCCCTTGCTCCGTAACCAATTATCCCGACACGGAGCAGCTCTCCTTTCGGGCCTCCGTTCTTCATTAATACGGGAGCATCAAAATCTTTAAGACCCAGCTCTTCCAGCACCTTGTTCTTTTTGTCTGTGTCATATTTTTTCTTTTCCGCAAGTTTATATGCGAACAGGCCCAAAACCGGCAATCCGGCCAAAGCCTTCAGCACTGTCCTGCGCTTCACGGTTTTCCTGTCATCAGAATCATTAATCTGATCAGACTTTTTAATTTCATTGTTGTCCGATGTCATTGCCTTATTCTTTTATTCTGTTTTTCTGTTTTTTATATCGCTCTACAAACATATCCAGCCCGAAAATATTACTCGTCGGAATTAGCGCCAATACTATCAATGCTGCTGATTCAATAAGCGTTTTGCTGACTATGAGGTAATTACCTTCAGAAGGCACCGAATATTCCAGTCCGATGAACGGTGGGTTATTCGCATAATATAAGAAAAGCAGGGCCGCCCCTGTATACGAAGCAAGCCGGGCAAAAAGGCCGAAAATAAGACCAAGTCCTATGGCAATCAGCCCCCAGGTATTGAGAAAATCAACAACCCTGAGCATACCTTCATGCTCCATCACGTATCTTGCAAATCCTGCAAGTATCCATTTTGATTCCTGCAAAAATCCAAAAGATGACCAGTTTGGAATTAATAGCTTTGAGAAGCCCTCATACAATAGATGCCAGCCGATAAGAAACCTTAAAGCAATCAATGCAGTCAGCTGGCATGTCGAAAATGTTTTTACCTCTTTCATGTCAAATAAACAATTATAATAAAAAATATCTATAAACCCAACATTCTCTCAGCATTACCCGATCTCAGAAGTTCCCTTACCGGTTTGTCAGCCTCATTTTCCCTCAGGGATTCAACTCGCAGCAATCCCGTAAGATAATCAAGAATTGGAGAATGCGTCCCAAAGGCAAATCTTTCCTTCCCAAAATTCTTCATCAGCATGCCAGGATCAGAAATATTTCGCCCTGAAGTGTCAAACAATACATCTCTTTCACAAAAAAATGATCTTTCCTCATCGTTAAGGTTCATTCCATTGGCAATATTCAGAAAAAAGTATTTTGCATCGGGCACCTCCTTTAAGACCGGCATAAAATCCCTCAGGCTCCATTCCTCAGGAATGTCCAGCCATGAACGGCATCTGCTGTCAACCATCCTTATCGTAAACGCGACCACCAGGCCCATGTCCCTGGCTGACCTTACCAGTTCAAAACAGGCCGGGTCAGTAACTTCGTAGTCGTGATACTGAGGATACAACCGGATTCCCTTTACGGTGAACCTTTTTGCACAGATTTCAAGGTCTCTCTTCCATCCCGCAAATGTGGGATTGAGAATAGCAAAAGGAATGAACCGGTCTTTGAAGCGTTCATCGGATTGCAGTTCTGAATGAAGCTCTTCATTTGCGGCATGAGAATCCTTATAAAATATCCCGTTCATGTTGCTTACTACGGAAATATCAACATCATATCTGTTCATCCTTTCCAGTAATGACTCACAGCTGTTGCAGTTAGTCTGCTGAAAAGGCCAGTGTCCCACATTGGAATTGATATCAATTAACATGATTTCCCGATTTACGAAGCACATTATTGAAATTATCAAAGAAGATTTTTCTTCTCTGTATTTCATTCATACCCGATGAAATAATCGCTCCAACACCCTGATAATAAGACCCATCTGTACCAAAAAACAGCCTGTCCTCTCCCAGGTATTTAAGTGCAAAGTCAATTATATTGCCTTCATTATTACTGCCTGAAGTATCCACATAAATATTAGGGTACCCGCTTACAGCTTTGCAGGCATATTCCCAATCGCCACCTCCTCCGGTATGTGCATACTGAAACATCGCTTCCGGGTATCTTTTTGCAGCATCGACAAAATCGTCGGGAGTTGATGCATTTGGCTGTATGTTTCCATATCTGGGCCTCATACCGCCCACACCGAGTCCGCAATGTGAATGAACGAGAATCATCATCTTCAAATCAATGAATCTCTCAATTACAGGGAAAAGTAAAGGATTATTTATCTTCACCTGATTATAAATCTTCAACGCTACCATTCCGAGGTCGATGCATCTTTCTATTTCTTCAAGTGATTCCTTCCCGTAAGTCGCATTAACCCAAACCTGCCCCATGATCCTGTCAGGGTATCTCTTCATCGCATTTAAAACGATGTCATTACCTGCCCTGAATACTTCGGGAGTGGCTTCCACCCCGGAATCGTCAGAAATAACTCTCGACACCACCAGTTTTTCCATTCCCAGCCTGTCAGCCATATCGATAAGAACTGCGGGATCAACATTGGGATATACATGTTCATGTGCATTGATCTTTCTGTAACTCATTACCTCTTTCATCAGATCAAAAGAAGCCAAAGGTGTTCCTTCTTCAGTCAGATCAGAAAGCCTGCCTCCCACCATCATTCCGGCTGCAGAAAGTGCAGTATTGCCCAAAAACTTTCTACGATTCATTGCAGATGTTTTTAATTTATTCTGGTTTTTACAGATACCAAACTCCTTTTTAAGATCATGTTTTAAATATCTGTTGTATTTTACGGTTGCAGCCGGTTTTTAACATTACCATTTCCATACAGTGTGTCAAATCTGCAGTATTCCCCATGCAAGAAGGATCAGCAGACCCACGACAAGCCATGCCAGAAGGAATCCGACAGCGTCCTCACGATACCTTCTGAAAAAATTCGTCCTGCGGCTTTTGTATTTCCAACCCGGCAAGTCGATAAGCACAAGTTCTTCTCCGGTCTCTTCAGCCAATGGTTTTTTCCCGTCGGGGCCTAATTTTACAGCATCGGATTTTCTCCTCATATTATCAAAAAACTCTTCTGTCTTCTCTTTATCTTCAGGTTTTGTAACAAGGCTTACAAGCCAGAAAGTTATAAACCCGGCAAGCATGGCGATGCCAAACGGACCTGCTTCCCACCTGTAAACAAGGAGTATCTTGCCTGTAGAAATAAAATTAACCAGATAGTACGTTGTGACGGCCATTAAAACCGCTGATGCCGCACCATATCTGTTGGCTCTTTTCCAGATAACCCCGCCCAGAAAAATTATTCCCATGAATGCTGCAAGTGTTTCCGTAAAAAGAAATGCATGCAGAACATTTTTAATACTGAGTGCAAACAGCACGGCCATAAAAGAGAGTCCCAATCCGGAATATCTTCCCATCCATAAGAGAGTTTTATCAGCAGCATCCGGCTTTATGTATTTTTTATAAAAGTTCTGGGTGAACAGGGCACCGGTATTAACCATGAAATTTGAACAGGCAGACATGTTTGCTGCCACAATTGCAGCCAGCATAAGTCCGACCAGTCCGGGGACAAGAAGCATCCGGCATGCATACCCGAACGCCATCTCAGGATCTGCAAGTGTTGCACTGTTTTTCACTACCAGTGCAGCCACAATAAGACCTGTAAGTGCCCAGCCTATGGTAACCAGTCTTTTAACCATAGAACCAAAAGTCTGGCCGATACGTCCGGCCCTTTCAGTGTTTCCGGTGGCGCACATCGAAATCATGTGAGGCTGGGCTGTGATGCCTACTATTCCGTTGACCGCCAGCATCAGAATCGTAAATGTGTCTATTCCGCTTGCACTGTTGAAAAGATCAAAGAAGTGATCGGGTAAGACTGACCGCATATATACGAATCCTCCTATTTCCTTCAGACCTAATGGTATTAACATGACCGACAGTGTAATGATCAGGAAAGACTGGATAAAATCAGTATAAGCTGAAGCAATAAGACCTCCGATGAAGCTGTAGAGAATGAAGGCTACGGTCATAACTATAACCACCATATTGGGCGAGACGAGGTTTCCTGATGCAACTGAAATCACTTTGGCTGCACCCTGAAGCATCACACCCATGTTGAAAACAAAAAATGAAATTGCAAATACTGAATAAACAAGTCCAAGAGTGCTCCCATACCTGTCTTCGATTATTTCCCCCACAGTAGTCCGTTCACTTCTCCGGTACAGAGGTGCAATAAGCCAGTAAAACGGTGTAATAAGCATGTTTTTCCACTGGTACCAGATTGTGGCAAAACCGTGGCTGAATGTTGCTCCTGTCTGCGCAACAGGCATCTCAGCATGGGTACCCACCCCGAAAGCCTGACCTATCATTATATACCATTTAAACTTGCGACCGCCTCTGAAATAGCTGTCACTGGTCCTGATCCTGCGGGATATCCAGATTCCAAACGTCGTAATCGAAATAAAATAACCGAACAGGACTATATAGTCTAATGTGCTCATCTTAAGATATTATTCAGCAGTTAGGATTTTTATTTTTGCATCCATTTGAATTAACCCGGGAATCAAAGTACTCCTTATCTTTCTTACTGTGTGTCAGCATTTCATATGTTTCCAGACTACAGATAAATAAAAGCATAAATATTATGATTTTTTTAAAATAATCATACAATGCTGAAAACAAGTACTCCTTTAACGTATGTTTGCTTTATATTCAGGGTTTTGCCCATTCTGGAGAACAGGATCAGATCTGCCCTGAGACCCGGGGCCAGGGATCCTCTGTCCTTCAGGCTGTAAATCTCAGCAACGTTTCCGGATGCCATTTTAATGGCTTCATCCAATGAACAACCTGTATAGTCCATGATATTTTCCACACCCCTTATCAGTGGCTGGCTTGCGCCGGCAAGACAATTCCTGGCAACATTTTTCACCAGCCCGTCTTCAGTATAAACGACATCAGCTCCAAGATATTTGTAAGTTCCGGGAGGCAATCCTATCAGATAATTGACGTCAGATGTAAGAATAAGGTTGCCAGATCCTTTTACCTTGTAAAATACCTGTATCACCTCTTTTGGCAGGTGATGGCCATCAGCAATTATTGTGGGCACCAGGCGATCCTCCGCCAGCTGGGGCCACAGGTGGTTGTTGTGCCGGTGAAGCTGGTTCGCACATCCGTTTCCAAGATGAGTTGACAGTCTGGCTCCCCTGTCCGCAGCCATTTTTATCTTTTCAGCATTTGCATTTGTATGTCCAAGGGCTATGATGATACCATTCCTGACACACTCTTCGATAAAAAGATCCGCACCCATGAGTTCCGGAGCAACAGTGACCTGAATTATTTTTCCCCTGGCAGCCTTCTGATATTCAATAAACTCATTCCAGTCGGGTTTTCTTACAAAAGCTGACGGGTGGGTCCCGTAAAAGCCCTCTTCAGGTGATAGATACGGGCCTTCAAGGTGAAAGCCGGGAACAGACCCCCTGAGGTTTTCATCTGTAAATGAATCCGATAAGCTTTTAAAATTCAAGAGAAGATGTTCATGGCTGTTTGTTATTACAGTTGGCAAAAATGTTGTCACTCCGTCCTTCCAGATTGCTTCAGCTGCTTTATTGATTTCTTCAGCAGTGATATCAGCCTTTGAAAAATCGATTCCCGCATATCCGTTTATCTGATTATCGATAAGCCCCGGTGCTACATAAATGCTAATGTCACTGAAAGCTTTATCTGGCATATCAGAAATGCTATGGATCAGACCATCCCTGATCGTTATTCTCACCGGCCTGCCTGTAACATAGTGGATGGCTTCAACGTATGATGTTCCCTTCTGGTCAATGTTTCGATTCTCATTCATGCGTTACCGGTTAAAAAGTAATAATGTCAGATGCCGAGTCGTGATCAAGGAAGAGATTATAATCGGCGTGATATTTCAGCATCGTGGCAGGCAAGGTATTTGTCAGTTTAAGAATAAGAGATTTTGCAACAGCCTCCGACTTAACTTTGTGAGGAACGCAGGAGATTATTGTTTTACACTGCATTATCTGCCATACACTCATTGATACAGCCCGGGAAGGAACTTCATCAGCACTGTTGAACCATCCCTCGTTAACCTGTTGCATTTTGCACCGGTCGTCAAGGTTCACAATTATGTAAGGATCCTGGGTGTCAAAATCTGCCGGGGGATCATTAAAAGCTATATGTCCGTTGACACCTATGCCAATCAGTCCTACATCAACTGGTTTCCTGGTGAGCTCAAGGCTTAGCTCTTCTATTTTTCTGCTTATGTCGCCTTCCACTTCCACCGGATAAAATCTCCTCACTTCAATATGATTAATAAACCGTTCGTAGAGATATTTCCTGAAGCTTGCTTTATGGGTAACAGGCAACCCAATATATTCATCAAGATGAAAAACATCAACCTTTTTCCAGTCAACATTCCTGCTTATCAGTGATTTAAAAAGCTCAAACTGTGAACTTCCCGTTGAGACGACCAGGCGGGCTTCCCTGTTACTCTCGATGGCTTCATTGAGCTTCAAAACTGCCAGATCAGCTGCCGCAGTTCCTGCTGATACAGGATCAGCATTAATTTTTATAATCATTTAACAAATGGGTTGATACAGGTTTAAAAATCAAACAGTAATATTCTATATGTAATAAAATGAACCACATAGACCCAGGCCCGATCCCTGTTCAGGATTAATCATAATACTCCGCTGACAGTGTAATAACAAGTTGATAAAAATAGGACAATAAATTTTATAAACCAATTTCATATCTTCGCTAAATTTCAAAAATAAAGATGATCCGTTTTAAAATACTTTTATTTTCACTTCTTGTACTGTTGGTCAACAAATCGCTGTGCGCCCAGATAAAAGGAGTTAACAGGGAAAAATACAGGATACACATTAAACAGTCTGATGAAGATATCAGAACAGACGGGGTACTTGACGAGGATGTCTGGCAAACTGCCGAGAAAGCTGGTCACCTGCAACGGGTTCTTCCCATTGACACCGGTTTTGCCATCGCTCAGACGGAAGTAATGATGACCTATAATGAGTCAACTCTTTATCTCGGTATTATATGTTACGACCCCACAGCAGGAAAAAGACCAGTCGAGTCACTGCGCCGGGACTTCAGCTTTATGAAAAATGATAATTTTATAGTTTTCATTGACACCTTCAATGACCAGACC
>Ga0334882_1005097_pt1 | contig 10581 bp, 9 predicted proteins | sample GraSluR1_MG_5_FD_207226 | JGI IMG/M metagenome (GOLD analysis project Ga0334882, IMG submission 207226) | Sludge microbial communities from methane-producing bioreactor in Wageningen University, Netherlands - Granular Sludge_15_04-R1 | ecosystem: Engineered > Bioreactor > Anaerobic > Unclassified... | reverse complement strand
GCATCGAGGAGTGTCCCGACCGCCTCGGCGAGCGGGGTCCCGGCCCGGAGCCGGTCATCGGTGAGCCCGTGCAGGGTGGCGCTCTGGCCGACCCCGCGCTCCCCCAGTTCCTCGCCGGAGACGACCGCCTGCCCAGCGCCGCCGAGCCGGATCACCGTCCCGTCGACCGGCACCCAGCCGATGCTGATGATCCGGTCCCGGCGCGGGTCGAGGCCGGTGGTCTCCAGGTCGACCGCCAGTAGCGGAAGCGCGGCCAGCGGGGTGCGCGAGGACGGCTGCGGGGTGGACAGGTAGGTCCGCAGCGGGCCTTCGGGCAGTGTCCCGGTGGCCCGCCGGCCCCGGGCCCGGGCCCCGAACGGCCAGCCCATCACGACCGCGACCAACCGGGCTTCACCACGACCGCGTGACGGCGGGAGACGCGCGCCATCACGACACCGCGTGCAGCCGGTAGGTGAAGGCCAGCTCCTGCTCGGCCTCCTTGATGATCCGGAATGCGTCACGCAAGCTGTGCTGGTCGATCGTCGACAGAGTGGCCGGGTCGATGACGTTGTCGGCGGGCACGCCGCGCTCGGCCTGCTCGCTGTGGTGCCGGTGGCGCAGGTGGCCGATCAGCTCGTACGCCCCGCGCAGGTCGTCGGCCCGGCGCTGGGAGATGGTGCCGGTCGCCGCGGCAGCGGACAACCGGGCGGCGGTGTTCACCTCCGGCAGACCGGCCGCCAGGGCGTGCACCCGGGCGATCTGCACGATCGGCGCGATCCCGCCGGCCTTCAGGTCGAGCCCCCGCGAGCCCTGGCCGGCCCGGTCGAGCACGAAGCCACGGAAGAACCCGATCGGCGGCACCCAGGAGACGGCCTCCCGGGCCAGCCGGGCGAGGAACCGCTGGTTGCCCGTGGTGGCCCGGCGCACCGCGGCGAGCAGCGGGTCGACCAGGTCGGCGCCGGCGATCGCCCGCATGTCGAAGAACGTGTCGGCGTGCAGGACCGCCTCGGAGTCCGGCTCGTCGATCCACCGGGTGAAGACGTGGCGCCACTGCGACCGGGTCAACCGCCAGGCGGGGTTGGAGGCCATGATGTCGCCCGGGCAGAGCGGATGGCCGCACGCAGCCAGCCCGGCGGTCACCCGCTCGGCCAGCTCCGCGAACCAGGCGTCCGCCGCCGGGTCGAGCCCCGCCGCCGGGTCCGGCCCGTCGGGCAGGACGAGGGCGTTGTCCTGGTCGGACGACAGGCCCAGTTCGAGTCGGCCCTGTGAGCCGAGCGCCACCCACGCGTACGGCACGGGTGCCGGCCCCAGCTCGGCCTCGGCCAGCCGCAGCAGGGTCCGGGTGACGGCGTCACCGACCGCGGTGACGATCCGGCCGATCTCGGCGGCTGAGGCGTCCTGGCGGACGAGCTCACGCACCAGGCCGGGCAGCCGGCTGCGGGCGGCGATCAGGCTGTCCAGGTCCTGGCAGGCCGCGATGGCGCCGACGACGGCCACCGGGTTGGCCTGCTGCAGGCGCATGATGTCGCCGCTGGTGACCATCCCGATCGGCCGGCCGTGCTCGACGACGGGCAGGTGGTGGAAGCCGCGCTGCATCATCGTCAGCATCGCCTCGACCGCCGGGGCGTCCGGGTCGATGGTGATCGGCCGGGGCGTCATGATGGCGGACACCGGGCCTTCGGCGGGCATCCCCTCGCCGACGACGAGGCGGCGCATGTCACGGTCGGTGACGATGCCGGTCAGTACGCCGGGTGTCTCCGCAGCATCCGCGGCAGACCGGGGAACGTCCGCGGCGGACCGGGTGACCTCCGCGGCGGGCCGGGTGACCTCCGCGGCGGGCCGGGTGACCAGCAGCGCGGAGACCCGACGGTCGGTCATCAGTCGCGCCGCGGCGCGGATCGGCGTGTCCTCGTCGACGCTGACCGGCTCCCGGGAGACGATCCCCCGCAGGGTCGTCCGGAGCACCTCATGGCCGGCCTCGGGCACCCGCAGCGCCTCGACCGCGGCCTGGAGCCGCTCCGCCGACTGCGCGTCGAAGAAGCGGGCGAACTCCGGCTGGGTGCGCAGCAGATGACGGAAATCCTCGGGGGTCATCAACAGCGCGAGGCTGTCCTCCAGCGCGGTCATGGTGAACCGGGAGGGCCCGTCGTCGCGGGCGGACGAGACCCCGAACGCGCCGCCCTCCCCGCACCGATCGGCCAGCACCCCGTTGGCGTCGGTGATGTCGACCGCGCCGCTGCGCAGGATGTAGGCCGCCTCGGTGGGACGTCCGGCCGGCAGGATGACGGTCCCCCGACGGAAGTAGCGGCTGGTCAGCCGCTCCGGCAGTCCGTCGAGCACGGCCGGCGGCAGCACGTCGAAGGGGTGGTGGGCGGCCAGGAAGTCCCGGATGCCGGTGAGCTCGACGTTCATCGTCCTCCCGTCGCCGATGCGGTCGCGACGGGGGCCCGGCGCGGGCCCCACGTCCGCGTCGTGGTCAGGATGGCATGTCGGACGCCCGGCCGCCACCGCTTCGGCAGATCGGCGTACGACCGGCTCCCGCAGCGGTCAGCGCTCGAGCGCCGGCGCCCCATCGGCGGGCACGCCCGGAAAGAGAATGACCCGACCGTCGCGGGCCTCGACCCGGTGGGTCGGGACCGGCCAGGTGGCGGGGAAGCAGGTCGGCATCCCATCGGTCAGGCGGAAGCGGGCCAGGTGCAGCGGGCAGACGACCTCGCCCTGTTCGACCCAGCCGCGCGACAGCAGGGCCTCCTGGTGGGTACACATGTCGTCGAGGGCGTAGTAGTCGTCACCACTGCGGAAGACGGCGATGTCCTCCTCGGTGCCGGTGGTGGCTCTGGGGACGACGAGCACTCCCCCGTCGGCAAACTGCCCGATCTCCGCGACGATGATGCCCTCGTCCATGCCCGTTCCCGTCACCTCTCCCAGCCGCGCTTCGGTCCGTCTGCCGTGGTCCGGTCACCCCGGTGCGCGGCTCTGCGCGGATCGTACGCGCCGCACGCAACGCCACCGGCCGTGTCCGCCGGACGTGCCCCCTGCCCTCGCTACGGTGGAGCCGATCGCCCGAGAACCCATGGCCGGGACCGCGCCACGACCGTGATCCCGGCCCCGGACGTGCGACCAGGGACGCCCCGAGCGTGCGGCCAGGGACAGGGAGGGACGCCGTGCACTTCTCGATGACGGACGATCTCCTGGAGGCAACCCTGCTGGGCTGGTCCGTACGGTCGGTGCTGTGGACGTTCTTCCTGTCGGGTCTGCTCGGCACCGTCATCGAGACGATCTACTGCGCGGCCAAGTGGGGCGTGCTGGAGTGTCGCAACGGGGTGGTGCACATGCCGTTCGGCCCGATCTACGGCCTGGCCGGCACGGCGATGACGCTCGCCCTGACACCCCTGATGGGTCATCTCATCCTGGCATTCCTGGCCGCCATCGTGGTCGGCACCGCGGTGGAGTACGTGGCGGGCCGGTTCCTCCAGCGTCTGCACCTGAGGTTCTGGGACTACTCCGACGAGCCGTTCAACCTGCGGGGCCTGATCTGTCTGCGCTATGCGGTGGCGTGGGGCGGGCTCGGCGTGCTGCTGGTCCTGACGATGCGGGAATCCCTGGACTGGATCGATGCGGTGGTGCCGCGGGCGCCGGCCGACGCCTTCCTCACCGTCCTGCTCCTGGCGTACCTGCTCTGCGCCGCGCTGACGGTGCCGGCCCTGGTGCGTCTCGACCGGCGGGTGGTGAACCTGCGGGCCGAACGGGACGGCGGCGCGCCGCCGTACGACCTGGCGGCTCCGGGGTGGCGGCTGGTCGACACGCTGGTGACGGAACGAACGCTGGTCTACACCTACCCGCACCTGGACCGGGTGATCGAGTACTGCGACCTCACCGGCTGCCGGGAGTACCGGATCGCTCTCACCCCCACGGCCCGCGCCCGGGCGGCCGAGTGGCGCGGACCCCGCCCGTCGAGTTCGCTGCCCGCCCTCCCCGCGGGACGGACGGTCTGACCGCGGCCGAACCGGTCAGCCCACGGTGTCGGTGTCCCGGTAGCGGGTCGGGACGTCCAGCACCGCCATGGTGCAGCGGCTCACGCAGACGAGCTTGCCGTCCTCGTTGGTGATCCGGATGTCCCAGATCTGCGTGGTACGTCCCAGGTTCACCGGCCTCGCCTCACCGCGCAGCACCCCCGGCAGGCCGGGGCGGACGTGGTTGGCGTTGATCTCCATCCCGACCGCGTACTGCCTCGACTGGTCCAGGGTGTAGGTCGCCCCCCAGCTGGCCAAGGTCTCCGCGAACAGGACGCTCGCCCCGCCGTGCACCACGCCGGCCGGCTGCACCGTACGTTCGTCGACCGTCATGGTGCCCCGCAGGGCATCGTCAGTGGCGGCGGTGATCACGATGCCGAGCCGCTCCACCGCGGAGCCACGACCGCGTTCGTTGATCGCGTCGACGTCGATCGCGTCGTCGTACCAGATCGTCATGACGCCCAGCCTGCCAGCCCTGGGCGGAAGTCCGTGCCGTGCTCGGCCCACGGTCCGGCCGGGTCGTGACGGCACTCGGCCCACGGTCCACGCTCACGGCTCACGGCTCACGGCTCGCGGCCCAGCAAGGCCGGCCATTTCCAATCAGCTGTCGACACCGGCAGCGAGTTCCGACCGCCGGAACTCGGACCACGTGACATCCGCCACATTGCCTACCGTGGCAGCGTGACCGTCCTTCGACCCGCACCGGCCCCAGACCTCGACGCCCCTGCCGCACCGACCCCACCCACGCCGGTCTCACCCGGGCCGGTCCCGGCCGTAGAGACCCCGGCCGAACAAACCCCGGCCGGAGAGACGTCTGTTCGACAGACGTCTGTCGAACAGACGCCCACCGAACAGCAGCGGCCGGCGGGACGCGCGCCGTGGCTCCCGGCGGCGCTGGCCACCACCACGGTCGCCTGGGGCGGCAACCAGTTCACCCCGCTGCTCGGCCCGTACGAGACCCTGCAGGGCTTCGACCAGCTGACGGTCAACATGCTGCTCGGCGCCTACGTCACCGGGATCGTCCCGGCGCTGTTCCTGGCGGCGCGGCTACAGCGGGCGGTGCGGCTACGGACCCTCGCCGCCGTCGCGGTGCTGCTCAGCCTGGCCGGCAGCATCCTGCTGGCGAGCGCCGGCCACCAGGTGGCGATGCTGGTGACCGGACGGGTGCTGAGCGGCCTCGCCCTGGGGATGGGCATGGTCAACGGCAGCGCCTGGATCCGCCGGCTCACCCTCTCCGGGGCGGTGCTCAGCTCCCGGCTGCTCGCCGAGGCCGCGAGGGTGTCGGCGCTCAGCCTGACCACCGGCTTCGGGCTGGGCGCCACCGCCGCCGGCCTGCTCGCCTACGCCGCCCCCGCACCACTGGTCAGCGCGTACGTCCCGCACCTGCTGCTGGCCGTCTGCGCACTGCTGGTGATCGCCCTGGCCCACCGCGACGCCCCGGGGATGAAGATCCCAGCCGGGACCGACCGAGCGACGATCGACGGACCAGCGCCCGCCGGTGAGCGGGCCGGCGGTGGACAGGCCGACAGTGGGCGGGCCGACAGTGGGCGGGCCGGCGGTATCGGCCGGCTGCTGCTGGCTGTGCTGCCGGTCGCGCCGTGGATCTTCGGCTCCCTCGGGCTGGCGTACGCGATCCTGCCGCAGCGGCTGGCCGCCGCCCACGGCCCGGTGTCGGTGCTCTATCTGACCCTGCTGTGCGCCACCGCTCTCACCGCGGGGTTCGGCATCCAGCAGGCGGTGCGGCGGGTCCGCTCCCCGCTGCGGGCTCCGGCACCGACCGTCGGCATGCTGCTCTTCGCCGCCGTCACCGCCGTCGCCGCCTGGCGGCTGCCCCACCTCGACCCGTGGACCGTCTGGGCGATGTCCGGGGTGCTCGGCGTGGCGTACGGCCTGGTGATCAGCGGATCCCTGGTCCGCATCCAGCTCGTCGCCCCCGCCCGGGCCGAGGCGCTGCTGTCCGCGCTGCTCTATGCCTTCGCCTACGCCGGCTTCGGGCTGCCGTTCCTGCTGGCCTGGGCGAGCACGTACGCCGACTACTCGATCCTGCTCTACGGGCTGGCCGTCGCCGGCCTCCCGCTGACCGTGGTGTCCCACCTGGCCGGGCGCCGGCTGCACCCGCACCGGACCGAAGCGCACAGTTCCGACGACCCGCGCCGCACCGACGACCCGTACGGCACCGGGCGTCCGGCGTCCGCGGATCGCACCGACCCGCGATGACCGTCCCGATCCCCGCCACCGCGGTGCCACCGGAACCCGGTCGCACCGGTTCGGCGCCGTCGATCCTCTCGAAGGCGTTCCTGCTGCTGGAGTGCTTCTCGGCCGAGGACCGGGTGCTCACCTTCACCGACCTGGTGGACCGCAGCGGCCTGCCCAAGTCGACGGTGCACCGGCTGCTGAGCCGGCTGATGTCCCTGGGGATCATCGAGGGGCATGACCGGGCCTACCGGATCGGGATGCGGCTGTTCGCCATCACCACCTCGATGCCGGCCTCACACCTGCGCGACCTCTGCCTGCCCGCTCTGGCCCGGCTGCAGGCCTGGTCCGGCGGCACCGTGCACCTGGCCGTGCTGCGCGGCGTCCGGGTCGCGTTCCTGGAACGGCTCGCATCCCCTGACGACGACCTGCCCACTCCCCGGCCCGGCGAGATCCTCCCGGCCCACGCCACCGCACTGGGCAAGGCGCTGCTGGCCTGGCTGACCGTCGAGGAACGCGACGGCATCCTCCCTGATCCGCTGCCGCGCTTCACCCCCGCGACGATCACCGACCGGACGGCCCTGGAGCGACAGCTGCACGCGATCCGGCACAGCAACATCGCCCTCGACCTGGCCGAATGGGACCCGGGCGTCTTCACCGCCGCCAGCGCCCTGGTGGTGCACCGGCGGCAGGTGGCGGCGATCGCTGTGTCCACCTCCGCGGCGGCGGAGTTGACCGATGAGCTCAGCACGGCCCTCCGGCGGACCGCGACCACCCTCAGCGACCAGATCCGGGCCCGCATCGACGCCGGTGAGGCCGGCTGGCGCCCGGTCGAGGACGTCCGCCCCTGACCGGCACCCGCGATCCTGACCACTTACGGCCCGGACCAGGCACCCCGCACCCCCTGACCAGCAGCCCGATCTGACCAGCAGCCCGATCCTGAGGATCAGGTGAGGCGAGGGCGACTCCCAATCCCACCCCACTGGATTCACAGACCTGACAAAGGCTCCCGCCGTTGTCTTGACGGTGCCAGCACATCACGCCTGGAAGGAACCACCATGAAGATCGTCAAGCCCGCTGCCATCGTCGGAGCCACTGTCGCCGCCGTCGCGGGGGTCCTGGCGCTCAACCCGACGTCCCACTCCGTCACCGCAGAGGCCGGCTCCACCGGCTCCACCGACACCGGCGGTTCGTCCGCCGGCACGACCCCCTCCGGCTCGAGCAGCCCCAGCGCCTCGAGCTCCAGGTCGTCCTCGGGGTCGTCCTCGTCCGGCTCCTCGTCCAGTTCCTCCAGCTCCGGCAGCAAGACGGCGACGGGCTCGTCCGTCTCGACGCCGTACGGCAGCATGCAGGTCAAGGCGACCGTCAGCGGCGGCAAGATCACCGACATCCAGTGGGTCCAGCTGCCGAGCGACGGCCACTCCCAGCGGATCAACAGCTACGCCGCGCCGGCCCTGGTCCAGGAGGCGCTGCAGGCGCAGTCCGCCCAGGTCGACGGGGTCTCCGGGGCGACGTACACCTCGGGCGCCTTCCAGCAGTCCCTGCAGTCCGCCCTGAGCAAGGCCGGGTTCAAGGCCTGACGCCGAGCCCGAACACCCGTGACGGCGTGCCGGCGGTCTCCGACCGACGGTGCCCGCCACGGCACCGAAAACCCCGTGTCCTACGGGTGAGGTTGGACACCGGTGGGAGACGAGGATCGGCACCGGGAGGGATCAGCCGCAGAAGGCGGCGACGTCACCCTGGTAGGCGAGGACCTGCGGGGCGCCCGAGCAGAGCCGGGCGGTGGCCCTGGCCGGCTGGCCACCCTCCGGTTTCGCGGCGGGCGCGACGCCGGGGACCCGGGCGTCGGCGCCGAGCAGGGAGGAGAGCAGGCCCGGCGAGGCCACCTGGGCCACCCGGGTGGCGGCCGGATCGACCCCCGCCAGGGTGGCGAACTCCCGGAAGGCCTCGTCCTGGCCGCCGACCGCATCGGCGTACTTGTTGGCCACCGCGGTCTGCCCGTCGAACATGTGGGCGCCGTAGGTGTCCTTGATGGTGTCCGCCGGGATCCCGCGGTGCTCGGAGACCCAGTCGACGAAGGCGTCGTACTCGATGCCGAGCATGGTCATCCAGACCTGCCGCTCCTCGGGGGTGATGTCCCGGTAGGGACTACCGAAGTCCTTGTCCCGGCCCATCGAAAGGTATTCGTACGTCACCCCGCCCTGGGTGGTGACGCCCGATTCCAGCAGGGTGCCGGTGGTACCGGTGATGTCCTTGTAGCGGGCGAAGGGCCCCGAGACCACCCCGACGCTGCCGATCAGCGAGCCGTGGTCGGCGATGATCCGGTCGGCGTTGGCCATCGTGTACATCCCGCCCGAGGCGGACATCCCCTCGACGTGGGCGAACACCTTCTTGCCCGTCCGGGCCCGGTATCGGTCCACGGCGTCGGCGATCGCCCGGGAACCGGTGATCGAGCCGCCGGGGGTGTTCATCAGCAGCACGATGCCATCGGCGTCCTTGGCGGTGAGCTGGTCGATCGTCCGGGCCACCTCGTAGCCGTACGTGCCGACGGTCAGCCCCAGGCCATCGGAGGTGTCGGCCATGATCGTGCCGGTGATCGGGATGGCGCGCAGGGTGTGCTTGGCGGTGGGCGAGCCCCAGATCGTCTGCAGTGACGCACTCCTGCCGACCCCGCTGCTCAACGGTACGACGACCAGGGTGAGGGTCGAGAGCAGTGCGCCGACGATGCCGAGGGCCAGCACCGCGACGCCGAGACCGAGACCGGCCCCGGCCCCCAGGCCGAAGCCGTGCCGGAACGGACCGACCGGCCGCGGCGGGACGATCACCGGTCCTCCGGGTGCCGGTGCCGACGGAGCCCCCACCGATGCCACCGACCCGGCCGGCGGCTGCGGCGGTGGCCAGCTCGCCGGGTCCGTGGGCGCCGGTCCGACCGGCTCCTCGGACGGCGAATCGTGGTCGGCCTGGTCGGACATCGGGGTCCCTTTCGACGGTGACGCGGGCACGGTCAGCGTATCCGTCGGTACGGTCATCCGGGCTCCGCACGGTACTACCCGTCGCCCGGCGTACCGGGCTGGTCCCATCGCAAAACATAAGAAAAAGCAATGGGTAACATGTGCTAGCGTTATGCCACGCCGGGTTCGACACCTCCCGGCGAACGGTCACGCCGACCAGTATGACGCGCATGACGCGCACTTCAGAAGATTGGAGACAGATGTCTTTCCGAAAGATCGCGGCCGGGTTCTCCGTGCTGCTCGTGCTGCTCGCCGCGGCCTGCTCGTCCGGCAGTGGCGCCCCGGCGGGAGGCGGTTCCTCGGCCCAGGCGACGGTGAAGATCGGCGTCGCCGACGGCGGTGAACCGTACTGGCAGGTCTTCAAGCAGAAGGCCAAGGACGCGGGGATCACCGTCGACTTCGTCAACTTCAGCGACTACAACCAGCCGAATCCGGCGCTGTCCCAGAAGCAGCTCGACCTCAACGAGTTCCAGCACCTGCAGTACCTGGCGCAGTACAACGTGAAGAACAACGACACCCTGACGCCGATCGGCGCCACCGCGGTCTACCCGCTGCCGCTGTACTCCACCAAGTACAAGACCCCCGCCGACATCCCCGCCAACGGCAAGGTCGCCATCCCGAACGATCCGACCAACCAGGCCCGGGCCCTGCTGGTGCTGCAGTCCGCCGGCCTGCTCACCCTCAAGAACGGCGGCAACTCGCTGTCCACCCCGGCGGACGTCGCCACCTCCAAGGTGACCGTCGTGCCGATCGATGCCAGCCAGACCGCGCAGAACCTGCCGAGCGTCGAGGCCGCCGTGGTGAACAACAACTACGCCACCGCCGCCAAGCTGTCGAAGGACAACATCATCTACGCTGACGACGTGAACGCCGATCAGTACAAGCCGTACATCAACGTGTTCGTCGCCCGCGCCGCCGACAAGGACAACCCCACCTATCTGAAGCTGGCGCAGCTCTACCACGATCCCGAAGTGGAGGCGGCGATCGTGAAGGATCTCGGCGGTGACGGCGTCTTCAAGACCAACTCTGCCACCGATCTCCAGGCCACGCTGAAGAGCATCCAGGACAACATCGCCCAGGCCGGAAAGTAAGTGATGCCCACCGACACCGTCACGAAGGCGAGTGCGCAGGGGGCCGGATCGGCCATCCGCTTCGTCCACGCCACCAAGCGGTTCCCCGGTGGGACAGTAGCCGTCGACGATCTCAGCTTCGACATCGTCGGCGGCTCTGTCACGGGGGTGATCGGCTACTCGGGCGCGGGCAAGAGCACCTTGGTCCGGCTGATCAACGCCCTGGAACGGACCGACGAGGGCCAGGTGTTCGTGCACGGCCGCGACCTCACCGGCGCCTCCGAGTCGGACCTGCGCAAGGTCCGCTCCGACGTG
>Ga0334882_1005096_pt1 | contig 10581 bp, 10 predicted proteins | sample GraSluR1_MG_5_FD_207226 | JGI IMG/M metagenome (GOLD analysis project Ga0334882, IMG submission 207226) | Sludge microbial communities from methane-producing bioreactor in Wageningen University, Netherlands - Granular Sludge_15_04-R1 | ecosystem: Engineered > Bioreactor > Anaerobic >... | reverse complement strand
TCATCTATTCGATTGTGAGCAAAGTATTTAGATGATTGGTAAAATCGTGCTATGCTCTAACTGAGGTGATGAGAATTATGTATATAAATATAGCGGATGATTTGGTAGAACGTCTTAAAAAGTATCAAGATAGTCGGATTGTTTTAGATTTGGATGACGGTGTGGGTCAGTATTCTAAATCTGGAAGTTGCGCATTGAATATTAGTTTTCGATTATTGATTTTGGATAAGGAACAGGATCATTCAGATTATAACTTAGACATTGAAAGTAATATTGGCAGTATTGCGATCAAAGAACATTCCAAGTTATACTTAGAAGATGAGATGACATTAACTTTCGATCCAAGGATGTCCTTAATCAAATTGAAGGGTCCTAGTGGTATGATTGATGGAAATGTACAAATGATTGATTTACGTGAAAATAAGGAGTGAGCTCATTGAGCTCACTCCTTATTTAGTTGGGTCTTTCGAGATCTAATGTACCCGCGATATGGCTATATGTAGCGCCAGCTAGACGAGCAAGTGGATCAAAAGTCAATGGATCAATGTATTCGTTCTCTGGATCAAACAAGTTTTCTTCAAAGTGATAGTTTAAGACTTCTAGGATAAACAGGTCGCTAATAATAGTATCATTATGATCCTTAACAGGGATATGTTGGTGTAAACGAACTTCAAATCGAATCGGAGCATCTGAGATCGCCGGTACTGTGACTTCTTGACTATCCACTAAAGTGAGAGACATTTTTGTCAACTCACTTTCGTCAGCAGGTAATGAAGCAGAGGTTTGATTCATTTCTGCTAAAACTTTGTCGTTTACCAGATGAATGACTCCTTCTTTTTGTTGAAGTAGATTACGCGCGGTGTCTTTGATCTTTTGATTATTACGGTTAATCGAAAGGCTGACTAATGGTAGATCTTTAGCGACAACATTGAAGTAGCTAAAAGGAGCAGCGTTCACGATGTTTGTTTCTTGATTGATTGTCGTGATCCATGCGATTGGACGGGGAATGATACTCCCTGTTAAAAATTTGTAATGTTGTTTGGTCGTCAGTTCTTTAGCTGAATAGAAGAGCATAGTATTCTCCTTATTGACGTTTTTTATTGGCATCAGATGTGTCGAATGGCCGAACGTACTCTTCGATTTCTTTTCGTTTTGACTGTAAATGAGGTGGTAAGGAAAGAATCTCCCCTGCGTGCTCATAGGTTTCATCCTGCAAGAAGCCTGGCCCATCCGTTGCTAACTCAAACAAAACATGCGGTGCTGCTAAGAAATATTCTGATTGGAAATAGAAACGATCGACAAAACCAGAATTTGGGAATTCTAAGGCGTTGATTTTCTCGATCCAATCCCGCAAAGCGTCATCATCAGCAACGCGTAAAGCTAAATGGTGTACATTGCCGTAGCCTTCTTGTGCTGGAATCATGTCTGGCTGGTCATCGACAATGATGGTTGCTCCATTGCCGCCTTCGCCTACCTCAAATTGATGCATGCTACCTTCAGCAGCTGTTTCCTTAAAGCCTAGAAGATTTTCTAAAACTAATTTTAAATGGTCAAATTTTGCCACAGTTACAATCGTAGGTCCTAATCCGAAAATCGCGTGTTCAGCAGGAACGTTTGAATTTTTCCATGGTGTTCCACCAGCAACACCTTGATTCTTTTCATCGGACACTAATTGGAATAATTGATCATCGTAATCATGAAATTCAAGGTATTTTTTGCCAAAACGCTCCTTAATCTCTCCATGATCGACAGCTAAATCTGTAAAGCGTTGTGCCCAATACTCCAATGAAGCATCGGTTGGAACACGAAAGCCCGTACGTGAAATGCTATTTGTTCCTTTTGTTCCCTTTGGAATTTGTGGAAAATCAAAAAAAGTCATATCTGTTCCAGGAGCACCAGTGTCATCGGTAAAGTATAAATGATAGGTTTCAATATCGTCTTGATTGACAGTTTTTTTAATCATACGTAAGCCTAAAATATCCGTGAAGAAGCGATAATTTTTTTCGGCACTGGAAGTCATAGCTGTAACGTGGTGTAATCCGCGAATTTGTGTATCCATAATAAATTCCTCCTAATCTCTTACTAAAAGTAAGTATAAGTGTTGTCCATTTTTTTAGCAAGAATATTGCCTTAGGTTGATATTTGTCAGAGGAATCAGTAGGATGGAAGCAGGAGGTAGAGGATGAAAAAGATTGTATTGTTTGATTTAGATGGAACATTGACGGATTCAAGTGAAGGAATCATAAATAGTGTGTGTTATATGTTGAAAAAAAAGGACTTAGCTATTCCTGATGAGGCGACGTTACATAATTTTATCGGACCGCCTTTAACGGATACGTTAAAACAGCTATATGATTTGAATGAAGCAGAAGCAGATAAAGCGGTGCAGATTTATCGCGAATACTATGCAGAACAGGGAATCAAGCAATTATCTGTCTATGATGGTATCGAAGAGGTACTTGCTTCACTAGCTCCGGATTACTATTTAGCTATAGCGACATCAAAGCCGGAGTTTTATGCCGAGCAGATTATTGAAAATACTGGTTTATCTAAGTATTTTTCGGGAATTTTCGGCGCGGATCTAACCGGTAAACGGTCAAATAAAACGGATGTGATTGCCTATGCGTTAGCTCAATTGGAAGAAACTCCTGCTGTAATGATCGGTGACCGAAAATTTGATATCATTGGTGCCAAAGCCAATCAGATCAAGAGCATTGGCGTGCTCTATGGTTTTGGAGAGCGGAATGAAATGATTGAAGCACAAGCAGATCAAATTGTTGCAACCGTTGATGAATTATCTGCCGCAATAAGACAGAGCTTCTAAAAATAAAAAAAACCCTCATTTGAGGGTTTTTAAAGGCTCTTCTATCGACTTAGTACCAGCCGTTTGCTTGCCAGAATGCTTGAGCGCCTTCCCATGAACCATAGCGAGAAGTCACGTATTGGTCGGCTACACGTTCTTGGTTTGCTGCAGAGTAGTCACCATTTAAGTATGAAGCTGATAATTGGTAACGTCCAATGTATTGGCCGTTTGTCGCAGTGTATGAACCGCTAGATTCACGTTGTGCAATCCATTCTTTCGCTGCATTTGTGCTAGCTGGTGTTGAAGCTTCAGCAGCAGGAGCAGCGGCTTGTTGTACAGGAGCAGCTGTTTGTGTAGTTTCTTGAACGGGTGCTTGCGCTGTTTGAGCAGGAGCTGCTTGTTCTTGAACTGGTGTTACTGTTGTATTGCCTTTAGCGTCTGTATCGATCGTTAAGTTTTGACCTTCAAAAATCATGTCAATATTAGAAATTTTGTTTTCTTTAGCAATTGAATCAACCAAGCTGTTATCGCCAGCAAATTTGATTGAGATTTTTGATAAGGTATCACCAGCTTGAACTGTGTAGTTTTCTGCTGCATGTGCTTCGTTTGTCCCTAGTGCAAATACTGCGCCAGCTGTTAGTAAAGTCGTAAGTACAAGAGTTTTTCCAAATTTCATTATGTAAATTCCTCCAAAAAAGTTTTTAAATGTAAATCAGTCATTTCGACTACGAGTGATACTTTACCATCGTTTCAGATTGCGTGGGTTATAAACCAGTGACAATACGTTACAGTGTAATGTATTAATGTGACAACAAATAACCGAACGTGTGTTTTTGAAATACTTAATCTCTTTTAAGAATAATTAAAAACAGCGTACTGATAAGGTTTTTGGCAGGTTTTTATCATGTCTTATTTTGAAAGCGCTGCTTAAAGTTGCAATGTTGAAATTTTGTTGTAAAAAATCAGAAAATTCTATACGAAAAAATCATGGAAATCGCCAGAAATTTTCTTAAGAAAAGGTAAACCAAGCTAGATTGAGGTGGAAAATGAAAATCACAATGAAAGAGGTGGCTCGCTTAGCAGGGGTTTCAGTGACGACAGTGTCTCAGATTCTCAATCAAAAGGGCGGCCGCTTTAGCGAAGCGACGAGACAAAGGGTATTAAAGGTGATTGCAGAGCAAGATTATTCCCCAAATTATTTTGCTTCCAATATTATCGCGAAAAAATCGAAGACGATCGGCGTGATTGTTCCGGATTTTTCGGAACAGTTTGCTTCGGCGATTGTCCGAAAAATCAGAGAGCAATTGGAAAAGCAGGGCTATTATCTGATTATCTGTGAATCAGATCATGATTTTTTTAAGGAACAGGAGTTATTGAATCAACTAGCAAGAATTGCAGTCGAAGGAATTTTTCTGTTCACGCCAAATGATTACCAGGGAAAGAAAATCATCGAACGTGGACGTTTTCAAGAGATTCCGGTCGTTTTTGCTGATCGCGGTTTGAATGAAGGGTTTTATGGGACCGTCAAGCTGGATGAATATTCTGGTGTTTATCGTGCAATCGAATGGCTGATCACAGAAGGTCATGAAAAAATTGCTTTTATTATGGATAATGCTGAGCACTATCATCTGACAGAACGTTTTGATGCTTATTGCCAGGCGTTGAAGGATCATGATCTATTAATAGAAGAAAAATACATTAAGCAGATGCCTTTGACGATAGCTGGAGGGTATCAAGGAACGATTGATTTGTTAAAAGAGACGGACGTTCGTGCGATTTTTTGCTGTGACGATATGCTGGCGATCGGCTGTTACCAAGCGCTATATGATAGCGGGAAGAAGATGAATCAGGACATCACGATTATTAGCTTTGATGGCGGTGAAGTCACACAAATCCTTCGTCCTCAAATAAAAAGCGTTCGTCAGCCATACGAAGAATTAGGCAAGGCCTACGCCGAAAAAATCCAAATGGCGATTGACCAGCCCGATCGAAGGATGGACGATCGGCTTTTTCAGGTCACTTTCGAAACAACATAATAAGTTCGAAGTAGGATGAAAAACTTATATCCCGCATGGTTTTCGGGATGTGAAATTATTTTAAAATTATTTCATAGCAAAAATTATATTGAAAATGTTCGCTAAAAATATTTTTAACTTAGTATATATGCTACTTCATAAAAAAGTCATAATTTATCGGCCAAAAGCCATTATTTTTCTGATAAAATATGATGGTAATAAAGTTATAGTATTTCTTAGCCAGCAGGGGTAGTTGGCGTGAATGCATCAATTTTAAGCGAGAAAAGTGAGGGTATATTTTGAGAGGTATTAGGGAGGATTTTTTTCAAGAGAAAACGAAAAAAATCATTATTATCAGTTTGGTGGTTTTACTTGTAGTTGTTAGTTTTTATTCATTTAAGAGTGTTCATTATGCGGATCGGTTGTTACCGAAAACGAAGGTAAACAGTATCAATGTTGGCGGATTAACGCTTGAGCAGGCGAATAAAAAAATAAATGCTGAATTAACAGAGGCGCCCTTTGAAATTCACCTGGGCAGTACCATATGGAAGCAATTTAAACGAAGTGAATTGGGCTGGCAAACAGATCATCTGGAGGAGCTTAGCAAAATCAAGCAAAATCAAAAACCATTTGCTTGGGGAATTACCAGCTTGTTTGGCAGCCAGTACGATTTGCCGAATATATACGATCAATCCAAAGTAGATCAATTGATAGATAGTTTGGGTACAGTGCTCCTTCAAACAAACGCTGCACGTGTGCCGACAAAAAATGCTACGATTGAATGGCAAGAGGATCATTTTGTGATTGTCCCAGAAAAGCAAGGAGATACCTTTGATGTCGAAGCGGTCAAAACTGCTTTAAAGAAGTATCTGGAAAATGGTGAGGATTCACTAGATACGGAGGATTATTACGCCCAGCCAGTTCTGACTAAAGAAGATAGTACATTAAAAAAATTAAAGGCTAAAATGAATCAATTAGCCAAGCTAAAGGCAGTCTATACGATTGGCGGAAAGCAGCTAACGATTCCTTCCCAAGAAATTAGCAGCTGGTTAACTACCAATGAAAAAGCGGAAGTGCTTCTGAAGCAGGATCAGGTGACGGCTTTTGTGACGAAGTTGAATGAAGAAAACAATACGAAAGAAAATCCGACAGCCTTTAACAGTACTTTACGAGGAACCGTTTCTGTTCCTGCAGGTCTTTATAACTGGACAATCGATATTCCTTCAGAGGTGAAGGAATTAAGTGCTCAGGTTCTAAAAGGTGAGAACTTTAATCGTGTACCAAAAGTAGTAAGTGATGTAGAAAATATTCAGACAAGCATTGGCAATACTTATGTAGAGGTGGATCTGCAAAATCAGCACATGTGGTATTACAAAGAAGGAAAGCTGCAATTTGAAACGGATATCGTCAGTGGAAAACCGTCAACGCCGACTCCTCCTGGATTAAACTATGTTCGAAGCAAGTCAATGGATCAGGTGCTGAGAGGTTTGAATGACGACGGCTCTAAATATGCTAGTCCTGTCCGGTATTGGATGCCAATCGACGATACAGGTGTTGGTATCCATGATTCCGATTGGCAGTACGCCTATGGCGGAGATTTGTGGCTGTATCGCGGCTCTCATGGCTGTATCAATACGCCTCCGGCCAAAATGGCTGAGCTGTATCCTATGCTTGATGAGGGAACACCAGTCTTAGTTTTTTAAGAAAAAATCAGATATAAGTGAACGTGCTAACCTGCGGGTTGGCACGTTTTTTATGCTCTAATTGCGTCAACTGGTATTAGATTTTCATACCAATTATTGAAAAGTTTATTTGAATATAGTTTGAAAGAAAAATTCTACTAGCATATTTTATCTTACGAAAACTTGATAAATCAGCATTTTAAGCCAATAGTAAAATTACTAAAAGATTTATTGTTGACAAAGGTAAAAAAACCACCTTACCATTGGGTTGTGGTTATAACCAGTTTAAAAGAAGGAGAAGCCCATGGAAAATTCTTTTAAAAACAAAGCTTTGTATCATCAACTTGTAGATTTATTGAAGAAGCGGATGGAAAGTGGCATGATTCCTCATGATAAGCTGCCATCTGAGCGGGAATTAACAGCTCAGTACGGAGTTAGTCGGACGACGGTTCGTTTAGCTTTGCAAGAGCTGGAAAACACGGGGTACATTTATCGGCGTCATGGAAAAGGGACATTTGTCTCTGATATCAAAACAGCTGCTGCAGATTTAGCTGGTGCCTACAGCTTTACCGAACAAATGAAAAGCCTCGGCAGACATCCTGAGACGCGAATTTTATCCTTTGAAAAAATGGAAGCCGATAAATTTATCGCACAACGACTCAATCTTCCTTTAGGAGAAGCAGTTTTCAAATTGAGTCGGCTGCGGATCGCGGATCGAGAGCCTTTAATGATTGAAGATAGCTATCTGCCTGTCAAATTCTTCTTGTCATTAGATGATCAGCTATTAAGAAGCAAGCCCTTGTACGATCTTTTTTCAGAAGATTTTAAGCAAACGGTCCGTTTAGCAGATGAAGAGCTTTATGCCAGTATCGCTTCAAAGGATGACGCGAAACAGCTGATGATCCCTGAAGGAGCACCAGTCCTGCATTTAGTCCGTCAGACCTACAATATGAAAAATGAAATCATTGAATTTACTTTGAGCGTTGCTCGCGCGGATCAATTTCATTATCAGATTCGTCATATTCGAAATAGTTAGGAGAATTAAAGCATGTTTACAATAGAAAAAGAAAAATTGGAACAAATGGGAGCGGAGATCACGACGCGTGAGATTCGCCAACAGCCGGAACTTTGGAAAGAAACGATTGACCTTTATCAGTCAGCCCAAGGGGAATTAGAAAATTTTCTTACAGAAGTCCAAAAACAAGCAAAGGGTCAGCGTACACGCGTAATTTTCACCGGTGCAGGAACCTCCCAATATGTAGGCGACACGCTGGTTCCTTATTTGCGCAAACACGGCGATCGTCAAGCATTCAGCTTTGAAAGTATCGGAACCACTGACATCGTGGCGGAGCCTGAAGAATATTTAATCAAAGAGGAACCGACCTTACTGGTATCCTTTGCCAGAAGCGGAAACAGTCCTGAAAGCTTGGCAGCAGTTGAAATCGCAAATCAAGTCGTGGATACAATCCATCATTTATCAATCACCTGTGCAAAAGAGGGAAAATTGGCGCAAATCAGCCAAGCCGATTCCAAGAGCTTTTTATTCTTAATGCCTGTTCGTTCGAATGATGACGGTTTTGCCATGACTGGCAGCTTCTCCTGTATGACGCTAGGCGCGTTGCTGACATTTGATCAAACAGCACTAGAGGAAAAGCAAAACTATGTAGAAACATTGAACGCTTTAGGAAACGAAGTGATCGCCCGTGAGCATGACATCGAAGAAATTGTCGCACTTGATTTTGAACGAATTGTTTATGTCGGTTCCGGCAGTTTAGCAGGCTTGACCAGAGAAGCACAATTAAAAATCCTAGAACTGACCGCTGGAAAAATCGCGACAGTCTTTGATTCATCGATGGGCTTTAGACACGGACCAAAATCATTTATCAATGAAAAAACTATTATGTTCGGTTTTGTCAATAATGATCCATACACGCGGGATTACGATTTAGATATCTTAGAAGAAGTTCACGAAGATGAAATCGCTTCCGGTGTCTTTGCTATCACTCAACCCGGAAAACGGAATTTCTCTGGGGATACGTTCGAGTTTGCAACTGGGACTTCTTTACTTCCAGATGCCTATTTAGCACTAGGCTATGTCATGGTAGCACAAACTGTCGCGCTTTTAACATCGGTGAAAGTTGCGAATACACCTGACACGCCTTCACCAACGGGAACAGTCAATCGAGTGGTAAAAGGTGTAACGATTCATGACTATAAATAGGAATTAACTGGGAGGAAGAAACATGCTTACATTAACAACAGGTAAAAAAGCGGCGATGGACCGTTTATCAACAAAGGATGGCATTATCAGTGCCTTAGCAATTGATCAACGTGGGGCGTTAAAAAAAATGATCAAAGCGTTAAATGTCGAACCAACGGATAAGCATATTGAGCATTTTAAAGAATTGGTATCCAGCGAGCTGACACCATATGCGTCTTCGATCTTATTGGACCCTGAATACGGTCTGCCTGCAGCAAAAGTACGTCATGCAGATGCAGGTCTATTGCTGGCATATGAAAAAACAGGCTACGATGCAACCACACCAGGACGTTTACCTGATCTATTAGCGGATTGGTCGGTTTTACGACTAAAAGAACAAGGTGCCGATGCTATCAAGTTTTTACTTTATTATGATGTGGATGAAGATCCTGCGATCAATCATCAAAAGCATGTCTTTGTCGAACGGTTAGGCAGTGAATGTGCAGAAGAAGATTTGCCATTTTACTTAGAATTGGTTTCTTATGATGCGCAAATTTCAGATGCTGGTTCATTTGACTATGCCAAAGTGAAACCGCACAAGGTCAATGATATGATGAAGGAATTCTCAAAACCGCAATACAAAGTGGATGTTCTAAAAGTGGAGGTCCCAGTGAATATGAATTTCATTGAAGGCTTTGGTACTGGTGAAATCGCTTATACAAAAGAAGAAGCGGCAAACTATTTCTTAGAACAAAGCCAAGCAACGGATTTACCATTTATTTTCTTAAGCGCAGGTGTTTCAACGGAGCTATTCCAACAAACATTGGTATTTGCTAAAGAAGCTGGCTCCATCTTCAATGGTGTGCTCTGTGGGCGTGCCACCTGGAAAAATGGTGTAAAGCCGTTTATTGAATCAGGTGAAGCTGCTGCTCGTGACTGGCTGCAAAGCGAAGGTCGTGAAAATATCGAAAGCTTGAACAACGTGTTAAAACAAACGGCAAGTTCATGGCATGACAAAGTTCAAGTCGCAGAAGAAGCAGCGGTGAACTAGGAGGCGAGCTCGTGATAGTAACAGTAACGATGAACCCGTCCATTGATATTTCCTATCCATTGGAGAAGTTGAAACTGGACACGGTCAATCGAATCGATCGGGTGAGTAAAACAGCTGGCGGAAAAGGACTTAATGTCACGCGTGTCATTCATGATTTGAAGGGCGATGTTTTAGCGACCGGCGTTTTAGGCGGTTTTCATGGCGCTTATATCGCGGAAGAATTAAAAAAAGCAGGTATCAAGCAGGCATTTACAGCGATCCAAGAGGAAAGTCGAGATTCAATTGCGATCTTGCATGAAGGAAACCAGACGGAAATATTAGAAGCTGGTCCGACAGTTTCAGAAGCGGAACAGCAGGCTTTTTTGGAAAATTTTCAGGAGTTGGTTAAAGAAGCCGAGATTGTCACCATTTCAGGCAGTCTGGCTAAAGGGCTCCCATTGAATTTTTATCAAAGGCTCGTTCAATTAGCGGAAGAACAAGTGGTAAAAGTCCTTGTGGATACCTCTGGTGAAAGCCTGAGGCAGGTGTTAACCGGTGAGCATAAACCCTTTCTGATTAAGCCAAACCTTGAAGAGCTAGAAGCGTTGTTGGGTCAGCCGTTTTCAATTGATGATCTAGAAGCGCTTCAGCGTGCTTTAGCTCAGCCTTTATTTACTGGTGTTGAGTGGATTGTTGTGTCACTAGGCAAAGATGGGGCGCTTGCAAAATATCGTGATTCTTTCTATCGAGTAACGATTCCAACGATTAAAACAGTTAATCCAGTGGGGTCAGGTGATGCTACTATAGCTGGGTTTGCCTATGGCTTATCACAAAAAATGAGCGTAACAGAA
>Ga0334882_1005094_pt1 | contig 10583 bp, 5 predicted proteins | sample GraSluR1_MG_5_FD_207226 | JGI IMG/M metagenome (GOLD analysis project Ga0334882, IMG submission 207226) | Sludge microbial communities from methane-producing bioreactor in Wageningen University, Netherlands - Granular Sludge_15_04-R1 | ecosystem: Engineered > Bioreactor > Anaerobic > Unclassified... | reverse complement strand
CCTCAAAATTGTTTTTAGCGTCAATTACATATGGGTACTCAAAGAAAGTAAATGAGACATCATTTATAGTCACATTGAGTTGTTCCGTAACTCTTCTGGTTACCTTATATTTAAAATGAGACGCTGATATTTTTGACATAATTCTCTTTTGATGAAGGGAAGAGCTTTTAAATAAATCAAAATCTATCGACCGTCTGTGTCCCAGATATAAAGCTATTGCAGTGCCTCCAACAAGATAGAATTCTCGCTTAAAAGCTTTAACCAGCGGAAAAAGTTTAAGCTGATTTTCAGTGAAGATCTCTTTATGCATATCTTTTAAAATAGAGAGAGAAGTAATTATATATCTCAGGATAATAGTTCAATTTCTTCCTTCCTCTGGCGGCAAAAAAAATCTTTGCTGTATGCTCAACTCCCAATATTTTGATTAAAGTCTTAACATCATCCAGTGTCCCGTAATTAAAAATAAACTCTACAACTATATCAGGACTCAGATCCTCCTTCTTATCTTCCGGGATATACCAGAAGAGAGAACTGTGTTTGCGTATAAATGCTTTTAATTCGGGGCTGTTCATTTACAATAACCTGAAATGATCTTAAAGATAGTGAATATTCTGCTGATAAACAAGTTAAAAGACAGAAGACAGAAGCAAAATTTGTGATTTGTGATTCGTGAGTCTGGATTTGTGATTTAAAATCGAGAATCACAATTCAAAAATCACAATTCATAATTCAAACAACCTTTGACCTTTCTGCTCCCTGCTCCCTGCTCCCTGCTCCCCGCCCTCTGCTTCTTATCTTCTGCCTCGTACGGTAATCTCGCCCTCAAGCTTCTTATCGACAGAGGAGGATCCTACAAAGAAACTGACCCTTCCGGGTTCAAGCGTCCATCTATGGTTAATGTCATCCCAGAACATCAGATCATTTGCCTTCAGATAAATGGTCACTCTTTCTGACTCTCCTTTACTGACCATTACCCGTGAAAATCCTTTTAATTCCTTAATTGGCCGTTCCACCTTTGAATCCGAAAAACTGACATAGAGCTGGGCTACCTCATCGCTGTCGTAGTTGCCGGTATTACTGATATTGAATGTAATTTCAACGATATCATTTGCCTGAACTGATTTGCGCGACAATTTCAAGTCAGAATAAATAAATGTGGTATATGTAAGTCCGTGACCAAACGGGAAAAGCGGCTCATTAATATCATACATATAGGTCCTTCCGTTCCTTATGTTATAATCGAGTATTGGCGGAAGCTGATCTATTGAAGTTATCCAGGTCTGCACGAGGCGGCCCGATGGACTCACCCTTCCAAATATCACATCGGCAACTGCATTTCCCAGTTCCTGACCTGACTGGCTCACATGAAGTATTGCCGGGACATTCTCCCCGGACCAGTTAATGGCATACGGGAAGCTTGACACCACTATCATTACCGTGTTAGGATTAGCCTTCATTACAAGCTTTACAAGATCTTCCTGTTCGAGCGAAATTGCCTGGCGGTCAACATCTTCACGTCCGTCGCTCGGCACATGGTTCTGGCCCCATCCAAGCCCGTAGCTGAGAGGGTGATTGCCCACACATACAATTGCCACATCGCTCTCCTTTGCCGCAATTACTGCCGAATCTGCCTTGTTGCTCATAGCGAACCTGAAGGTAATATTTTCACCGATGGCTTTTTTAATGCCATCACGGATGTTTACATTATAGGGAGGAGTTCCCGAGTACCAGTCGGATATTACTTTATTGGCCGAGGGACCTATAACAGCTATCGATTTCATCCTCTCTTTTTGCAGTGGCAGTAACGAATTCGAGTTCTTAAGCATCACAACAGATTTTGCCGTTGCTTCCCTGACCAACTCACCGGCCCCTGGTTTGGTCCATGGAGCTATTGTGTCGGAGATCCCTATGGCCGTATAAGGATTCTGCGGCGAATCATCAAGCAGTCCCAGTTTCAAAAGCACCCTCAGGTTGCCGTATATTGCTTCGTCAATATCTTTCTCCGATATAAGTCCGTTCTGGAGCGCCTCCTGCAGAGGGACCCTGTAATTATCGAGAAACATTGTTATTCCAGCCTTAATACATTCTGCAGCAGCAATATCGAGTGAAGGATAATAAGCATGAGTAGTCAGTAGCTGGCGATATGCGCCTCCATCAGTACATATAATTCCTCTAAGACCCCAGTCATTCATAGTAACGCTCCGGATAACAGGGTGTACGGTACATGGTATTCCGTTATACTTGTTGTATGCTGCCATATAGCATTGAGATCCTCCGTCAGCAACCCCTTTATAGAAGGGATATGAGTAATATTCCCTGAATAAGCGGTCATCAAAATCTGAGCTGTTATAGGTTCGGTTGTTCTCGTTGCTGTTAGCCAGGAAATGTTTCATTAATGAAGCTGTTTTCCAGTAAACAGGATGGTCTCCCTGGAGCCCCCTGGCATATGCTGCTACCATAACCGCATTAAGGAAGGCATCCTCCCCGAAACACTCCTCTGTCCTGCCCCATCTGATATCACGGCCAAGGTCTGCATTTGGAGCGAACACGATCAGGCCTGACGTTCCGAATTTTTTATTTTGTGCAAGATAGCGAGCCTCAGATGCCTGCCAGTCAGCTATTCTCTGAAGAAGTTCCGGGTCCCAGGTCTGAGCAAGTCCGTAGGCCTGCGGGAAAGTGGTTGTTGGCGAAGCCTTGGGGCCTTTTACTGCCCAGTTGGCCGGGCCGCTGTAGGCGAGTCCGTGTAGTCCCTCAATGGTACGCGTGCCATTTACTCCCAGTCTTGGTACCGAAATGCGGGTTGAGAGACAACTGATCTTTTCGTCGAGTGTCATGAGTGAGATCAGGTTCCTGATCCTGTCCTGTTCGGGCAGACGGGTATTCTTGAAAGGATATCCCTGTGCAGTTAAAACAACGCATGCAAAAGAAAGCAATGTGGTCAGAATAGTTTTCTTCATAGCCGGAATTTTATTGTTTACATTATCTTTTATCTATCAATTCCTTTGGAACAACACCTGCGCGATCGGCCCATTTATCATACTCTTCGATCAACCTCTTTTTAATATCAGGATGTTTATCGCTAAGGTCCGTAAGTTCTGACCTGTCATGTTTCAGATCATAAAGTTCCCAGTCCCTGAATCTCCTTAAAGAATAATCATATGCAGAAACAAGCTTCCAGTCTCCGTCGCGTACAGCCCTGTTGCCTTCATGCTCCCAGAAAAGAGGATTGTCTCTTCTAATACTTTTGCCTATAAAAACAGGAACCAGGCTTATACCTTCGACGGGTGTTATATTTTTCCCGTTATGTTCCCCGGGGTACTTACCTCCTGCCAGTTCAATAAATGTGGGCATTATGTCTATAATATGGGCCGGCTGATCTGACATCGTGCCTTCCTTGATCATTCCCGGATAAAATGCGATAAAAGGGGAGGCAATCCCGCCTTCATGTACCCAGTGCTTGAACATCCGGAACGGAGTGTTGCTGGCATTTGCCCATGGATATTCGTAAGCGTCAAATGATTCCCGTGTACCTGTTTCCGCTGTTGTGGGCAGATAATTGCCCCTGTTTTTAATAGGCTCATGACAACCACCGTTATCGGCAAGGAAGATGATCAGGGTATTTTTCAATTTACCTGTTTCTTCAAGATAATTAACTACCCTGCCTATATTCTGATCCATTCTGTCTATCATAGCTGCGTAGACCGCCATTCTGAGGTCCCACATATGCTTATCCTCGTCTGACAGATCATTCCATTCAGGAGCCATTTCATCTCTTGGAGAGAGTTTGACTGCTCCGTCAATTATACCCTTTTCTATTAAACGTTTGTATCTCTCCTCCCTTAAGATATCCCATCCTTTCAGGTATTTACCCCTGTATCTGGCTATGTCTTCCGGTAGAGCATGCAAAGGCCAGTGAGGCGCGGTATAGGGTAAATACAGGAAAAAAGGCCTTCCATCAAATGATCCCTCTTCAAGGAATGAAATTGCATAATCTGTTATGGCATCAGTCAGATAAAATCCGGTTTCCGGCGGATCATAATCGAGGCTGTCGAGCATCCATCTGGGAGGTTGCTGGTTTACTCTGTATGCCCTTCTCTCGAAATAGCTGCCGGCGCCGTCGATAAGGCCGAAGTACCTGTCAAAACCACGCTTCAGGGGATGAACCCCGGGTCTTCCTCCCACATGCCATTTACCCGACATGAAGGTATTATAACCGGTTAGTTTCAGGGCTTCAGCAAGTGTTACGCACTGATCATTCAGATAACCCTGGTATGAAGGATAGCCCAGGTCTGATACCATATCGCCCACCCCGGCCTGATGCTGGTATAATCCTGTAAGCAGGGATGCCCTGGTCGGGCAGCTACGTGATGCATTATAAAACTGCGTCATTCGGATTCCCTGTTCTGCCAGCCTGTCAAGGTTTGGTGTCCGTATCTCAGAGCCGAAGCATCCGATATCGGAGTAACCCATGTCATCGGCCATGATCAGAACTATATTCGGCTTTTCAGCCACTCTTTCAGTTGAACATCCGGTAATTGTCAGTGCAAGGGTCCCAATCGCAGGAATAATCTCAGATTGTATTCTCTTTGTCATCTTTTTTTAATAAATTGAGAATTATTTTCACGGCATAATCATCCAAATTAATAATAATCCATGAAATATGAAACTATTATCCCGTTTTTCCCGGTATCACCGGCTTTAATTTCCTGTACGGGTAAACCAGCAATAATTAGAATTACAGAATGAGAAAAAAAATTAAAGTACTGCTTCCGTTAATCGCAATTATCTTAGCGATAATATGTAATTGTAAAGAGACGGATAACCTTCCTGCATTTAAATTCAGTGTCACAATAGCCGACTCACTGCATAATGATACATTCGACGGAAGATTGTTGCTGATTATATCCGACAGCAGCGGTCCGGAACCAAGGAACCTTGTGAGGATCGATTACCGGTCGGCTCAAGTTTTCGGAATGGATGTTAATGACTGGAAAAAAGGAGAAACAAGGATCTTTGACGGAGATGAGGATGGAGCTCCGTTACCGGCAATGGCAGATATACCTCCCGGAGAATATTATTTACAGGCTGTGCTGCATAAATATGAAACATTCAGGTTGACCGGCGGACATACTGTGAAACTTCCGATGGACCGTGGTGAGGGGCAGAACTGGAGGAGGGCGCCTGGAAATCTCTTCAGCAAACCTGTAAGGATCAAAATCACGGAAAGCGGCAGGATGAATCACAACTTCATTCTCGATGGCATTAATCCCCCGCCTCCTGAACCAGAAGACACCAAATATGTAAAGCACATAAAGATCGGGAGTAAGCTTCTTTCTGAATTCTGGGGAAGACCGATGCACCTCGGGGCCCATGTACTGGTACCTGAAGGATTCGACGATCACCCTGAGGCAAGGTACCCGATCTGTGTTTTCCATGGCCATTTCCCGTCCGATTTCAGTGGTTTCAGGACCGAACCTCCCGATACAACGCTGAAAACTGACTATAGTGAAAGATTCCGGATATCGGGATATAATATTATCCAGCAGCAGGCAGCATATGATTTCTACAGGAAATGGATTTCGAAGGATTTCCCCAGGATGCTTATTATTGAGATCCAGCATGCAAATCCGTATTATGATGACTCATATGCGGTAAACTCCGAGAACCTTGGCCCCTACGGCGATGCAATAACCTATGAGCTGATACCCGAAATAGAAAGACGGTTCAGGGGCATCGGCGAAGGATGGGCCCGCTTTCTTTACGGCGGTTCAACAGGAGGGTGGGAAGCGCTTGCCGCACAGGTATTCTATCCCGATGAATATAACGGCTGTTTTGCAGCCTGTCCCGATCCGATCGATTTCAGGGCATATTGCCTTGTTAATATATATGAAGATGAAAATGCGTATTATCTTAATGGCCCTTTTGGCAGCATAGAGCGCCCCGGTTTGCGGGACTGGCTCGGGAATGTAAGTTCGACCGTCAGGATGCAGAATCTGATGGAAAATGCGATAGGCAACAAAAGCAGGTCTGGCGACCAGTGGGACATCTGGCAGGCCGTTTTCTCACCTCAGGGTGAAGACGGATATCCCAAACCAATATGGGATAAGAAAACAGGCGTGATCGATAAAGAAGTGGCAGACTACTGGCGGGAAAATTACGACCTCAGGCATATACTTGAGCGCGACTGGAAAAGACTCGGGCCAAAGCTCAAAGGAAAGATCAGGATATATTGCGGCGATATGGATAATTACTACCTTAATAACGCTGTATATCTTATGGAAGAGTTCCTCGAAAGCACCACTGATCCCTATTATGACGGTGAAGTTGATTACGGCGACAGGGCAGAACATTGCTGGAACGGTGACCATGAACGTCCGAATTATCTTTCCCGCCTCAGATATAACGAGATGTATGTCCCGCTAATCCTGCAAAGGATTAAAAAGACAGCTCCCCCGGGTGCGGATCTGACAAGCTGGCGGTATTGAGGAAGACGGAAGTTTGTATAAGGGTAATACAATTGATGCTGGCACCCATGTTCCTTTGATAGCATACTGGCCGGAAAAAATCAAAAATGGTTCTGTATTTGACAGTCTGATAGAGTTCAGGGCACCGGAAAAATAACCCTGACCGTATTAAAGGAGTCATTATTCTTCCCCCTCCCGCCTCCGGTAAAAACCATGGTTGCTGCCCGTCCATCCTCACTTATCCATTTTGTCGGGAAGCACCAGAAGAAGCAATTACGAGGTACTGTTTCCGGGTTGTCATACCCGAACCAGGTATCTTCAGATAAATAGGTTACCGTTGACCAGGGTCCCCATGGTTCTGGTGCTTCAAATATTCCAAGCATACCTGCGTGTGGTTTTGAATGCTGAGTGGCCAGAATATATCTATTCAAAGCGGCGTTAAAACTTATTCCTATAGGTGTTCCAATCCCATTATTATCAATAAATACAGGTTTTTTATTTGTTATATCTCCGGTCCATTTTGGTTTCCCGTTCTTCCTGGCTGAATAAAACTTGTAAGCATCCCTTATCATCAGCTTATCTTTTGGGACCCTTATCAGAAAGATCTTTCCCGGCACCATCAGTTCTGTTGAATTTCCTGAACTATCGTGCATTATCTCAGGATATGACATATAATGATAAACATATTTATCCCTGGCTCCGGAATAGTTTTTCCCGAATTGCAGTATATTACCTCCTGCCAATCCTTCATCCTTCGTAAATGCCCATGACGCAGCCTGCCACGAAGCTCCTTTGTCCTCCGACATATAAAGTCTGGATTCCGTATGGTGATATGCCCAGTCTCCCCAGGCTTCCGGTTTATCTGGATGGATCCACGAATATAAAACGCCCTTAACACATATGATCCCCCAGCTTTTACCTTTAATGACTGTCTCATATTCCGAACTTTCGATATGTCCGTACCTGTCATAGCCCTTATAATTGTCATGGTCACCTTCAATACGTGCAACCCCAAGTGAAACTCTGTATTTACCGCTTGTTCCTGCAAACCCGTCGCCGTCGCCCCACATACCATACTGGTGGTTATCATCGGCCCAGGTGAGTTGAAAATTATCACTTCCCAGGGCATGACGCTGATGGGTTGACCAGTCAATGCTGATACCTGGGATCACCCGACTCTTCGGATAAGGAGGCAAGGCCACCGGATTAACGGCTGTAAGCCTCACCGATTTTATCAGCCCCGCATTACTCTTTTTAAGACCTTCAAGTACAAGAGTTATCCTTTCATTACCTGCATTGAGATCCAGGGTACCTGCATCCATCCAACTCCATGTTCTTTCTACAGATTCACTTCGTTTTACATAATCCCGGTCAGGGAGAATCTGTGAGTCAAATGGCTCATCAATAATAAAATCGACTTCAGATGTGACTGATCTCAATCTGAAAAGACTTCCTGCCTGATCTTCAGGGCAACCATACTGAATTTCAGCCTTATAACATCCTGCTGAATGGATATTAAGTGTCCACCAGATTGAATCGCCCTTCTGGATCCAGTTTTCCGTATGCGACTGGTTAGGATGAATACTTGAGAACCTTACCTTTCCCGAAAGGGAAGCATCCTGAACCGGCAGGGTAAAATTCCTTTCTCCGGGAAATCCCGCCTCAATCGTTGTAACAGACTGATAATTAGCTATCTGATCCATATTATGTCTGACTAGTTCATCCAGCAATGAGAGCGTTGTCGCATTTTCTGTTGAAGAAATATTATTTTTTTGTTCCGGATCATCATTAAGGTTATAGAGTAAGGTATCTTTCCTTGTCAGTACAAGCCTGTAGGTGTTGTTTCGGACCGAGCTGTTGCAGTTCTCAAGTACCTGGTTACCCTGCCGCGAAAAGATGAGCCGGTCAAAAGTTTTCTTTTTACCATTAATGATCCCGGAAAGATCGATGCCGTCAAATGGTTTCTCCGGATCGTATTCCAATCCGCACAAACCTAAAAGAGTGGGCATGATATCAATGTCCTGGGCCAGTTGTTCAGTTGTCCCTGGTTTTATGTTTTGCGGCCATTTGATATAAAAAGGTACCCTTACCCCTCCCTCATCGACAGATCCCTTTCTTCCTTTCATACCGCCATTGTAGCGGTCGGTATTGGGTCCGTTATCGGAGAAGAAGATCACAATTGTGTTCTCAGCAATATTCAGTTCCTTAAGTTTTTGTAGGATAAGTCCAATATTCTCGTCCATGTTCTCCACCATTCCATAGACACAGGAGAGTGTTGAGTCAAGACCTGCCTGCCTGTATTTGCTGAAATATTTTTCGGGCACCTGAAAGGGTGAATGAGGAACGTTATGTGAAACGTAACACAGGAAAGGCTTCTCCCTGTTGCGTTCTATGAATTCCAGAGCCTGGCCGGTAAAATAATCGGTTGTGTAGCCTGAAGATTGTCTTTCTTCATCGTTATGGAGGAACCAGGCATCATAGTAGTATCCAAGGTGCCCGACGGGAAATCCGACAAATTCATCAAAACCCTGCCTGTTGGGATGCTGGGGAAAGTATCTGCCGTTATGCCATTTACCGAAGCAGCCTGTTGTGTAGCCTTTGTCTTTCAACACTTCAGCAATGGTAACCTCTTCACTTCTCATATTTTCATATCCGCGGCTAACTGAAGAAACCCCTGTTCTGAGAAAATATCTGCCCGTAAGCATCTCGGCACGGGTTGGCGCACTGAGTGGACAAACATAGAATCTGTCGAAGCTAAGGCTTTCCGAAATAAGCCTGTTAAGAACCGGAGTTGAAATAAGGTCGTTTCCGTTGGCATTTATATCACCCCAGCCCATATCGTCGGCAAGGATCATAACTATATTTGGTTTCGCACTTTCGGGTGGTCCGCTGCAGGCTGTTACAGATGCTGCAAGTGCAAATAAGCAGTATGGGTTGAAATTATTTTTATTAAGCATATTTCTAGTATAAAGTTTGTTCTACATAAATAGCCGATTCTGTCTTCTCTTAGCCTTTACCATAGCCAATTACACTATCTCTCATGCTTTAAGAGATTCTCTTCTTAATAATTCCCCTCCTTGGAGAGCATGACACCTTTATTATTTCTTAAAATCGGGATTAGAAACGGGCATATTGGCATTCAGGCTTTTTCTCCATTGAACAAGCAATTTATACAATTCCTGTGTCTTTTGCTTCATGGTCATTGAGAGATCCTTTGATTCGGAAATATCATTTTCAAGATCATACAGTTCCAGTTCGCCGGTTTCATAGCTTTCAACAAGTTTATAGTCACCCACCCTCACTGCTCCGGCGGGTCTTCCCAACTGATTCGAAAAGTGCGGATAGTGCCAGTAAACCGGTGTCGCTTCAGGATTTTGTGATCCGGGTTGAAGAAATAATGATAAAACACTTTTCCCGTCAACATCTGCAGGCAGGTTTTTAATGCCGGCCAGTTCACAAAGAGTCGGAAAGTAATCTATTGAACTGAAATAAGTTTCGGAAATTATACCCGAAGGAACCTTACCCTGCCAGCTCACTATTGCCGGGACTCTTATACCACCCTCGTATACATGCCCTTTCCATTTCCGCAGGGGGAGAACTGATGTCGGAGTGGGCCCCAGTTCATCCAGTCCGAGTCCTCCGTTGTCTGAGGTGAATATTATCAATGTCCTTTCCAGCAGTCCCTCTTCCCTGAGTCTTTCAATTATTCTTCCTACGCCGTCATCGATGCTTTCGACCATTGCAGAATAGTACGGATTGAATTTTTCTTCCGATTGATCGTATTTACGGAAGTACTTCATCAGTTTATCCGGCCGGGGGACAACAACAACATGGGGCGCCGAATAGGAAAGGTACAGAAAGAAAGGTTTGTTTTTATTGATACTTATGAATTCCTCCCCGTAATCTGTCAGCTTGTCAGTAAGATACTCTGTTCCATTGTCAAAGAACTCATTCTGATAGGAGTCCTCAAAAATTGAATAGTTATAATAGTCGAGTCCGTTTTTCCCGATCATCCGTGTATAATCGAAGCCCTGAGACCATGGGGCGATTGAATCGTGGCCCCCGAGATGCCATTTCCCAACCATTGCGGTTCTATAGCCTGCTTCCCTCAACAGTTCT
>Ga0334882_1005093_pt1 | contig 10587 bp, 11 predicted proteins | sample GraSluR1_MG_5_FD_207226 | JGI IMG/M metagenome (GOLD analysis project Ga0334882, IMG submission 207226) | Sludge microbial communities from methane-producing bioreactor in Wageningen University, Netherlands - Granular Sludge_15_04-R1 | ecosystem: Engineered > Bioreactor > Anaerobic >... | reverse complement strand
ATTCACCATGACCTGCTAGTATCCATTCTCCCTCTACTTCTCGAAAGAGCAAGGCTTTGGTTGTTGTGCTACCAATATCCGTAATAAGTACGTACTCTATACCCAAGCTTGTCCCTCCCCTCCAATAGCCGAATTCGCTACTTGGTTCTCCCAAAACTTCTTGTGATCCCCGTAAATAATCAGGCATCCCGTAAAATACTCCTTGCTCGTTGCGTTTAAGAGTCGCGGTATATACCATTTTTTTGTACGCCGTGTGGCAATAATGTTTCTTTGAACGAGTTGTAGCCATAAGAACTGGCTGAACACCCGGAAAGATTCTACAGCTTCATTCTCTGTAAAGGCATGATCTTTAGAAATGGCATAGGACTGTATTCGTTTTTGGGGTTCAATCGTCGAACTAACCCACCCATTCCATTGTTTCTCAAGCGTTTCTAGATAAAGTATAGGAGTTGTTATGTTTCCCGTCTTAGTGATATCGTGTCCAAGATTCAGTAAAATTTCGTTGGCCTTGGCATAACCCACAACCTTTCCATCGTGGTTTAACGAACGCATCATTTGACGAAATGAAGGACGTAACAATTCCTTAAATACACGCCGATTCTCCAAAACTCCTGTAGTAGACATGATTACCAAAAGAACACTTTTATTGTATGGCACTGCATAACAAAGCCAAGGCATGGTATCATCATGAGCCCTTTCCACTGCGACAGAACGCATATTTTCCGAGACCGAAAAGGAACGAATCCATTCTTGCCACAAAAGGATTTGTATGCCCACAAATCCAACCGAAGCTGTAAAACATGTTTCTTGTTTTTCAAAACAGTTTTGCTTCATTGCTTGCAAAAGTGGAAACCATGCCTCAGAAACCTCGCTCGCTAATACCTGTAATTCTTTAGTGTTAATCAATTTGATCATCCTCCCCAAGAGGTATTAGTATTCTCGGTCGAACAACTCCCGCTCGTAATTGTGTAGCACCATCGATTGAGATTTCCTTTCCATGATACTTGGTTAATTGTGCGTAGGTATCTAGATCCATCATTTGTCCAAAGCCTTGCATCACCACAATAGTAAACGGAATTTCCATTCTGTGACCGTGAAGTACTAAAGGTTCTTCCCGACTAAATTGGTGCAATATGTCCAGATCGATTGCACCTAAAATGACTCCTTTTGCTTCATAACCAGCCAGTTTCTCGAGAGCGCTTCGTTCAATATCACCCCGATGAAGAACCACTTTACCCTTGACTTCCTCGGTGACTTGTTTACCGAATAAACTAGAATTCGTATCTGGATAAACCATTAACTCACCCACGCTCTCTTTGCCAAACCCTATGAGGCCTTGTAACTCAATTCCATAAGATTCGATTACGACTTCATCATCTGCAAGTACTTGCTTCACGACACCCGATAAATGCGCATTAAGCTCGGTGGATTGATACAATGGTACTAAAACAAAGTAGCCTTCCGTCAATGATACCTCTCGTATTCGTCCCACAGCAGGGGATACCAGAGGCGGTTTTGTGCTGTTGATTAGAACTCTACCTTTATCGACGATGGTTCCCTGTTTTACTGTGAATCCGGTAGCGAATGCTATTTTCGATATTCCTAATTCTTCTGCTGAATACCTTATGGGATCCTTTGGACCTGAAGGTAACGGTTCGCGAATAAAAGCTAACCCTAAGTATTTTGACACTAAAGACAAATACCCGGAAATGGGACTGGAAACATGTAATCGTGAATAAAACAAATCGTTTACAGCGATTACTTGATCTTTTTCCACCCAATCACCTAATGTTGGCAATATAACATTTTCGATTTCTTGATAATCAACACCAAGTGATTCGGCAACAGGAACACGATGCATTTGACCTGGTATGTAATTCATTTTACCGATGATCGTATCGTGCTTTACCCGGTCTCCGGGCTTCACTAGAATTTTGCCTGGAGCCACTAGTTTTCTCTTAACTGAAAGTAATTGCATGTAGAATCCTCCCTTAAAAGAAAAAGATACTACCTGTATCATATTTGATGCAGGTAGTATTGTAAATTATAAACTCTTTCACTGGAACTTAAACTTGTTTTGATTTCTGAAACAGCTTAGTAAGTACATCACACCTGAATTCAGCAGAGAATTACTGCTGTCAGATTATTCAATTGTTATGAGATAGCCAAATAAGACCTCTTATAGCAAGTCTATGAATATAGTACGAAGTTTAACTCAATAGTCCGTGAACATTATTGACAAAGGCTTGATTTGGCAGAGTCTAATCGTTAAAAGATTGGCAAATCGTTAATCATAGAATCCAGACTATAGTCGGAATAATCAATAAGCATCACTGCTCGTGACTCTCCACTTCGCTTTTCTAACAGCCCCGTACAGACATAGAACAGAAAATCCCAGCAAAATCAAGATATCTATCCAGAACGTAGAGAAGTCACCGTAACCCATAGTAACTCTCATTGCTCTAGCTGAATAGGTAGTTGGTATAAACCGGGAAGTGAATTGGAAGAAGAAAGGCAACTTTTCAATGGGTAAATATACGGGGGCAAACAAAACAATGAACGGACTTATTACTTGTGTAGCAAGGCTCACGCTTTGCGGTGTTTTCCCGCTGAAGCCAATAAAGGCACCTACCCCTGCCAAACTAAAGGCGCTGACGAAATACGCAATGAGCAGATACGGGATACGTGCTAGTGCATCTGTTTCTAGGAATAAAGAACCCATGATGAAGACAATTAATGACGATGGTAGGGAGAATAGAATTCCTTCTAATGATAACGCGAAGATAAACCTTAATTTACTAATAGGAAGAGTGGAGTAAAACTCCATAGCGTTCCCTTCTCTTAATCCACCAATGGTTTGCCCTAAACTCAACATGGCCGATGTCACTGCACTGGCGGCAATGGAACCGCTGAATGCATAGATTCCGAGTTCGTTTCCTTGTATACCATTGTTATAGAATAGAAGGAAGAATAAATAGCTTAAAGGTGAAATGGAAAGCATGACCACATACCAAAACCACTGCAACCGAAGATTATAACATCGTCCTAAAAACAAAAAGTAGGTTTCATAAAGTGCTCTCTTGATTCGTTTCACTTGATTACTCATGGCTCACACTCTTTTCTCCAACAACGCTGCTATATGCTTCAGTTAATGTAGCTTTCGATATTCTGAAATCGTCAATTTTGTGGCCATCTTGTTGAAAGAGTTCATTTAGCATTGCAAACGCCTTCTCTTTGGGTAAGATAAACTTCCAGTGATTCGATTGAACATGGATTGCATCTGCAGGTAACTTGATCTCCTCTCCATGTTTTAAGATAAGGTCCACTGTTACATCATCGTGGTATAGTGCCTTTAGATCCCCGACCGTGCTACAAGCAATCAATCGTCCCTGTTTCATCACCGCTACCCGATCTACCAAATCCTCTGCTTCGTCAATATTATGTGTGACCAGTATGAAAGTGACACCGGTTTCTTTACATAGCTTACGCATATACGACCAAAGTTGACCTCGATGAAACGGATCTAAATCATTGCTTGGTTCATCTAAGATGACTACCGGCCTCTGTGCCATAAAGGCGCATAATACTATGGAGAGCTTTCTCTCGCCACCTGATAATTGATATCGTAGCCGATTTGATATCTTCGAGCATTCAAAATAGCTGACGAGTTTGTGGGCTTCTGCTTTTGCTTCATGTAAAGTTAGTCCTCTGTAAATCCCGGTATGGATCATAAGCTCTGAAAAGCTGAACGCACCAAAAGAAGCATTATTCTGCCCTTGATAAGCGACAGATCGCGATATGTGGCATTGAGGGTCTGATATGCTCTTTTCTTCTAAATACACATGTCCGCTTGTTGGACTTAATAATCCAATGAGTTGTTTCACCAAAGTGGTTTTTCCCGAACCGTTTGCACCAAATAAGCCGAGAATCTCTCCTCGGCGAATGTGCAAACTGATATCATCATTCGCCAGAAGTTTATTATCATAGCTCTTGGTCAAATGTTCAATTCGGTATACATTATTATTCGTATAGTGCATGAGTACCTCCATAAGATAAAGCAGAACCCCGTGTTGCTGTTCTTTACTATTCCTTACCAGTACAACACTGACCCGCTGCGCACGCCCTGGATAAATTGCTCAAATCTACGACTGTCGGAACTATATATAACTTTTTCATAGGTTATGGTTGCCCGTTACAACATTGACCAGCATTACAGTTTCTGGTCATGTTGCTCAAATCAACTAAACTAGGTGCCTCATATATTTTTTTCATAAATTGACTCCTTTCAAGTTTATGCGCAAACGTACCCTCCCACCCTTGTTCTAGCTTTAAAAAACTACTGCTTTTTAAGAAGGTAAGCAATTTTATCATTAAAGACAAAATATGGTTGTATTGAATTTAAATAAGAGCTGATATCTTCAATCAGACATAATACCGAGCACGCTTGTTTAGTTGTGTCAATTCCGTACCAATCATTCTCCGTTTTTAAGATGACAGAAGCATGTAAAGAAGTAAAAAGGCTACCGGTCTTATCCACTGCGATAATAACAAAGCAAGATCTATCATTAACTCCAAAACTCCTAAGCATAGCACACAAAGATACTGCTTCTTTATAACAATTGCCAATTTCATCTTTTTGTAGGCTATTCCAATACTCATCAACATAATCTTTCCATATATAGTCATATTGTTTCTTTTGGGTATGGTGTTTTTTAGAAATACCAAAAAGCTTTTTAACAGCCAATGCTAATATTGTAGAATCGGAGATAATATCATTCTTATATTGAAAATCTTGCAATAACTCATAATTTACAAAGGTATTCATTTTGAAATCTTCCTCGATCAAAAAGATGTTGACAATTTGGAAATGATGATCTAAAGTCTCCAGTCATATTAAAACATTTCGAAGGGCAAATGTTCCCGCAATACTTTAAAAATATGCACTTCGAGCATACCCCAGTTACATTATCAATATTAAAATCATGGAAGTTTTTAATTAAGGGATTCCCTTCAATAATCTCTATAAGGTTTCTATTATTTATTGTTTCTAAATGTAAGTGAGATGGAAGGTTGAAGTTACAATTATAAACTCCTCCATTAATCAACAAGCCCATTGTTCTTCTATGGTTACACATCTTCCGAGTTATACTAAAGCTTTTCTCTTTTAATAACCATGGGGGGATTAAGCAGTAAACAAGTCCATTCTTAATCTCATGATTAAGTTCTATTTGGATTAATCTGACAAACTCAAAATACATATCAATATCTGAAAAATCATAAGAATACAAGACCATTTTTACCCTACTAAAATTCGAACTATTCAAGCATTTAGATGCTAATCTTATCGCGGAGGATGAGTTTAAAGAACTAAAGGGATAGATATTTGCAAGCATCCCCCCATAATCCATTAGTGCGTCAGGGACTTGTTCGTTATGTATATCAATACCAAATTCCCTTACATCAACATAAGGTTTAATATCATTAATTAATTGCTCGGTCACGATTGAATCGGGTATATCTATTGAAACCTCGACATCAAATGGAGAAAGCGACTTCAACAATCTATTTAGATTATTGAGCTGATTATCAATTTTCCCAACAATGCGAACATATTTTACTCCAAGACAAACACCTTGATGAATTGTATTTTTAAGTATGTCTAAATCAAACTGAAGATTGTCGTCGAATCTTACGTATATCTTTTCAAGGGTCATATTATAGTCAACCCCTTAATAATATTAGCTCTCCTTAACAATAAACTCTTTAGGAAACAATCCCTCTTCATAGAGTTTCTGACAAACCGGAAAGGAATGAGAGAAATCCCCATATGTTTCACATACATTTGCAGGACAAAGATTACCGCATACATATTTAAAAAAACACTTATTACATATCCCGACATAGCCACCCTCACTCAAATGACACAATTGATTCATAAGCTCTGAGCCTTCGACTATTTCAGTCAATTTTTGAGACCGAATGTTACCCAATCTTGCTTTTTCATTTGATAAACCAATCCCGCAAAAGGAAATAGTCCCATCAGGTAATAAGCCTATATTTTCTTCAACTCCACACTTACCAAACTTAAGAGTCGAGGACAAGTTATTAAACGCCCACGGGATTATTGAACTTACTCTATTTGGATATTTAGTGCAGATCTGATGGATTTTCTTATAAAACAGTAAAACCTCGCTAGGACTTAAAAAATCGCTACTAATCTCTTGTGTTGCTCGCCCAATATTCATACAAAGCAAATACCTAACCACTCCGTTTTTACCTACAATTATATCAGCTATCTCCTCCATAAACGGTAAGTTTCTTTGGAAGACTGCCATGGCTACTGTTATTTTAAGGTTCTCTGTTAACTCATCAAGGCATTCCATTACTTTATTATATGCTCCGTCTGAATGCCTGAAACTATCGAAATCATGCTTTAACGGAAAATCCAAACTAATCCCGATGTCAAGGTTTCGACTGCTTTTTAATCGGACATAGTCATTCTCATCGAACAACGAAGCATTTGTCTCTAGCGAAACATAAATACCTAGTTTATGACACAAATCAATAATATCGTAGCATAATTCTTTCCGTAAAAAGGGTTCTCCCCCTGTTAACTTAACTCTTTCAAGGCCGAAAGAAATCAATGACTCGATTGAATCACTAATTTCACTAAATGTTATCTCATTATAATCGATTCTTCTAGGCCCTGCTGATATCCAACAATGAGGACACATCATGTTGCAGCGTTCTGTTAGAGTTATGAATAGTCTTTTTATCTTTTGCATACTATCCCTTCCCGTTCTAGCTCTGATAAGAATAAAACAACTTCTTGTTCAACATTATTAACCCTCTCGTCAATTGAGTATTCTTCAAGAATTTTATTAACTATTTCCATTATTCCTTTACAGCAAACCAACTCTAATATCATCTTACCAGTTTCATTAACAATCTTTACAGAACCATTTTTTTCATTGTATATGAATGCACCATCCTCCCTATATACAATCTTAATACCTTCGTTAAGTTCGAACACTTCTTTATCCCCCCAAAAAAGTAATCTAGTCCATTTTCTTCATAATAGTCCGTGAACATTATTGACCAAAATCCGTAGTGATAATATTGAATAAAATCATCCTTTAAAAAGACTTTGTTGGCTAATAATCTGCTTGACAAATAGAGGTAATAGATCGTTTTCAATATAATCATAAACAGCAAGTTGACAAGCGTTATAATCATCGTTTACAGCTAGGTTTTTCTTGAGATGACAACCTCCATGACAAATTGGCAAGTATTTGCAATCCAAACATCTCGGAGATACGTCACGTGTCAATTGCTTATATGAATCCACGAACAACTGACCATTTCTAATATATCCAAAATCTGCATTAGCAACTCCAACACCATTGTAACATTTATAAACTTTGCAATCTGGGTCAATGACAAAGCTTGAATCCGATTCACCTAGGCAAACTATTGAACTCACTGGATTTGGCATTCTAAACCCAAGTTGCAATGATCTCTCAAACAGTATCTTAAGATTGTCATATTCTTTGTTAAATGCATGACACTGCATGTGAAGATAGTTATCATCTACAATATGGGCAAAATAAACATTAACTCCTGTTTTGTGTTTCAATGTAACAGCTAATTGCTCCAGTGCCTTCATCGCGAAATCTATATTCCCTTTAGGATAATTTATACGGATGTCCAGCGGTATTCCATTACTAACTAACAGATTTGCAGCATGTATTAATTTGTCATAGGTACCTTGCCCTTCAAAGTGTTTAACCTTATTGTGAGATTCCCTATCACCATCAAATGTTAATTGCACACTTGTTACCGGTAACTCCGTCAATTCGCAAAGGATGTCCTCGTCGATTAATGTACCATTTGTAATAAAATTGAATCCGTAATCTGCAACTTTACTACTCTTAAGTACTTTGTTAACTTCCCAGACGGGGCTCATATTCAGAAAAGGTTCTCCACCTATTACATTTACTATCATTTTTTCAAGTTTCGAATTCGTTAACCATCTGTCCAGCCACATTGTTACTGATTTAGTTCTTTCTTCGGTTAAACGGGAGTTTTTTTTCATGTGATTCTGTATACAGTAATAACAAGATAAATTGCATTCCATTGTCGTTACGAGTGTTAGTGATCCAATTTTGTTTGCATAGGCGGATTTATTGTAAAAATACTTCAATTTATAAAAATCCTCTAGGTGGTTCTTAACAATAAAGCCATATGAAGTTAGTTCTTTCTGTAATTGACATGGCAAATCGTTAAACTGATCATTGACAATCTTTGAATATTCATCAATAGATAACGATACAATGCTTTGATTAACGAAAGAAAACAAAAAGACTTTTTGGGGCAATTCAGCAAACTCAATTTTTGAAAAGTATTTGCTTAACAGATGTGTCAACCTCCTTCAAATATAGAGTACTATTTTGCTTTTAATCAAAGCTAAACCCTAGGAAACGAATAGAGCCACGAAATCCGCTACATGCTGTAAGGACCTCGTGGCTCTATTTTTTATTGAGGCCGTTGAACGTAAAAATTCTCAGTTTCACAACAGCCGTAATCGACATTGACTAGACTGTCTACCAATAACTGAAATCCTTTGTGGATAACCATTTTTTATTCCTCCTTCCGCTTCAATAGAGAATCTCTCATATTATTTAGTGGATGCAGCTTGATCTCATCACTAACTTGGTAAAAACCTTTATAAGAACAACCAAACACTCACGGAGACTCCTAAACATCCCCAGACTGTCAAAGAAATCGATGCGTTCTACTCCGAATGAGAACACTTTTATTCAGGTTACCCTGCTTGAGAGAAAAGTATTGCCTTAAGGAAATTGCGCCGTAATCAACAGAGGATAACCTGTGTATTTTTCCAGCGTTTCATCATAGTAATTGCCTAGAATATAGATCTTCTTGCCGGTAGCAGAAAGTGTGGCGACAAAGCGCCTTCGGTCTGAATCTACTAAACCTGAAAAGTCCCTCGTTACTGGGTAGATTTCAGGTAATTTGAGAATTTCCTTTTGCCACTGCCTTGTATTGGTATCGAAGAACGCAAAAGCATATCCCATTCTTATGCTGTAAAATCCATTTACAGAGACAGCAACTTGCTGCGTTTGAAACCCTTCGTCAAGATCGAGCATATAGCTGATTGCGGGTTGTGCTATTACAATAGGCTCTCCGGTCTCATGGACGAGATGGATTTGGTGCAGTTCACGAACATCTTCTGGATTTGTTGTATCTACGCTAACACCGCCTCTGAGATGTCTAAAATCTAACGTATTGGCTACCAGTAGGCGCTTGCCGGAGATTAGAAGATTTGTCCCGCCAAAAGGAATTTTTTGAACTTGTTCATTCAAAGGGTCCAAGAAGCCATAGCCGCTATATTCCGCGACACCACCTTTGCTATCGGTATTGCCGATCCAACTAAAGACCAGACGCTGTTCCCCCAAATAAGCAATATCTTTCAGCTGTGTGCTTTGCTGCAGACCCAACATCTGCAAATCATATCTCGTAGGTTCTCCCTGTACCTGACCGTTCGCAAAATTCTGTATCACCAGACTTTCGGTCTCGCTGGTGATATAGGCAATGCGGTAAATCCCGCTTTCATCCGTCAGAAAAGTTACTTTCCCATCGATCCAGGAAGCGGCTTCCTCTGGTAAACGGAGCGTTGGCTGAGCTACTATGCCGGTTTCAGTGAAGAGAAATGGAATAAAGAGCTGTTCGTTGCCTTTTGCAAACCTTGGCGCATATATCCAGAGCTGATCGCTCAATTGCTGGATTCGATACGTGCCCGCCGCATTCGTTGGGATACTAAAACTATGTTCAGCGAGTATGGAACCATCGTTCGGATTCAATAGCAAAGCTGTCACTTTCATATTCCGTTCATAGCTGAGCAAAAGACAATTCTCGTTGATTTCGAACAGATAATCCGCTTTCGCATTCACACTGCCCGTTATCTCCTCGCGAAAATAGGCAAGGCCTAACTGCGGTAATTCAAAAGTCGAGATCACCGCCTCCTTAACCTCAAAACCATCCTCTTCCAATATGTTGATACTGTAATTTAGATATCCATACTCATCTTTTTCATAATCAGTGTAATCAGTTAATGACGGGTCTTCAGCCCACCAATAATCATTTAGAACCAACCATACTCCGGTTTTGTCCATATCTTCTTTTTCTAAGAGCAAGCCTCCCGCTGTTCTATAATGATATATTTTGAAGTCACGATACTGATTCAAGGCTCGATGACCGTCATATTTTTGTACATCATATAGGTAAATAGTAATAAATTCTTCTTTTGCTCGAACTTCAGCCACAGGATAAGCACTCAAAAAACGGAGAATCTCCTCTCCTTCTTCCAATGTACTTATAGATTGTCGATCAGAGGCAAAGGGGTCTCCTTCTATACTGGTCCAGTACTGGTATTGGCGCTTGGTATCGAAAAACTTGATATCCAGCTGCGTTTCGGCTGTTATGTTCTTCATAATATTTGTCGCGAAAGACTCAAAATCATTCTTTTGCTCCCGAAACAGGTCTTCCATTACTTCCAGTGTTTCTGGA
>Ga0334882_1005091_pt1 | contig 10592 bp, 11 predicted proteins | sample GraSluR1_MG_5_FD_207226 | JGI IMG/M metagenome (GOLD analysis project Ga0334882, IMG submission 207226) | Sludge microbial communities from methane-producing bioreactor in Wageningen University, Netherlands - Granular Sludge_15_04-R1 | ecosystem: Engineered > Bioreactor > Anaerobic >... | reverse complement strand
TGACGAAAATAAGATAATAAAGATATCTGATATAAATGACAAACTGGATGTTACTAAAATAACCGTGAGAAGAGATTTAAAAACGCTTGAAGAAAGAGGGCTTCTCAAAAGGATTTATGGTGGAGCAAAAAAGATTGAAAAATCAAATGAAGTTGGATTTAAGGAACTTTCAAACAATGAAAAAAGAAAAATAAATATAGAACAAAAAAGATATATTGCTCAACTTGCAGGCAAAATGGTTCAAGAGAATGATATTATTTATATAGGCCCAGGAACTACTAATGAATTGATATACGATTATTTAAATGTTTCATATGTTAAAGTAATAACTAATTCAATGCCGGTATTTTTAAAATTTAGAGAGGATAAACGATATGAAATTATATTGGTAGGTGGAAGATATCGGCTTCGTACAGATGTTTTTGTAGGCAATTTTACCAATGAAATTTTAAAAAGTATTAGAGTAAAGATAGCTTTTGTTGGTACTAATGGGATTTTGAATGACAATATAACGACTTCCAATGAAGAAGAAGGATTATGTCAAAAAATAATATTGGACAATGCAATAAAAAAATATATATTATGTGACAGCACCAAAATGGGAAAAGAAGACTTTTTTAGTTTTTATAGTTTGAAAGATGTAACAGCGGTAATAACCGACAAGTATATAGATAAAAATCTTAAGGATAAATATGAAAGGCATACAACAATCATAAATTCTTGAATCAAAAATATCATATCATTACACTGGCATGTAATGATATGAAAAATGATTATTTTAATCTTTTGTAGAAAAATAACCATTTTCATTATATCACATTTGTATTACACAGTAAAAATAAAACAATTAATAAAAATTGATTGGGAAGGAGAAATTTTATGAAAGTAGCAATTGGATCAGATACAGATGGCTTTGAATTAAAAGAATATTTAAAAAATTATTTAAAGGGCAAAGGTTATGAGGTAATTGATAAGACACCTGAGAGAGGGCTTAATTTTGTCCAGTCATCAAAATTTGTTGCAAAATCGATTTTAAACAAAGATGTTGAGAGGGGAATAGCAATTGACCAATATGGAGCTGGTTCATTTATGGTTGGCTGTAAACACAAGGGGATAATTTGTGCAGAAGTATCAGATGAACACTCAGCAAAAATGACAAGTCAGCACAACTCTGCAAATATGATTACAATTGGAGCTGGAATTGTGGGCAAAAAGATTGCTGAAGCAATTTTGGATGCATATTTGAATGAAAAATATGCAGGTGGAAGACACCAAATAAGAATTGATATGTTGAATAAAATGTTATAAATAAAACTTAGGAGGTATTAACAATGATAATTTCGCTTGGCAGTGATCATATAGTTCCAGATATTAAAATGAAGATTTCACAATATTTAAAGTCAAAAGGCCATGAGGTTATTGATAATGGTACTTATGATTTTGTAAGAACCCATTACCCTATATTCGGTAAAAAGACGGCTGAAAAAGTTATTTCAAAAGAGGCTGATTTAGGAATAGTTTTGTGTGGAACAGGGGTGGGAATATCAAACTCGGTTAATAAAGTAAAGGGAGTAAGAGCAGCATTAGTAAGAGATGTCACTACAGCAAGATATGCAAAAGAATACCTAAATGCCAATGTTATAGCGTTTGGAGGCAGAATAACAGGAATAGGGATTATTGAAAATATTATAGATGTTTTTCTTGAATCAGAGTACAAGCCTACCAAAGAAAATATTGAAATAATAAAAGAGATAGATGGTTTGATAAGTGATGATAGTGGACAATTTGGTAATGAACATTTCTTTGATGAATTCATTGATAAATGGAATAATGGAGGTTATCCAAAAGAGTAGTATTTTAATGCGGATAAATGGTGAAGGGAAGGTAATTAAATTATGTTAATTACAACAAAAGGATTGCTGATAAAAGCTGAGAAAGAGAAATATGCAGTTCCTGCATTCAATATACACAACCTTGAAACTTTTAGAGTTGTAATAGAAACCGCTTCAGAGTTGAATTCACCTGTAATAATTGCAGGAACACCTGGAACTATAGATTATAGTGGAGAAGATTACTTGATGTCAATTGCCAAATGTGCTGCATTAAAATATAGAAATATTCCATTTGCTATGCATCTGGATCATTTTGAAAATGTAGACAAGATCAAGCACTGCATAGATGTCGGATTTACCTCAGCTATGATAGATGCGTCAAAATTACAATTTGAGGAAAACATAGAAATTACAAGAGAAGTTGTGGAATATGCCCATTTGAGTGGGACTGTTGTAGAAGCGGAACTTGGCATGCTTGGCGGCAGAGAAGAAAATATTGCAGTTAGAGATGAAGACATAGCTTATACAGACCCGGATGCAGCTCGGGAATTTGTTGAAAAGACAGGTATTGATTCTTTGGCAGTTGCTATTGGAACGGCACATGGACTGTATAAAGCGGAACCAAAACTCGATTTTGAAAGACTTAAAAAAATAAAAGAGAAAGTATCCGTACCTCTAGTACTTCATGGAGCTTCCGATGTTCCCGAGAATTTAGTAAAGAAGGCAATTGAACTGGGTATATGTAAAGTAAATATAGCAACAGATTTAAAAATACCTTTTTCAAATGCAGTTAAAGAGTATTTCAAAAATAATCCAGATGCAAATGACCCTAGAAATTACATGACTCCGGGAAAGAAAGCAATGAAGCAAATTGTCATCAATAAAATTATGATGTGTGGGAGCAATGGAAAAGCTTGATTACAATTGTAAATTTAAATGCATCTGTAGATAAAAGATATGAAATAAAAGATATAGTAAAAGGGAAGGTAATGAGGGCGAGATCTGTAGAAAATACAGCAGGTGGGAAAGGTATTCATGTCGCAAATATAGCACATATATTAGGCCAGGATAGTATAGTAACTGGATATTCCGGAGGAAAGACAGGTGAGTTTATAGAGGCCGAACTTCAAAAAATTGGGATAAAAAATTGCTTTGTAAAAATTAAGGATTCAACAAGAGAATGTCTGGCCTTTATAACAGATGATTTAGTACAAACTGAAATTTTGGAGCCGGGACCAATTGTTACGCAAGAAGAACAGGAAAGCTTCATGAAACTCTATGAAAGATTGCTTGCTGATTCAAGAATTATAGTGGCATCAGGAAGTGTTCCAAAAAATATTTCTAAAAATATATATGAAGAGCTTATAGAGAAGGCAAACAAAAATAATAAGAAGTTTTTATTGGATACAAATGGGAAATTATTAGAAGAAGGAATAAAAGCAAAGCCATATTTGATAAAACCTAATATAGAAGAACTGGAAATGTTACTGGGAAAACCAATAGTGAATCATAAGGACATTATAAAACATATGAAAACTTTGAATAAAAGTGGAATAAAATGTATTGTTGTGTCTTTAGGTGCAGATGGTTCATTTGTATGTTTTGATAATAATTTGTTCAGAGTAACCGTTCCAGATGTAGAGGCGGTAAATCCTGTGGGCTCAGGTGATTCGTTGGTAGGAGGATTTGCAGTTGGAATAGAAAGAAATTATTCCATTGAAGATACAATAGCACTTGGCACCGCATGTGGAACAGTTAATGCAATGACTAAAAAAACAGGATGGATAGAAGTTAAAGAGGTCAAAGAAATGATGAAAAAGGTTAAGATTAGTAGAATTTAACATGGGTGTGATTTAAGTAAAAAATGTGCCTAAACTTGTGTAAATCGAGTTTAGGTACATTTTTATTTCAAAAAAATTTTAAGAAATGGTGAATATAAAAACTATATGTGCCTGATATTGTCTGATTATCTGGAACTTCCACAATAATGTGTAAAGCTTTTGATATATTGATGTATATACTGAAAAACGATTACATGATAATATTTAATTACAGTAAGAGTTAAGGCAGAAAAGAAAGAAAATGTCAGTATATGCGGAAAGGGGAATTATAAAATGGATCTTATAAATGAGAAGCTGATAAAACTTGATATTGAGAAAAATAAAAAGGAAGAAATAATAAGAGAGCTGGCAGGTCTAATAGACAAGGAGAATAGATTGAACGATTATGAAAAGTATGTTTCCCAGGTTTTGGACAGGGAGAATATGACTTCTACGGGAATTGGGTTTGGAATAGCCATACCTCATGGAAAATGCAGTGCAGTTAAAATACCAACTATTGCTTTTGGAAGATTGACTGGAGAAGTCGAATGGGAATCTCTGGACGACAAACCTGTTCAGGCGGTATTTTTACTGGCAGTTCCTGAAGAAGCCGCTTCAAATGAACATTTGAAAATACTGGCTGCATTGTCAAGGAAACTACTTGATGAATCTTTTAGAGAAAATTTGCTTAAAATAAATAGCAAACAGGGACTTTTGAAGCTGTTCTCGGACGTTTTTGATAAAATTTAACCAGGACATAATTATAAATTTTTCATATTTTAATACAAATTTTGATCATGGAGGTAGAGAAAATGTTAGAACTATTGAAAGATACTAAAAAACACTTGCTGACTGGTGTTTCATACATGATACCCTTTGTTGTTGCAGGAGGAGTTTTACTTGCAGTATCGGTAATGCTTTCCGGCCAGGCAGCTGTTCCTAAAACAGGATTTTTGAAATCACTTTCCGATATAGGGATAGCGGGATTGACATTGTTTGTTCCGGTATTGGGTGGATTTATTGCATATTCAATGGTTGACAAACCTGGAATCGGACCCGGAATGATTGCGGCATATCTTGCAAATGCCAAAGGTGGTGGATTTCTCGGAGGTATGATAGCCGGACTGCTGGCAGGTATAATTGTTTATTATTTGAAGAAAATAAAGGTACCTGATGTAATGCGTTCTGTAATGCCCATATTTATAATTCCACTTGTAGGAACTTTTATAGCAGGAAGCATAATAGTATTGTTTTTAGGCCAGCCTATAGCAGATCTGATGGCTGCATTGAACATATGGCTTAAAGGTATGCAGGGAAGTTCAAAGGTAATTCTCGGTATCATACTTGGTGCAATGATAACCTTCGATATGGGCGGACCTCTGAATAAAACAGCATTTTTCTTTGCAGTTGCACTTATACAGACACATCCTGAATTGATGGCAGCAGTGGCAGTACCAGTTTGTACACCACCACTTGGACTTGGATTGGCATCATTGCTGTTCAAAAAGAAATTCAGCACCGAAGAAAGAGAAGCCGGAAAAGCGGCGCTTATAATGGGCTGTATAGGTATATCAGAAGGAGCAATTCCTTTTGCCGCAGCAGACCCAATAAGAGTAATACCTTCAATAATGGTTGGAGGAGCAGTTTCTTCAGTAATATCACTGTTTTTCGGAGCTACAAACCACGCACCTTGGGGAGGCCTGATAGTACTTCCTATAGTGGGAAATAGAATTGGATACTTTATTGCAGTTGTAGTAGGAGTAATAGTTACAGCACTTATGGTAAGCATATTGAAAAAGCCTGCAGACCAAGTCGTTGAATCTTCCGATAATGATGACGACTCGGACGATATAGATTTGGATTTTGAATAAATATAAATGATTTTGGAGAGGTGATTTGAATGAATGTAGTTGCAGTTACATCATGTCCTTCAGGAGTTGCCCATACCTACATGGCGGCAGAGGCAATAGAGAAAGCTTTTAAAGCAGCAGGACACAATGTCAGGGTTGAAACTCAGGGTTCAATAGGTGTGGAGAATAAACTCACTGAAGATGAGATAAAGAATGCCGATTATGTAATATTGACCAAGGATGTTGCAATAAAAGACGAAGGTAGATTTAAAGGCAAGTCAATTGTAAGAGTCACAGCTGGAAATGCTATCAAAAAATCGGATGCCATGGTGAAAAAGCTGGAAGAGCATCTGGTCAATAGTAAAAAGTAATTAACAAAATATAGTAAATAGTTGAAATATTATAACTATTTACTATATTTAAGCTATAATAATTTACAAAATATTACAGGAGGTCTTGGTATGAGTAAAATAAGTTTAACAGATCTAGTCAAAAAGTCGCTGAGTTTTGAAGGGAAAGAGAAGGGTACATTACTTGGTATAGGACCTATGTCGAAGCTGCTTATAAAGGCAACCATGCTTTTGGCAAAAAAGAAGGATTTCCCGGTTATGTTCATAGCAAGCAGAAATCAGGTGGATGCGAAGGAACTGGGAGGAGGATACGTTTGCAATTGGGACCAGAAAGGATTTTCCGATGCAATTAAAGGTGTCGCTGAAGAAGTTGGATTTGATGGATTGTACTTCCTGTGCCGTGATCATGGCGGTCCTTGGCAGAGGGACAATGAGAGAAATGCACATTTGCCTGAAGAGGAAGCAATGAAATTAGGTAAACAATCATATCTTGAAGATTTGATAAATGGTTTTGACCTTTTGCATATAGACCCCACAAAGGATCCATATGTTGTTGGAAAAGTAATAGATATGGATGTAGTTTTGAGAAGAACTGTAGAACTTATACAATATGTAGAAGATGAGAGAAATAAAAGGGGACTGCCGGCTATAAGTTATGAGGTTGGAACTGAAGAAACCAATGGAGGGTTGACCTCTACAGAGTCTTATGATATATTTATTAAAAAATTGACAGAAGAACTGGATAGCAGAAATCTGCCGCATCCATGTTTTATAGTTGGCCAAACTGGTACTCTTACAAGATTAACCGAAAATGTAGGACATTTTGATGCTAAAACTTCAAAACAGCTTTCCGATACCGCTAAAAAGTACAGCGTAGGATTAAAGGAACATAATGGGGATTATCTGGATGAAGCACTGCTGCTTCAACATCCGTCTCTTGGAATTACAGCCATGAATGTTGCACCTGAATTTGGTACTGTTGAAACGGAGGCCTATTTGAAGTTGATAGAGGTTGAAGATGGACTTTATAGTCAGGGACTAATCAACAAAAAATCCAACCTTAAGAATGTAATAGAAGAGGAAGCTGTAAAGTGCAGAAAATGGGAAAAATGGGTGGTTGATGACACTGCAAGTAAACCTACAGAAGAAATATTGAAAGACAGGGAGCTCACAAAACAAATAACGCAGATAAGCGGACATTATACTTTTAATAACGATGTAGTTAAGGCTGAAATTGAAAATTTGTTCAGCAGTCTGGCTCAGGTTGGAATTGACGGCGAGAAATATGTTGTATATAAAATACAGGAGTCCATAGACAGGTATGTACAATGCTTCAATATGGAAGGATTTACTTCAAGAATATTGAGTAAGTAGATAATATAAAAGAGAAGTGATGATATGAAAGTTGTTGACTATCATATTCATTCCTGTAATTCATTTGATGGAAAAGCGAGTGTCGAGGATATATGCAGGAGTGCAGCAAAATTGGGAGTATACGAAATTTGTTTTACGGAGCATTTTAGTGTTGACCCCAGGGATGTCAGCTTTGATGTTCTGAATTATGATGGATACAGCAGGGATATAGACAGGAGCAGAGAACTTTTTGAAAACAGGCTGAATATCAGAAAAGGACTTGAAATAGGAGAACCGCATTTGTTCAGGGATTCTTTGAAAGAAAAGCTTGAAGGTATGGATCTCGATTTTATAATAGGTTCCGTACACAATATAAATAGTTTAAAGCTGAGACTGTATATTGAGGGTGGACAAAAAGATCGCATATATAGGGATTATTTTGAAGAAATTTATAAGATGGTTTGTAATTCCGATATAGATGTAATAGGGCATTTGGATTTAATGAAGAGATATGCCTATCATGATTTTGGGAATTACTGCTTTTCAGATTATAAAGAATTGATGGCAGGTATATTGAAAAAAGCTGTTGACAGAGGAATAGGAATTGAAATCAGTACTTCGGGTTTTAGGAATGAAGTAAAAGAGCCTTATCCATCTTTTGATGCTGTAAGACTATATGGAGAACTTGGTGGGGAAATAATTACTGTAGGTTCTGATTCGCATGACTGCGACAATATTGCAAACAATTATTTTACGGTTTTGGATATGTTGAAAATGTTGAATTTCAGGTATATTTTTAAATTTCAGAATAGAAAACCTGAATGCATAAAAATAGAATAGTGTACTGGCAGATGAAGTAAAGCTCCCATATTGTTGGAGCTTTACTTTTTGTTATTGAGATTTAAAAAGAAAGACAGTATTTTTTCTTTACTTGTGGACCGTTTGATCTGGCTGATGAGGTTTTCATCGTCAAGAAGTGAATAAAAGTTTTTAAAAAACAATTTGGTATTGTTTATATTTTTGAACTTCAAAGCAAGTATGAAGATAAGATCTATATATTCATCTTTCCAGACAACCGGAGTATTTAATTTTATTATGCATATTTTTGGAGATAAAATAAATTTCTCATTTGAGTGGGGTATTGCTATCCCCTTGCCGATTATTGTGGATGATATTTGTTCTCTTGATAATATATTAGCAGAAAAGCCCTCTCTGCCTATATTATTTTTCTCCATTATGTCGGCATATTTTTTTATTGTATCAAGGTAGGAGGAGGAACCATCATCAATAAAGCAATAATCATATGATATTATGTTTTGAAAACTGCTGTTTTGAATCTGTCCATAACTATGGATTGTGCCTTCAATATGATTTTTTATTTTTTCTATATCTGTTTCATCAAGAAACGTACCAGTGTATATGATTTTTTTATTTTGTATTTCCATAGGTACAGTACTTACAATGAGATCATTGTTGTCGATTATATCATCTGTAAGATATCTTAATGGGAGTATACCGGTTACATCCATCTGGGGAAAGTTCTTTTTCAATCTTGTTGCTATTATCTGTGATGTACCTATGCCGCTGGAACAGATTACTACAACCTTTATCTTGTCATTTAATCTTTCTATTGCAGCTGCGATATGAAGGCATATATATCCGATTTCGTCTTCATTTATTGCTATCCCAAGTCTTTTTTCAAATATGATACTGCAGGAATATGTAGCACCAAATATGCTTAAATATTCATTTTTTATTTTTTTAAGGAGAGGGTTCCTGAGTTGAAGTTTATACTTGAGCCTTATTATGGTTGTTCTCAGGTGAATGGATAGATTAGCCAGAAGAAGTTTGTCATTTCTCAAGTCTACATCCAATATATCGCTTACAAGATTTATAATTTCTCGTGCTATTTCAACATTTATTTCCTTTTTTGAGCTGATTATCTCATTCAAATTGCCAGGATATATATTGTGCTGTATTTTTGCACCGAGCATGTGAAGACATATATAGGCGCTTTCTTCTTCCGGTATCTTCAGATCAAATTCTCTGTTCAATTCATTCACGACCCACTTCGCAATTTCATATTCCTTATTTATTTTTATATTTTTAAAATAGTCATGCTCCATGTCGATTTTTTTATTGAATTTTGCTCTTTCAAGAGTTATTGCAATGTGTACAATCAGGTTTATAAAGGCTTGATCCGTAAAACAATATCCCAGCCTTTCCTCTGATTTTTGAATTATGTTCTGAACTTTTATAATATCGAAGTTTGGAAAGAATTCTCTTATCCTTTTATAATTTACGGTATCTATTCTATAATCAAGCTTTTTACCCATGTTGCTTTCAGATGTTTTTGAATCTTGAGACAAACCGGGACTTATTTCGGAAAATAAACTCATCATTGAATTCCTGAATGTATTTTCATCTCCCTCAATCCACAGTCCCTGGCTTTGTTTTTTCTTTAAATTTAATCCGTGGTTTTTAAGCCATTTCTCAACATACTTGAGATCGTTTATAATTGTATTTTTACTGCAGTAGAGATCATCTGCAAGTAATTGTATTGTATAGGTGTACCTGTTCTTAAACAGAGTTTTCAATATGTATTTCTGCCTGTATTCTGTTGAGTAGGGAGTATTGCTTTCCAAACTGAAATTTTCTTTAAAAGCTGATTTCCTTTTATCGTCTATATTGAGGTATATTCCAACCCCAGGTTTTTTTACAAGGGAAATTCCCGTTTTATCAAAATTATTCTGAAGCTCATTCAGATAATTTCTCACTGTTTTTTCACTTACATTGAGTTTTGAAGCAATTGTCTTGAGTGTAACGGGTCCTTTGCTTTCAAGGAGCATAAGTACGAGCTTGTTTTTGTTTTCATCTTTTGCGTTCATATAAAGCACCTCCTCACACAATTTCAATTATATCATATATGAATATAATTGTTGTAAAATGTCTTTTTATAAATTATAATTATGTTGTAAAATTCAGGGGGAGGATTTGTAATGAAAATAGTGGCGGTAACTGCCTGTGTGACAGGGGTTGCACATACTTATATAGCTGCAGAAGTATTGGAGAGATATGCCGGGGCAAATGGTATAGATATAAAAGTGGAAACACAGGGAGCAATGGGTATTGAAAACAGCATAAAACTTAAGGATGTAAAGGACTCAGATGCTGTTATACTGACAAATGATGTGGAAATAAAAGGCATGGATAGATTCAAGGGCAAAATTATATTCAGATTTTCAAGCAACGAAATTGTTAGAAGAGGTGATGAAATTTTAAAAAAAGTAAAGTCATGCCTGTAATCAAATGAGTTTAGTATTTGTTTTTTCCAGTACGTCGGCTATGTTTTTGTCTGGAAGGCCTTCTGTTATTATTGCATTTATA
>Ga0334882_1005090_pt1 | contig 10594 bp, 8 predicted proteins | sample GraSluR1_MG_5_FD_207226 | JGI IMG/M metagenome (GOLD analysis project Ga0334882, IMG submission 207226) | Sludge microbial communities from methane-producing bioreactor in Wageningen University, Netherlands - Granular Sludge_15_04-R1 | ecosystem: Engineered > Bioreactor > Anaerobic > Unclassified... | reverse complement strand
CCTCCTTCGGCTCCGCTCATGAGGAACTCCTCCTTACCTATGATCTTACCGTTCCGCACCCGGAAGAGGACCACTGATGCAAATTCATCATCTAAAGAGCAGGCTATGACATCCTGTTCCAGGCTGCGGTCGAACTCTATTTTCTGCCTTTCCACCATATCCTTGATGGAGGCTATTTGGTCCCTTAAAAGCGCCGCCCTCTCATACTCATGGTTAGCCGCTGCTTCTTCCATGTTCTTTTTCTGGATGTCCATGATCTCACTGTACTTCCCCTGGAAGAACAGGTTAGCCTTGTCTATCAGTTTATTATAGTTCTCCTTACTTATTCGGCCGTCACAGGGGGCCTCGCATAGTTCCATCTGGCTGTTCAGGCAGGGCCCGTCCATGTTCTTACAGTCCCTGATCTTGAAGAGTGCCTTGATAAACCGGAGCATCCTCCGGAGGGGGGTTACATCTGTAAAGGGCCCATAATAATAGGAGCCGTCTTCGGTAATTCTACGGGTTATTATTACCTGGGGGAAATCTTCGTTGGTTATTTTAACGTATGGGTATCTCTTATCATCCTTCAAGCGGATGTTGTAGCGGGGTAGATACTTTTTTATTAGATTTGACTCTAAAATAAGGGCTTCTTTCTCGGTGTCGGTTACGATGTACTCCAGACTGTGGAAATGCTTCATCATGATCCTGGTCTTATCCGAGTCCAGTTCATCCTTGAAGTAGGATTTAACCCGTTTCTTCAGGGATTTAGCCTTTCCCACATAGAGTATCTTCTCTTCGGTGTCCTTGAAGATGTATACTCCTGGCTTGTCTGGTAGGTTACTGGTGTTGTTTAGAGTCATGTAAATCCTAAGTTGTTCCATTGATTAGACAAATGATAGGTCTTATTGGAAATAAAAAATAATCAAGTCGAACTATCCTTTTTTTATATAACCTTTTTTAATCTAGAATACTTCTCAACCACTCTAGGTTAGACTATTTAGATATTCTTAATCCAATAAAAAATATGGGGGATAGTAGTCTTTATATAATAGATGAAGGAATTAATTATATATATTATATATATTCTATTTTTAGATTTCCTATAACAACCTTTACATATTTATTTTCTCGACGAGGATAGAGATGAGCGAATTTAGACTTGTATCAAACTACAAACCACTAGGCGACCAGCCTAAAGCCATAAAATCACTCACAGAAGGCATACAAAGCGGATTCAAACACCAGACACTCTTAGGGGTAACTGGCTCGGGTAAGACCTTCACCATGGCTAACGTTATAAAGGAGGTTCAAAAACCCACCCTGGTCATGTCGCATAATAAAACACTGGCCGCCCAGCTATACGAGGAGTTCCGGGAGCTTTTCCCGGATAACGCCGTGGAGTACTTCGTAAGCTACTATGACTATTACCAGCCAGAGGCCTACATCCCCCATTCAGACACCTACATAGATAAGGAGGCGTCTATCAACGATGAAATTGATATGATGCGCCACTCCACTACCCAGTCCCTGCTTTCCCGGGACGATGTTATAGTGGTCTCCAGTGTCTCTTGCATCTACGGTATAGGGTCTCCGGAGGATTACAGTGAACAGGTGCTCCCCCTGAGTGTAGGGGATACCATGGACCGGGAAGCCATACTGGCCAGCCTGGTTAAGATGCAGTACGACCGCAACGACATAGAATTTACCAGGGGTACCTTCCGGGTCAGGGGAGATGTAATCGACGTATACCCTGCCCATGGAAAGGTGGCATTGCGAATTGAGCTCTTTGGAGATGAGATAGAAAACATCTCCACCATCGATCCACTTTTAAGGACTCACCGGAGAGATATGGATCGGATAACCATCTTCCCGGCTAAGCACTTCGTGATAGCTGATTCAAAACTCAGGAAGGCACTAAATGCCATTGAAGAGGAACTGGAAGACAGGATCACCATCCTTAAAGCCCAGAACAAACTGGTAGAGGCCCAGAGGCTGGAGCAGAGGACACGGTATGATATGGAGATGCTCCGGGAGATGGGCTACTGCCCGGGTATTGAGAACTATTCCATGCACCTCTCCGGACGGAAATGGGGGGAAACACCCTACACACTCCTGAAATATTTCCCAAAGGACTATTTAACTATTATAGATGAATCTCACGTCACCGTACCCCAAATAGGTGGAATGTACGCTGGAGATAAAGCCCGTAAGGACAGTCTGGTGGAGTACGGTTTCAGGCTACCCAGCGCCCGGGAGAACCGGCCCCTGAACTTCCCGGAGTTTGAGGCACTGCAGAACCAGGTGATCTACGTCTCAGCCACACCAGCCAAGTACGAGCTGGGACTGAGTGAAAACATAGTAGAACAGATAATCAGGCCCACGGGGTTGGTGGATCCGGAGATACAGATTCACCCGGTAAAGGGACAGGTGGAACACCTCCTGGGAGAGATAAACAAGAAGGTGGAAAGTGATCAGAGGATCCTGGTAACCACCCTTACCAAGAAGATGGCTGAGGACCTCACAGACTACTACGCCCGGACCGGTCTCAAGGTACGCTACCTCCACTCGGAGATCAGCACCCTGGAGAGGATAGATATCATCGACGACCTCCGCCGGGGAGACTTCCACTGTCTGGTGGGAGTGAACCTTTTAAGAGAAGGGTTGGACCTCCCCGAGGTAGGCCTGGTGGGTATACTCGACGCTGATAAGGAGGGATTCCTCCGTAGTGAGCCATCACTCATCCAGACCATCGGCCGGGCTGCCCGGAACGTGGAGGGGCAGGTGGTGATCTACGCCGATGAGGTGACGGAATCCATCCGCAAGGCAGTGGACACCACCAACCGGAGAAGACATTTACAGATGGAATATAATAGGAAACATAACATCACACCAAAAAGCACGTCCCGTTCACTTAAGGAGAAAACACAGAAGAAGGATGTGGTCCTGCGCGATGACATCGAAAACATGCCCAAGGACGAATTACACCTGTTCATACAGGATCTAAGGAAAGACATGAAAAAAGCAGCCCAGAGACTGGACTTTGAAGAAGCAGCAAAAATAAGGGATAAAATACTGATATTCGAGGAAGTTAGAGATGAATAAAAAGGATAGTATCATAATCAAGGGAGCCCGGGAGCACAACCTACGGAACATAGACGTGGAGATACCCCGGGACCAGATGGTGGTGATAACCGGTATAAGCGGTTCCGGGAAATCATCCCTAGCATTCGACACCATCTACGCCGAAGGACAGAGACGATACGTGGAATCATTATCCGCCTACGCTCGACAGTTCCTGGGGCAGATGAAGAAACCAGAAGTGGACTATATAGAGGGGCTCTCCCCAGCCATATCCATAGACCAGAAAACCACCAGGATGAACCCCCGTTCTACAGTAGGTACTGTAACTGAAATATATGACTATTTACGATTATTATTTGCCCGTATCGGAATCGCCCACTGCCACGTTTGTGGTAAGGAGATCAGCCAGCAGACACCAGGCCAGATAGTGGACAACATCCTCCAGGAGCCGGAGGACACTAAGATACAGATACTGGCACCCCTGGTACGCGACAGAAAAGGGGAGCACCAGAAAATATTCGAGGACCTGCGCAGCAAGGGATTCGTCCGGGTGCGGGTGGACGGAGAAGTAAAGAATCTGGAATCAGAGATCAAACTGGAGAAGAACTTCAAGCACACCATTGAAGTACTGGTGGACCGGCTGAAGATACGATACGATCGGGACTTTGAAGCCAGACTGGCAGATTCAGTGGAAACCGCCCTGGAACTGGGAGAAGGCCTACTCACAGTGGTATACGGCACTGGAGAAGATGCAACCGAAAAACTGTTCAGTGAGGACTTCGCCTGTACCGAGTGCGGAATCAACTTCGAGGAGATAAGCCCCCGAATGTTCTCCTTCAACAACCCCCACGGGGCCTGTCCAGAGTGTAACGGACTGGGGAGTAAGATGGAGATAGATGCCGACCTGGTGATCCCTGACCCCAGCCTGTCCCTTAATGAAGGGGCCATCCTACCATGGAGCCGATCGAAACACCGGGATAACTACTACGGGCAGATGCTAAGGGCAGTCGCTGAACACTACGGGTTCAGTATGGACACACCCTTCAAAGACCTATCCCCTAAACATCAGGATATAATACTCTACGGCTCAACCGACCGGATAGAATTCCAGTTCCAGAGGAGGAACAGACTTCACCGGGTTAAACGCCGATTTGAAGGGGTGATAACCCGTATGGAACGGATCTACATGGAGACCAAATCCAACTATATGCGCAGTTACATGGGCCAGTTCATGAGCGACCGGAAATGCCCAATCTGTGGTGGGACAAGGCTGCGCCCGGAGAGCCGTTCGGTAACAGTGGGGGGTAAGTCTATCACAGAGGTGGTGGAATGGCCCATCAAGGAATCCTATAAATTCTTCGAAGGCCTGGAACTTACTGGAAGGGAACAGTACATAGCCCAGGAAGTGTTAAAGGAGATAAAAGAAAGGTTAAGGTTCTTGAAGGATGTAGGGCTGGATTACATCACACTGGACCGTTCCTCCGGTAGTTTATCTGGGGGTGAAGCCCAGCGTATCCGTCTGGCCACCCAGATCGGCTCAGGACTGGTAGGTGTACTGTATATCCTGGATGAACCCAGTATAGGCCTGCACCAACGGGACAACGCCCGTCTGATAGAGACGCTTAAGAAACTAAGGGACATAGGAAACACGCTAATCATAGTGGAGCATGACGAGGAGACCATAGTCTCCGCAGACCATGTGATAGACATTGGACCCGGGGCAGGGGAGCACGGGGGACAAATAATATCCGCCGGAACTCCCCAGGAGATATCCCGGGATCCGGGCTCCATAACCGGCAAGTACCTCTCCAGACAGGAGACCATACCCGTCCCTACTGAAAGGAAGGGGTACGATAGTTTCTTAACTGTGAAGGGAGCTCAGGAGCATAACCTGCAGAACATCGATGTGGACTTCCCCCTGGGTGTTTTCACCTGTATAACCGGGGTTTCAGGTTCAGGCAAAAGCACACTCATAAACGACGTCTTATATAAAGGTTTATACGGTATTTTAAACCATAAACACATGAACCCTGGTAAACACCAGTCCATAGAGGGAATAGAACAGATAGACAAGACCATAATCATCGACCAGTCACCCATCGGACGTACCCCCCGGTCTAACTCGGCCACCTACACTGGAGTGTTCACCTACATCCGGGAACTCTTCGCCCAGACCCCAACTGCTAACCAGAGAGGATACAAACCTGGTAGATTCAGTTTCAATGTTAAGGGTGGACGGTGTGAAGCCTGTACCGGTGACGGTATCATCAAGATCGAGATGCACTTCCTGGCGGATGTGTACGTGCCCTGTGAAGTATGTAACGGTAAAAGGTACAACAGGGAAACACTGGAAGTCCGTTATAAAGGCAAAAACATAGCCGAAGTCCTGGACATGACGGTAGAGGAGGCATTGGAGTTCTTTGAGAACATTCCCCGTATCAAGAAGAAGCTGCAGACTCTGGACGATGTTGGTCTGGGATATATCAAACTGGGACAGCCCGCCACCACCCTTTCTGGTGGAGAGGCCCAGAGAGTTAAACTGGCCAAGGAGTTAAGCCGCCAAAGCACCGGTAAAACCCTGTACATCCTGGATGAACCCACCACCGGCCTGCACTTTGCAGATATCAAGAAGTTGTTACATGTTCTGGAGAGACTCCGGGACTCAGGTAACACCATCATAGTAATCGAACACAACCTGGACGTCATAAAAACTGCTGACTACATCATAGACCTGGGACCGGAAGGTGGAGACGATGGTGGAAAGGTCATTGCCCAGGGCACGCCGGAAGAGATAGCAACAAGTGGAACTTACACTGGCGAATTTTTAGAACATGTCTTAAGTGGGGATAATATTTTATTTAATCTGGAAAGTGGAAGTGAAGCTGTTCCTGGTGAGACAGGCAACAACAACAAATAAAAAACCACTTTTCCTATTTTATTTCAAGAAAATTTTATTATTTTCAAACCCCCATATATTTTATTGCAGATTTTCTTTCTAAAAGTTGAAATTTACTGGGGACGACAGGATGGTTAACCAGAGCCAAAGTGATGTTTACCTCATTAAAACCGAGGATAGGACAGAGGGAATCGATCTTTTACTTAGAAAATTTAGTTTAAGTGAATTTTCCGGGAAAAATGTGGCTATAAAGGCCAATTTCAACAGTGCAGATCCTTTCCCGGCATCCACTCACCTACAGACTTTGGAGTCGCTGGTCAGGAATCTCCAGGAAGCCGGAGCATCCCAATTAGTGATGGCCGAGCGCAGTGGCATGGGAACCACCCGGGAAGTACTGGAGAAGATGGGTGTATATGAATTATCCCATAAACTTGGTTTTAAACTGGTGGTCCTTGATGAAGAAGAAAAAGAGGGATGGATTAAAATTAAAGGGGATGGAAACCACTGGCTTAGGGGTTTTTATATTTCTAAAATATTTCAAGAGGCAGATAAGGTGGTGCAGACCTGCTGTCTGAAAACCCATAGATTTAGAGGCCATTTCACCATTTCCCTTAAAAATTCGGTGGGCCTGGTGGCTAAAAAGGTCCCGGGAAGCGTTTACAACTACATGGCCGAGTTACATATGTCCCCATACCAGCGGAAGATGATCGCAGAGATAAACCAACACTACCCTGTGGACCTGGTTTTAATGGATGGAATAAAAGCCTTCCTAGACCAGGGACCAGAGAGAGGCCAGTTAGCCGAACCCAATCTTTTACTTGCTTCAACCGACAGGATGGCCATTGATGCGGTGGGAGTTGCCGTATTAAGATATTACGGTACCACCGGTGATGTTTCTCGTGGGCCGATCTTCCAGCAGGAACAGATTAAAAGAGGGGTAGAACTGGGTGTTGGGGTTGAATCTGCAGATGAAATTAATTTAATACCAGTTACCGATGAAAGCCAGAAAGCTACTGATGATTTAAACTCTATTTTAGAAGAACAGGGATGATAACCTGGGTTTTTTGTACTCTAACCAGTTAGATCCTGTTTTTCATTTGGATTGGGAATCCTATTTTGCACTGTATTTAAATGAATATTTTTATAAACCCAGAATGGAGATACTCTTAATATTAGTTGAAAAACTAATTATTTATTGGTGGAATAAAATTGAGCCTTATAATTTGTTACACAGGAAGTAACGGCAGCGTTATAATAGGAGATAAAAGGAGAATAGGTTTCTTCGGAAATGAAAAGAAAAGGGAACTTTTAGAGGAGGAATTTTACTCCGGATCCATTAAAACCCAGGAGGCTCTGCTTAAACGGGCTGAAGAACTGGGAATAACCCTTAAGATAACCGATGATGCCGAGAAGGTAAGGGAAATTGGTGATGTAATTACCGGGGAAGTGAAAACCACCACTCCCTTTGAGACAAAGAGGAAAAGAATATATGCAACCACCGGGAGTTACAGTTTGGTAGAACTATCCGGTTCGACCATAAAGAACATGGAAGGCGGAACCACTTCTATAGTGGTGTTTGGAAATAAGTACACCAAAGAAATAGCTAATAAAGCCATACAGGATAACTGGAAGAAGAAGGTATCCCTGAAGGATGTGGGGGAGATATTTGAGAAGGCTATGGACGAAGTTTCCAGGCAAACACCTTCAGTAAGCCCGAACTATGATCTGATCATCAAACACCCCTCCTTAAACAAGAAACAGGCCAGAGAACTCCTTAGAACCACCATACTCCAGGATGTTAAGGAACTGGAGAAATGGCGTGAAGAACTGAAGGAACAGATGATAAAAGCCGCTAAAGGAATCGAGATGTCCAATAAAATCCTGGATAACGGAGTGGTAGGGAAAGTAAGTAAGGTTGAGGGCCACCAGGTGGAAATCATCCTGGCTGAGGGGGTGGAAGCACTGGATCTGGAATGGAACCTGCAGGCTGAAGCCGGGGAAGTGGTGGCCATGGAAGTTGATGAGCCAGACAAAATATCCATTGGTGATATGGCCGTGATCAAGGATGAAAACCTCTGTATCATGCCCAGCCAGTGCGGACTTAAATGTGAAGTCATTTTATGTAAGACAGATAAATAACAATTCAGAATTTTAAGGTCTAAATTAAATTAGGGAGAATAAATGAAACTGACATTTTTAGGAAGTGGCGGGGGAAGATTTGCCACCATAACCCAGAAGAGGATGACCGGCGGTTTCAGAATCGATGACATCGATGGAAAGAACATCCACATAGACCCAGGACCCGGGGCACTGGTGCGGACGTACCAGTTCGGACTGAGCCCCTTAAAGTTAAACGGGGTGCTGGTCTCCCACAGCCACACCGACCACTACACCGATGCCGAGGTCCTAATCGAGGCCATGACCAGGGGTATGACCCGGAAAAAGGGCTTTCTGGTGGGTAGTAAAAGTGTTATAGATGGATATGAAAGATGGGGTCCCTGCATATCAGAGTATCACAAGAACATCCCCCGGGTTAACATATTAGAGGCTGGAGAAACAGTTAAAATAGATAAACTAAGGGTAACCGCCACCAGTACCAAACACGGCGATCCTAAAGCGGTGGGGTTCAAGTTCCAGGTGGATGATTTTATCATTTCCTACACCTCAGATACAGGGTACATACCAGAACTCGCCAGGGAACATAAAGATGCGGACGTGCTTATAGCCAGTGTAATAAGACCCAATGATGACCGTCTGCACGGGCATCTCTGTGCAGATGATTTCCAGAAACTGGTGGAGGAAGTTTCGCCTAAACTGGCCATCATGACCCACCTGGGGATGAAGCTCATCATGAACCATCCTGACCAGGAAGCAGAAAGAATCAAAAAGAACACGGGAAAACAGGTAATAGCTGCCCGGGATGGTATGGAAATAGATCTGGAAGAGTTCAGGCCGGAACAGCAGACACTGGATGAGTTTTAATCTTTAATTTTAAGATTTCGTACTTGTTAAACTTTAAATAATTTAAAATCTAAAAAAAAATAACAACGAAGATTATATTTTGACTTAAGGATAATAAATTAATTTTTTTTGTAGATGAGAAGTGATTATGGGGAGCGAGTTCATGACAGATATAGAAGCTGATATTAAAGATATAAAACAGCAGATGAGGGAGATTTCAAAGAAGATCGATGAAATTGTGTATGAAAAGGAGATTTCCTCATATATGCAGTTGTCAGACAGATCATTATCTAAATTTTTAGAAGATGAACCAAGCATTTACAGTTTAAAGGATCTTAAGGTAAGATATAAATGAAAGGGAAGATAGTTCTCCTACCATTTCCTTTTACGGATTTAACTGCAGCCAAACTCAGACCAGCTTTAGTTCTATATGAAGGAGAAAAAGATGCAGTTGTGTCATTTATATCATCTAAAATTTTAAACCTTCTGATGCCAATATTATAATAAGAAAAAACCATGAGGGGTTTAAAAAATCAGGATTAAAGGTTGATTCAGTTATAAAGTTGGATAAAATAGCTACTATTTTGAAAGAGTTGATAGTGGGTGAATTAGGAGAACTTGATGATAATTTGAGACAGGAAGTTAACCGAAAGTTAAGGAAATTGTTTGAATTATAGATGTCGATTACTATTTTTTTCAAAAAAAGTTAGATTTCTTTAATATCTTATAGAATTAAAGAATTATAATAGGTTCAATGATTAAAAATGCCCCGGTGGCTTAGTTCGGTATAGCGCGGGATTCGTAATCCTGAGGTCGCGGGTTCAATTCCCGCCCGGGGCTTAAATTAACTATTTTTTAGAAACTAATATCTTAATCTACTTCCCTTATCTCTTCCACCACATATTTCCCGCCGCAGGGGCAGTCCTCAACTAAATCTCCCAGTTCATAAGGGGGAGTATCTGAGTCTAATTCAAAGGTTTTCTCGGCATTGCATAGGTTGCAACGAGCAATTATAAACCAGTCCATAAGGAAACCTCCCGGGTTTTGGATTTTTTCATCTTTCTTGTCTACCCCGATTTTTCTACAGTAGAAGGGGGAATGAACCCTCCCCGTAACAGGTGATCCGCCAGCACCATAGCCATAGAAGCCTCTGCCACAGCTGTTATCCGGGGGCAGATGCAGGGGTCGTGCCTTCCCTCTATCTCAATCTCCGCGTCCTTCATCTCTTCTAGATCAACTGTTTTCTGGGCCTGTGAAATGGATGGAGTGGGTTTAACGGCTATCCTAACCACTATGGGCATGCCATTGGATATACCACCCAGGATCCCTCCTGCCTGGTTGGTGGTGGTTTTGATTTTACCATCCGCTGTAACATAGTATTCATCGTTGGTACCATATCCGGTAAGCTCGGCCACTTCAAATCCAGCGCCGATCTCCACACCCTTAACAGCGCCAATGCCCATCATGGCCTTGGCGAGATCCGCATCCAGCTTATCAAAGACAGGCTCACCCAAACCTACCGGGGCATTTAAGGCCACAGTTTCCACAAAACCACCTATAGAATTCCCCTTAGACTTCACCTTAATTATCAGTTCTTCCATTTCCTTGGCAGCTTTAGGATCAGCACATCTAACTGGATTCTCTTTTATTTTGGATTCTATCTGGTTGATGTTAACT
>Ga0334882_1005089_pt1 | contig 10595 bp, 9 predicted proteins | sample GraSluR1_MG_5_FD_207226 | JGI IMG/M metagenome (GOLD analysis project Ga0334882, IMG submission 207226) | Sludge microbial communities from methane-producing bioreactor in Wageningen University, Netherlands - Granular Sludge_15_04-R1 | ecosystem: Engineered > Bioreactor > Anaerobic > Unclassified... | reverse complement strand
ATCTTGCCCTGCAACTGGGTTACATCCATGGCGGCAATGTCAAAGGGTCCACGCCGCATACGATGCGGCAGCGCCAGTTCTGCCGCCAGCGCGATATCCAGCGAAGTGATCGACAAGCGCCCTTCAAACGCTGCCTGCGCACGCGCCGCCTTCAGGATCACCAGATCTGCGCGGTGTCCGTCAACTGCCATCGAAGCGGTCAAGGAGGCGATCGTCAGCAGGTCGCGGTTGGTGAATTTCACCTGCTCCACGATCTTGCGGGCGTTATCAATGCGCTGCGACAGTTCTTCTTCGCTCTCGCGCCATTCTTCGATAAAACCGGCGGCATCATTTTCAAAGGCAATGTTGCGCTGCATGATGGCCATGCGCTGACGCGCATCCAGCAACCCGCGAATCTCTACCGACATGGCAAAACGGTCCAGCAGCTGCGGGCGCAGATCGCCTTCTTCCGGGTTCATGGTGCCAACCAGCATGAAACGCGACGGGTGCGAGAACGAAATGCCCTCACGTTCGACATTATTAACGCCCATCGCGGCGGCATCTAACAGCACATCCACCACATGGTCATCCAGCAAGTTGACCTCATCGATGTACAGCAAGCCGCGATTGGCGGCTGCCAGCACACCCGGCTCAAAGTGGCGTTCGCCCTTTTGAATGGCTTTTTCGATATCCAGCGTGCCAACCACGCGGTCTTCTGTGGCTGACACCGGCAGGTTGATAAAGGGGGTGATGATCTCATCCACCTCGAAGGTACCATTTTGATACTGCTCACGGCATTCCGTGCACCAGGTCTGCGGTTGATCGGGATCGCAGTTGAAGCGGCAGCCACGCACCACTTTGACCGGGGGCAGCAGCGCCGCCAACCCGCGCGCAGCGGTTGATTTTGCCGTGCCGCGTTCACCGCGGATCAACACCCCGCCGATGCGGGGATAAACGGCATTTAAGATCAAGGCGCGCCGCATGCGCTCCTGACCGACAATCGCAGTAAAGGGGAAAATGTCAGCCATGCTCAGTTATCTTCTTCTATATAGTATTTATTTCGTAATCCGCGGTAAGTGTACCACAGCGACACTTTCCTTCAAATCATATTTGCATATACTTTTTATTAAAAGCAGGCGATAATGACATACAATCAGGCTTGACTATCAGAAGGAAAATGCCCATGGAATCAAACCTTACCCACCTGCAACTGGCAAAACACGTGGCAGACCGATTCGCCGCCATTGATACCGTTCAATCGATTGCCCTGTCCGGTTCGGCTGCCAGCGGCAATGCCAGGGAACAATCTGACATCGACCTGTATGTATTTTCCAGCGAACCCATACCGGTGGCGCAGCGGCAACACATCGCTGCCGTCAGAGGCTACTCGCGCGCCGATTTCAACCTGCAATATTGGGATACCGGTGATGAGTGGTTTGACGCCCCCAGCGGCATAGAAGTCGACGTCATGTACTGGTCGATGGGCTGGCTTGAACAGCAACTGGCAAGGCTCATTAACCGCCACGAAAGTTCCATCGGTTACACCACCTGTTTCTGGCACACGGTCAAACAAGCCGTCATCCTGTTTGACCGCCAGGGATGGTTTGCGGAATTGCATGAAAAAGCGCAAGCCCCCTATCCTGATCCTTTGCGCAACGCCATCATCCAGCTTAACACGCCCCTGCTGCACGCCATCATTCCCTCCTACACCCACCAGTTGGAAAAAGCCATCCAGCGCGATGATGTGGTCAGTGTGAACCACCGCCTGTGCGCCTACCTCGCCAGTTATTTTGATGTGCTGTTTGCACTGAACCGCCTGCTGCACCCCGGCGAGAAGCGCCTGCTGACCTTCGCTGAGCAGACCTGCCCCCTGCTACCTGACAACATGGCAGCCGATATTCGCACCCTGGCCACCCCGCAATCAATAGACAAGCGAACCTGGCTCCAGCATCTCCATCACCTCAACGAAGCGATGGACCAGTTGCTGATTGCGCAGGGCTTTGACCCCCGCACCGGCGCCTTGATCAGGCAGTGACCGGCGCTGGGTTTTTCTTGCGCAGGAAAAACAGCCAGTACAGGCTGACTGCCATGGCATACAGGATCATCGTGCCGGCAAAGGCAGGCGGAAAGCCATAGCGAACCTGCAGCCAGCCGCTGATGACCGGCGAAAATGCCCAACCAAAACTCCACGCCATTGAATTCAAACTGGCGACCATGCCGCGCGCAGAAGGCTGAATCTGCTCGAGTGCGAAGGTCTGGTAAATGGGTGTGGTCATATTCATCAAGGCAATGCGGATGAAGTACGCCATCACCACGAGTTGGAAAACCGGCACAAACCCCAGAATCGCCAGAAACGGGATCGCCAACCCCTGGGTTACCGCCACCACCTGAATTTTACCAAAGCGATCTGCCATCATGGGTGCGATCAGCATCCCCAATGCGGTCGCGGCCGATCCCCAGGCAAAGATGGCGCCAATCACCGCATCGCTCTGCCCATGTACATTGCGAAAGTAAACGTTCATGAATGGCATCACCAACCCCGCCCCCATCGAGATCAACAAGGTGGGCAGGATCAATTTTCCCAATAACACCGGATTCTCTTTGAAATATTGCAGCGGCGCGAACAATGAACGCTCCTGTTCCAGCGCCTCTTTGCCCGTCAGGCGGTTGCGCAGGAAGAGAAACGGCAGCACCGCCATCAACGCCCCCACCGCGGCAATGGTCAGCGCCCAGGCATAAGCGGGCGTGGCGGTTACCGCTACATTGCGCCACAATCCCATCCACTTGGGCAGATAGCCCCCCACCCAGTTGCCGACGAAGTTAGCGGTGTTCATCAACCCCATCGAAATGCTGTAAAGGTAGGTGCGTTCAGCCGCCCCTGAATTTTCCACAACAAAAGGCCCCATGCTGATCTGTTTCAGTGACTGGCTCAGCCCAAGTAGAATGTTCATGGCCAGAAAGACCGCCCGCGAAGGAAATAATAGCATCACCACGATGGCGATCGCTGTCCCAGTGGTACCCAGGATCATGGCGGCTTTGCGCTGCAGCACATCTGAAAGATATCCCATCGGAAACGCCGCGATCAAGGCGGTCAGGCTGCTGACCGTGATCAACTGTCCCAGAAAACGTTCGTCGTAACCCAGGCTGAGTACATAGAAATTGAACAACAGGCGATAAACGCCGATGCCAATGCCGGAGAAGGCTATGCCGACCAGATACAGCCGCGCGTTACGGCTGAATTGGTTGATGCGCTCAAAATAGACACGCAGGGGGGTGATACCCTGCCTTTTCTGTGCTTTCACAAACTGGCTCCCAAAATCAAATGGTCAGGCTAACCGCGCCTGCGCTCAATTATTGTACCAGACGGTTGTAGGAGGCTTGGATAATGAAAGAATCACTTCGCCAGGTTCTTGTCTGTCCAGCGCTGGGCGGCGCGTCGTACGATCTCGGTCACCTGCGCATCGGGGATATTTTCCAATCCGACATAGGACTGTGAACCCACCCATACCACCAGGTCTCCAGCTTCGTTTTCATCCAGATGAATCGCTGATCCCTGATAGTTTTCCTGCAACAGCATATCCTGCAGCACAGTATTGATCTGCATCGCAATCGAATCCATTGGCAGGATATCAGCAACCTCACGTTTGCGAGTAGAAAGCAGCCCACGGCTGACATTTTTTGGCCCATCATCAGGCGCCTTGATGATGGGCACAGGTTGTGAGAGCACCGGTACAACAATAGCCTCATTGCCCAGCCAATGCTGTAAGCCCACCCACATGTCCTTGACTGCCAGCAATTCAGCAGGTGATAGGTCGTCTCTGTTAGCCGCCACTTCATGCTCAGGCAGGCTCAAGGTCAGCGCCTGACTCTGCGGCTGGCGGTAGAGCAGCAGCCATTGTTTGCCTTCCTCGCCCTGTACCGGCGGTGCCACCACAACCTCATTATGCCTGCGTTCAAACAAACGCTCATCCAGCCCTCCCAACAATCCCTGCCCCTGTTTGCCCGCAGACTTCTGCGAAGAGGTTCCTTTTCTCCCCGGCCGTGAGTAGAGCATATACACCAGCATCATGGTGAAACCAAACGCCAGCACCAAAAACGAAATCGCCAGCACAGCCAGCCATTGCAAAGAAATTTCAACCATCGACACCCTCCTCAATCGGTTCAAGAGTCTGGCATTGCGGACAAATATGGGTGCCGCGCTGCCCAACCACCAATCGCTCTATCGACATACCGCACTCCGGGCAGGCTTCACCGGTGCGCTGATAGACGCGAAATTCGTTTTGAAACTGCCCGCCGCGATACACCCAGTCAATACTGGCGCCGTTGCGGAGAATGCCTGCCTGCAGCACCTGCCGCATGGCCTCCAGCAAGCGAGCGGCCTGCGCTTCGCTCACCTGATGCGAACGCGTCAGCGGATGCAGCCGCGCCAGATGCAGGGCTTCATCTGTGTAGATATTGCCCATGCCAGCCAGGAAGGTTTGATCCATCAACAGCGGTTTCAACTGGCGCTGATGCCTTTGCAGCATGGCATAAAACGTGGCGGTTCCTAACGAAACATCCAGCGGATCAATGCCCAGCCCGCCCACCACCGCAGCGGTATCACCCACCAGCCACATACGGCCAAACTTGCGCGCATCATTGAACACCAACCGCACACCATCATCGAAAATCAGGCTTACACGGTCATGCGGTAGTTGCTCTTGTTCAGCCATCGACGCTTCCACACGAATGTCACCGCTCATGCGCAGATGCACCAGCAGATTACCCTGGTCAAGGCGTAGAATAATAAATTTACCGCGCCGCGTGACATCCTTCACCCGTCTGCCAACGATCTCCTGCAGAAATTGCGCCGCTGTGGGGACTGCGATGGTCTTTTCCCACAGCACCTGCCCATGCACAATCTGCCTGTCGATCACAGGCATGCCAAACTGTCCGCCGCCGCGCAGCGAACGCACAATGGTTTCTACTTCGGGCAATTCCGGCATAATGTGATTATAGAATAGTTTGCCTTTTTTGTTGCCTCACAAAGCAGCAAATATTACTCTATTCGTCGAACAGCGTTCCCACACTGCGCCCCTGGTTTGCCCGCAGGATCACCTCAGCCAGTAAATCGGCAATAGTCAGCACCGTCAGGCGGCCTTCAAATAGCGCCAACTTTTCTGGTGGGAGGGGAATGGTATCGGTGCAAACAAATTCTTTGACCGGCAGCGCCGCCAGCCTTTCTGCCGCATTCAGCGACAGAACCGGATGCACAAAGGACACATAGATATCGCGCGCGCCGAATTGTTTGACCATTTCCACCGCTTCCACAATCGAACCGCCGGTGTCGATTTCGTCATCCACCAGGACGACATCGCGGCCGCTAATATCGCCAATGATACCCATGGCTTTGGCGCGGGCTTCGTTGCCGATACGCCGTTTTTCGATCAACGCCAGCGGTGTATGCAGATGGTCAGCAAAGTTGCGCGCCTTTTTGGCAAAACCCAGGTCAGCGGTCACTACTACGGGGTCATCCATCTGCGGCGTGAGGGTTTTGATGTAATCGACCAGAATCTTGAATGTGGAAAGCACATCTCCCGGAATGGAGAAAAATCCCTGGATCTGTCCGGCGTGCAGGTCGAAGGTCATATACCGGTCAGCTTCACGAGAGATACAATCTGCCACCAAACGCGCTGCGATAGACACGCGCGGCTGATCTTTCTTGTCGCTGCGTGCGTAACACATATAGGGGAATACGGCTGTGACACGCGCGGCCGAGTCGAGCCGCAGGGTCTGCAACATCAAGAGCAATTCCACAAAATTGCGGTGTACAGGTGTAGAAGTAGTCTGGATTATATACGTATCCTGCCCCCTTACACTGTTAAGCAGCTTGGGGAACAGGTTCTCATTGGGAAATTCCAGCATCAAATGATTTTCCAGCTCCAATCCCAGGTGTTCGGCGATCTTCTGCGCCAGTTCCTGCGAAGCTGTGCCGGCAAACAGCTTGATCTTACCATACTGGTTGCGTTTGGTTGCTTTCTTATCTGCCATACTCATCCACTCCTTCTGTTACTTATCGTGCTGCCATTCATGCCGCAAAATGCTCATGACATGCATGTGAATATACTTTCCATGCTTAAAAACCGCCTCACGCAGGGTGCCTTCGTGCTGGAAACCCACCTTTTCGTAGCAGCGCATGCCGCCCGGGTTGGTGTCATACACACGCAGCCACACACGATGCAAGTTCAACTCATCAAAGGCATGTTTCACCAGCAGGCTGATCGCCTCGGTGCCGTAACCCTGGTTCCAATGCGTCTTGTCGCCGATGACAATGCCCAGTTCCGCGCTGCGATGGGTCCATTGAAAATCCATCAGCGAAAGATTACCGATCATATGCCAATGGTCGGCCTTACGCACCTCGATACACAGCGGACGTTCATAAAGCGGGCGCTGGTTCATGCCCTCAAACCACTTTTCCTCTTCCTCTATGGAAAAAGGATACGTCTGAAGTAAATTTTCGGTCACCTCAGGATCATTCAGCCAGATCACAAATTGGGGCAGATCACTGCGCTCCAAAGCCCGCAAGCGAATCCTCTCTCCTATGATCATTGCCAATCTCCTCTCCTACTCTTACGACACAACAAACAAACGGGGCGCTGGCTGTGCCAGTGCGCCCCGTTGATAATTTATGGATGCAGACGATTGGGTCCGCGGAACAGATACACAGCCTCGCGGATGTTAGGCAAACCAAGCAGCACCATCAACAAACGCGACAATCCCATGCCCATGCCGCCATGCGGCGGACAGCCATAGCGGAAGAAATCCATGTAATAGGACATGGTCGCGGGGTCAAGCCCCAACGACAGTGCCTGCGCCATCAACGCTTCATAGCGGTGTTCACGCTGCGCACCGGTGCAAATCTCCAGCCCGTTTGCCAGCAGGTCAAAACTGCGGGTTAACTTCGGATTGTCCGGCATGTGCATATGGTAAAAGGGACGCGCTTCGATCGGCCAATCGGTGATAAATACAAAATCATGCCCGAATTTTTCTTTGACATACTGGGCGATGGTGCGTTCCCCGCCCGGGTCAAGGTCTTTGGTCTTTTCCACCGGCAGTTCATAGCCCATGGAACGTACAATCTCAATCGCTTCCAGCATGGGGATGCGCGGGAACGGCAGGGTCGGAACGGTGATTTCCAGCCCCATTTGCTCCTGAATGCGCTCGCCGTGTTTGTCCTTCACCTGCTGATAAATGTATTGCAGCCAGCCTTCGATGAAATCCATCACATCGTGGTGGCTCTCGATCCAGGACATTTCAAAATCAAGGCCGGTGAACTCGGTCATATGGCGCGATGTGAAACTGGGGTCAGCGCGGAACACAGGCCCTATCTCGAACACGCGTTCGAAGCCAGCCGCCATGCCCATCTGTTTGTAGAATTGCGGCGACTGCGCCAGGTACGCTTTGCGCTCAAAATAGGTCATCTCAAACAGCTCAGCGCCTGATTCACTGGGCGTGCCCATGATCTTGGGTGAGTGGATCTCAACGAAATTATGTTTCAGCCAGTATTCACGTGCCGCCATCTCCAGCGTAGTCTGCACATCGAAGATCAACTGCGGCTCTGCACGGCGCAGGTCCAGATAGCGCCAATCCATGCGGAAATCAACATTCGGCAGGGTTTCATTCTGCAGCTCAAAGGGCAGCGGTGTTTCGGCGGCGTTCTCCACGACCAATTCTTCCAACTGAATCTCCAGCTCGCCCAATTTCACACTCTTGTTCGCCACCACCTTGCCGATGCAGGTCAGCGCACTTTCCGTACCGAGGGTGGAAATCTGTTCCGCCAGCTCGGGATTGCCTTTCTTCCAATGCGCCACTTGCGCCAGACCGGTGCGGTCGCGCAGGATCAAAAACTGCATACTTTTCTGGTCGCGCAGCACATGCAGCCAACCTGAAATTTTCACTGTCTGGTCGATTTTCTGCCCCAATTCAGCGATTAACGTTCTCTCCATACCGAATAATCTCCTTTAAATGCGGTCACAACGACCGATGAATGCGCGCTTAAGTGTAAGGGAAAAAGGTGCTTTAATCAAGAATTGAACTAAATCACTAAATCAAAAGGCAAATCGCTTATATCTCGCAGTCTTTTACCTTGAATCATCGTATTCAGTAATTCTAACTGATCAACATCCTGAGAATTTTGAACTGCATCTTTTAATTCATAAAGGGCAAAATGATAAACACAATCCAGATCTCCTGTACCTAGAGCTAATGAGGCCAATCGTGTCGGTAAAGGTTCTGCCGTTACAGCAACAATATGTGGTGTGTGGCCTTTCCGGTTCCGTATCAAATTCAAAGCTTCCGTTCTGGTATTTTGAGAACGGTCACTTCTAATTGTCCATTTGCAGGAAATACTCGCATGTAAAAGTTTCCTTTGATTATTTTGTGTTCGTAATGGAGTTAATTGAGCAATTTCACATCCTTCTCCAAGAACAACCTCAATCTGGTTAATTACATTATCATCCAGTGGTGTACGGCTGATTACAATATCCGGAGTAATGATATACCCACTTTCCAAAACAGTAGCAAGGACTGGATCATTCTGCCTAATTTCACTGAGATAAGAAAGATGCTCATATTGTTCAAAATCAGAAATTCTTTCACTGCCAAATCTCCAATTTCCTGGACGAACCGAGTGCAGTAATTGGAAACAATCCTCAAGAAATTCAGAAACAGCTCTCTCAAATTCTCTTCCTGTAGTTTGCCCAGGAAGTGTTCCTTGGATTAATGGAGCGTTATTTGCTATCATTCCTGCGATCTGCCTTGCAAAATAAACGCTTTTTGGACTGCTTATATCAGAAAAATTTGGATAATCTTCACCAGAGGCGGAAGGTTTGGTTCTGATTATATTTGTAAAAACATTTTGATGAAAAGCGTTTCTAAGCTCCTGTAGCATGATTTACCCTTTATATATACCTATGACAAATTCATTATGCATTCGTTGTTGAATTTGAGAATTTAGATTCTTTTTGGCAGCAACAGGAAGCATTCGTTTGTCTCGATCCAATTCACGGATACCAACGATAGAATGGTCAAATCCTACTAACTCAGCAATCTCACATAGACATTGATCAACCCGAATATCAACTCCTTTAATTATGGAATTCCCAATTACGATGACAGCAATCCGATCTTTTTTTAAAACTCGATAAATTTCCGAGAACATAAGTAACATTTCGGAATAAAACCGATGAATTACTTGTGACTTTTTGTTATCAATGTTCGAAATTTGTTGAATTACTTCTTCGCATGTTGGAGTCAGTTTAGCAAATTGAAATTCTTTTGTAGATTCTCCTCCAATGTATAGCTTTCTGTGATCAGATAAATACTCTATTGGAAAACCAAACCAAATAAGTGAGAATTTATGAGCTCGCATATAATCAATTGCGTTAGAAGCATATGGAGGTGAAGTGAAAATGAAATCTACGGAAAAATCTTTTAATGGAAGTGAAAAAGCATTGCCATAGGCAGATAAAATACTTGATGTGCTGATTGGCAATTGGGAAATTCTCTTGATACAAAACTCGACACTTTTTGAAAACGAGTCATAAACCGAACGGATAACCTTAGTTGTGTGTCGCCTTTTATTGTCTGAGAGTGTGTCATATACTTCTTCACCAAAATAAAATTCTCCATCCGTCCCTCGGGCAACTTTAACTTTATGCGGTCTAGTGTGGGCTAAATCCAACGCCAACGAAACTCCCCCTCTCTTTGTTATAATGATGTTAGAAAAAGCTACTCGAAAGAAAGGTACAAGATTAGGGGGAAGAACTTCTTCAAAAGCTAACACTAAAGAAAACAAATGCCATTTCGTTTCAGGAAGAAACCAATAATCAATGAAACCAGATGTCTTTTTGTCAAATCTAGCAAAAAACTCTAATTCCATTTGTTCTTTTTCATACAAGAATTGATGCCGTGCTTTCCTGATGATTTGATTTCCATACGTTAGCAATTCGGCAGAAGAATGCTTCAATGTTGTCGTCTTTACATTCGACAATAACACTGCGATTGGGTCAATATCAAAACCAATTCCTACTCTTTTCAATAATTTAGCTTCGACAAGTGTAGTGCCAGAGCCAGCCATTGGGTCCAGAATAACTTCACCAGGTTTCGTTAATTCCTCGATAAACTTCTTTGGTAATTGTGGGGGAAATTTCGCCGGGAAAGCATGCAATCCGTGAGTTGAATACCCGCTATCTTCGCCATGGAAATCTAATTCATTTTTCAGAAGGGAATTTAACCGAAAAAGCCGTTCTGATTGATGCTCAAAAATTGATAATTCTTTTAGATTTAATGTTGTTAAATCCATACACCATTACCTGAGTTTCGTATCTAGAAATTCAATATATCTATTATACAGGGAACTTGATTATTGACCGCTGCCAGTCTTGGCAGTGATAGAAACTTCATTCATCAATATCCACCAGGCGGCTACCATTCATCGACGGCATCACCTCTGCGCGGATAACGGCGCTGATGGATACTTGGGTCAGGCAATTTGAGATGGTCGCTGTCTTCATACATCACGTTGGTGGTGATCACGCGCCGTTCATTGGTGGGAACCAGCACCACGTCGCTTTCGA
>Ga0334882_1005085_pt1 | contig 10608 bp, 10 predicted proteins | sample GraSluR1_MG_5_FD_207226 | JGI IMG/M metagenome (GOLD analysis project Ga0334882, IMG submission 207226) | Sludge microbial communities from methane-producing bioreactor in Wageningen University, Netherlands - Granular Sludge_15_04-R1 | ecosystem: Engineered > Bioreactor > Anaerobic >... | reverse complement strand
GTCATCGTCACCGACCTCGACGGCTTTCTCCCCGACATCCTCGCCTCAAACCGCCGGGGTTCGGCGACGGTGGTCCATGCCCACGGGGACAACCTGGCGGCCCTGAAAGAGTATGTCCCCAGGCTCACCAGAGTCCTCGCCACCACCCAGTCGCGCCCCCTGGAGGGGGTATATAACTTCGGCGGCTTCACCGACGGGGATCGGGCGGTCTTCCTCGCCCGACGGTTAGGGGCCGGGGAGATCCATCTCGTGGGATTCGACTTCGACGACCCCACCGTTACGGCGAAGAAGAAGAAGAAGCTGGCTTGGGCGAGGCGGCTGGTGGCGATGGCCCTGGAGGGCAGGCCGGATCCCGCCGATTAGGTGGCCAGAGCCCCATTTCTCTCCGGCACCTTGGGCCTTCCCCCGTCTTTGTGGGCCGTCGCCGGCTCCTGGAAGGCTTATCGGAGTCCCCCCCGATCTTATTGGCCTTCCGGCCCTCAGCCTTCGGCGAGGACCTCGGCGAGGGCCTCAACCGTCTCGGCGAGGACCTCGGCGATGGGGCGGGAGGCGTCGATGACGACGAACCTCCGGGGCTCCAGCCGGGCCAGGGTCTTGAAGTTCTCTGCCACTAGCCGGAGGAACTCTTCCCGCTCGAACTTCTCGGGCCCCTTCGGCGCCGAGGGGTCGGCCTCCCCCCGGGAGAGGCACCTCTCCACCGCCAGGGCGGGGTCGATGGAGAAGAGGATCGTCCTATCGGGGACGACGCTCCAGGGGCGGTGGAGCTCTCGCACCCGCTCCATAGGGTCAGAGAAGACCTCCCGGAGGGTGGCGCCCTGGTAGGCAGCCCGGGAGTCGGAGTACCGGTCGGATACCACGACCATCCCCCCCTCCAGGGCGGGGATCACCGTCTCCGCCAGGTGGCGGGCGTGGTCGGCCATGAAGAGGAAGAGCTCCTCCATCTGCCCCGCCCTCATCGCCGCCGCCCCGCCGCCTCCGGCCGCCGGACCCCTCAGCCTCTCTCGCAGAAGCCGCCCCTCATCTCCATAAGTCGGCTCGGCGGTGAAGAGGTATCGCCTCCCTTCCACGGCCAGCTCCCCTTCTGATGCCATGCGGGCGACGCCGGCGAGGGCCGTCGACTTGCCGCTTCCGTCTATCCCCTCGAAGGTGATCAGAATTCCCCTCATAATCAGCATCTTCCATCAAGGGGTGCTGATATTTAAGGATGGGGAAGATCCCGGGATAAGTCCCTCGTAAGAAAAATCGAAGAATTACACCAGAAGGCGACTCTACGCCCATGGATGTGGAGATGTCGCCCGATGCCTGCTAACTCTGAGGCCTCATCCTTTGGAAGATCCGCAAGTCGGCTCAGTGACCCTCGCAGCGGGCTTTCTGTACCGCATCTGGGTTGTCTTGAGGTCATCGTCAGACGATAGTCAGTATCTCCCCCAAGGACCTATCAACGCGGCTTTTCGTGTCGCTCCCCCTTTGCGCCGGCAGTCACGGCGACGGCGGATGCCTAGGCTCCTGCCAGTCCTCTGAGGGGAACCCTCGATATATAAGCAAAGTACTATATAAAGATGCCTGCCTCCCTCGATCCCGGCTCCCCCTCCCCCGGGGTTGTAACATAATTTCGAGATAAACGCCTCGTGGCAAAGGTTTAAGTCGAAGTCGCGCGTTGATTATCTTCGGAGGTGTTTCATCTGGCTGATAACGTCTACGTGGTTGGCCACAAAAGTCCAGACACTGACTCTGTAGCTGCGGCTATATCCTACGCGAACCTGAAGAACCAGCTCGGAACTCCGGAGATATACGTGCCGGCGGCGGCGGGAACGATCAACAGCGAGACGAAGTTCGTCCTCGACCACTTCAGCGTCCCGGTGCCGGAGACGATCACCGACGGCAAGGGGAAGAAGATCGTCCTGGTAGACCACAACGAGGTCGGACAGGCGGTGGAGAACATCAAGGAGGCGACGATCTTCGAGGTCATAGACCACCACAAGATCGGCGACATCACGACCCCTAACCCCATCTTCTTCCACAACGAGCCCGTCGGGAGCACCGCGACGATAGTCTCGGCGATGTACGACCAGTACAAGGTCCCCATCTCCAAGGAGATGGCGGGAGTGATGATGTCTGCCATCCTCAGCGACACCGTCCTCTTCAAGTCCCCCACCTGCACCGGGAAGGACAAGGATGAGGTGGCGAAGCTCGCCAAGATCACCGGCGAGGACTTCCAGCAGTATGGGATCGCGATGCTCACCGCGAAGAGCGACATCTCCACCAAGACCGCCATGGAGATCGTGAAGGGCGACTACAAGCACTTCGACTTCGCCGGGACGAAGGCCGGCGTCGGCCAGATCGAGGTGATGGACCTCTCGGTCCTCGCCCCCAGGAAGAAGGAGATCCTGGAGACGATGGAGAAGGTGAGGAAGGACGAGGGGCTCAGCTTCGTCCTGATCATGCTCACCGATGTGATGAAGGAGGCGAGCGACCTCCTCTTCGTCGGATCCCCCGTCGATAAGTTCGAGAAGGCCTTCGAAGGGAAGATGGAGAACAACGCCATCTACAAGAAGGGGGTCTTGTCGAGGAAGAAGCAGGTCATCCCGCCTCTGGAAGCGGCCTTCAAGTGAGGGCAGGCTTCCGCCATTTTTATATTTTCATCTGCTCGGATGAACCCGCGCCCCCCTCATCCTCACCAGGGGCTTCGATAGGTGCCTCCTGGCAGAAGGTGGAACCTCGTAGAACCCGAGTTCGATCTCTCTATGGATCGGAGCCTCCACCTTCCCCCCGGCCCTGGTCCTGCACCTCCTGCACCGGTAACCTTGACCCCGCCCTGCCGACTTCATCCGCCGTCTGCAGGAGGGGCAGAGGGGCGCCGTCGGGGCCTTCACCTCGGCGAGGGCCACCACCTCCATCTTCTCGAGGTTCAGGGTCCCCCTCTTGACGGCGCCGTAGACCTCGATCAGATCTCCGGGGAGGAGGGCCCTCACTCGATCCCTGAAGTTCTTCGTCGGCTCGAAGGCGGCGCAGTTGATGGCGCTATTGCCGTCCTCGGCCTCCAGGGGGAAGAAGATGTGCCCCCCCTCGATCGGCTTCGCACCCCCGGCGACCACGCCCCGGAGCCGATAGCTCCCGTCCTCGGCGGCCTCCGAGATCTTGCACGGTAGGATGTGGGCGTCGGTACCCTGGTTTGTCCTGTAGATGACCGCCCTCTCGTATGCCTCCGATCTGATCGCCTCCAGGGCCTCCCTGAGGGGCTCCGGCCCCTCCCCCCGGATCCCGAAGAGGACGGGGTCCCCGGAGTGGGGGGCGAATACCACCTTTTGGTTGTGGTGGTCGACGGTGTCCCAGGTCCGCGGGTAGGTCAGCTCGTCGGCCCTCCAGACCGACCCCGCGTCGATCTCCCGGGGCGTGCCCCACCGCTCGGGCCGCCTATAGGCGAGGAGCTCATAGGTCCAGTCGGAGAACTCCGCCCCGACGGCGGCGAGGGCCCCGATCAGCCCCCGGCGGTTCTTGAAGGCCCGGGACCAGAGGCCGTGGGCCTCGATGATCTCTTCCGCCTCGCCGACCTCCAGAACCTCGAAGAGCGCCCTCCGGTAGAAGGAGGAGAGATCCGCCGGCACCTCCTCCGCCACCACCAGGCCGGGGTTGGTATTGGGGCCCGAGAAGTCGGAGAGCTCCAGGACGGTCTGGAGGGCGACCTCCTTCGCCTCCTCCGGCTGGTCGGTCTCCAGGGAGAAGGCGACGGCGGCGTTCCCCCTCGTCTTGAACTTGACGGCAGGGTTGAGCCTCACGAGCCTGGGGGGCCCCCGGACCTCACCGATCTCCCCGAGCCTCGCCATCATGGTGGCGGCGAGGTAGGTGGTGCAGAGGCCGTATTCTGAATCGGTATCGTCTACGCCTATGGTGATCATGATGGTGAACCTTAAATAACGGCTGAGCCCAAAGATATACGACGATGAATAAGGAGTTTCTGACCGACCAAGTCAGCAATCTTCTGTTTAGGGCGGGATTCTCCGTCTCCGACCGGTGTTACGTCAGGCCCAGGAGCTTCGACCTCGCTGCCAGACGGGGGGGCGTCCTCCTTATTCTCAAGATCCTCTCCAACATCGACGGCCTCAACGAGAAGACCGCGGTGGAGATTCGCCGCCTCGCCAGATACCTTTCGGGAAACCCCCTCCTCGTCGGGGAGAAGACGAGGGACCACGGCCTGGAGGGGGGGGTGGTCTACTTCAGGTACGGGGTTCCCACCGTCAGCTTCAGCACCCTCGCCGACTGGATCGTCGAGGATATCCCCCCCCTCGTCTACGCCGCCCACGGGGGGCTCTACGTCAAGATCGACGGCCGCCTCCTGAGGAAGCTCAGGCTGGATAGCGGCAAATCCCTGGGGGCCCTCGCCTCGGAGCTATCCGTCTCCCGGAGGACGGTCAGCAAGTACGAGATCGAGAGCATGGACACCACCATCGATGTCGCCATCAGGCTTGAGGAGCTCTTCGGCCAGGAGCTGATAAAGCCCGTCGAGATCCTGGAGCCCGCCGCCCCCGTCTCCAGAGAGGGGGGGCGGATAGACGACAAGGTCCTCAGCCACCTCGCCGATATCGGCTTCGACGTCTTCCCCACCGCCCAGTCCCCCTTCAACGCCATCACCCAGAAGGAGGATCTGGTCGTCCTCACCGGCGTCGGCAAGTTCTCGTCGACGATGCTGAAGAAGGCCCGGCTGATGAGCAGCCTCTCCATCGTCACCAAGACCTTCTCGGCGGTGATCGTCGACGGCGAGTCGAAGGTGGAGCGGGTGGAGGAGACGGCGGTGATCGAGAGCCGGGAGCTGGAGCGGATCGGCAAGACGAGCGAGTTTGCAGACCTCATGTCGGAGAAGCAGGATAAATGACTATTCCTTATCTCCCCATCCTCCCATGGACCCCCGGTCCGGGATCACCGTTGGATGGGATCTCGTGATGGGTGATTTTTGTGGCATCCAGTTTGGCTGAGAGGCTGAAGGGGTCGGGCCGGGTCTTCGTGGTGGCGGTGTCGGGGGACAGCGGCTCCGGAAAGACCACCCTGTCCCGGGGGATCCGGAGGCTCCTCGGCGAGGAGGCGGTCTCCACCTTCAGCATGGACGACTACCACAGCCTCGACCGGGAGGCGCGGCGGGTCCGGGGGATGACCCCCCTGAACCCGGAGGCGAACCGCCTCGACCTCCTCGCCGAGCACCTCCGGTCCTTGCGGAAGGGCGAGACTATCGCAAAGCCCGTCTACGACCACTCGGTGGGAGAATTTCGGGAACCCGTCCCCTTCCGGTCGGGGCCAGTCCTGATCGTCGAGGGGCTCCACCCTCTTTACACCCAGAAGCTCCGGCGGGAGGTCGACTTTGGGATCTTCGTCGACCCGAGCCGGGCGGTCAAGAGGCGGTGGAAGATCAGGAGGGACTGCGGCGATAGGGGCTACCAGCGGGATCTGGTGATGGCCGAGATCCTCGCCCGGGAGCCGGACTACAAGCTCTACGTCGACGTCCAGAAGGTCTACGCCGAGGCGGTCGTCAAGATCGACGATACGCGGCTTGGGGCGCCCTCCTTCCTGGAGGACCCCGGCGAGAGGTACTCCGTCAGGCTGATCCAGGAGGTTCTGGGGGCCGGGCCGTCGGCGGTGGACCTGAAAATCGACCTCTCCGCCCTCTTCAGCCTCCCTGAGGGGGAGTTCTCCATATCCTTCCAAAGGGACGACTACTACGGCAAGAGGGTGAGCGTCCTGACCGTCGACGGCGAGCTCCACCGCTCGATGGTGGAGGGGGTGGAGGCGAAGCTCAAGAGCCTCGCCGGCTCGACGGCGCCGATCTGCGACCGGGCCGGAGGCGACCGGGTCACCTCCACCGGGATGGCACAGCTCCTCCTCTCCTGGCGGCTCCTGGAGAAGCTTCAGCTCCATCTGGATACGGCTTAGAGACCGCCGGCCGCCTCAGTCGATCCTCCTGAACCTATCCCCCTTGACGCCGCAGACAGGACACCTCTCGGGAGGCTCCCGCTCCGCCGTCATGCCGCAGACGGGACAGACGTAGTAGGGGAAGCTCTCGTCCTTCCGGGGCTCGAGGCTCTCCATCATCTCGTGGTAGAGCCGCGCGTGGATCTCCTCGACGTCGTTGGCGTATCGGAAGGTCCTCTCGGCGGCCCGGTCCCCTTCGGCCTGGGCGGCTCCGATCATCCCGGGGTACATCTCCTTGAACTCGTGGGTCTCTCCCGCGATCGCCTCCCTCAGGTTCTCCTTCGTCGTCTTGACGGCGTTCATCGCCCGGAGGTGATTTATTGCATGGACCGCCTCCGCCTCGGCGGCGGCGCGAAAGAGCCTGGCTGCCTGGGGGTAGCCCTCCTGGTCCGCCTTCTCGGCGAAGGCGAGGTACTTGCGGTTCGCCTGCGCCTCCCCGGCGAAGGCCTCCTTCAGGGCATCTTCTGAGTCGGACATGTCGGAGGTTTATCGAGCTGATTTGATAAAAAGAGATTGGAAGGTCCCCTCCCCAGGCTCCTTATCAGGTTAAATCTTTCCGTCATACCGTCCCGGATGTTCCTCCCGTTCCTGGCCTTCCTCCAGTCTCAGGTGCTTTTTCCGTCGTCTGGGATCCTGGGGGGGCGGCTGCGCCCTCTTGGCCGGTTCTGCCGCCGAAATAGAACCCTATGACCGAGGACAAGGCTCCCGAGAGGATCAGCAGAATTTCCTTGACGATATCTTTGTCCCCCTCCGAGGCGTTGACGAGGAGGAAGACTACGGCGACTCCCACGATCACGATCACGCCGATGGCCATGGCTGCCCTTGCCACCCCTCCAACGCCGATCGGCTCCATGGATATGAACTCTTTGATCAGACTTTGGGTTTCATCTTGACTAGTGCTGCCATTCTTGGCCAACAATTTTTCCAAAATATCCTGCCGTTTTCCGTAATAGTGATACGCTCCGAGGACGTTTACGAAGACTATCGAGAAGGGGACGAGAGCTATGACCATCACTATGAATATCAGCGTCCCACTCCCCGGCTTACTCCAATCCGGGATTTCTTCTCCTTCGACAGCTGGGTCGCCAGCCGTTGTATTCCCATCGATCCCTTCTTCTCCCGTCAAATCGCCCCCTGGACCGCTGACGGCGTTCCCTTGGTCAGTCGCTTCTTCTTGGGGGGCAGCGGTATGGTCATCCGTGGCTCCGTGTACGGATAGAGCCAGAAGGACGATCAAAACCAGAGCCGCGAAGCTTTTTCTATATATTGAGGCCACCATCGCCTTTCACCTCTCATACACAGTTGATTTTTATCTATAATCAAGTTTTCGATTAAGTTTGTAATCTCGCCTTTGAAGACCGTCAGCTCAAAACTCTTTATTACAGGGTGAGCCACAGTTACAATCATGCTGACGATCGATGAGGGGAGGCGGGCCGTCCATCTCGCGAGGGAGGCCCTGACGGCTTACGTTGATCGGAGGGAGAGGATAGCTCCGGAGGATCTCCCTCCAGCCTTCAGCGAGAAGGCCGGGGTCTTCGTCACCCTCCACAAGGCTGGGGAGCTCCGGGGCTGCATCGGCTACCCGGAGCCGGTGATGGAACTGGGGGTTGCCATAGTCGACTCGGCGATCAACGCCGGGGTGAACGACCCGAGGTTTCCCCGGGTCAGGGGAGAAGAGCTTTCGCGGATCGAGATCGAGGTGACGGTCCTCTCGCCGCCGAGGCCCTACTCCGTAAGAAATAGAGATCTACCGGGGGCGGTCCAGGTAGGGCGCCACGGCCTCATCGTCCGGCGGGGGATCTGGTCGGGGCTCCTCCTCCCCCAGGTGGCGACGGAGTGGGGCTTCGACGCGACGGACTTTCTATGCCAGACCTGCATCAAGGCGGGCCTCCCCCCCGACTCCTGGTTCGACGAGGAGACGGAGGTCCTCTTCTTCGAGGGGCAGGCCTTCGTCGAGGCCTCCCCCGGAGGCGCGGTGGTGGAGAGGGATCTTGAGGGCTGCTCCTGAGGCCCCAAGATCTCGGAGGAGCCTTCTAGCCCCCTCTCTCTTTCGTCTTCCTCGTCGCCTTCTCCGCTTCCCGCTCCATCGCCTCCCGGGCGAGCCTGATGGCGCAGAGCTCGTTGCACATGGTGCAGGTGTCGACCTCGACGCCTCTTCGGTGGCGGATCTCTCGAGCGATGGCGGGGTTTATGGCGAGGTCGAACTGGGAGGGCCAGTCCAGGTCCCGTCGGGCTGCGGCCATCTTCCGGTCCCAGAGGCGGGCTCTATCTTTGACCCCCGCCTTCGCCAGGTCCGCAGCGTGGGCGGCGATCCTGGTGACGATCGTCCCCTCGAAGATGTCCTCTTTGGTGGGGAGGTCCAGGTGCTCGCTGGGGGTCGTCGCGCAGAGGAAGTCGGCGCCGCTCATCCCGGCGATCACCCCCCCGATGGCGGCGGTGATGTGGTCGTATCCGGGGGCTACGTCGGTGACGATCGGCCCGAGGAGGTAGAGGGGGGCGCCGTCGCTGACGTACTTCATCGCCTTTACGCTCGTCTCGATCTCGTCGGCGGGGACGTGCCCCGGCCCCTCCACCATCGCCTGGACCCCCGCCCTCCTCGCCCGATCGACGAGCTCCCCGAGGATGATGAACTCCATGTACTTCGCCCGGTCGCTGGCGTCCTCGATGCAGCCGGGGCGGAGGCCGTCGCCCAAACTCAATGTCAGCTCGTGCTCCCGGGCTATGTCCAGGAGGTGGTCGAACTCGGCATAGTAGGGGTTCTCCTCCCCCGTCTCGCTCATGTACTTGAGGGTGAGGGATCCCCCGCGGCTGACGACGCCCATGATCCGGTGGCTCCTCTTCAGCCGCTCGAAGGAGTTCAAGTTGACCCCGACGTGGACGGTGACGAAGTCGACGCCGTCCTCCGCCTGCCGCTCCAGGGCGTCGAAGAGCCCCTGGCTCGTCAGATCTCCCGCCACCTCCGCCTGGTATATGGGGACGGTCCCGACGGGTATGGCTACGGCATCGAGAACCCGCCGCCTTATCTCGTCCAGGTCGCCGCCGGTCGAGAGGTCCATCACGGTGTCGGCCCCCGCCTCCATCGCCACGACGGCCTTCTCCACCTCGGCGGCGGGGTCGGCGACCCCCCGGGACGAGCCGATATTGAGGTTCACCTTGGTGGTGAGGGTCTCGCCGATCCCGGTCGGTCTGATATCGCGCCGGGCGTTCCTCGGGATCACCACCCTCCCCCGGGCTACAAGGCGGGTGAGGGCGGCGGGGTCGACCCCCTCCTTCCGGGCGACGGCCTCGACCTCGGGGGGGGTCTTTCCCTTCTTAGCGTCTTCGATGAGAGTCATGATACCAACTAACCGATATATTTAAGGAAACCCATCCATCTTATGAGGTGTTTTGAATGGTGGAAGTGCATAAGGTTAACGGCGGCGGCCCGGCCCACGAGGGGAATGTATACCTGATCATCGACGAGGTGGCGGCCCTCATCGACGCCGGGATGGACGCCGAGGCGACGATGAGGAACGTCGAGAAGCTCGTCGATCCCGGAGAGATCGAGTTCATCATCCTCACCCACTGTCACCACGACCACACCGCCGGGGTTCCGGCCCTCAAGGCGGCGACCGGCGCGAAGGTCCTGATCGGGGAGGGGGAGGTCTGCGACCTCGGCGACGACGTTGCCACCGGCTCCTATCAGTATGGGGAGGACCCGGCGGAGTTTGGAATCGACGGGACCCTGGTGGAGGGGGACGTGATCAACCTCGGAGAGTGGGCGCTCTCGGTCATCGGAACCCCGGGCCACTCGCCCGGCTCCATCTCTTTATACGAGCCGAGGGCACGGGTCCTATTCTCCGGGGACACCCTCCTCCCCCACGGAAACATCGGGAGGACCCGCCGGTCGGGGGAGACGGTCAGAGAGCTGGTCAGGTCTGTGGAGAGGCTGGCGTCCCTGGAGGTCCAGGTCCTCTACCCCGGCCACATGGAGCCGACGGACGAGGACGTCGGCGAGGAGATCAAAACGAGCCTGGAGTTCGCCCGGTCGATCCACTGATCCCCCCGGACCGCCGCCTATTTTTATCATCGGCCTCGAGGGGAGGCGATGCTCGACGACATCTTCGACCTCGTCTACCTCATCGGGTTTGGGGCGGCCTCCGTCATCCGGCTCCTTTGGCTTCGGAGGACCGATCACTGGTGGCGGAGGCGGGAGATGGTGGCTTTAGACCGGGAGAGTAGACAGGACCGGCCCCTCATGCTCCTCACGGCCGCCGGGATGATCGTCGTCCCCTTCCTCTACCTCTTCACGACGAGGCTCGACTTCGCCGACTACACCCTGCCGCCCACATTGAGCCTCGTGGCGGGTTCCCTCGGCGCCGCCCTCTTCCTCCAGGCCCTCATCCTTCTGTGGCGGTCCCATGCCGACCTCGCGAAGAGCTTCTCGCCGGGGCTCCAGATCCGAAAGGGCCACCGCCTCGTCACCACCGGCGTCTACGAGAGGATCCGCCACCCCATGTACGCCGCCCACCTCCTCTGGGCGACGGCTCAGCTCCTCCTCCTCCAGAACGCGATCGCCGGCCCCGCCTTCCTGGTGGCGTCCCTCCCGTTATACGCCGCCCGGATCCCCCGGGAGGAGGAGATGATGCTGGATCAATTCGGCGAGGAGTA
>Ga0334882_1005084_pt1 | contig 10612 bp, 6 predicted proteins | sample GraSluR1_MG_5_FD_207226 | JGI IMG/M metagenome (GOLD analysis project Ga0334882, IMG submission 207226) | Sludge microbial communities from methane-producing bioreactor in Wageningen University, Netherlands - Granular Sludge_15_04-R1 | ecosystem: Engineered > Bioreactor > Anaerobic > Unclassified... | reverse complement strand
CCGTTATTATCTATTCCGGCGTCGGTAATACCTATTTCCTTCATTTCCTTTACAAGCATGGCGCCCAGCTCAAGCTGTCCCTTTGTGCTGGGACACTCTTCAGATTTATCATCTGATGCGGTCCCTACTTTTACATACCTGAGAAACCGTTCAAGGATTTTTTCCATAAACAGAAAGATTATGTGATAAAGGAATAAAGATAGAGAATTTGGTTTAAAAGAAAAACCTGCATCCGCCCCTCAGGTGAATGCAGGTTGCTCTTTATAAATAGTAATCTTTACTTCCGGATTCTATTTCAGCAGAATATTTCCGATAAGCATCCGCCCGCTTTTCCAGAATGCCCTGAAATAGGGATTGTCGGTTACATAAACTACCTCACCGCGGCCGATTCTTTCAGACCCTATCACGAGTGTATTCTTAATGTTCTCCTGGTATTTGTATCCGGCAAAACCCGTTACCGGCGCTGATTCGGTAATATATCCTATGTTACTTCCTCCGTTAAGGTACGGCAGTCCTGAGGAGCGTTTCATTATGAACCATTCATTGCCAAGTCCGAAGGTATAAGGATGTGTATCGTCAAGCTTAACCCGGTAAAACGCTCCGGAAGACCTTGAAGATAAAGTGTGACGTCGTTCATCTTCAAATTTTCTGAGGAGTTCAGGATCATCACTGCGCTCCTTCTTCTCTTTTGCCTTAAGCTCTGCTGACCGCAGTTCTGTACCCTTGCCCAGTGCTGTTGTCTTTTCAGCACTGAAGAGTGATGCTGCAGCATCAAGGGCCAGTATCTTGCCTCCTTTCTGAAGGAAAGCCATAATAGGATCCTTGTATCTCGAGTAGCTTCCTGATGTTAGTATCAGGACATCATATTTTGAAAGGTCGGCAGAGGCAGCCGATGATGCATTGATGATAGTAACCGGGTATTCCAGCTCGCGTTCGAAGAAATACCACATTTCCCCAACTGAGCCGGCTGATGTTCCTTCTCCTCCCAGCATTGCTATTTTCGGAGCTTTCATGGAGCCGGAGTAACCTGATCCGAAGTCCTTGCCCGCTTCCACCAATCCGGTAGCCGCAGTTTTCAGCTTTACGCCGGCAGCATTCGCAGCATCGACAACCAGGCTGTCAAAAGTTGAAGGTATATGAGTATTGTCTCCACGGGCAATTATTAGTGAGCCCCTGTTATATTTTTCTGTTCCCGAGGTGAACTCCTTCACCGCCGACCTTATCCTGACATCTCTTTTGTAAAGTTCAGCAAGGAATCTCATTTCGTCGAACCCCTTCCAGTTAACAAGGTATGCGTACGGCTTTTCTTCAAATGTTTTGTTAACCGGTTTTTCAAATACCACCTTGCCATCTGTTGCATCTATTTTCTCTCTAAGAGCGAAGCTGCTAAGGTTGAAGAGATATGGAAGGGCCCAAGCCGACAGATCATATGTTATTGAGTCACTTGCCTTGCTGTCTGGTTCGAATAGTACTTTTACCAGGTGGCCCTGAGGCTGGTAAGCCGATACGAGTATGTCTCCCTTTTCTATGGTAATTTCTCCATCCTTGTCTTTAAGGTATTCAAATCCTTTGTATTTCTTCCCTGTATTACCGGCATAGCTGTATCTGATCTGGTTCTTGTCGAGAAGCTCAAGAAGAGCCTTAACGGCGGAGGTTTCGTTGGAACCCTTAATTATGACAGATTTAAATTCAAAGGGAGGATTTGTACGTGCTGTTTCAAAATATTTGTTGAATCCCTCAAGCAATTTGACCCTGTTTTCATACGATACCTTAATTGTTGCCATTGAAGCCAAAAAGTGACCTTCTATTCTGTGTTCCAGGGTTATTGAGTCGCCTATCGACCTTTCCATTGCAACACCTGAGCTTCCTCCACCGGCCTGTTCATATGTGAAACCCATGGCTCCGTTAAAAAGGGGCCAGGTATCGCCGAAGCTCGGGCAGAAAAGGTCAAAGCTCTCCTTGGTATAGTAGAGTCTGGACTTGTCATCGAATAGATCGGCATTTCCTCTTCCCATGAGCTTGTGGAATTCTCGTTGCCAGGGGGTGATCACCTCATGCCATGGATCGGCTCCCGGGGCAAAGAAGAAGTTGGAGGAGGAGCCCATTTCGTGAAAATCTGCATGGACATGAGGCATAAAGGTGTTATACAGTTTTATTCTCAACTGGGTTTCTGTTTGCGTCTGCCATGTCCAGTCGCGGTTCAGGTCAAAGAAATAATGGTTTGACCGTGATCCCGGCCAGCCCTGTGAACGCTCCCATGAGTTGGGATCGACGTTCAGGGTCAGCGGCTGTAACATCCGGTACTGGTTTGCATATCTGTCGCGTCCGTCAGGATTGGAGCAGGGGTCAATTATAATGATGCATGATTCGAGCCATTCTTCTGCGCCTTCATATTTTTTATCCGCAAGCGTGTACAGTGTCAGCAGGGCAGCTTCCATACCAACCGACTCATTGCCGTGAACGTTGTAGCTAAGCCATATTATCGGAACCTGGGTTCCTTCAAATTTGTCATCTGTAAGACCCGTCTTTGCCAGGTTATTTTTACGCAATTGCTCAAGGTTGGCGAGGTTCGCTGGTGATGAAACGTAGCAGACACCCAGTTCACGACCCTCGTAGGTCTTGCCGTAGCTCAGGTAGTTGACATTGGGCGAATTGTCGGCAACATGTTTTACATATTCCAGGGCCTGATGATGAAAAGTGAACGTTGATCCCAGCTTGTACCCCAGAAACTCATCAGGGGATTTAACTTGCTGACTAATAGCATAAAAGGCCGGCAGTGCCGACAAGGCGAGAATGAAACAGAATCTCTTCATATGAATTTTTTTTGGAACCGATAAATATATTATAAATAGCTTTCATAATAGATATATGAAACTATGTTGTAGATGCAAATCTGAAAAAAATGTCATGTTACACATGGAAGAAGCTGTCGAGGCGGCGACCGCGACGCAGGCGGTAATGCAGGAAGATCAGTACTGATGCAACCGGAATGATTGCGGCTGTCACTACTGCCGACCAACGTATTGACACTACGCCATTTATATGCAGATCGGCAAACACCTCTATTGCTATACAGAGAATATTAACGGCGACAAGAGCCAGGCCCAGAACATTAAATCCCCTGTATCTTGCTATGGATGAGAGCCAAACCACGACTCCTGCCAGGATAAAGAGTGATGTTGTTACAGGCATAGCCACAGGTACAAACCAGTTAATAGTACTGCTAAAGAGATTGAAAAGAACGAGCATGCCCAGGGTGTTGGCCAACAGCAGAGCCAGCATTGCGATGGGCCATCTGTTCATGAACATTATGATTGTCAGTGTGAGCCATATCCATGCGATTGAGGTGACAGGGTATAAAGACCAGTTGACTCCACCGGTAAACAGCAGGTTAAGGAGAAGGATTATTACGATACCTGTTACACATACTATTCCTGAGAGCTCCCACAAGTAACGGGCCGCTTCACGTCTCGATACCTTAAGTACTTGCCTCGGTCGTGAGGGAGATACTTCCTCTTTTTCTCCGGTATCACAAAGAGGGCAGCTTACCAAGCCCTCATCAAGCAAAATCCCGCACCTGTCACATTTTTTCATAATTCTTTTCCCTTCCTGTATTGTCACTTACTTATTATGAAAGCAGCCTCACCTCAAGTCCCTCGTTGGTCAGGAACCTGAAAAATTCCTTTTCAAGAACCTTTTCCTGCGCGACAGAACCGAAAGTAATTCTCATTTTATCAGCATACGAAGCAACCCCGCAACTGATCTTTACTTTAGGATTTGCCGGCGGAGGGGTTATTGAAAATGCATCAACATGATTGCCTGTTTCATGCGGAAAATCTATTCTCCCCATATTTGTCAGAACTCCTGTAAATAATCCCGATCCAAAGGTATGGTACGCCAGGGACAGTATAACCCGCTTGATAAAAACGGGCATTAATCTGACAATGATATTTTTTTCACTGCCCACATTTCTCTTTATGATGCGGCTTATTCTCAGGGGGTGAGTTTCCAGTCTGACCATATGACTCACAGTCTCACAGATATCACGAAAAGTAAACTTTCCCAGCCGGAGATCCACCTCCGGTACTACAAAAAGGGAAAAGTTCCTCATAGTGCGGCTTTTAAAGTGGTTTCTCAGGTTGACCGGAACCTGCACACGTATTATCCCTCTTCGTTTTTTTTCAGGCATCTTATGGAATATCTCCTGAAGGGTGTATAGGTATACAGCAACAAGATATTCGGTAACTGATATGCCATATGATTTTGCTTTAGCGTTTACCGATGCAGCATCGGTTTCGGCTGTCATGGCACTGAAACGTGGCTTGTTCTTGAGATTAAAAGGAATATGAAGTGCCGGCTTCGGATTTTCCGTCGAAGGTATTTTTCTGTTGAAATATCTGCTGAAAGAGTCTTCGTATTCTTCAGGATCAGGGTTGCTGTCAGGATCAATTATTCCGACAGGGGGGGTGTTTATTTTACCACAATTTGTGAGGTATTGCCATAACAGGGTTTTCATAAACTCAAGAGCTCCGCCACCGTCAGTAAGAATATGCACAAACTCAAGCGAGAGTGTCTTTTGTCTGACCATGATGCGGTACATAACCTCTTTTTTCGAACCTATCGGAAAGGCAGTGCATATCTCGTTGTTGTCGGCATAGAGTCGTGGCATCACAGAGGTTTTTTCAAGATAATACCAGAAAAAACCGTGACTCAGGGTTACATTGAAATAGGGAAACCTTGCCGCAACCTTTTTTATGGCATTGGCAAGTGCAGAATAGATTATCTCATCCTTAAGGGTTGCAGAGATCCGGAAAACGGCGGTGAATTCTCCTCCTATCACAGCCGGATATATCTTAGCCGCATTATCAAGGCGGAACCATTCAGGCTCACCTGTCCGGGGATTTACTCTTTTCATAGCTCCTTTGCGGAGGTAAAAGTAAGAAAATATTAAATTTGTCGGAAATGAGTAGGAGGGTGTAATGGCGTATTGGCTTAGTGGCATAAAAGGCATAAAGGCATATGGGGCGTAGAAGGGCATAGTAGAAGAAGGCTTAGAAGGGCGTAATGTCGTACAAGGCATGAAGGCGGATGGGGGCATAAAAGAAGAAGGCGCATGGGGCGTAGATTGGTATAGTAGAAGGCGATGAAGGGCGTAATGTCGTAATGTCGTAATGTCGTACAAGGCATAAAGGCGTATGGGGTGTAGATTGGTATAGTAGAAGAAGGCGATGAAGGGCGTAGTGAAAGAAAGTTAAATTATTATAAAACAGGATGATATGAATAGATTAGGTGTTTTGTTTACTGGTATGGTTTTTTTGCTTCAGGCTTCGTTTATCTCGGGACAGGTGAAGCAGGTAGCACCACAGGTAATAGGCTGGCTTGATGACGGCAAATATGTAATCCAGACGGTAGAAAAGGGAATTCCGGTGGTAAAGAGTGTAGATGCACGCCGAGGTACTGAGCGGATTATTAAGGACTGGAAGAGCGACCGTGACAAACTTGTTGAGTCCCTGCCGGGCAACTATTCTCCCGGTCCGGCCGATATCGTCAGTCCCGACAATAAAAGTGTTTTAATAGTCCGCGCCGGCGACCTTTTTTATCTCTCTTCCCTCACGGGGAAAGAGATAAGGCTTACCAGTGATGATGATCAGGAAGTAAACCCCAGGTTTTCTCCTGACTCAAGGAGGATTGCCTATACAAAGAACAAGGATCTGTATATCTATGATCTGGTTGAGATGAAGGAGGTCAGACTGACATATGATGCGACTGACAGGATATATAATGGTTATGCATCATGGGTCTATTTTGAAGAGATTTTGGGTAGGCCAAGCCGGTATGCCGCATTCTGGTGGTCACCTGACGGTCAGAAAATTGCATACCTGCATACCGATGACAATCCTGTTCCTGACTTTACCATTGTAAGGCTTGAGGAGGAGGATGGAGTTAACGGTAGGACCGAAGTTACGCCTTATCCCAAAGCGGGAGACCCAAATCCAATAGTTAAGATGGGTATTGTTGATATATCCACTGGCATAACTACCTGGGTAAAGACTGATCCCAGGGCAGACCAATATATTGCATGGCCCTTCTGGGCTCCTGACAGCAGGCGCCTGGCTGTTCAGATACTCAACAGGGATCAGAATGACCTGCGCATTATTCTTGCAGACATAAGCACAGGTGAATACAGCCAGATTTACCGGGAGACGCGTCCGACGTGGGTAGATTTCTATGAAGATGTTTATGTGATGAAGAATGGTACCGGCTTTATCGTAAGGAGCTACAGGAGCGATTGGGAGAATCTCTATTATCATGACTGGAGCGGTAACCTCAGAGCCCAACTGACTTCGTTTGATTTCCGTGTAAATGGTATTGAAAGAGTTGATGAGGCTAAAGGGATCATCTACTTTTCAGCAACAGGAGATAAATCGACTGACAGGCATTACTATCGCGTTGACCTTGACGGCAGGAACCTGGTAAGACTGACATCGGGCGAGGGGGTTCACAACATCAATCTTTCGCCCGGCGGAAGCTATGTAATTGATACCTGGAGCAGCGTAAAAAGTCCGGGTGCCATGGTAGTCATTGACAGAAACGGTAAAGAGTTGAGGGAGATTCACCGTCCTGACCAACCTGCTTTTGATCCGGCTATCCATATGAAGGTTGAGATGGTAAATATTCCGACTTCTGATGGACTTTTTGAGATGCCTGCTATCATCAGGTACCCGGCAAACTTCAGCGAAGACAGGAAGTATCCAGTGGTCTTTACCATATACGGAGGTCCCGATGCAGGAAGGGTAAGGAACATATGGGTAAATCCTTCTCCTGATTTTTACGGGCAGAACGATATTATTACAATATCGGTTGACCACAGGGCTTCAGGTCATTTTGGTAAAAAGGGCCTTGACTATATGCACCGCTCTCTTGGCAAGTGGGAGATTCTCGATTACGCCGATGCGGTCAGATGGCTTCGTTCCAAGCCCTATGTCGATGCTGCCAGAATGGGTATTACAGGAGGTTCATACGGAGGGTATATGACATGTCTCGCTCTTACCAAGGGTTATGAATACTGGACACACGGAGTGGCAAGTGCTCCTGTCACTGACTGGAGACTTTATGACAGTGTTTACACCGAGCGGTTTATGGATGAGCCAAAGGATAATCCTGATGGCTATCGTGATGGATCTGTGCTGACATTCATAAGTAATTTCAAGGGTAAATTACAGCTTGTACACGGAGATCTCGATGACAATGTTCATATGCAGAACAGCATACACCTTATCTCCAGGCTTCAGGATGAAGGCAAGTTCTTTGAGTTTATGATATACCCGGGCAACCGACATGGGATTACGGGAGCCAAGAGAGTACATGCCACAACGATTGCCAACAGATTCTGGCTACGGGAATTTTTCGGTAAGTGATGGATACACCGTTGAAAAGACTTAAAGCCTTGCGTAAGGCTATGAGTAAGGCAGGTATCGATGCCTGTATTATTCCTGCCACTGATCCTCACCTGGGCGAGTATGTCCCTGACCACTGGAGGATAATCAGGTGGCTAACCGGTTTTACAGGGTCAGCGGCTACTGTCGTTGTTACACGTGATTTTGCAGGGCTATGGACTGACTCACGGTATTTTATACAGGCTGAACAGCAATTAGCGGGAACAGGATTCGACCTGGTCAGGCTGCGTGTTCCTCATACTCCGGAATATATTGAATGGCTTGCATATAACCTTAAAAAGAGATCGGTGCTCGGAATCGATGGCCGTGTTTATGCATCTGGTCTTTACAGGCAATTGGTCAAAGCTCTTGAAGGTAAGAATATAAGGGTAGATATCTCAACAGACCTTATTTCTCCCTTATGGACTGACAGACCTGAAATGCCTTATTCTTCTGCATTTGAGCATGCCCTGGAATTTACAGGACTGACCCGCGAAGAGAAGATCAGTGCAGTCAGGAGACGTATGGAGGAGACGGGCGTTGATCATCATCTGCTGACTTCACCTGATGACATCATGTGGCTTCTGAACATCAGGGGATCAGATGTACAGTATTGCCCCCTAATAATATGCTATTCCATTATTACTGCCGGTCAGGTTCTTCTCTTTGTGAATGAGGATCAGATACCTCAGAACCTGAGGAGGGATCTTGACAGGGCGGAAGTTGTTATGCTGCCTTACGAAGAGACATCAACAATGCTTGCCAAGCTGCCGCGCCGGACAACACTAATGCTTAATCCTGCAACTACTTCAGCATCATTGTACAGTTCGATAGATGAAGAGATTTATATAATTGAGGATGTCACTATACCCACTCGGCTGAAAGCGATAAAAAATCCGACTGAGATCAGGAATATCAGGATGACCATGAAAAAGGATGGTATAGCTCTGACGAAGTTTTTCTTCTGGCTTGAGTCTGCCGTGGGAAAAGAATACGTAACTGAAGTTTCAGCAGCATCAAAACTGCTTCTGTTCAGAATGGAGCAGGAGGGGTGCTGTGGCCCCAGCTTCGAGACCATTTCTGCCTGGAATGCTCATGCAGCGTTGCCTCATTATTCGCCATCGGCAGAGAATGAAACCGGGATTACCGGCAACGGTATTTACCTGTTGGATTCAGGAGGGCAATATTACGGCGGGACCACTGATGTTACACGTTGTATGGTGTTTGGCAAGCCAACCGCAAAGCAGAAAAGTGATTTTACACTGGCACTGAAGGGTACCATATCTCTTGCCAGGGCTAAGTTTCCACTTGGGACAAGAGGGTATCAGATTGAGATGCTTGCAAGGAAGGCATTGTGGGAAAATGGTCTTAATTATGGTCACGGTACCGGCCATGGAGTAGGATATTTCCTGAATGTCCACGAAGGTCCTCAAACAATAGGCACAGCAGCTTCAGGAGATCTGAAGACTATTATTGAGCCGGGTATGCTGACGGCTGATGAACCGGCCATTTATCGTTCCGGTGAGTATGGGTTCCGCACCGAGAACCTTTTGCTGTGCGTTGAAGATGAACTGACGGAGTATGGCCAGTTCTTAAAATTCGAGACGGTAACTCTCTGTTATATTGACAAAAATCTCATTGATATTTCATTGCTTACGGAAGAGGAGAGGGAATGGATCGATAATTATCACAGGATAGTCTATGATTCTCTAGCGGATCAACTGACGCATGATGAGAAGGAGTGGCTGCGTAATAAGACTGTCAGGCTGCAGGTACAATAGAAGCAGACAGAAGTCTGAGCCTCGGTATTGACAAGGTTTGTGCTGTTTTTTATAAGGCACATAACTGTATTTAATCGTTAATGCAGAGATGATGAATCTGTTGCATAATAATATTTTATATATTTGTATATGAAGGTGGTTTTTGTATGAGGCCACGATTCAATTTTTATTAACTTAATTTTTTCTATTCAGATGAACATTTTTGTTGCAAAGTTAAGTTCACGCACGACTGCTGAGAATCTTGCTGAACTTTTCGGCCGATTCGGAGAAGTCAGCTCCGCAAAGGTAATTACCGACCGGGAGACCGGTTTCTCAAAGCGGTACGGCTTTGTAGAAATGCCCGATGATGGCGCCGCACAGGAGGCCGTCAATGCTCTTAATGAGACAGAATACGATGGCAGCCAGATAGTTGTCAAGAAATCTGAGCCCAGGCCTGAGAAAAAGGAATTCAGAGGGGGAGACCGGCGTGGCCATGGTGATCGTCGTGGAGATAACCGACGACACGAAAGTGACAGATATTGAAAGAAATCCCGGTTTGATCCGGGATTTCTTTTTATAAGTATAAGCAGGATTATTTTCTGATTAGCGGAACAAATCTGACTGCAGAGATAGTCTGTCTGTTGATTTTTCCCCTGTTTTTCGTAATCATTATAAGTTCCTGGATAGCTCCGGGATCTCCCAATGGCATTATAAGTCTTCCACCTTCTGCCAGCTGGTCAAGCAAAGGTTGGGGTATATGGTCACATGCCGCTGTTACCATAATGATGTCGAAAGGCGCATGTTCTTCCCACCCGGTATACCCGTCTGCTTCCTTAACTTCCACATTGTTGTATCCAAGCTTAGCCAGAAGATCTTTTGATGATCTTGCCAGTTCCGGAACTATCTCGATAGAATAGACCTGTCCGGTAGTCTCCGACAGTATAGCTGCCTGATATCCTGAGCCTGTACCTATTTCCAGAGCTTTTTTGTTTTTGTTGGGTTTAGCAAGCTCAGTCATCCATGCTACAATAAACGGCTGTGATATGGTCTGATCATATCCTATCGGTAATGGATTATCCTGATAGGCGTAGGGCGCAATTGCTGAAGGAACGAAAAGGTGTCTGGGAATCTTTCTCATGGCTGCCAGTATTGCCGGATCTGTTATTCCGCGTGCAGCCACCTGAGTTGATACCATATCTCTCCTCTGCCTCTCATAAGGGTCCTTGTCCTGCTGCATAAACGGATTCAGCAGAAATACGACTAACGATATCATAACCGGCAAATTCATCGAAATAGTGATAATCTTTGACAAGATAGATATTTTTTTTCTAACTTGTGGGTGCTTTCCTAATCCTGTCCTTATTGCGGACGATATGTATATCTGTATATTATTGAGTTTCCGATAATAAAAATTAT
>Ga0334882_1005081_pt1 | contig 10615 bp, 8 predicted proteins | sample GraSluR1_MG_5_FD_207226 | JGI IMG/M metagenome (GOLD analysis project Ga0334882, IMG submission 207226) | Sludge microbial communities from methane-producing bioreactor in Wageningen University, Netherlands - Granular Sludge_15_04-R1 | ecosystem: Engineered > Bioreactor > Anaerobic > Unclassified... | reverse complement strand
GGGTCGAACCCGTCCATGGCGTTCATCGCCCTGATGAAGGATTCCTGGGTGATGTCCCAGGCATCATCATCACATCCGCACAACCTTCTTGCCACTCTGAACACTCTTTTCTCGTACATCCTGACCAGCCTGCCGAAGGCGTCCCGGTCTCCCCCGATGGCTTTCCCGATTACGAGGGCTTCTTCCTCCGCTTCGGCGCCAACTGCCAGTAGTACAAGAAACAGAATCATTTCATTCCCTCAGAGGTTGATTACAATTCCAAGGGCAAGCCCCGCGTTTCTGTCGAAGCTCCTGTTTTCCGCCTCGAAGCCGAAAAGATAGGCGTCCACATAGGCGTCCAGCATGCTCAGCACCCATGCCCCCGCGGTGTACCAGATCAGGCTTCGCCTTCGGTTGTAGTGCTCTTCGTAGGCCTGTTCCCAGGCCGGGTCTCCGGTGAGCCGATGGTTTTCCCGGGCTTCATCGGCTCGGTTGTTCTCATACAGCACCCAGCCCAGAAGACCCGCCTGCAGGGCACCGTACCCAAGGCCCTTCAACGGTTCACTATTGTAGAACTGTCCCCATCCGGGAATGACCGCGCTGCGGAGAAGGGCTCCGGTGGGGCTTCTGTGAGGCACCTGAACTGTGGCGGTGCTCTCCGCGAAGAGAGGCAGGGCCATCAGCACCAGGAACAGGCCGCACTTCAGACTATCACCCCCCGTTCAGAGGTTTGGATAAAGCGGCCCATGCGATACATCGGTGATTCCTCCGGCCAGCTGGAAAGGGAGATTTCCACCTTTTCCTTCATCACCCCCGGAGAACGGAAAAAGTACCTAAAGGCTTCCTTTGCCTGTTCAATAAGGTCAGGAGACCAACCGTGACGCTGAAGACCCAGGATGTTCACCCCCGCGGGACGAAGGGGCTCGCCGCCGGCGAGTACAAAGGGGGGCACATCCTTGGGTACCCGGAAACCCCCGCCGATCATGGCGAACTCCCCGATTCGGGCGAACTGGTGAACCGGCACCACACCACCGATGATCGCGTGTTTTCCAACGCTCACATGTCCCGCCAGGTTTACGGCGTTCGCAAGAATGACCCCATCGCCGATACGGCAGTCGTGGGCAATGTGCACATATGCCATGATGAAGCAGTCCGCCCCCACTTCGGTACTGCCCGAGACCGCAGTGCCCAGATTGAGGTTGGCGAACTCTCTGATCACGGTTCTTTGGCCCACAACCAGTGTGGTATCCTCACCTTTGAATTTGAGGTCCTGGGGAATCGTTCCCAGCACCGCGCAAGGCCCCACCTTTACATCGTCGCAGAGAGTTGTGGCGCCTTCGACAACGGCGTTGGGGCCGATCACCACCCTCTCGCCCACCGTTACCCGCTCCCCGACCACCGCGCCGGGGCCGATATCCGCAGAATCCGGAACCGGGCAAAGAACAACGGCAGATGAATGGATCATGACTTCTGCACCAGCATGGCGGTGAGTTCAGCTTCGGCGGCTATCCGGTCATCCACGAAGGCCACGCCCCTCATGCGACTCAATCTGCCCCGATTGTGGATCATCTCCAGTTCGAATCTCACCTGGTCTCCTGGAAGGATGGGCTTTCTGAACCTGACCTTGTCTATTCCTCCGAAGTAAACCAGCCACTCCGAGGGGTCTTCCACATTGTCGAAAAGCATCAGCCCGCCCACCTGGGCCATGGCTTCCACCACAAGCACACCGGGCATGATGGGGCTGCCGGGAAAATGGCCCTGAAAGAACGGCTCGTTGATGGTGACATTCTTGAGCCCGACTATTCTTCTGCCGGGATCGATTTCCAGTACCTTGTCCACCAGTAGAAACGGGTAGCGGTGGGGAAGAAGGCGCATTACGTCCTGAATGTCCCACTTACGGTCTGAAAGGTGTTTCTCGGCCTTGGTTATGCTGCCGTGGTACACGCTCTTGATTTTCTTGACGAACTGCACATTGGATGCGTGGCCGCTTTTCGCGCTTATCACATGGCCTTCGAGGCGGATTCCCAGAAGGGAAAGGTCTCCGATCAGGTCAAGGATCTTGTGTCTTACGAACTCGTCGGGAAAGCGGAGAGGATTGTCGTTCATTATGCCGTCATCTCCAATGACCACAGCGTTGTCCAGGGTTCCACCCTTGATGAGCCCCTTCTCCTGAAGGGCCTTCACATCCCGGTACAGGCAGAAGGTTCTGGCCGGGGCTATCTCTTCTGTGAAGGTGTCCGGGGTGATGTCGAGGCTCAGGTATTGGGTGCCTATCGCTTTAATGTCGTAGTCGATGGTAAAACTAATCCGAAGGCCGCTGTAGGGAACCACGGTGAGGGTGGCTCCGAAGTACTCGAGGCTGACCGGTTCAGTGATCTTGAACATTTTCCGGGGATGCCTGTTCAGGGTGGCCACGCCTGCTTCCTTGAGGATTGCAACAAACGAGCTGACGGAACCGTCCGCCGGCTCCGGCGGTTCATCGGAATCGATTTCGATGATGGCGTTGTCTATCTCCAGGCCGTAGAGCGCGCTGAGAACATGTTCCACGGTATGCACCTCGAAATAGTTCTCACCCAGGGTGGTTCGCCGGGCCTGTTCTTCGATCATCCGCACATTCTCCGGGCAGACCCTGATGGAAGGCCTGCTTTCCACATCGGTACGGACGAAGACGTATCCCGTGTCCGGCGGCGCGGGGTTGAACGTTATGGTGGTTTCCTTGCCGAGGTGAAGGCCCACTCCCTTGCAGGAAACCGCCTTATCGAGCGTAGTCTGAAACCGGTTCATCTATCAACCCCGTTCTTCCTTCTTTCCCGCCAGTGAGCGGAGAAGCCCGGGCAGCCTGGATAGAGCTGCCATTATCTTCATGTTTTCCCTGTGGTCGCGGGCTGGAACTCCGCTGACGACGGCTCCGGGGTCCACATCCTTGGTGATGCCGCTTTTCCCGGTGAGAACCGCGCCCCGGCCAACCACCAGATGCCCGCCGATACCCACCTGTCCGCCGCAGGTTACCAGATCCTCGAGCACGGTGCTGCCCGCTATTCCAGTCTGAGCCGCAAGAAAACAGCCTCTGCCGATTTTTACATTATGCGCGACCTGAATCAGATTGTCCAGCTTGCTGTTCCGGCCCACCACCGTGCTTCCGGCCACGGCTCTATCTATGGTGGTTCCCGCCCCTATCTCCACATCATCTTCGATGACCACATTTCCGTTGTGGGGTATCTTGATGTGTTCTCCTTCCGGGTCCGGAACAAATCCGAATCCATCTCCGCCGATCACCACCCCGGAATGGATCACTACCCGGCTGCCCACCACACACTCAGCGAGAACCGCCACCATGGGATGGATGAGGCATTCCTCGCCGACAACGGCGTCGGGGCCGATTACCGATGAGGCTCCCACCATGGTTCCGGCGCCTATCCGGACACCCCGGTCGACCACGGCGCAAGGCCCTATCACCGCACCCTCCGCAATCCGGGCTGTGGGGTGTATCACCGCGGTGGGATGAACTCCGGAGAAACCGCTGGACCTGTCCGGCGTGAAAAGCATGAGGGTGTTTCGAAAGGCAAGGTACGGGTTGTTCACCACGAGCTGGTTCGGCGCCGAGGTTTTCACAACGCTTCCGGTGATCACCGCCAGGGCCCGGGTGGTTTCCAGGAACCGGGCATACCTGGGGTTACCGAAGTAAGAGACCTGATCGGGCTTTGCGTCCTCAAGGGAGCCCACGCCCCCAACTGCCGCCCCGCCGCCCTCTCCCACCAGCCTGGCGCCAAGAAGACGGGCAAGGCCCGTCAGGGTGAGATCAGCGTCTTCCACCGGCAGCAACCCTGTCGATAACCAGATCCGTTATGTCCAGGGCAGGGTCGGCAAACACCACATGTCCCGATGACGAATCAAGAACCAGAGAAAGCCCCTCTTCCGTGGCTATCTCTCTTACCGCTTCATTGATGGCTGCCACGATAGGCGCCACAAGCTGTTCGTTTCGCCTCTCCAGAAGCCCGCCCGGGCTGAATACATCGCTGAGAAACCGCTGAAGGTTTCCCTCCTTCAGTACAAGCAGGGCTTCCCGTTCCATGCGCCGTTCGGGGCTCATCACCATGGTTCTTTCAAGGTCGGCCCTGATCTCGTCCACTTCCTGCTGAAGTGAATCGGCATGGGCCTGCCATTTGTCCAGTTCCTCCTCCAGAAGTTCCCTGGCATCCCTGACGGAGCCCAGAGTATCGAATACCCTCTTCGAGTCCACTACCGCCATGTCCCGGCTGAATGCCGCGGCGCATGCCAGAAGAATAAGAAATGCTGCGTACTTCAAATCGACCTCCTGCTTAGAAACTTGTTCCAAACTGGAAATGCGGTTTCCATCCGGGGCGTGGACCGTCGAACCCGTAGGCGTAATCCAGCCCCAGTATTCCCAGCATTGGAACCTCGATCCGAAAACCCAGACCGGCACCCCGGTGAAGGTCGTTGAGATCCATTGTGGACCAGCGATTCCAGGCGTTTCCCGCATCCCCGAACAAAGCCAGCTGAATCTGGTCAATGATTCTGAGCCTGTATTCCGCGGAGAGGATCAGCATGGTTCTTCCACCAACGGTTTCGAAACCTTCCACCGCGGCGATGCTTCTATCGTTGTAGCCCCTCAGGCCGTAGAAGCCCGTTCCTCCAAGCTGGAAGAACTCATAGGCGGGAGGCTGCTCGCCTCCGAAACCGGCCACGAACCCCGCCCTGGCCCGGAGGGTGAGGTAGAACTTCCACCAGACCGGCACAAACCACTGGGAATCAAGGAGATACTTCTGATAGCCGATGTCCCCTCCGAAAGGACCACCGGCAAGCTGCATGGTCAGGGTGTTTACGGAACCCTCGCCGGGGAAATTCTGCCTGTCCCTGCTGTCCCGGGAAACAACATACCTCGTGGAGCTTTCCCATCTGGGCCAGCTGGTGTTCCGCAGGTCGTAGTAGTAGCTGGTGGAGTCTGTGGTGATGTTGAAGACATCAACTCTTTCCAGAGTGTATCGCACCGACGCCCGAACATAGTCCAGGCCGGGGATGGGCCTGCCCACCAGTACCGATCCGCCGATCTTCAGCCTGTCATACTCGGAATAATTGCTGGCGGTGCGGTACAACTGTGCTCCCACCGTCAGGGGGGTATCTCTGAACCATGGTTCGGTAAAGCCCAACTGGATGTTCTGGTTGCGCTTGGAAAACTGGTACGCTCCGCTGATCACCTGTCCTGTGCCCCGGAAGTTGTCTTCGTGGTACTCGAGATAACCGCTGATACCCTCGTACCCGCTGTAGCCCGCTCCCAGCCCCGCCCGGCCGGTGGTCTTTTCTTCAACCCTCAGAACCATGTCGACATCATGGGAATCCTGAATGGGAAGGAAATCCGGCACCACATCATTGAAGTAATTAAGATAGTAAACGTTTCTAAGGCTTCGCATCAGGGCTGATCGCTGGAACATGTCGCCCGGGTACACCGTGAGTTCCCGGCGGATTACATTGTCCAGCGTTCTGGTGTTACCGGTTATGTCGATCCGGCGGATGTGAGCCCTTTCCCCTTCCACGATCCGAAACGCCACATCGACGGCGCCCTCTTCCGACGTGGAAAGCTGGGGCTCTACGGAGGCGTAGAAGTATCCCTTGTCCTGATAGAGGGTGTACAGGTTGTCGAGGGTGCGTTCCAGCGCCCTGATGTCGTACTCCTGCCCCGGAGACATCCGCGATGCTCTCACAAGGGTTGAGTCGGGAATGGAGGCTCCGCCAAGATAGCTTACCGCGCCGAAAGTCCTGTACGGTCCCTCGTGGACATCAATGGTTATTCGAAGCCGGTTTTCGCTCTCCATCAACTCCCGGGTGGACCCTACAACCCTGGCGTCGGGATAACCGTTGCGCTGGTAGTGCTCCTCGATTCTGTTGGAATCCTGGGCAAACTCGTCCTCCTTCAGTTTTCCGCTTCTCCAGAAACTGCGCTGACGAGTGTTCATCCGCCCCCTGAGTTCCCTGTCGGTGAATGCCTGGTTTCCGGTGAAAACTATCTCCCCCACCCGAATGTCCGGCCCTTCGTCGCATACGAAGACAAGGTCTCTTCTGCCCTGGTGGTCCGGTTCTTCCCAGCGGGCGGAAACCGTTGCCAGATGCCTGTTCTTTTCTGCGTAAAGGCTTCTTATAAGGGCTTCGGCATTGCTGATTCTTCCCATGGAGACCGTCTGGCCGGGGAAAATCATCAGGCTGTCCAGGGTTTTCGATTCGTTGAGCCTCCCGGGGTTTTCAAACCTTACGGCGCCCACTATGGGGTTTTCCTCAACCCTTATCAGCAGGCTCACAAAGCCCGGTGAGGAGGAATCGGAGTAGACCATGAGATTCTGGAAGTAACCCAGCTCGAACAGGCTTCGAATACCGCCGCTGATCAGCGGTTCGTTCAGCGGGTCTCCGATTCTCACTCCCAGTGTTCTCACGATCAGGGAGTCGCTCACATAGGTGTTGCCCTCGATATCGATCCGCTCCACCACCGAGGCCCGGGAAGCGAGGGCTGCCAGCAGTACAATCAGGAGTAGGTGTTTCAACTCTTTACGCCTTCCGGAATTCGGGTTTCTTCGGTGTGCAGGGCCAGGCTTTCGCCACCGACGGAAACGGTGACGCAGGCGCCGGCCGCGATGTCTCCCCGGATGAGGGCATCGGTGAGGGGGTCTTCAAGGTGCTGCTGTATCGTTCGCTGAAGATGCCTCACCCCCGCTTCAGGGCTGCAGCCCCGACGGGCCAGAAAATCCAGCGCGGATTCATCGACCTCAAGGCTTACCCGCAGCGCGGCAAGCCTGTCCTTGACGCCGGACAGCTGAAGATCGACGATGGTTCTCACATGTTCCAGTTCCAGATGGTTGAATACCACCACTTCATCAAGCCTGTTGATGAACTCCGGCGGAAACACCCGCTTCATGTCATCCATGGAGGTTGTCTCCTGATCCTGCGAGGGGGAGAATCCCATTCGGGACGAGGATCCGCCTTTGACATTTCCGGTCATGATGATGATGGTGTTTCTGAAGTCTATCTTTCTTCCTATGTTGTCGGTCATGGTTCCATAGTCCATCACCTGAAGAAGCATGTTGAAAAGGTCGGAGTGGGCCTTTTCCATCTCGTCCAGCAGCACCACCGAGTAGGGGCGGCGGCGGACCTTCTCTGTAAGCTGACCCCCGTCATCGTAGCCGACATAACCCGGGGGGGCCCCCACCAGCCTGGATCCTGAAAAACTCTCCTGGTACTCGCTCATGTCCATCCGTATCAGGGATAGGCGGTCGCCGAAAATGAGTTCCGAAAGGGCGGCGGCGGTTGCGGTTTTCCCGACCCCGGAAGGCCCCAGAAACAGAAAGCATCCCGCGGGGCGATCCGGTGGGCGGAGACCGACACGGCTCCTTCGAATGGCCCGGGCAATGACTCCAATGGCCTTTTCCTGGCCAACGATCCTCGAGGAAAGACGCTTCTCGAGATCCGCCAGCCGGAACAGCTCGTTCTCTCCCATTCTGCTTATGGGAATTCCGGTCATGGATGAGACCACCGCCGCCACATCATCCGGGGTGATGGTAACCGGTGTGAGGCTTTCGATCCACTGCTGCCTTCCGGTTTCGATGGCCTGCGAAAGCCTTTCCATTTCCGCCTTTGCTTTGCTGACCGCCAGCAGATTGCGATTTTCCAGCTGCTGGTCCATCTCGATCTCCAGGTTGGCCAGGGCTCTGTGCATCTCAAGAAGGCTCTCCGGTGACCGGGAACTCTCGGAATGGGCCCGGGCGCCGCTTTCATCCATGACATCGATGGCCTTGTCCGGAAGGAACCGTCCGCTGATGTAACGGTCCGCCAGAACCGCGCAGCTTCTCACGGCGTCAGGGGTGAAAACCGAGTTATGGTGCCTGGCGTACCGGGGTTCGAGCCCCTCCAGAATCTTCACAGTCAGCTCGACACTGGGGGGATCCACGGGAATAGGCTGAAAGCGCCTTTCAAGGGCTCCGTCCTTCTCGATTCTTCTTCGGTACTCGTCAAGGGTGGTGGCGCCGATGCACTGGAATTCGCCCCGGGCCAGGGATGGTTTGAGAAGGTTGGCGGCGTCCATGGCGCCTTCAGCACCGCCGGCGCCGACTATGGTGTGAATCTCGTCGATGAATACTATCACGTTCCCCGAATCGCATATCTCCTTCAGCAGAACCTTCAGCCGTTCTTCGAACTGCCCCCGGTACTTGGTGCCGGCGATCACCCCCGCCATGTCAAGAGCGAGTATTCTTCTTCCATGGAGCATCATGGGAACCGAAGCCTCAACGATTCGGCTGGCGAGCCCCTCGACGATGGCGGTTTTACCCACACCGGGTTCGCCGATGAGAACAGGGTTTGACTTCTTTCTTCTGCAAAGAACCCTGACGAGCCTGCCTATCTCCTGGTCCCGGCCGATGACAGGGTCAAGAAGACCCTTCCTGGCCATGGCCGTCAGATCCCTGCAGAAGTATTCCATGGCTGAAACAGCCTTCTCCTTGGGGTTCTCGGCCTTGACCCCGGCGGGGATGGACCTTATGAGACGCTCCGCCTTCTCATAGGTTACTCCGGCCTCCCACAGTATTTCGCCGGCAACGGTGGTTTCCACCGTGGTCACCGCCAGAAGCAGGTGTTCGGTTCCGACCGATGGGCTGTCAAGGCTCTGGGCAAGCCTGCCCGCTTCCTGAAGTATCCTTCTGGCCCTTTCCGTCCACTCCAGTTCGTGTCTGTCGGCGTTCACAGGAAGCCTGCCGCCCCTGATCCGGTTTTGAACCCTCTGTCTGAGTTCCCCGGTGTTCACTCCCAGACGGTTCAGCAGCGAGGCGGCGGTTGAGCCGTCAACGGTGAGAATTCCGTAAAGAATGTGCTCTGAAGTTACACTGGGACGACCGGAGCGACCGGCCTCAAGCCTCGCTTCGTTCAAAGCTGCCCTGGCTCTTTCGCTGAACCTTTCCCGCAACTCGACCCCTTTCGTGGAACCCGTTTCCCGGGTTTACCAGTGAGTAAATATAAGGTTCCCGCCGGGTTTCACCAGTTTCACAAGCTTCACGGTTCCCGAAGCAGCCCCCTGTCCAGCATCAGGAGCCTGCCGCACCGCTGGGCAAGTTCCCTGCTGTGGGTCGCGATGAGAAAAGCCTGATTCCTTCTTCGGGCCAGATCCAGCATGAGATTCTCCACCACGGAAGTGGCTTCGTCATCCAGGTTTCCCGTGGGCTCATCCGCAAGGACCACTGAAGGTTCCATGACCAGTGCCCTGGCCAGGGCGGCCCTCTGTCGCTCGCCTCCGGATACCTCGGAAGGAAAGTGCCTCGCCCTGTCCATTATGCCCACCTCCCGAAGGAGTTCACCGGCGGTTTCCATCGCCCGCTTTCTGGACATGCCGGATATCATGCAGGGCATGGCCACATTCTCGTGAACAGTGAACTCCTCAAGAAGGTGGTGAAACTGGAACACGAAGCCCAGGCTTCGGTTTCGTATCTTCGACCGCCGGGATTCGTTCACCTTCCAGGGATCCTGTCCGCCGATGAAAACACTTCCCCGCTCGGGTCTGGCCAGCAGCCCCAGCAGATGAAGCAGGGTGCTTTTGCCTGAACCGCTGGGACCCATCACCGCCACAAGCTCACCGGCGTGAAGATCCAGGGAGACTCCCTTCAGAACATGAAGCGCGTTGGCGCCCCTGTCATAGGTGAAGTGAATGTCCCGTCCGGAAAGGACCGCCGAGGCATCATTCATATCTTAGCGCCTTTGCCGGTGAATCGGACAGGGAGGAAAGCGCCGGCGCAACCGAAACAATCAGGCAAACGATGATGGTGGCCATGGAGACCGCGACGGCGGTTTCCACGGAGAAACGGCCGGAAAGGTTCTCCACCCAGTAAACACTCGCGTCGAGCCTTATCGGAAAAAAGCGGTTTACACCCCATACCGCGAGAAGAGCCAGCGCGACTCCGGATAAAACTCCCGCAACACCCATCGAAAGCCCCCTGGTTATGCTTGTAACGAAAACCGTTGCCGGGGATGCCCCCATGGCCCGAAGCACTCCGGTGTCCCAGCGGTGCTCCAGGGCAATCATGAAAAGGGCGCTGGACAGGTTCAACAGGGCCACCACGGTGATGAGCGCCAGAACTATTGTCATGGCAAGGGTTTCCAGGCCGAGGGCCTGAAAGAGGTTGGAATGGAACGCCATGAAGGGAATGGCGGAGATGTACACCGGCCAGCCTTCATCCACATAGCTGCGCCTCAACAGCGAATCCAGGGCGGCGGAAACCGGAACCGGGTCTGAACCTTCCCGAAGGTTTACGCCGATTGCGCTTATGGTCTGTTCCTCCCGAAACAGCGTTCGGGCCGTTCCAATGGAAACCGACACCAGCGAGCGGTTATACTCGTCTATTCCGAAGTCACGAACCGAAACAACAGCCAGCGGCATGATCGTGTCCACAAGGATTCTGCCCATGCCGCTGACGGTGGCGCCGGCGGTGGAGGCCACTCGAATCGTGTCTCCGCCGGAAACTCCCAGGGCTTCCGCCAGCCTTATCCCAAGAACCGCTCCATCGCCCTTGTCAGAGCGCCCCCTGACCATCACCCCCGCCACGGTACCCGCGGCCCCCGAGGCCACCGCCGGCCTCTCGAGGATTGCCAC
>Ga0334882_1005078_pt1 | contig 10616 bp, 8 predicted proteins | sample GraSluR1_MG_5_FD_207226 | JGI IMG/M metagenome (GOLD analysis project Ga0334882, IMG submission 207226) | Sludge microbial communities from methane-producing bioreactor in Wageningen University, Netherlands - Granular Sludge_15_04-R1 | ecosystem: Engineered > Bioreactor > Anaerobic > Unclassified... | reverse complement strand
TTAGTAAGCTCTTCTGAGGTTAAATGCACTTTTACACTTTCCGGTGTTCTCAGTCCCCTAACTCTTTCCGAAGGATTTCTAGGTATTATTCGATCTCGTACAGCTTTATTTAGCAGCTGGACAACAGCGGCATAATATCGGGCTTGAGTTGCAGGCCCAATAGTATCCTGTTTTTTCAAGAACTCTTGAAAACCTTCTAACCAGAGTTCATCAATACCCGAAATCTGAATTTTCCCTGCATACCGAGTTATGTAAGGGAGAGCTTTGGGAATGGCACTTTTTACCGGCATTTTTCGTGATTCTTCTGTGGCATACTCCATAAAAGTTTGCTTGGCTTTTATTAAATCCGTAAACCCGTATTGTTCCGAAACAAGCTGATACTCCCATTTGGTTTTGATTTTCTCAGCCAATCGATATGCCTCACTCCGAGTTGTTTTATTTGGTCCTACGGTAAGCCCCAAAGTCTCCCAATGACGCTCACCTTTCCAATACACATCAAGATACAATCGGCCTCTTTTTTCTCGAATTGATATTCCCATGATTGAACAATCTCCAAAACAAAACTCCGTCTACAAATAGTCTACAAGATAATCCCAAAAAAGTCAAACAACAACATAATAATATAATGTGAACATTTTTTAATTCTTTTCCCTGTCAGGCTTTAGCAATGTTTAGAAAACAATAGAAATGAATAGAAAAGCTTTAGTAGGTTCGAGTCCTGTCCCTGCTATAAAAAAGCGGTTGCATCCTTTTGGATGTGACCGCTTTTTTTATCTGAACAGGGACAGGACTCGAACCAGAGCGAACGCCGAGCGAAGGCGGAGATGACCCGGCGGGAAGGCACTCAGCAGCAATCTTCAATTGCCTTCAAAAAGTCCTTGAAATTATCCAGATGATGATGAATGACATCGAAGACGATTTCCCAGTCGATTTCCTGATATTCATGGACAGAAATATTTCGAAACGCCACGGATTTTTGCATTTTATAGGAAAGTTCCGAGGAGAGAATTCCCGCATCTTCCAGAACACGAAATCCCTCTGCCATGGTGTTTCCAGACCCAAGGGTTTTTTCAGCTATGATAATAGCCGTTATATCGACGGAGATTTGAATAGCCCGTTCAAGGTTCACAGAGATGATATCCTGAAGATCCAAACTATGCCGAAGGACTTCCAGGTTGTCGGGCCGTTTCTCTTCAATCCGTTTGAGGCATCTAATCAGGGACAGGGCTTTTCGTGAAATCAGCGGTTCATTCATACAGAAATCTCCTGATCTGGGCTTTCTGCCCCTCCAACTGCAAGGGCAGCAGGTCTTCGACAAAATCGTACATTTTTATTATGAAACGGGCCAGAAAATCCGGATTGGTATTTTTAATAATCACTCCCTTGTTCAATATTTCCCTCAGGATGAGTCCCTCCATTTTTTCTATGGAATTCACCGAAACTTCCCTGCCTGTCTGGCCACCAAGGGAGAGAGAAAGATCCAGACACTCCGGGGTGGTCAGAGGCTGATCCGCCCCCAGAACCAGATCAAGATCGCTGGAGTCCTGCAGCTCATCCCGTGCCGCTGACCCATAAAGTATACACAGTTCAATTCGGGGATTTTTTTTAACGGCTTTGTCGATAAAATTAACGGCCTCGGCGCGGGTTTTAACCTTCATAGATCCAATGTACATCCCCCGCTCCTCCTCCGCAAGCGGTTCCTGCCGCCCCCAGCTATTAGCCCCTATTTCCGCTCCTCATATCCATGAACCCGGGTAACCGGAGTCACCACCTTCTGCAGATGGGCCTCTGCCTCATTCTCGCTCCGGCCCTTGATGGTGAAGCCGCAGATACGCCGGCAAAAGCCAAAAGGCCCCTTCCTGAACACAAGACCTTCCAGAGTGGGCGTTCCGGAGGATCCAACCCGGCAGAGCAGGCACCAATCCCCCCCTCCGGAACAGCACGTCAAACGAAACCAGAGTTCACCGGTGGGGGTGTGGAGATAATAATCGAGCCTTTCCATATCCAGGGTGATCTTCCTGCGGTCCGGCCGTATCAGTTCGATTTTCCCGGCGGGGAGGTAGACCCAGGGCTCCCGATGATCCAGCCCTTCAAGCCGGATCCTGAGGAATCCCGGGGACCCGGCCCGGAACCCTTTCTCGCCATAGGTGTAACCCTGCCTACGGTCAAAGGCCGAGAAAAAGCCGCCGGCAATGTGAACAGGGAGTTCTTCCTCCGGATAGAAAGGAGTCTCTGAGAACAGATTGTACGGTACCCCCGGGGCCGTCGCATTCCGGTCGGTGGTTTCCAGAATCAGGAAAGGAATGATAAAAAGAATAAAACACGAAGATTTCATGGCAGCCTCCTCAGGGGGAGGCTGCCGGATCGGTGAAACAAAAACGCCACCGGTTCCGTCACAGGGGGCGTTACAGTTTTTTATTTTTATAAAAGAGATAAAATCAGGGAACCGGAGGAAGCCCCAGCCGTTGAATCAGATTTCTGAACCGGGACTCGGAATAGAGGGGTTCAAACAAGGTATTCTGCCGCAGCCCCAGAATGAGGGGATAGCGCCGCTCTTCCGCCCGCTCCAGCCAGTCCAGGGCGGTTTCGGCCTGCCCGAGAGACAGATAGGCCGCTGCCAGGGGAACACAGCAGCCCCGTTTAGGGTCAGGATAGGAGAGGATGATATCCTCTATCAGCGCTTCTGTCTCGGCGTACCGGCCCAGACATCCGTAACCGTGGGCCAGCCAGCCCAGGAGCTGAATCAGGTTTTCCTCCCGGATATCATCAGCCACCGGTTCCATGAAAGCCACCGCCTGGGAGTACTCTTTCATGAAAAGCCGCAGGACCCCCCGGGCAAAGGTGTCAAAGGCCATGTGATGAAAAATACGGGACCGAACAACCAGCACCTGATCGGCCTGACGGTAGAGCCCGGCGGACCGGAGGACAAAGTAGCGGGGCCCCAGGACCCAGCCGTTATGAGGATCCAGTTCGCAGGCCCGGCGGGAGCGCTCCAGGGCTTCTTCGTATCGCGAATGATCGGCCAGAAAACCGGCATAAGAAGCCAGCGTCCAGGGGGTGTCCGGCTCAAGATCCAGGGAGCGGCGGTAAAGGGTCTCCGCCCGGCCATGGTCCCAGTCTCGTTCATAGGTAATTTCCGCTTTTGCCATCCAGGCATTGGAATCCCGGGGATCAATATCCAGGGCCTTGTCCGCCGCTTCCTCAGCCTTTGCATAGAGCCCTTCTATATCCTGGCTGAACATGCCAGCCCCCACCTCGCAGAGGTGAAGCCGGGCCAACCCCGCCCAGGCCGCCGCATCATCCCGATTGTACTCGAGGGCCCGGAGAAGGGCTTCCTCGGCCCTCCGGAGAGAATCCGGGGCGTATCCCCGCATCAGGTATTCCGCCTGAAGCCGCCAGGCGGCTCCGGGATCCCCGGCTACCGTCCGGTCCCTTATCCCCCCCCCTTTTCCAGCGTGAAATTGACCGGCAAAACGGCAGGCCGCCTGCCCCGCCGCCGGGGGAATCTTTTCAACATCCGACCCAAGTTCTTCCCGTATCTCGCTGATGACTTTGTCACAGGCGGCATCCAGCATTCTGGCTACCAGAAATGCCTTTTCTCCGTTGACTTCGATGAACCCCTCCACCAGGTAGTCTACCCCCACCTCCTGAGCAATTCTTAAGGAGGTCTTTCCGCTTCCCCGGTAAAGGGTCATGGATGTGTGGGAAACAACATCGAAAACATCTTCCGCAGCCAGAGCCCGGGACAAGGCCAGTCCGGCGATTTCCAGGCAGGATCTTGTAAAGACGCCCCGGCCTATCTGCACAAAGGGAAGAACGGCAATCCGCCTGCGGAAGGAACCAAAACGGTTTACTGATACAAAGGAGGAGTCTCCTTCACCGCCGTATCCTTCCCTGATGCGGTCCGCCAGCCGCCGGGTCTCTTCTTCCGGCGAGAACCCCAGTTCACGGGACAACCGGGAACGGAAGTAACCGAAATGGCGTAAAGCGGCGGAGCGGTCTCCGGCGGCGGCGGCGAGATTCATGATAAGCCGATGGATTTTTTCATCGAAGGGATCAAAAGCCAGGGCCCGCCGGGTGAGGGGCAGGGCTTCTTCGGGCCTTCCCGAAGTTCCAAGGGAGCGGGCCGCCCGGCAGAGCAGGTCCCGCTGTTCCCGCAGGAGGGCCTGCTCCCTGAAAAACCGCCAATCTTCGAAGCGGGAACAGCCCTTAAGCCGGAGTCCCTGAAGAAACAATCCCCGGCATAAAGCTGCCGCTGCGGCCAGATCATCGGCACTCCGATCCGGGCCTCCCAGACGCCGAAAATCATCATAATCCCTGGAATACCCCCCGTCCCGGAGAGACACTGCGGGGTCTGTCACAAGAATCCCCGGCGGCAGGGCTTTATTTAACTCGGCCAGAACGGTTCTCAGGGCAGCCAGGCCGTGCTCGGGGTCACTGTCGGGCCAGAACAGCTCCGCCAGTTCCCGCCGGGGCCACCGCTGCCCGGTACCGGCCAGATACATGATCAGAGCCGTTGTCTTGCGGCGGCTGAAAGAGACCAGCACCCCATCCCGCCGCACCTCGGGAATTCCCATCATGTTAATTTTGAGAGCGGGTTTATCAGGTGACGGGGCCATTTTTTCCAACGGTTTTTACCTTGATCTTATTATCAAACGTGAAAAGGCCCGGGTCAACCCATTTTTGCTGCTCCTGGCGGCCCCTCGCCCCGCCTGAAGAGATGTGTGCCCCAAAAAAAATAATTCTCCCTATCATTTTCACACTCAATGGAATACAATTTTCCGTACAAGTTGATATGAAAGCAGCAAAACACCGGTGGTTTATTTCCCTTATCCTTGTTCTTCTCCTAGCCCTGTTCGGATTAACCTATACGGGGATATTTCACTATTACCGGCAGGCCCGGCACTCGGCCCTGCAGAGTTATACGGATCAGTTAAAAAATGAATACGACATCACCACCCAGACCTTTACGGAAATCGCTGATTTAATATTTGAAACCCAGATTAATACCGACAGAATAAAAAGCCTGTTCTTCTCCGGCCTCGAAACCGTTGACGAGACAGAGCAGAACCTGCTGCGCCGGCGGCTTTACCAGGAGTTATCCGGTCTTTACGAAATCATGGAGACCTACAGTTTCCGGCAGCTTCATTTTCACGACAGAAACAATATCAGCTATCTCCGTTTTCACCGCCCCGACACCTATGGAGACGACCTCACGGGCATTAGATTCTCAGTGGAATACGCAAACCGGGAAAAGAAACCCATCGCGGGATTCGAGGAAGGCCGGATTCTGAACGGATACCGGTACGTCTATCCCCTTCTTTATCAGAATGAACACATCGGATCGGTGGAATTGAGCATCTCCATGGAAAACATCATCAATAAAATCCGTCAGATTTTCGGACAGGAGGTTCAGTTTCTTCTTTTAAAGAGCCATATGGAAAAAAAGGTTTTTACCGCGGAGTTGACCAACTATATTCTCTGGGGAGTGGATGACCGGTATGTTCTCGACAGGGCCGTTTCAGAAGTATGCATCCTGGAAGGCAGGATATCGGAGCAGGATAAGGCGGGAATCCGGGACTTGATTGACGTATGGGGGCCCGAAGGAAAATCTTTTTCCATGGAAATGAAGATAGCCGGGAATCCCGCAGTGGTGACATTCATCCCCGTTAATAACTTCCTCAACGAGAATGTGGCCTATCTCTTCGCCATCTGCAGCCGGGAGAAACTGGAAGATATTTCCCGGTCCTTTGCCATCATCACCACCGTTTATATCACCCTCCTCGCCCTGATTCTCTTTCTCGGCTCCTACTATATAATATCCCACAACAAAATTGAAAGAATCATGAAGATAGACCACCTCACCAAAATCGACACCCGCGGGGTGCTGATGGAAAAGATTACGGCGGAACATCTGCGTTATCTTCGGTACAAAAGGCCCTACTCAATAGTCATCATTGACATCGATCATTTCAAGAAGATCAACGACCGTCACGGCCACCTGACCGGCGATGATGTCCTGCGGACCATGGCAGACCTCGTCAAAACGCACCTGCGCACCTGTGACGCCTTTGGCCGCTACGGCGGGGAAGAGTTTATTATCCTGCTCCCCGAAACAACCTTGAAGGCCGCCGTTACGGTGTCGGAAAACATACGGCAGCTGATTCAGAATCATGATTTTCCCGGCCCGGGCAAGGTCACCGTCAGCATGGGAGTCGCCGAGGTAAACACGGAGGTATCCTGCATCGATGATCTGATAGATGAGGCGGATAAGTGTCTGTATCGGGCGAAGGCGGAGGGGCGGAACAAGGTGTGTTATGGAGGGCCGGCCCTGGAAACCGGCGGTCAGTAGCGCTCGGAAGCCAGGGCCACCCTCGTTTTATTGAGGTTTTCTATGGTATCTTCCTGTCTGTTGAGAGAGACTCCCACAGCGAGTACATCTATGACGCTCATCTGGGCGTTCATTGAAGACATGGGTTCGAATCGATAATGAGACTCGGATGAGGCCACGGTCAGCACGGCATCTGCAGCCCTTGCCACCGGTGTTTTCTCATGACTGACTATGGCGACGGTAACCGCTCCGGCCTGCTTGGCAACCTCAAGGGCTTTGACTACATCCCGGGTGGCTCCTGAATGAGAAATGGCGATGAAGACTTGGGAAGGCTGCATCATCGAGGCAGCCATGATGGCCATATGGGAGTCGGTAAAGTATTCACAGTGGATCCCTACCCGGAAAAATTTATGGTAGGCATCCATGGCAATCACCGCTGACCCACCCAAACCGAAGAAAAGAAGTTTATCTGCCTGACTGAAGGTCTCTATCATCCTTTCCAGTACCGGATGGTCCAAAGTCGAAAGAGTGCTGAGAATGGCGTTTGCGTTCGACTCAAACACTTTCTTGACAAGATCAGGGACATCTTCATTCCCATCTACGGCCTCATGGATCGTTCGGACCATGGGGATGACGGATTGAGCAAGGAAGATCTTAAAATTCTGGAATCCCTTAAATCCTATCCCCCGGCAAAAACGTATCACCGTAGGGTCGCTGACTCCCACGAGGTCGGCAAGTTCGCTGATCGAGTAGTGGACAACCTCATTCGGGTGCTGCAGGACATATTCAGCTACCTTGATCTCTGATTTACGTAATTTCTGCAGATTCCCCGAAATGAAGTTGAGGCTATCCATCGTATCTCCTACTTTATGCGATTGATCATTCTCCGAGAGTCAGTTCCAGTCCAAGGGTCTCGAAGGCATCCTTTATCCACCCGAGGATCTCGGTATACTTGGCATCATCTCCTGCAGGCAGAAGCATGGGTTTTCGTGGATACCCTGACTCATACCCCCTGGCCTTGAGAGCCATATGGGACACTATCGTGCTGTCAGTATAATGCATTTTTTTACTCAGTTCCATCATAACGATGTAAGCTTTCTGAGCTTTATCCCACTCTTCAGCCTCTGTGGCCCTCATCATCTCGGTCATTATTTCAGGGGCCCAGTTGTTCATCCCGGCAATCGCAGCCCTGACTCCCATGAAGTAGAAAGGCAGCCATCCGGTAGATGTTCCAAGGATCACCTGAAAATCCTGCCTGGAGAGCTGCATCTTATAGGCTACTGTCGAGAGGAATCCTACCTGGAGAGGACTATCCTTGAGCCCTTTGAGACCGTAGGCCTGGAGTTTTTCGATGACCGGTACGCTAAAGGTATACCGGGATGTCTCAGGGTTGTTATAGGCAAACACCGGGATGGAGACTGCATCAATGATCTCCTTGTAGTACCCGATGACGACCTTGTCATCGTGTTTGTAATAGAAGGGAGGAACCGCTCCGACCGCATCGATACGGGCCTCTTGAGCTGCTTTAGCCAGTTGGACGGTGTTTACCGTGTCGATACACCCTACATGAGCGATCAGCGTCTTGTTCTCATAGCTATCCGCTACCTTTCGTGCCAGTTCGAAGATTTCGATGCGCTCCTCATTGGTCATCAGGGGGCCTGCCCCGTAGGAACCGGTGAGAAACAGCCCATCAACGCCCCTGTCGAACATCCATCTCATGTGCCATTCGGTACGCGCCAGGTCTACAGAACCATCCTCCTTAAAGAGGGTGATGTTGGGAACCAGTGAACCTTTGATCATATCTTACTCCTATAAAAATAGTTTGTCTGGTTGGCAAGACACACCTCGAGCGGGGTATGACATCCGTCTATCCTTTAAATCTGAGATCTAAAATCCTTTTGCCTTGTTCTGCTATGGGTTACCTTTTTCTGCGCTCACACCAGAGCGGCAACCTCCTTGTAGTTCACGGCCATCTCCCTTTTCCCTTCGAGCAAGATTTCAATGACCTGTTTGGCAACAATCATCGAAACTGAGGAACTCGTCTCATACGAAGTTGCGGCGATATGGGGGGTCATCACGATATCTGCGGATCGAAGGGGGCTGTCGTTCGAAGGGGGTTCCTGGCGATATGCATCGATCGCCGCCCCCGCGATTCTGCCTGCCTTGACAGCCTCGGTCAGGGCGTCCTCGTCCACGAGCCCTCCCCGGGCCGTGTTTATCAGGTAAGCACTGCTTTTCATCAACGAAAGGGTTCGCGCACAGACAATATGTTCGGTTTCTGAGGTCAACGGGACGGACAGGACGAGGAAATCCGCATGCCTGAAGACCTCATCACTATCCTCCGCGATCAAGATCCCATGCTCTCTGGCCCATGCCGTGTCGGCATAGGGATCGTAACCGATCACCTTAACATCGAACCCTCTGAGCAGTTCGACGAGTCGTCTGCCTATGTTCCCCAGCCCTATGATCCCGACGGTCTTCGAGGAAACTTCATGACCTGCGGTCCGCTCCCACCGCCCCTGTTTAAGGAGCTCGATATGCTTATCGATTCTTCGACCCACCGTAAGCATCAAGGCCAGGGTCAATTCCGCGACGGCGTTCTTGTTAACTCCGGTGACGTTCGAGACAAGCACCCCATGAGAGGTGGCACTTTCCACATCTATCCCGTCTAATCCTGAACCATGCATATGAACCAGCTTAAGGCGGTCAGCAGCTTCGAACACCCCGGGGCCAACAGGGTCATTTCCAACGATCAGGCAGTCGATTCCCTTGATATGAGAGGCGATCAACGCACTGGTTACGGTCGGCGCCTTAAGATACTCGATATGGAAACCTTTTTGTTCCAGCAGCAGCCCTGCAGAAGGGTCGACCCTGCCGAAGGATTTTGAAGTAACCAGGATGTTCATCACTGTTCCCTCTCGTCGAGATATACCGGCAGGTGCTCTGCCAGCCTCTTGAAAGTCTTAAACCCTCTCCGATAGACCCGTCTGTCCGCTTCGATTGGCTGGACCACGCTCGTCCGAAGAGCCAATTCGGTTTGGAACTTCATCGAGGGCAGCTCCCCTGCCGCGAAGAGCCCCAGGATGGCAGCCCCGGCCAGAGAAGCCTCAGCATTCTCTACCGTTCGAAGCGGCCGGCCCAGTATAGAGCTGATGATCCCCGCAATATTCTCTCCTCGAGCTATACCACCACTGAGGATAATTTCATCATTTAGAGCCACACGCTCTTCCATCAAGCCTATAATTGATCGCAGGTCATAGCCGATTGCCTCAATGAGAGCCCGGGTCATGTGGCCTAGGGTATGGGAAGCATTGAGGTTCAGGATGGTACCGGTCAGACGGGCATCCCAGGAAGGGCTCCTTGCCCTGCGCAGATAGGGTAAAACGATCAAACCATCAGAACCGGCAGGAATCCCCGTGGCAAGGCTGCTCAGACGCCTGCACCCCGATTGATCATTACAGTGCTGATGATGAGGATCCTCATCAAGGATATTGCCGGCTATCCAGTCAAAGGCGTTCCCCACATTGGAAAGAATCCCGCCATAAGTCCAGAGGGCATCGGTTAAACAGAAACACCATAAGCTTCCCTCAGAATCGGTCACTGCTTTATCAGTCAGGACTCGTGCGGCGCCACTGGTACCAAGATCGATATTAACTTCCCCGATCTCGTGGGCTCCCGAACCTAGGTTGGCAAGAGGGCCGTCACCTCCGGCAAGGACAACCCGTACATCCTTCGGAATTCCGAGGCTTCTTAGCAGCTCCTTGTTCCCGACCTCAAAGATCTGGGTCCCCGAGACAGGCTCGGACAACTGGCTCTCCGTGATCCCGGCTATCTTCAGGGCGTCATCAAACCAGCGATGACGTCTGATGTCAAACATCCCCGTGGCGGATGCCATCGAATAGTCGACCACGTAACGTCTCAGAAGGGGGTATGTTATAAATTCCTTGATCGAAATGAACTTCGAGGCGGAAGAAAACACCTCCGGCTGGTTGTTCTTGATCCACCGAATCTTCGCCACAGGAAAGATAGAACTTGAAGGACATCCAGTATGGCGGTACAAACCGAGGGGCCCGGCCTTCTGCTCAATCTGGCGGACTTCCTCTTCAGCCCTCCCGTCCGACCAGAGGATGCTCTTGGTCAGGGGTTTATCATCCTGATCGACCGCCAGGATACTGTACATCTGGGAAGAGAAAGCCAGGATACCAATCCCGGCGCGATCGGCTTTGAACGAGTCCGCACACTCCCTGATTGCCTCGAAGACGGTATCACGAATCAGGACAGGATC
>Ga0334882_1005076_pt1 | contig 10619 bp, 12 predicted proteins | sample GraSluR1_MG_5_FD_207226 | JGI IMG/M metagenome (GOLD analysis project Ga0334882, IMG submission 207226) | Sludge microbial communities from methane-producing bioreactor in Wageningen University, Netherlands - Granular Sludge_15_04-R1 | ecosystem: Engineered > Bioreactor > Anaerobic >... | reverse complement strand
ATTGTCTGAAACTATTTCTTTATATGGAACCATTCCAGTAAGCACCACCGCCACTGAAACATAAAGTATACATACTACTGCAAGGCATATTATAATCCCTCTAGATACATCTTTTTTCGGATCTCTTGCCTCCTCTGCAGAAGTAGAAATAGCATCAAATCCTATGAATGAGAAAAATACAGTACTTGCACCTGTAAAGACTCCTTTCCACCCATAAGGCATGAATGGCTTATAGTTGGATACATTTATATGTGATACTCCAAGAAAAATAAAAAGAAGTATTATTAGTATCTTTACTGCAACAATAATATTGTTTACCCTGGAACTTTCCTGCATGCCATAGCAAAGAAGCGCCGTTAGAAACAATATTATAGCTACTGCGGGAAGATCTATAGCTCCTCCTTTGCCGGGTGAACCGGCTATAACAGATGGAAGATTGATCCCTGCCGACTGCAGTATTCCCCTAAAAGTACCAGACCATCCTGAAGCAACAGCACTAACTGCAACAAGATATTCCGCAGTCAGACACCATCCTATAATCATGGCCACAAATTCTCCAAAAGCAATATAAGAATATGAATATGTACTGCCTGCCACCGGAAACATTGTAGCAAGTTCACAATAACATAACCCACATAAACATGCTACTATTCCAGCCAGAACAAATGAAAGTATTATTCCCGGGCCTGCTGCATGGGCCCCTTCACCTGTAGCAACAAATATTCCAACTCCAACTACGGCACCTATGCCAAGTGCGGCTATGTCTTTGGATGTAAGACTTTTTGACAAATTTGTTTTTTCCACACTGCTTCTCAACTGACTCAGCGTTTTCTTCTTGAAAAGATCCATAAAATGCCCCCTAATCCAGTCTTGTTACACCAATGTAGTTTATTATATAATATTTTGCAATAAAACAAAAATCGCTTGATTATATTGTATTATTTATTGCACTATTTATATCCTGTAAATTGTAATAATTAACATTAAATTTGCTGTTTTAATAATAAATGAATAATTTCATGTAGTCAAAAATAATAATTTCACACAATTAAAATAAAAAATAAAATTACTTTGAAACCTGATGAAATATCATCCGATACCCAAAGTAAACATAAACAGAGTTCTTTGCTTCAGGTGGGGTTTTTGAAACCATCTGAAGTTTAGAAATCGTTATCAAGTGGCAGATAGCCTTTCCCGAGATCTATCTATTATCTGTAACATGTAAATTTTACTAAGCACACTAAATTCATAATCCGCCCTTCTTATTACTGAGGTTATACCATAAAATATAAAAATTATACAGATAAATTTGTGGGCTCTTTTTATCTGCATTATTTAGGTTTTTATTAAGCCCCAAAATCTTATCACCGTTTTTCTTATCTGTATAAAATGAAATGTAATTTATTATAAAATTTTTAAAACCAACAGCTTTATGATACATTAGTAGGGAGGTGTTGTTCATGAAAAAATTATTAAAAGTTGTTGGAGCAATTATAGAAAATAAAGATAAAGAAATCTTGTGTGCTCTCCGTTCTCCTAAAATGTCACTTCCAAATAGATGGGAGTTTCCAGGTGGCAAAATAGAACAGGGAGAAACTTTTAAACAAGCTATTGAAAGGGAAATCAGGGAAGAGTTGTCATGTACGGTTGAATTTATAGATGTTTTTAATAACAGTATTTATGAATATGAAAAATTTACGGTAAATCTAATTACAGTTAAATGTAAATTGATATCCGGAACTCCCACAAAAAATGAACACTCAAAATTAATATGGATGCCTAAAGAAAATTTACCTTCTTTAAACTGGGCACCTGTTGATATCCCAACTATGAAAAAACTTTTACAGGAAAAAGTATAGCAAAATTAAATCTGCTATACTTTTTTGACAAATTCATTATACAATCCAAATGGCACTTGATTTTCCAGCTTTATCTTTATCGTTATAGGTTTTTCCTCCTGATATTCTATTACATTTCCCTTTCCTATATAGATATATGGCTGAACCAATCCATCTATCTTCTTATATTTTCTTATAAAAATATGTAAATTTACACTTCTCTCTTTATTGTGTATTATATTTTGCCCTCTCTCAGAATTTTGGGATGTACTATTTGGACTTTGCCACTGAAAAAGGTCTTCATTTATAAATTTATCTTTGTAATTAATACTCTCTTTAATTCCCTCTTCCTTATGCAAATCTACAAAAATAAAATATTCGCTGCCATTGCTTATAAGACCACTTCCTCTAAATGAGCTGTGAGCTTTTTCATAATTTGACAACAATGCAGTATCCGTCATTTTATACTGCATATATAGCTTTAAAAAAGGTATTCCATAATATTTATTGGAAAATTCCTTCTCATATCTTATAAGCCCATAATTCACAATATCCTCTATATATTTTCTATATTCACTGTTATGCATTAACTTTTTAAAATTCCAGGCAGAATATAATTCTTTGTTTTTTAATTCAAAACATTTAATAGTACCATGCATTTCAGCTTTGTCATAATAATTCTGATTCAAATATTTAAAAGCATGATGAATGCTTTTATCATCCACATATTCAATATGTTTTAAGATTTCATTTTTAGCCTGTCCAAAGTTTATACTTTCATGGCTTAAAAGGTACTTTACTATACTAAATTCATATACTCTTTTTATGGGCAGCTTTCCTGTGAATTCTTTCAGAACTTTAAAAAAGTCATCATTTTGCAGCAATTTTTTTAATTCTTCGTCTTTTTCTATTTTAGCTACAAATGCAGGATAGATCTTTTCCTTATTAACAAACTTAAGTGGATCAGGTGCTCCATCATACTTCATATAATCCATTAAAAAATATGAAACTCTTCCTCCATTCATCTTCTTAAACTCCATATACTCTTCTTTTAAATATTTCATGGAATTAAAATTTTCTTCATCCAGCTGCCTTAGTATTCTCTCCTGGACAATCCTGTCCATTTGAATATTAGTACAACCGTGTAAATCTTCAAATTCAGTGGCCACAGCCACCTTCAAACTATCCTTGTCATAATATCTTGAACCATTAAGAGCTATAGCTATTAAAAATGCTCTTTTATAATTACCTATAAAATCAAGCACCGTTAAAAAGCTCTTTTCCATGTATTTCCTAAGACCTCTCCCAAGCTGCTGTATAAATATTACAGGAGATGTGGTAGGCCTGAGCATTAAAATCAAATTAACAGATGATATATCTACGCCTTCATTAAATATATCCACAGTAAATATAATTTCCAGTTCATTAGTGTCTTCTTCAAGTTTCTCTATGTACCCTTTCCTTTCATCAGCAGAATTTTTCCCCGTCAAGCACACACTTTTTATACCCCGCTTGTTGAATTCAGAAGTCATATATTGGGCATGGTCAATGTTTGCACAAAAACCTATGCATTTTCTCTTTTCTCCATCATAACCATAGAAATTCATCTTTTCTATAATAAAATCAACCCGTTCATTTACCTTGAGCCGTTTGACTATTTCGTCCACATCTTTCATATCAACATCACTTATGTCAATGGAATCAATATCTGTTATTCCAAAATAGTGAAAAGGAATAATTAAATTCAATTCCAGTGCTTCCCTAAGTCTCACTTCCAGTGCCACATTATTATCAAAAATATCAAATATACTCTCCCTGTCATATCTTTCAGGTGTAGCAGTCATTCCAAGTAAAAAATCCGGTTTAAAATACTCCAAAATTCTCTTATAAGATAGACTAGACGCATGGTGAGCTTCATCCAAAACAATATAATCGAATTCATCTCTACTAAAATATTCCAAATAATTATTCATGGATTTTATAGTTGAAAATAAGTAATCACAATCCAAGTCTTTGCTTGAACCCGTTAACAGCCCTAATGTCCTGTGTTTATTTTTCACCAATTTGGAAAAAGTATTTTCAGCACTTCTTAAAATCTCTTCTCTATGAACCAAAAAAAGCATCTTTTGGGGATTATAATTCATAACATCAAAAGCCGATAAATAAGTTTTCCCTGTACCGGTAGCCGCAATAATCAGTGCTCTTTTCTCACCTGAACCCCTGAGTCTCTTTAAATTTTCCATAGCTCTGATCTGCATATCATTTGGCCTTATTATTTCATAATCATTAAAACATAGTGCCTCATCATGTCTTCTTTTTTTGATTTCTCTCAAAAAATTCTCATAACTGTTTAAAAATTTATTATCTACAACAGAAGTTGTTTTCCACAAATTTAGATATTCCTCAAGAACCTGACAGGAAAAGCTGTCACCTTTTTTTAAAATTGTTCTCACATTCCACTCCACATTACTCTTTAAAGCCCTTTGGGTAATGTTAGAAGATCCTATAATAATCTTGTAATCTTCACTATTCTCAAAAATATAGGCTTTTGTATGAAAACCCTTATCTCCGGAAGCAATAAAAACTTTCAAATCAATGTTATTAAACTTTCTTGTTCTTTCAAGCGCCTTTGGTTCAGTAAAATTGAGATATGTAGAAGTTATAATTCTCCCTTTGATTCCCTTTTCTTCAAGCTCTTTAAAACTATCAAGTAAAAGCTGGAGTCCGCTGAAATTTATAAAAGCCACACTGAAATAAAATTTTTCGCATTGACTCAGACATCTTTTTAGTTCACTTAATAGATTACCTTTATCTGAATTTACTATTAATTTATTATTTACGAGATAATTACTATCCTCTATTTCCTTATTTTTAATATCAATATATGTATTTTCCTGCTTTTCATTATTTATTTTATCAGGTATGGATTCCATGATTTTCATCTGTCCTTAAAATAATTTTTTAAATCTATTTAATAATTTATCAACTCATACTGCCACCTCTCCTCTGCTGTCAATTACCCCAACAGCCCCTTTTGTGAGAGATAAAACCATGGAGGCAGCTGTCTAAAAATATTCATGCTATCTTAAATATTATAAATCACTATGTGAATTTTTACTATGTTCCTCTTGCCTTTAGTTTTCAGCAATTAAAGTATATGATATAATCTAAAATGTAATAAGAAAAATTTATATGGCTGCCTCTTCTTTATTCATGGGTGGATTATGGTTAATAATGTCTGCGTATGAAGAAGAGGTGATGTATTTATGGCAGGAGAATATTTAATATTGTTCTTCAGTTTATTTTCAATAACTGCTGTTTGTATAGTGGCGTTATCTGATAAAAAGTCAGATATTAAAATCGAAAATAAAATAACTTTGTGACCTGATGAAATATCATCCGATACCAAAGTAAACATAAATAACTCTGAAAAAAATAATAGATAGGCTTCCTTAAACTCTATCTATTATTTAAACCATGTAATTTAATCAAGCAGACTAAATTCATAATCCACCCTTCTTATTACTGATATTATACCATAGAATATAAAAATTATACAGATAAATTTGTGAGTCATTCAGGGCAAACGCATGAAAAGTAATATTTTGTTGTTTAGGAAATGTATATTAAAAAACGAATGTAAATCATATTAAATTTTCACAATTTTTAACATAACTCAAGAGAAAGTATTTTCAAATAACCAGACAGTCTTTATTATATTTAAGATATATCCCGTAAAATCGAAAATAGGCTCAATTTTATCAAGCTAAAAATGTGTTTTTTACAACTAGATCAAGAAAAGCTTTGTCTGTCATCGCTTTGGCCCTTTTTCTTGGACCACTCATTGTTTTTTCAGTCTCTATATTTCTAAGTATACGGATATAAATAATATATCCGTCAGCTTATGCTTAATTTTTACTTTCTGTCTTCGCTCTGTTATTATTCCAAAATAATCTATCATTTTATTTTTTATCATAGCACCATACTCCATATAATTTATATGAGCTATCATACTATAATGATTAACCTAAGTGAAGCCTTAAAACCACAATTTCAGTCATGTTTACAGTTTATTTACTCATGCGTTTGCCCTGTACTTCCATTTGGTTAGCTGCAGTTATGCAGTTTGGTTTGAAAATGAGATTCTTCAAGCCTTTTGAGGACTTCAATCTCAAAATGAAAAAAGTAAAATATTCTGTTTATCAAAAGCTTATAACTACTATGATGTCTATTGTTATTGGCTGTAGATCAACTAAAGACATAAATGAATATTATAGAAAATAATAACAGGTAAATACATGAAAATATAAGCTTTATATTTGTACGAAATCTAGGTAGTTACCATGATTATTTTATTGCACAATTTCTCTGTAATTTCTTATCAAGCTGTGGGCAATAATGATCATACACCATTAACTCTTTATGCAATATTTCTCTATTAAAATATCTCTTAGACTCATTAAGACTCATTGAATTAGCCCACCACTATAATCTGGTCGTTATTTTTGCAGAGGATCATCCTCCCAGTCACACAGACCACAAATATCCCAACTATTTTCTTCATCTAGCGACAATGCTCCACAACAAGGGTACCACCTTTTCTTTTCCACTACAATCCCTCCAAATATTTTAATTTTATTTCGATTCATTTATGCCGCCGCAAAATGACCAGTAATTTCTCTCAATAAAATCTATAAACTTATCCCAGAATTCATCTTCTAAACAGTTTTCTGGTACTGATACACAGCCATCTATTTCAATTTCCTTGGTGTTGATGAATTCTCCATCTTCATTTTCATCAAGAGCATCGAATATCCTGTCCTCGGCTTTACGGTATTTTTTCACCCTCTCGTAATCTACAGCTGAAGGATTTTTTATCCTTGACAAGTCCGTGTTGTCACATAAATCACACAGTTTTACATGACTGGCTATCTTATTTTTTACAATCCTACTTATGTATTCATCATAGGTTTCACCATCTCGCCTGGTCAGGGCATCCAGTGCAGACAGTACTTCCTCAGAAAAGCCCTGATCTCTTAAGTAGTCCAGAGATATATCCGTATCTTCTACTACATCGTGGAGTACTGCACATATTCTCTCAGCTTCACTTCTTCTTGAAAACATTACCCGCAGAGGATGCAGTATATATGGCTGTCCACCTTTATCAACCTGACCCTCGTGGGCCTTTGCAGCTACTACAATTGCCTTGTCCAACATTATATTTCCTCCTTAATCATCACATTTACTTTATCTTCCATGAAAATAAAACTGTATCACTGACTTCTATATTATCCGGTTCGATATCCGGGGCATAAGATGACTGAACAGTCATGCAATTTTCCTCCACCTCATATTTTGTTTGAGAATAAAGGTGCAGTTCACCCCAATCGTAATCAATACCAATCAGATCGCCAAGAGTAACTCCTGATGCTTTTGCTAAGACTTCTGCCTTATGTTTTGCATTTTCAGCGGCACTTACCAAAAGTTTTTCACTGATAGCAGATTTATCCTTAACAGAAAACTGTATATCCAACTGTGGATTTATTTGTGTTTTTGCAATAGCAGCAAATACCTTTGACATTACTTCCGTGTCAAAATCAAACTCAATTTTTAAACTTTGCTTGCAAATGTATCCATCAAATTTGCTTCTATAATTGTCGTTATTATCACGACAACTCTCATAGTGCATTTTTATATTAAAACTTGTTGTTTTTAGATCTTCTTTGTCAAAACTTGCTGATTCAATTGCATTTTGTAAAATTTCTATTGAATCAGCCGCAAGTTTCATTGTCTTGCCATAATCATAATGTTGTGATTCAAGGTTCATAGCAATAACAATTAAATCCGGCTTAACATTAATATTACTTGTACCTTTCACTCTAATTAAATGATCCATTCAAATAACCTCCTTCAGTTCCATTTCATATGCTCAATAATCATTTGCTTTCAATCTTCTTATATAAAAGTTCAGCTGTATCTTTATCTCATTCTGTCTATAGTCTCTATCATATCCTCTATGAATCTGCTTGTATACCTGAATCTCACTCTTTCCAGTTTCCCTGCCTGCATGAGTCTGAATCATCTGCATATTGAAAAGCTTTCACGGATTCATGCAGAATCACAATGGCAATATATAATAAAAGCATTTGAATACAGCATATCTCCACCTTCATCTATTTTTATATCTACCCGGTATTTTTCGCTTCCTTCTATGAAAAAAACATATTCACTATTCCCTTTTTTATAGAACTCGACTATATTTCCATCGTTATAATAATCATATCCCCTATCTAAGATAGTCTTATCTACGTGCTCTTCGAAATCATTTACATTCATCTTCTATTCCCCATTCTTATAAGTCTATTATTTTAAAATATACACTTAAAATTCTACCCTGACAATATGATATTATTATCAAAATCAAAGGCTTACTAAATGGAGTTATGTAAATCTTCAAGATTATATTGAGCTGAAAGTTCTATTTTATAAATAAACCCCATCATACAGTATAGTAACAGTTAACTAGGTTATTAAATACTAAGCAGACCTGATTTCATAGCTAAATGTCTAAGAAATGGATTGTACATAGCTGGAGATTTTAAATTTTTAATGAGTAGATTTAACTTGATATGCTTTACCCTGTGCTTATATCTATCCAAAAAACCATCTATTTCCTCTTCAAGACTCTGCGCTAAATATAAGGAACTTTTTAATGCATAACTGATTCCCTCTGCGGAGCTAGGGCTAATAGCACCTGCTGCTTCTCCGACCAGGGCTATACCATTCCTTCCTGCACAAAGCTGGGATATCTTCTTCGGTCTGTAGATATATGCTCCCTCTGTTTTTATTGTGTTATCAAAATTAAAGCCTAGCTGTGTTAGTTTTGTTTTCAATATTTCATACTTTTTCCTGGTATTATCCCTGGGTCTAAGTGCTGAGCCTAATAATAAATAATTTTCCTTCGGTATTATCCAAGAGTAGAAATCACTTATTTCTTCATCAAAAATTGCAGTAAAATACTGCATAGGACATGGACATTCAAACCATTGCTGAATTGAAATATATTTTTCAGGAATATTTACATCTTTGTCAATAAAATTCCTTATCCTTGAAGATGCCCCATCAGCACCTACAATAATTCTTGTCTTTGCAGATATTTCTTTTCCATTATGAATATACTTTATTTCATATCCACCTGACACTTCAGCAAAACTTTTAAAATGGGAATTAAACTTTTTATCAACTCCATTTGGAATTATAGAAACCAGCCACCTGTCAAATTTACTCCTATCCATATTAAAATAAAATCTCTGATATAGCCTCTCTAGATTATTAGTTAAATCAATGGCTCTTACAGCAAAGGGCTGCGGATCAACCAGGATATCTTTCGGTATACCTAACCCTAACTTAGCAATCATTTTCTGGGCATCGGGAGCCAATAATCCGCCGCAGCATTTATTTATATGGTTTTTGGGATTCTCATTTTCCAGATCTCTTTTATCTATTAATAAAAGCTTATATTTATCTCCAATTAATCGTGCAAGTGTGGAACCTGCAGGTCCTGCTCCTACTATTACAATGTCATACATAAATGTAGCCTCCCAAAATAATCTTCTTTTAAGTATCATTTCTATATTCTAGAATATCTCCCGGCTGGCATTCTAAAGCCTTGCAAATTGCATCTAAAGTAGATAATCGAATTGCTTTTGCCTTTCCATTTTTTAATATAGAAAGATTGGCCATGGTTATTCCAACCCTCTTTGAAAGCTCTGTAAGACTCATTTTCCTTTTGGCCAGCATAACATCAATATTGATTATAATTGCCAAGTTATCCACCTCAAATCGTTAAATCATTTTCTGATTTTATATCAATAGCATCTTGTAAAAGTTTTTGAAGAACAGCAGCAAAAACTGCAATAACAATTGATGCAAAGATAAAAATTACTGGAAATGCTATGAGACCCGGTGCATCATCTGCATCTGCTATAGGAATTACAAATGGTATAAGTACTGTATATATAACACTAATTATGATTGCGCAGTATTTTATGTACTTTAAAATCTTTACAGAAATTTGAGAGAAAGCTTTATTCCTGTCAATATAGCTTAAAAGTCTTAAAGCTTGATACAGAGCAAAAAAAAATGTTGCAGCAGCTGCATACACACCAATTAGAATGGGATAATGTAAATAATCTGCAGTTGAAGGCAACCAAAATATGCACAAAGCAAAAACTGGAATTCCAATAAGAAAAACTGCCACCTTTAAAAAAATTGTTGATTTAAGTCTCATAAAAGCACCTCACTTATTCATTATGATTTGATTTTAACATATGTTTTATTGTTTTACAATATATTATTATTGAATTTAGCTATATATTTGTTGTTATTATTCAATAGTAAATTGAAGGGGGTTAATTGAAAGATGAGATGCCACTTTGTAAAACGAAAAACTATGTTTGTAATTTAAAACTTAATCCTTGTAAATGAAACGCAGTTTTTGTAACCTAAAGTCCAGTTTTGTAAGCGAAGAGCCACATTTGTAATTCAAATGCTGTTTGATTTCTCTTCATTTCTGGTGTATGATTGTGAAAAATAAGCATGCCAAATGGAGGTCAACTCCCTCTCGATTTTTTTGTAATCGGAGAATCCACCCTTGAATCTTTGGTCAGATAATAGGTTGGCGGCACTGATTATTTAAAGGTTACTTTTTAAGAAGAGCTGGTTTTAGCATGATATCTCCGGCGGCAACCGGATAACATCCAAGTTTATGCAAAACCTCTT
>Ga0334882_1005070_pt1 | contig 10626 bp, 7 predicted proteins | sample GraSluR1_MG_5_FD_207226 | JGI IMG/M metagenome (GOLD analysis project Ga0334882, IMG submission 207226) | Sludge microbial communities from methane-producing bioreactor in Wageningen University, Netherlands - Granular Sludge_15_04-R1 | ecosystem: Engineered > Bioreactor > Anaerobic > Unclassified... | reverse complement strand
AACCATAGGATTTCAGCAGACCTTCCACCCTGTCGGCATAGGTTCTGCTGGTAATCCCCATCAGAACCCCCGCCTTCAAAGCCTGGACCATGCCCCAGGCCACCCCCTCACCGTGGGACCAGCCGGTGAAACCGGACACCTTTTCCAGGGCGTGCCCGAAGGTGTGCCCCAGGTTCAGATGAGCCCTCACCCCCTGTTCGGTAAAGTCCTCTTCCACCACCCGGGCCTTCACCATGAGAGAATCGCGGATCATGCCGGGCAAAACGGCCATGTCCCGGGCCAGGATCCCCTCCCGCTCCTTCTCCAGCCTTTCCAGCCAGAGAGACGGTTCCAGCAGAGCGTGCTTGATCACTTCCGCCATGCCGCTTAAAAACTCCCGGTCCGGCAGGGTTTTCAGGGCGTCGGGGCAAATGATAAGCTCCTCGGCGGGATGAAAAGAACCTGCCATATTCTTATATCCTTCAAAATCCACCCCCGTCTTCCCTCCCAGGGATGCGTCCACCATGGCAAGCAGGGTGGTAGGGACAAGCCTCACGGCGCAGCCCCGCATGTAGATGGAGGCGGCAAAGGCGGTCATGTCTCCCACCACCCCGCCCCCTACACCGTAGAAAACCGAATCCCGGGAACAACCGGATGCCACCGCGGCGGACAGAATTTTTTTGAGGGAATCAAAGTTTTTTTCACCTTCCCCGGGAGGAAGGATCAGACAACGGGGGGTTGATGAAACGGCAAAGAGAGGCCTGGTATGGGTATCAAAAACCAGAAGGGCATCTTCAGGGGCCCGAACGAGTGCCTGAGAGGTTTCAGAAAAGATAACTGAAGTTTTTCTTCCGCCCGCCTGGACGATGAAACTGGGAGGAAGAGGGGAAATCACGAATCGTTTTTATCGATCATGTCGATGAGAATTCCCTTGATAAAGGGATCCACCACCGAATAGATTCTCTTGTTGCCGAGAACTTCCGACTCGACAATCTTTTTTTCCTTAAGCACCGCCAAGTGCTGGGAGATGACCGGCTGGGACTGATTCAGGCACTGCCAGAGTTCGGTGACACAGGAGTCTTCCTTCTCGATGAGACAGAGCATCTTTAACCGAAGGGGATGACCACAAACCTTAAGCTTTTCCGCGGTGGCTCTGATGAGCTCGTCCCTGCAACCCTTTTTTTCTTCCATGGGTTACAATTATACATTTTTCTTTATTTTGTTCAACCGATAAAAATATATATTATTATCTTCATAAATGGAAAAGGAAGAAGAAAATTATCTTATCTATATATATGATAACAACTTACATCAGTTTATCAAGAATATTAAAGAATTGTTCATTCATGAAGGTTGACCCAGGGTAAAGCTGATTTTTTTTGAATCACCATTTACAGCTCAATTACCATCCCCTATTATTAAAAGCAGGAGAAAATAAACCGGGAGTGTTTGGTTGGAAAGTAAAAATCGAATACAAAACCTGACTGAGGAAGACAGAAGTAAGTATATCAAAGCCATTATGGAAACCACCGTGGACGGGTTCTGGGTGGTTGATATGGCCACCCGCCGCATGGTTGACGTGAATAGAACCTATTGCCGCATGTCCGGATACTCCCGGGAGGAGTTTCTGAAGCTCTCCATTGAAGACATAGATGCCGTGGAAAATCCGGAGGAAACGGCCCTCCGGATGGAATCGATACGGAAGTACGGTTCCCTGATTTTTGAAACCAGGCATCGCCGTAAAGAGGGAAGCCTCTTCGATGTAGAAATATCCGTCACTTATCTGGATATCCACGGCGGCCTGATTATCTGCTTCTGCCGCGATATTTCCGAGAGGAAAAAAGCTGAGGCAGACAAAGCCCATACCCACGATCTGCTGCGATACATCATCGAACACGACCGCAGTGCCATCGCCGTCCACGACAGAGACCTCAATTATATCTACGTAAGCCGCCGTTATCTGGAAGAGTACAGGGTCAAGGAAAAGGATATTATCGGAAAACACCATTACGATGTTTTTCCCGACCTGCCCTCCAAGTGGCGGGATGTTCACCTCCGGGCCCTCAAGGGGGAAGTCATCCGGGGAGAAGACGATCCCTTCCTGAGAGGCGACGGGACCCTGGACTGGACCCGGTGGGAATGCCGGCCCTGGTTTACCGCCGAGGGCACCATCGGCGGTATTATCGTCTACACCGAAGTAATCACCGAACGTAAACAGATGGCCCAGGCCCTGAAAAGCCAGGAAAAGCTCTTGCGGAACATTATTGATACCTCCACAGACATGATTTATGTGAAAGACCCGGACCTGAAAATTCTTCTTTGCAATCGTCAGTTTTCCCGCCATGTGGGCCGAGAACCGGAGGATCTGACGGGAAAAACCGAGATAGAAGCCGGGTGGGATCCCCGGTATGTGAAAGGCGACCCGGCCCTGGGTATTCGGGGATTTGAAAAGGACGATTTCCGGGTCCTGGCGGGAGAAACGATCCACCTTATCGATGAACCCAGCCGGGTCGATAACGAGATCAGGCTGTACGATACCATCAAACAGCCCCTGAGAGACGAAACCGGAGAGATCATCGGTATCCTGGGCATCAGCCGGGACATCACCGAACAGAAAAAAGCCAAGCAGGAGAAAATTCAGCAACATGAATTATTGACCAACCTGGCCCGGCAGGTACCGGGGGTTATCTACCAGTACCGCCTCAATCCCGACGGCACCTCCGCCTTCCCCTATGCCAGCCCGGGAATGAACGCCATCTATGAAGTCACCCCCGAAGAGGTACGGGAAGATGCCACTCCCGTTTTCGGCCGCCTGCACCCGGAAGACGCCGGTGAGGTATCGGAAGCCATCTTTGCCTCGGCCCGGACCCTGGAGCCCTTCTACGCCGAATTCCGGGTGATCCTTCCCCGACAGGGTCTGAGGTGGCGCTGGTCCCAGGCCCTGCCGGTGCGAACCGAAGACGGAGGGACCCTCTGGCATGGCATTATCCTTGACGTGACCGACCGAAAAAAAGCCGAAGAAGCCATTAGAGAAGAGAGGGAAAGGCTTGCGGTCACCCTGAGAAGTATCGGCGATGGGGTTATCACCACCGACAGTGAGGGCCGGGTGATGATGATGAACAGGGTGGCGGAGGGCCTTACGGGCTGGACCCAGGGCGAAGCACGGGGACGGGCCCTGACCGAGGTATTCCGAATCGTTAATGAGACCACCCGGCACCCCCTGGCCAACCCGGTAGAAAAAGTTCTTGCCACAGGGGAAATCATTGAACTGGAGAATCATACCCTTTTGATAGCCCGGGACGGCAAGGAGCGGGTCATAGCCGACTCGGGGGCCCCCATCAAGGATGCCCGAAGTATCACCAGCGGGGTGGTCCTGGTTTTTCGCGATGTGACGGAAAAGCATAAACTACAGGACAACATGCAGAGAATTGACAAGCTCGAGTCCCTGGGGGTGCTGGCCGGGGGAATTGCCCACGATTTCAACAACCTGCTGGGGGGGATCTTCGGATACATCGACATGGCCCGGGCCACCGACGGGATCGACCCCTCTACAGTAAAATATCTCGACAAGGCCCTGGGAGTATTTGAAAGGGCCCGGGATCTGACCCAGCAGCTCCTTATCTTCTCCAAGGGAGGATCGCCCCGAAGGAAAACGGGCCGCCTTGAATCGCTGATCAAAGAAAACGCCGAATTTGTCCTTGCGGGAACCAATGTGAAGTGCCTGGTTCATCTGGACAAAGACCTCTGGCTCTGTGATTTTGACGAAAACCAGATGGGACAGGTGATTGACAACCTGGTCATCAATGCCCGGCAGGCCATGGAACAGGGAGGCATCATCACCCTGAAAGGGGAAAACCTGGTTCTAAGCGAAGGAGACATGCCGCCATTAAAGGCGGGTCCCTATTTGAAAATTTCCATCTCCGATTCGGGAAGCGGCATCCCCCCGGAACTGCAGAAACGGATTTTTGATCCCTTCTTCACCACCAAAACCAGCGGCAGCGGCCTCGGCCTGGCCACCTGTTATTCCATCATTCAGAAACACGACGGTCTGATCGATGTCGAATCCCTTCCCCAGCGGGGGTCTACCTTTCACATCTACCTCCCCGCTTCAAAGGCCAGTGAAATCCTCACTCCCCGGGGGCCGGCCCGGCTTCACTTTGGCGAAGGGGATATTCTGGTGATGGATGATGAATCTTTTATGAGGGAAATCGTAGGCGTCATGCTCACCCAGATGGGTTACACCTATCTGGAAGCAGAAAATGGAGAATCGGCCATCCAGCAGTGTCGCGCCGCCCGGGATAGGGGTAAGCCCGTCCGGGCGGTACTGCTGGATCTGACCATCCCGGGGAGCCCCGGAGGCAAGGAGGTGATTGGGGAGCTGCATCGGGAGTTTCCGGGAATTCCCGTTTTTGCCGCCAGCGGTTTTTCCGAAGACCCCATCATGGCCCATCCCGGCGACTATGGTTTTACCGACAGCATACGAAAACCCTTCAGGATGGAAGAACTGGCGGCCATGCTTGACCGCCATCTATCAGGCTGAGTTCCGCCGCTTTGGGAAAAATTCGGGGCGCATTCAGCGAAGACCGCCGTTAATCCCGGCCCATCAACCGGCCCGGCAGGCCTGGGTTTTCATGACGGGCCCCTTAAGGGCCCTTATCGCTGGACCCGGGCGTTGCCCTCCCAGATGCTCCATACCTGGGCTTCATCGGCGGGCTGGGCATAATCGGTCAACAAAGTAACCGCCAGGGCGCCTGTGGCCCACCCGAAACGGATCCACTTTTCGGGTTCCCAATTTTTCAGGTACCCGTAAAGTAATCCCCCCACAAAACCGTCGCCGCCGCCGATGCGGTCCAGGACCTGGATGGGCTTCGGTTCGATCACATGCCACTGGCCGGCGGTGTACATGATGGCTCCCCAATGGTGACGGCCGGCGTTCTCCACCTCCCTGAGGGTGGTGGCAAAGACCGAAGCCCCGGGATACTTCTTCGTGACCCGGTTGATCATCTCCTTGAAGCCGTCAATTTTGCGGACGATTCCGCTTCCCCCCGGTTCGGGTCCCTGAACTCCCAGACAGAGCTGAAAGTCTTCCTCGTTGCCGATGAGGATATCCGCCCGGCCGGCGATCTGATGAAAAACCTCCGAGAGTTCGGCCTCCCGGTTTTTCCAGAACGAAGCCCGGTAGTTCAAATCAAAGGAAACCTTTGTCCCATACTTTTGAGCTGTCTCGGCGATTTTAACACAGAGAGCTCCGGTAGTTTCTGACAAGGCGGCAAACAGCCCCGACAGGTGCACCACCCCTACCCCTTCCCGTCCGAAAATTTCTTCCAGATCAAAATCGTTAACCCCCAGGGACCGGCCCACTTCCCCGGCCCGGTCGTTGTAGACCCGGGGGCCCCGGGCACCAAAACCGGTGTCGGCGAAATTGATCTGATGACGAAAACCCCAGGGACCATCCTGGACAACCTCGGGACCCTCAAACGCCATCTTCCGGGAGTGAAGGTTCTGCCTGATAAAATCTGCCACCGGGCTTCCCTTGACGAAGCCGGTGAGAACCTTCACAGGCAAACCAAGAAAGGAGGACACCGATGCCACGTTGGTCTCCGCACTGGTACCGTACATTTTATAGGTATCGCCGACCCCCACCGGCTGGGCTTCCAGGGGTGTCAGCCTTATCCCCATACTGGTGGGCACCAGCAGAGCCCAGGTCCTGCTATCATTTACAGCCATAAAAAGATCTCCTTGGTTGAGCAATTTACACTTCATAAGTGGAGGAGGAGACATCCCCCCCCGTTCCCGTCCAGTTGGTGTGAAACACCTCATCCCTGGGCCGGTCTATCCTGCGGTAGGTGTGGGCCCCGAAGTAGTCCCGCTGAGCCTGGATGAGGTTGGCGGGAAGCCGGGCGGATCGGTAACCGTCGTAGAATGCCAGGGCGGCGCTCAGGGTGGGGACGGGAATTCCCCGTTCCACCGCCAGGGTCACTGTCCGCCGTAGAGAAGCCTGATTTTTTTCGGCCACACCGGCGAAATAATCATCCATCAGAAGGTTGGTCAGGTTGGGATTCTTGTCGAAAGCCGCCTTGATTTCCCCCAGGAAAGCAGACCGGATAATACATCCCCCCCTCCACATGAGGGCAATGGAACCGTAAGCCAGTTTCCAGCGGTATTCGGAAGCGGCTTCCCGCATCAGCATGAATCCCTGGGCGTAAGAGATGATTTTGGCCAGAAGCAGGGCTTTTTCCAGGTCCTCGACCGCCGACTCATCGGAGGGGGGCGCCACGGCATCGGGCCCTTTGAGAATCTTCGATGCCGCCACCCTTTCTTCTTTCAGCGAAGAGAGACAGCGGGCGAACACCGACTCACCGATGAGGGTCACCGGAACGCCCAGATCAAGAGCGGATATTCCCGTCCACTTCCCGGTTCCCTTCTGTCCCGCCGAATCGAGGATCTTCTCCAGCAGCGGTTCTTTATCCTTATCAAGAAAGGCCATGATGTGGGCGGTGATTTCGATGAGATAGGAATCCAGAGGCCCCTTGTTCCAGTGGGTGAAAATCTGATTCATCCTTCCGTGGTCCGCCCCCAGGGCGGATTTTAGGAGATGGTAAGCTTCGGCGATGAGCTGCATGTCCCCGTACTCGATGCCGTTATGAACCATTTTAACAAAATGACCGGCACCGTTCTCCCCCACCCAGTCGCAGCAGGGCTCACCCTGGTCGGTCTTGGCGGAAATATCCTGAAGAATCGGTTTTACCGAAGGCCAGGCCGCCTTGTTGCCCCCGGGCATGATGGAAGGACCCCGCCGGGCTCCCTCCTCCCCTCCCGAGACTCCGGTGCCGATGAAGAGGATCCCCTTCCTGTCCAGTTCTTCGGTTCGCCGGCTGGAATCGGGAAAATGGCTGTTGCCGCCGTCGATGATGATGTCGCCCGCCTCCAGATACGGAAGCAGACTCTCTATGAACTGATCCACCACCTCTCCCGCTTTGACCATGAGAAAAACCTTTCTGGGAGAACTCAAATGATCAATAAACTCCTTCAGATCATAAGAAGGGAGAATTCGCTCCTGGTCCCGCGCCGGCCCCTCCATGAAAGCGGTGGTTTTTTCGGCGCTTCGGTTGTACACCGCCACGGTGTATCCGTGATCGGCCATATTTAAGACAAGGTTCTGACCCATCACCGCTAATCCCACTAAACCAATATCTGCTTTATTCATTTCATTCTCCCTGAAAAAATGCCTGGTAATCCTTTTATACCGAAGGCAAGATATTTTTTCTTCCCTCAGAACTTCATCCGTAAAGACCTTATCCTTTCACAGCCCCCATGGTCAGCCCCTTGACCACGTATTTCTGGAATATCATGGTCAGGATGATGGCAGGGGTCATGATGGCCACCGCCGCCGCCATCACACCGCCCCAGTCCACCTCGGCGTAGGACATAAAGTTGTAAACGGCTATCGGAAGGGTCCGGGTTTTTTCCATACTCAAAACCTGGGAAAACATGAAGTTATTCCAGGAAAAAATAAAGCTCAAGGTGGTGGCGGTAACCACCCCGGGAACAGCCAGGGGCAGAATAATCACCAGAAAGCTGTACTGCTGGGTGGCCCCGTCTATGCGGGCGGACTCTTCCATATCGATGGGAATACTCTTGAAGTAGGAAGCCATGACCCAGACCACCACCGGCAGGGCGATGAGGATGTGGGAAAGAATCAGGGCGGTATAACTGTCCATGAGGCCCAGGCGGGAAAAAATAATATACCACGGCATCAGAAAGGAAATCCCCGGCATGAGCCGGGCTATAAGAATGAAGACCGACAGCCGCTGCTGGCCGAACCGGGCAATGGAATAGGCTGCAGGAAGCCCCATAAAAAGGGACAGGGCCACCGAAACCACGCCGACGATGCTGGAATTCATCAGATACTTCAGGAAATCCTGTTCCGCAAAGACTTTGATATAATTCTGCAGGGTTGCTTTGAATAAGAACTTGGGAGGCCAGGAGATGATATCCACCTGGGTCTTAAAGGAAGACATCAGCATCCAGAGGAAAGGGAAAAGGGTGACGGTGATCACCACCAAGACCATGACAATAAAAAATATTCTGAACCCGAGGGACGATTTCATGCTAAGCCTCCTAAACCTCAAACTTCTTCCGCACCACGAGGACCCCGATGCTGAAGAGGAGGACAATGAAAAAGAGAAATACCAGAATGGCGGAGGCCAGACCCAGACTGAAATATTCAAAACTGTATTTGAAGGCCATGATGTTTATGGTCTCCGAGGCGTATCCCGGACCGCCCCCCGTCATGGCGTAGATGATGTCGAAGGTCTTCAGGGCATCGATAGCCCGGAGGATGACGGCGGTCAGGATGGTGGGCATGAGCATGGGGAGGGTGATGTAGAAAAAAGTCTGAACCGCATTGGCCCCGTCCACCCGGGATGATTCGTAGGGTTCCGACGAAATCCCCGCCAGCCCCGCCAGGACGATGAGGGCAATCATGGGGGTCCACTGCCATACATCCACCAGGACCAGGGAGGGGATGACCGTGGAGGCTGCGCTGACCCATCCGCTCTGGGGCAGCCCCATCAGGCTCAGCACATAATTCAGAAACCCGATGGTGGGGTCGTAAAACAAATTCCACACGATACCGATGGCCACCGGAGTGGAAACCAGAGGCAGGAGCAGAATCAGTTTTACCGCCCCCTTGGCCTTATATTCCCGATTGAGAATCAGGGCCAGGATGGTCCCGAGAACCGCTTCAACGATGATGGCGGAAAAAGTGAATGAAAAGGTCCGGCCCAGGGCGGCGATGAACCGAGGTTCCCTTAAAATCCGGATATAGCTTTCGAACCCGACAAACTTCATGGGGCGGCCTGAGGTGAGGGCCCAGTCGGTAAAACTCACCGCCAGGGTATAACCCACGGGAAACACCATGAGCAGCAGGACAAACAGCAACGCCGGCAGGGGAAACAGGAATCTCAGATTTCTTTCAAAAAACCCGCTTTTTATCATTGAGCCTCTCCTTTGACAAAGCGACAGCCTTCAGGGGCTGTCGCTTTATTATAGTACATGGAAATAAGAGTTTCTTATTTGCCGCCGTATTCACCGTCCGCTTTGAGCAGATCGTTAACAGCCTTGACCTTTTCAGCGGCCAGGGCGGGCAGTTTGGCTGATTCGCCGGCGGTGTTGATGGACTCGATGATCACTTCGCCGATCAGGTCACGAGCCTGGCCGACGGCACTCATGAAAGGCCGGTCGTAGGGGTAACCATTGGCGGCGGCGTGGGCCTGGGTGGCGATGAGGCCGGGGTTCATCCTGGCCTGAACCGTGGCGTCTCTCCAGGCGGAGTTGCGGGCCATGGTGATGTTGGAAAGCATGCCCTGGATGGCCAGCTCTTTGCTGGTGGCCCATTCAAGGAACTTCTGAGCCGCATCGGGGTTCTTGGTCTTGCTGGACATACCCATCCCCCAGGAAACCACGATGAAGGGGCTGTCGCCTTTGGGGCCGGCGGGAAGCTGGGCGACACCGACGTTCTCGGCGGAAACCTGTGATTTGGCAGGATCCACCACCTGGCCGTAAAAAACCGAAGCGTCGGTCCACATGGCCAGTTTGCCGGCCTGGAATACGGGCATCAGGTTTTCCCAGGACATGGAAGCCACACCCTGGGGGCCGTACTTGGCCAGCATCCGTCCGTAATACCGAATACCTTCGAGAGCTTCGGGAGAATCAAAGACGGCCACGTTGTTTTCCAGGTAGTTGCCCCCAAAGTTGTAGATGTAACTGGAAATCTGGGTGACCGCGGCGGCACCCTTGCCCCGGGAACCAAAGGCTGCCACATCGGCGCTGTGCAGTTTGGCGGCGGCGGCTTCAAGTTCGGCCAGGGTTTTGGGGACGGCAATACCGGCGGCGGCGAAAAGGTCCTTCCGGTAGTACATCACCTGCCATTCGGTGACCAGGGGAACGATGTAGGTTTTTCCATCGGCGGTGCCGACATCCACCGAGTTGGAGGGATAATCGGAAAAATCGTAGGAATCAAGGGATTTGTACCAGCCGTTTTTAATGAAGAGAAGCCCTTCCTGGAGGGGCCGGGTCATAAAAACATCCACGGTGGAGGAATTGGTGGCAAACTCGGTGGTGAGCTTCTGGGTAAGCTGACTCTCCTGAAGGCTCTCCACGTTAACCTTGATGCCGGTTTCGGCTTCAAATTCGGGAATGGCATTTTTCAACAGTTCCCCATAGGGATGATTGGCCAGGAGAACCCGAATCTCCTCCCCCTTCTCGCTGGTGCCCCCGGCAAACAGGGCGGCGGACATACTAATCAACAATAACAGAACAAGAACGCGTTTCATACAGACTCCTTTAATTTTTATGGCAGCTGCAACTGCGAAATTTATTATCACTCGGAAAATTTTTTTTGTCAAAAGAAATTTTCTTCTTTATGAAATTTTCTTTCTTGTGCTATAATAACATCGGGAGAGGAACATGATTAATGTAAGCTGCTTATACGCCATCAAGAGTCAGTATCGTGATTTCAGTGAAAAAGAGAAATTGATAGCCGACTACATCCTGGAAGATCCGTCCCGGGTGGTTCATCCCAGTATCGAAGAGCTGTCGGAAACCATAGGTATCTCTGAAACCACCCTCTTCAGATTTGTTAAA
>Ga0334882_1005068_pt1 | contig 10628 bp, 10 predicted proteins | sample GraSluR1_MG_5_FD_207226 | JGI IMG/M metagenome (GOLD analysis project Ga0334882, IMG submission 207226) | Sludge microbial communities from methane-producing bioreactor in Wageningen University, Netherlands - Granular Sludge_15_04-R1 | ecosystem: Engineered > Bioreactor > Anaerobic >... | reverse complement strand
GACTGATACGTCTCTTTTTGCGATTTGAAAAGTATTGCTATTTTATTACTATTTTATTACTATTTTATTATACTTTTTCTTTCCTCTTCTTATCAACATACTTCCTTCTTTAAAGTCATCTATGCTAACAGCAAAATTTATATCGCTAATTTTTTTGTCATTTACAGTAAGTCCTCCCTGCTTTATGAGCCTTCGCACTTCACTTTTAGACGGTAATATAGCCGTATTCACAAGAAGATCAACTATGCTGCAGCTACAACTGTCCTTATCTATTTCAACAGTTGGAACATCATCCATGTTTGAGCCACCTGAAAACAGTGCCTCTGAAGCTGACCTTGCCTTATCCGCATCATCTTTCCCATGAATTAATTTTGTAACTTCATATGCAAGAATTGCCTTCGCCTTGTTTGTTTCCGAATCCTTAAGAGCTCCAAGTCGCCTTACCTCGTCCATAGGTAGAAAAGTCAGAAGTGCCAGGCACTTCTCAACATCGGAATCATCTATATTTCTCCAGTATTGATAAAATTCATATGGACTGGTTTTTTCTTTATCCAACCATATGGCTCCCCCTTCCGTTTTTCCCATTTTCTTTCCGTCACTCTTGGTCAACAGTGTAAATGTCATTCCATAGGCAGGTTTTTTCTCTTTTCTTCTTATAAGATCAACACCTGCAATTATATTCGACCATTGATCGTCCCCTCCCAGCTGGAGAACACAGTCATATTTTCTGTTGAGCTGGAGAAAGTCATAAGCCTGCATCAACATATAATTGAATTCAAGAAATGTAAGACCTTTTTCAAGTCTCTGCTTATAACACTCTGCCGTAAGCATCTTGTTAACTGAAAAGTGTACACCTATTTCACGGAGAAAGTTTACATAATTCAGATCCATCAGCCAGTTTGCATTGTTATCCATTATTGCCTTATTGTCATCAAAATCCACCAATCTTGAAAATTGTTTCTTGAAACATTGTGCATTGTGCTCAATCTGTTCTCCTGTAAGCATCTTTCTCATGTCCGTCTTTCCAGTGGGGTCACCTACCATTGCAGTTCCCCCTCCGAGAAGTGCTATTGGTCTATGTCCAGCCCTTTGCATATGTGCCATAACCATCATCTGTAAAAAATGACCTACATGGAGACTATCTGCCGTTGGATCAAATCCTATGTAAAAAGTTACCTTTTCCTTTCCAAGTAATTCCCTTATTTCTTCCTCATGAGTGGTTTGTTTTATATAACCCCTTTCTAAAAGGATATCATAAACGTTAGTCAACTTTTGCTCCACCTTTCAATATGTTTATTCTTATCAATTAAGTATTAGTATATAATTAAAGTTAATTTTTATCAACTATAGTCAATGTAAATTAATTCATATCCCAAAATTGATATCCCCCTGCCACTGATATACAAACATATTTTCCCAATGCATCATATTGTTTTTTTATTACTATATGATATAATGAATGTGGAGTTCTACTCCAATTAAATATTGTAAGTAGGCCAAATTTTTTCAAGGTACCAATTTCTCCTTAAATCTAGGGGGTAGTTATCAAGAATAAAATTAGTCCTATGATTTTAAGGAGGTTTTTTTATGCCAGACAAGACTATTACATGCAAGGATTGTGGAAAAGAATTCGTATTCACAGAAGGTGAACAGGAATTCTACAAGGAAAAAGGTTTTGAAAATGATCCTGTACGATGTCCTGATTGTAGAAGAAAAAGAAAGGCCGAAAGAAATAGAACAAGAAGATAGTAAATAGTTAGGAGAGGTAAAAAAACCCCTCCTATTATTATTTGCTCCTGATTAAATTTGCCTTTTTCAAAACTTTCCCAAGAGGAAGAGCTATAGCTGCTCCTGCAATTGACTGGGCTATGTTTCCCGGAATTTCTGCCGCCGATAATACAAATGCCTGTGGAAATGCTACATTTGTTACAAAATGCATGAGAACAACTCCTGCAAAATAATAAGCTGCTATCATCCATATCCCGGCAGCTACACACGCCATCGCATTATTCAAAAAACTTTGTCCATCATATTCCTTTCTATAGGCAATGGATGCAGCAATATATGCCATTATTCCCTTTATAAAAAATGTAAATGGTGCCCAAATAGCATAGGGTGATAAAATATCAAACAAACTCATACCTACTGCTGCAGAAAAGAATGCTTTTTTCCTTCCCAATAAAATAGCAGCCAATAGTACCATACTGTCCCCCAAATGGACTACACCTTTAAATACAACTCCAGTAGGTATATTTATTACAGCTGTTGCAATATAAGTCATAGCTGCCATAAGAGAAATCTGTATAATATCATGTACCTTCAATCTGCTCAAATCCAATTTCTTTTGTTCCATATAATTAAGCCCTCCTAGATTAATTTATCGATTAATATACATTATATTTACAAACATAGAAAATTCAAAATGTATGGGTACAATTATTTTAGGTTATAACTTTATCTTATGGGGAAACACTAATACAGTAAATAGAATTTAGTAGGGAGGTACTGCTGCTATTAATTTCAGATTTGGGCAGCAGAGTTTATATGAATTTTATAAAATGGATTTCCAGTCTTATGATAACAATTTTTTTAATTGCAGGCGCATTTAAAATGAAGGGATTGTTTATAAATTCCATACTTTTTGTAATTTTGACAGTATTTGTAATTGACATGTTGTTTATACGGAATAGGTATTTATAAAAAATTCTGCCGATATTAATATTTTCCCTGTATTACAGTATATACTTGCCGTATTACTGGTGATATAATTTATCTTGTGTATAGGGAGGAGAATGTCTATGTATTATAGTATTAAAAGAAGAAATTTCACCTATAATATACAATATATTCTCAGTAGATTTTTAAATCTGCTTTATAAATATTATTTTATTGTTATAGGTGCTTTTTTCGTTGGAAGTGGAATATACCTCTGCTTTTACCCGTCTATTAGTGAAACCAGCAAAATATATATGTTTGTGCTGGCATTTATAAGTTTCTCTGTGTATAAAGATATGCGAAATGATGTAAAATTGCTTCCTTTTTTATTGATGTCAATACCATTTTTATTATTAGTACTGTATTTGAACAGGAACGGCTATGCAATGTGGGGAAAGATGCTGCACTGGCAGATATCACGGAGCATAATAATAAATCTGAATCCGTTATTCAGTATAATACCTTTTAACGATGGAAGCTTTGCAAGGATATATACATCCAAAACTTTAACCAGCTATTTTAGAATCGTATATAACAATGGATTTGTACTTCCTGTCCTACTTGCAATATACAGATCTGCAATTTCACTTGATTTTAAAAAGATGCTGAGATATGCTTTATCCGCCCATATTGTACAAGTATTTCTGATTACACCTTTCTATCTTGTTTTTCACCTTCAGGAAGTATGGTATGTACTCGGCCAGCCAGATGGACTTGCAAGAAATCTAAGTAAAAATGCCGCTGCCGGTGTGACTTTGAACTGTTTTCCATCAATGCATACTTCCATAGCCTTCGCCATGTTTCTGCTTGCATTAAGAGAAAAGGACAAGCTTTTTAAAATATTTATGTCATTTTTCTGCATGAGTATAATATTTTCCACTTTATATTTAAGAATTCACTGGGTACTGGATATAGCAGGCGGAATTTTACTGGCATATGTAACTGTAAAACTGGTTGACTTTACGTTTGCAAAACTGCAGCCCATTTTGCAAAAACTATTGGATAAATTTTACTATAAAAATTGCAAAGTTTCTTATATATATAACTATTATTTAGATACGATGAATTAAAATCACGACAGGAGGATAGGTATCACTACAACCTATCCTTAAATAATATTATTATGATTTTCCTATATCGGAAAGTACCAGCCCCTTATTATGTTCAAGTGCCCAGCTTATGGACCATTCACTTTGAAATATCAGAAGGTCTCTTCCTTTTAAGTCCTTGACTTTTTTCGTATCACTCGTAAGTACAAGACTTCCTATATTTGTATCTGAACTCTCTATCCACCTTATAGTCCTGTATGGAAGACTTTCCATTTTTATGTCTACATTATACTCATTTTTCATCCTGTATTCCAGTACTTCAAATTGAAGTACCCCGACCACCCCTACAATTATCTGCTCGATACCTATATTCAATTCTTTGAATACCTGAATTGCACCTTCTTCTGATATTTCAGTTATTCCTTTTATGAATTGCTTTCTCTTCATCGTATCTACTGTCCTGACCCTTGAGAAATGCTCCGGTGCAAACACAGGTATACCTTCAAACTTGAATTTCTTCTGGGACATGCAAAGTGTATCTCCTATATTGAAAATTCCGGGATCAAATACTCCTATTATATCACCTGCATAAGCTTCTTCTACAATTTCTCTATTTTGGGCCAGAAATTGCTGTGGCTGTGCAAGTTTTACCTTGTCTTTTCCCTGGACATGGAAAACCTCCATTCCCTTCTTGAACTTTCCGGAGCATATTCTCATAAATGCAATTCTATCTCTATGTGAAGGATTCATATTAGCCTGTATTTTAAATACAAATGCAGAAAATGGTTCTTCAAATACATCTATTTCACCTTTGTCCGACAATCTGGACATGGGCGGTGTGGTAAGCTTCAAAAATTCTTTCAAGAAAGGTTCTACTCCAAAATTTGTAAGAGCACTTCCAAAAAATATGGGGGTAAGCTCTCCCTCTCTAACTTTATTTATGTCAAATTGATCCCCCGCTACATCAAGAAGTTCTATATCCTCTTTAAGTTTGGACTGAAGTGCTTCACCTATGAGATCTTCAAATACGCTGTCATCAACATTTCCTTCTACAGACTCAACTTCAGTCTGACCATGATTTCCTCCATTAAAGACCTCTATAACATTTCTATTTCTATCAAAGACTCCTTTAAACTCAGAACCTGATCCTATAGGCCAATTTACTGGATATGATTTTATTCCAAGTTCATTCTCTATATCCTCGATAAGCTCAAAAGGATCCTTGCTCTCCCTATCCATCTTGTTTACAAATGTAAAGATCGGGATTCCCCTCAAGCTGCAGACATTAAATAATTTCTTGGTCTGCTCCTCTACTCCTTTAGCTCCATCTATTACCATGACTGCACTATCAGCTGCCATTAAAGTTCTATATGTATCCTCACTGAAATCCTGATGTCCAGGTGTATCAAGTATATTTATACAGTAATTGTCATAATTGAATTGCATAACTGATGATGTGACAGAGATTCCTCTCTTCTTTTCTATCTCCATCCAGTCAGACACTGCATGCTTCGATGTCTTTCTAGCCTTGACAGAACCAGCAAGCCTTATAGCACCACCATACAGCAGTAATTTTTCTGTCAATGTGGTCTTACCTGCATCCGGGTGAGATATTATTGCAAAAGTTCTTCTTCTCTCTATTTCATTTCCTAAGTCTGCCACAAATTTCCCTCTCTTCTACTTTTTATTCTCATCAATGATTTTAACTTTATTGCAGGGTAATGTCAACCTGGGCAATAAAGCCTTTTCAGCGGGAAAATATATCCCATACGTATAGTACTAATTAAACGTTTAATATACATGTTAATTATTTGATATACTGTAATACAAAAATTCATACAACTGATATTTAAGTGAACCAATGCTATAATGGCTGTATAAAAATATAATTTCTCTGGAGGTAAATATGTACAAATTGATTGCAATTGATATGGACGGTACTTTATTGAGAAACGATAAAACTATATCGTCAGAAAATATAGCTGCCATAAAAGAAGCAGTTGAGCACAATGTAAAAATAATTCCTGCCACAGGAAGACCCTCAAAAGGCATAAAAAAATATCTGGAACAATTAAATTTAATTTCAGATTCCAACTATGTCGTTTCCCTCAATGGTGCATTAGTGGAAAGTGCCAAATCACACAGGTCAATATATGAAAAACTATTATCATTGGATGATATCAAGTATATATACGAACTTGGTACAAAAATAAGTACAAACATACAAGTATCATTAAAGGAATCAATTATAACACCTGTTCCAAATAAATATAGTACAGGGGATGCCATACTAAATGGAATAGAACTTAAAATAGAAGATTTCTGCAAGCTTTCTCCAGATGACCATATATTCAAAGTCATGTTCATGGGCGACGAGCCTGTATTATCAAAGGGAATAGACATGCTTCCGGAGAATATATACCACAAATACACTGTACTCAGGAGCGAGCCATACTTTCTTGAATTTATGAATAAAGCTACAAATAAATGGAACGGTGTAGAAACCGCGGCTAAAAATCTTGGAATAAAGAAATCCGAGATAATATGCATCGGTGATTCAGGGAATGACATACATATGATAAAAAGTGCCGGACTTGGAGTTGCCATGGGCAATGCATCCAATGAAATCAAAAAACTCTCGAGCTATGTTACAAAAACAAATGAAGAAAATGGAGTAGCCCATGTAATATATAAATTCATATTAAAATAACGTGAGTTCAACATGTTAAATTGAAATACTTAAGAATAGGTATAGACTTGTGTAGGAACAGGATCTATACCTATTCCACAAACTTGAACAAATCCATCATATGTCAATTCCATATATTCTGGTCCAATTCATATAAAAGCTTGCCTATACCTTACTTCATAGTTTGTTTCTAAAGCTGTCTGATAATTTATCTATATTATAATCTGATTTTTTATATTATGAATTGAAATTTCTTTTTATTATAATTGACAAAGATAATAAAATATGCTATTTTATAAATATCATATATATGAATTTGATTCACATACGTGAAAAAAAGAGGGGTGATATTTGTGATTGCAAAGTTTTAATAGAAAATGCGATTTGCTTATTTTTTATAGATAACCTGAAAACCTTTAAAAGCAGTTTAATATAAAAAATGATATCTTATATTAAACTTAGATTAAGAGGAGGACGTTTAAATGAGTGAAAATGTAAAAAGCACGAATATTCCTAATGGACGTTGGTTACATATACTCCCACCACTGGTTTTAGTGTATATAGTTGCTTTTATGGATCGTACAAATATCAGTTTTGCACTTGCAGGTGGTATGGATGCTGAGTTGGGTATGAATGCCACAATAACCGGTTTGGCATCAGGAATTTTTTTCTTTGGGTATATGTTTTTACAAGTTCCTGGCGGAAGAATAGCAGAACGTGCAAGTGCAAAAAAATTTATAGCATGCACCATAATTGCATGGGGAGGTTTTGCAGTACTATCAGGCCTAGCCAATAGTACAATCCAAATACTTGTAATTCGTTTTTTGCTCGGTGTAGCAGAAGGTGGAGTCTGGCCTGCAATATTAACTATAATTAGTCATTGGTTTCCAGCACATGAACGAGGTAGGGCAAATGCAATTTTCATGATGAATGCTCCAATAGCCTCAATAATAACCGGTCCTTTGTCAGGATTTATTGTAACCGCATTCAGTTGGAGATATGTATTCATCATTGAAGGAGCAATCGCCATAGCATTATTGTTTATATGGTTTCCGCTTGTTGCAGATCATCCTAAGGATGCAAAATGGATAAGCAAAGAAGAGCGCGACTATATTGAAAAATCCATTCACCAGGAACAGATAGCATTAAGTGGCACTGCTTCCTCAAAAAAGATACCAATTTCACAAGTTTTGTCAAGCAAATTGTTGTGGATTCTATGCATTATATATGGCTGTTATCAGGCAGGTATTTATGGATATTCTTTATGGTTGCCTAAGATAATACAAGGTGTGAGCAAAGCCAGTATGAGTGGTATAGGGCTGCTTTCGACCATACCAAATATAATTGCAATATTCGGATTAATATACTTTTCAAAAAAATCCGATCGCACAATGAACAGGAAAAGGTATACAGCATTGCCGATGATAGGATTTGCCATATGTCTGTTTATATCAGTACAATTTAAAATTTTTAATCCTATAGTTTCATTTGCATTTATAGCTCTGTGCGGATTCTTTTTATACTCGGCAAATAGTGTATTTTGGACCATACCAAGCCAAATATTTGAATCCGATATGGCCGCACAGTCACGTGGAGTTATTAATATAATTGGCGGACTTGGTTCATTTTTAGGACCTTACATGGTAGGATTCCTTACAACAGACATTAGTGCATCCGCAGGATTATATGCCTTAATAATATTACTAGTTGTAGGATTTATTTCAACAGTACTTCTGCCAATAGCTAAAAACAATGCATAAATAATCATTAGTAAAAATGTAAACAATTTAAATTCAATCAATATAAATTAATATATTTAAAAAAGGAGAGATTTTATATGGAATTGGGTACAATGGGAAGAAAAATTGCTGCAATAAGAGCATATGTCGTAGAAGGTGGAGGCGCAGATTATCATGATCAATCAAAAGAGCATTGGATAGTTAATCAAATAGCTACACCTATGAGTGTCTATCCGGAATACAAAATGACTAGAACAAGCTTTGGAATTAATGCACTTAAATCATTGGTAGTCGAAATAGAATCGGATAATGGAGTAGTAGGTTTCGCAGTATCAACTGGAGGATATCCTGCAGCCTGGATTGTAATGAATCATCTTGATAGATTTGTTGTAGGACAACCTGTTGAAAACATAGAAAAAATTTGGGACCAAATGTATAAGTCAACTATGTACTATGGACGTAAGGGTGTTGTTATGAACGCCATTTCTGCAATAGACCTGGCACTTTGGGATTTACTTGGAAAACTAAGACAAGAACCAGTATATGCTATGTTGGGAGGAAAGGTCAGAGATGAAATAAAGTTCTATGCTACAGGACCTAGACCAGATCTTGCCAAACAGAAGGGATTTATAGGAGGTAAATTACCATTAATTTATGGACAGGCCGATGGTGAAGAAGGCCTTAAAAAGAATATAGAAAGGCTTGCAAAATACAGAGAAAAATGCGGAGATGGATTTTGGTTGATGTGGGATTGCTGGATGGCACTGGATCTCCCATATGCTAAAAAGTTAATGCAAAAGTCCTCTGAATACGATCTGAAATGGATAGAAGAATGCTTTAATCCAGATGATTATTGGGCTTATAGAGATTTAAAAGCATCAGCCCCTAATAATGTTATGGTAACTTCAGGTGAACATGAAGCTACAAGATATGGATTTAGAATGTTAATGGAGATGTGTGATCTCGATATAATCCAGCCGGATGTTACATGGTGCGGAGGAATGACTGAATTAAAGAAAATAGGTGATTTAGCTAAGGCTTATGGTAAAATGGTAATTCCTCACGGTTCAGGTCCTTATTCACATCATTTTGTGACTTCACAGACCAATTCACCATTTACTGAATATCTAATTATGAGTCCGGATGCTGATGCGGTTATACCACAATTTTATCCATTACTATTGGATGAACAGGTTCCTACAAATGGTAAGCTGGTAGTAAGTGACAAGCCTGGATTTGGTGTAAGGTTAAACAAAGAGCATGGCTTGATTGAAATAAAAAAAGGACAGAGAATATAACTAGCTGTTTAGGCAGATTTCAGGTATTTAATTAGTATTTTCTTCCCAGTTTTAAATTCTATTGTATAATTTAATTGACAAATATATGTGAAAAATAGTAAATTTAAAATAATATATATGTGAATTAAATATATATATATGATAAATTGGGAAGGATGATAATTTATGGCTGTAAAATCTGCTGAAAGGGTGCTGCAAATTTTTGAGCATTTAGCTGCATATCCTAATGGACAAACAATTAATGAAATCAGTACTCAGTTGGGATATGCTCCAAGCAGCACTCATGCTCTATTGAAAACTCTTTTAGATAATGGTTATTTATATATTGATGAAATAAAAAGATACAAACTTGGTCCTAAATTGATTCAATTGGGAAAAAGTGTATCTTCACATATGAGTATTGATAAAATAGCTCAACCTCTATTGGAAAAAACAATGGAAGAATTGGAGGAAACAATCTTTATGGCCGTTCTGTTTAAAGGGGAGGTCATTTATGTTGCTAAAGCAAATAGTTATAAGACGGTAACAACAAATGCACAAATCGGAAGTAGAAAGCCTATTTATTGTACAGGACTGGGTAAAGTTTTTTTAGCCTTTATGGATATTGATGAAAAAACTAAAATCCTAAATAATCTTAATTTCAAAAAATTTACAAAGAATACAGTTACATCTAAAGAGGAACTATTAAAACAATTAATTTCTTTTAGAAATCAAGGTTATACTGTTGATGATGAAGAAATTGAGGAGGGTCTCTATTGTATTGCAGTTCCAGTTTTCGATTCATCAAAACATGTTATAGCTGCATTGAGTGCTTCAGGTCCAAAGCAGAGGATGCTATCCAAAAAAGAACTCGTTATAAAAAAAATGTTGTCAGTATCAAACTTATTATCCTATCAGTTGGGTGATACAAAATAAAGTAGAAAGAAGGACTGAAAATGACTAATTTAAGAGGAGTTTACCCACCTATTATTTCTATTTTTGATGAAAATGGGAATTTTGATGTGGATGCAAATAAAAAGCAAGCTGATTATCTGATAAAGAACGGTGTTGATGGAATTACTTATCTTGGTACATCAGGAGAATTTTATTCTATGAATGCGGAACAAAAAAAGAAAGTTCTTGATGTAATGTTACCTTA
>Ga0334882_1005067_pt1 | contig 10628 bp, 7 predicted proteins | sample GraSluR1_MG_5_FD_207226 | JGI IMG/M metagenome (GOLD analysis project Ga0334882, IMG submission 207226) | Sludge microbial communities from methane-producing bioreactor in Wageningen University, Netherlands - Granular Sludge_15_04-R1 | ecosystem: Engineered > Bioreactor > Anaerobic > Unclassified... | reverse complement strand
TGTTGGATGGGATGATGCATGGAGAATGACCCATAATATCATGTCCTATACAAATCATACAATAATGGCAGAGGCATTGGAAAAATGGCCTGTAGACATGTTTAAGAAGCTTCTTCCAAGAATTTTTATGATAGTACAGGAAATAGATAGGAGATTTTGTGAAGAATTAAAAGCTAAATATCCGGGACAATGGGATAAAATAAGGCGGATGACCATAATAGACGGAGGCTATGTCAAGATGGCTCATCTTGCCATAGTTGGAAGCCATAGTGTAAATGGAGTAGCCAAACTTCATACTGAAATATTGAAAAAGCAGGAGATGTCAGACTTTTACTACCATTATCCAGACAGGTTTAATAATAAGACAAATGGTATAACTCATAGAAGATGGCTCATGAATGCAAATCCAAGTTTGACAAATCTTTTAAAGGAAACTATAGGTGATAGTTTTATAACACATCCTACAGAGATGGAAAAGTTTGCGAAGTTTGCCGAAGACAAGAATGTTCAGGGGAAACTTGCGGAAATAAAATTAGCCAATAAAAGAAAGCTGGCAGATTATATATATAAAAATCAGGGTATAAGAATAGATGTCAATTCCATATTTGATGTACAGATAAAAAGAATTCACGCCTATAAACGGCAGACATTGAACTGCCTTCGAATAATGGATTTATATAACAGACTTATAGAAAATCCAAATCTGGATATTGTGCCGAGAACTTTTATATTTGCAGGAAAATCAGCACCCGCATATCATCTGGCAAAAGATATAATTACACTTATAAATGTAGTGGCGAATAGAATAAATAACGATGACAGGGTCAATAAAAAAATAAAAGTGGTATTTATGGAGAACTACAGGGTATCGCTTGCTGAAGTTATAATACCTGCCGCCGATTTGAGTGAACAGATATCTACAACTACAAAGGAAGCATCCGGAACCAGCAATATGAAATTTATGATGAATGGAGCTGTTACTATAGCAACATTAGATGGAGCCAATGTGGAGATAAAGGATGAAGTTGGGGATGATAATATAGTAATATTCGGACTTACGGAAAGAGAAGTATTGAACTATTATAAAAATGGTGGTTATAGTTCACAGGAAATTATAAATGGAGATTCCAGAATAAGAGGGATTGTAAATTCTCTGATAGATGGTACTTATTCCAGAGACGAATTTAGAGACATATATGAAAATCTGTTTACCTATAATGATGAATTCTTCGTATTAAAAGATTTCTATTCCTATCTGGAGGCCCAGGAAAGGGTTGATAGATTATATAGGGATAGTTCAAAGTGGCAGAAGATGTGCATTATAAATATAGCTCATTCAGGTATATTTTCCAGTGATAGAACTATAAGAGAGTATGCTACGGGAATATGGGGCTCCAAGTGTTTGTATAAAAATTTGCAGTAGAAATTTCTGGATTTCATTATCTGAGAAGAGGTGCAGGATGAATTTTGAATTAAAACATGATTCCAAGGATACTTATTATAGAAAGCCTTTTGGAGCAGTAGAAAAAGGAGAAACAGTATATATATCCATATCAGCAGACAGGCATTTGGAGGTATATCTTGATTTAATATATTTTGACTACAGTGAAAAAGCTGTAAAAATGGATATTTTAAAACGTACCGACAATGAATATATATATTATTATTATATAAATTTGCCAAAAAATTATGAGGGAATTATAAATTACTATTTCAAGGTACAGCTTGAGGAAGAAAGATATATTTACTACGGTAATAAATATGATGGATTGGGAGGGGAAGGGCAGATTTATCATAATAAACCCAAACCCTACCAGATAACAGTATATGAGCCATTCAAGGTCCCCGAATGGTTTAAAGAAGGTATTGTGTATCAAGTATTTGTAGACAGGTTTAAAAACGGGAATAAAGATGGAAAAGTACTGAGTCCCAAAAAAGATATTTTTATCCATGAGGATTGGAATGATGAACCTCACTATATAAGAGATTCATACGGCAGCATATTAAAGTGGGATTTCTTTGGAGGAAATTTGCAGGGAGTAATTGAGAAACTTGGATATATAAAAAGCCTGGGAGCAAATTCCATATATTTAAATCCTATATTCGAATCTGACAGTAACCATAAATATGATACGGGAGATTATAAGACAATAGATCAGATGTATGGAGATGAAAGTATATTTAAGAGGTTATGCCGGGAAGCTGAAAAATTGGGTATAAAAATTATTCTAGACGGGGTTTTTAGTCACACTGGGGATGACAGCATATATTTCAATAAATACGGTAATTACGATTCCCTGGGTGCATATCAGTCAAAGGATTCTCTCTATTATAACTGGTACAGGTTTAATGAATATCCAAACAAATATGACTGCTGGTGGGGAATAAGTAATATGCCGAATGTAAATGAGATGGAGAGCACCTATGTAGATTTCATTATTTCAAATGAGAATTCAGTATTGAAAAAGTGGATGGATAATGGAGCTTCTGGGTGGCGGCTGGATGTTGCGGATGAATTGCCTGATGAGTTTATACATAAGATAAAAAGCAGGATGAAGGATATTTCACCAGATTCCGTACTTATAGGAGAAGTATGGGAAGATGCATCCAACAAGGTAAGCTATTCAAAGAGAAGAAAATATGTATTCGGACGTGAACTCGATTCTGTAATAAATTATCCATTCAGAGACGCCTTGATAGATTTTCTGACAGGGAACACAGGGGCGGTAGCCTTTGAAAGAAAGATGTTGAGCTTGTATGAAAACTACCCCGGAGAAATATTTTACTCCAATTTAAACGTCATAGGAACCCATGATACAGAGAGAATTCTCACTTTATTAGGCAGAAATGGAAAAGATGGTATCAAGCTCTTGAATATCGCAGTAGCAATTCAAATGACAATGCCAGGTGTCCCTTTAATATATTATGGAGATGAAGCAGGAGTTTCGGGTGGAGATGATCCTGAAAACAGGAAAACCTATCCATGGGAGAATGAAAACAAATATATATTGAAGTTTTATAGGTGTATTGCTGATTTGAGGAATAAATTGGACTCATTGAAAAAAGGCGATATAAGATTTTATGACATAAATGAGGATGTATTGTGTTATGAAAGGGCTTTTAAGGATGAAAGAACTTTCATAATAATAAATAGGAGTGAAGATAAAACATTTGAGGTAAGAGTAAAGGAATTGTATATAAAAATTTTTCCTTATGGAGTAAAGATATTTAAGAAATAAGAATATCATTTAAAGGCTTTTAACAGAAAAGGGGGATGGGTTATGAAAAAAAAGGAAGTAGTATCAATGATATTGGCTGGTGGACAAGGTTCAAGATTGGGAATACTGACTAAGAGACTGGCAAAACCAGCTGTACCATTTGGCGGGAAATACAGAATAATAGATTTCGCTTTAAGCAATTGTTCTAATTCGGGTATTTATACCGTAGGAGTATTAACACAGTACAAGCCATTGGAATTAAATTCACATATAGGCATAGGAAGCCCCTGGGATCTAGATAGGAGAGATGGTGGTGTATACATACTCCCACCTTATCAAGAGGAAAATGGAGGAAATTGGTATAGAGGAACTGCAGATGCCATATATCAAAATATGTCATTTATAGATAACTACAATCCAGAATATGTTCTTGTACTTTCGGGAGATCATATATATAAAATGGATTATTCACATATGCTTAATTTTCATAAGGAAAAGGGTGCAGATGTAACTATAGCAGTAATTAAGGTGCCTATAGAGGAGACATATAGATTTGGAATAATGAGTACGAGAGATGACATGAGCATATATGAATTTGAGGAAAAACCTAAAGCTGCCAAAAGCACCAATGCTTCTATGGGGGTATATATTTTCAATTGGAAGCTGCTGAAGAAGTTTTTGAGATCGGATCATAATAACAAGAATTCCAGCAATGATTTTGGCAAAAATATTATACCAAACATGCTTGATTCAGGCTTGAATATATATGCATATCCATTTAAAGGATACTGGAAGGATGTTGGTACTGTAAAAAGTTTATGGGAAGCAAATATGGATCTTCTAAGAGAAGATAATGAGCTCAACTTGAGAGATCCCAAATGGAGAATATATTCAGTAAATCATATGGAACCGGCCCAGTATATAGGACCCAATGCAAATATTAAATCATCAATAGCAGTAGATGGTTGTGAAATCTATGGTAAAGTGCTTCATTCAATTATATTTTCAGGAAGTGTAATTGGTAAAAATTCTGAGATAATAGATTCAGTTGTAATGCCCAATACACGAATAGGAGATAATGTTATAATCAATAAGGCAATAATAGGAAGCAATGTAATAGTGAGAAGAGACAGTGTAATAGGAAATGGGAATGAAATTACTGTAGTGGGTTCGAATGTGGACGTGAAAGCAGGATCTATATTAGTAAATTCATGAAAGCGTAAGATAAGTTATGTATTGATGGGAGATGATATTTGTGTATGAAAATTTCATGGGTATAATAAATTTGGATGAGAATGAGGGTAATATAAGGGAACTGACAAGAAATAGACCTTTAGCGTCGGTGCCGATTGGAGGAAGATATAGAATTATTGATTTTATAATGTCAAATATGACCAACTCTGGTATAGAGAATATAGGCATATTTACAAAAATAGAGTCCAGGTCGCTTATAGATCATATAAGCAATGGAAGACCATGGGATCTGAACAGGAAGATAGAAGGTCTGAGGGTATTTAACTTTACCGATAGAAGTCCGAATTTTGACGATATATATAATTTTGCAAAGAATATGTCATATTTTAAAAAGAGCAAAGAAGAATATGTGATTATTTCACCGTCTTATATGGTGTGCAATGTAGACCTGGATGAAGCAATGAAATTTCATGTGAAATCCAAGAATGATGTTACTATAATATATAAAGAGGTGAAAAATGCAGATACAAATTACATCCACTGTGAAACATTGAATATAGACAGTAGTGGTAGAGTTGCAAGTGTAGGAAGAAATATAGGTATAAACAGCAAAGCCAATATATGTATGGAAATGTATATGATGAGCAAGAGTATATTCATGGATATAGTAAATGAGTGTATATCAATAGGAAGCTATAGAAAAGTGAAATGTCATATATATAACTGTCTTGACAGTTTGAAAGTAGGAAGTTTCAGATTTGATGGGTATTTGAGCTGCATAAATTCTATTAAGGAATATTATAGAACAAACATGGAGCTTTTGAAGCATAATGTAATGAAAGAATTGTTTTCAAGTGAAAGGCCCATATACACCAAGACAAACGATGAAGTGCCAGCGAGATATTCCCAATGGAGCGATGTAAAAAATTCTATAGTCGGGAATGGATGTTTTATAGAAGGTAAAGTTGAAAACAGCATAATATCCAGAAGAGTTACTGTATCTAAAAATGCAGTACTTGAGAACTGTATAGTACTTCAAAATTGCAATATAGGCAAAGGTGTAAAACTCCAACATGTAATTTTGGATAAGAATACATCTGTAAAGAATGGAAGAGAGCTTAAGGGCGATGAGGACATGCCCATCGTAATAGAGAATCAGGAAGTATATTGAGGAGATATTAAAGTATCTCCTTGTTAATTTACAACAGCTAAAAGAAGGGAATTGCGTAATATGAAGAATAGAAAAATTATAATCATGTTGTTTGTGTCTGTTATATTATTTACTTGTGTGATTATATATTTTCGAAGTCCACTTAGAGCTAACAAGAATTACCCTATACTGGCAGGTTCTTTTATCCAGATTGATTTGACCCAAAATTGGGATGAAGATAAATGGATGAGTGAATTAAAGTGCTTAAAAGAGAATAAAATGGAATATGTCATATTATCGGGAATAACTTTTACGGCAAATAATGTAACAAAAACGGCATACAGCAGCAATATACAAGGTACCGAAAAAGTTTATGGCAGCAGAGATGAAGTGGAACTGTGCTTGAAATCTGCGGAAAAGTTGGGCATGAAAGTATTTTTAAGTACTGATTTCAATAGTGAATGGTGGAATAAATCAGCCAATGATACAAACTGGTTGGATAACCAGATGAATCGTACAAATTTAATTTGTGATGAGGTCTATAGAAAATACCATTCTAAATATAAAAATTCTTTTTATGGATGGTATTTCCCATATGAAATAGACAATGTCAAATTTGATACTGATGAAAAGTTTGCCATTCTTGCCAATGCAATGAATATAACTTTAAACTACCTTGAAGCAAAAAAGGAAAGGCTGCCATTTTTGTTATCACCTTTTATGAATTCTGCATTTGGTACACCGGATAAATATGCAGATAACTGGAAATACTTTTTTTCAATTACCAATTTAAAAGAGGGTGATATACTATGTCCTCAGGATTCAGTTGGAGCTGGTGGACTTGATATAAGTGAGGTAAATCAGTGGTTTACTTCACTTAGGAAAGCGGTGGACAGCAAAAGTGGATTGAAACTCTGGGCTAATGTAGAAACATTTGACTATGTAAACAATTCTACCGTTACCTTGGACAGGCTTCTTCAGCAGATGGAAATGGAACAACCATGTGTAGATAAGATAGTAAGCTTTTCCTACAGTCATTATTACAGCCCCAATAATATTGATCCAGGTTTTAATCAAGCATATTCCGAGTATGTCAGGAAGGGAAAGCTTCCACATAATAAGATAAATACTCCTAAAAATCTAAGAGTACAAACTATAAATAAAGATGAATTCAAATTGATCTGGGATAAGCCCAAAAATGACAAGAATATATGCGGATATAAAGTATATAGAGATGGAATCCTTATATATAATCCCATGGTCCAGAGGAAATATGGAGGGAAGAAAAAGGAGTTCTATTTAAGTGTAATAGATAGGCCCATATTAAAAACCAATACTAAATCATATACATATGAGGTAAAGGCGGTTGATTTTTCAGGAAATATGTCTGAAGCCTCTGAAGCGGTAACTGTTAATGTAGATGAAATAAAAACTTTACCTGAAGTGTTGTCAGTAGGATGTAAATATAATTTAAGTCCAAGACCTGACTTTAACTATGACGATAATGGAGTTAAACTTACAGATGGCAGGTACGCACTTCATAATGTAATAAAGGACAAATCATTTTCAGCATGGTACAATGATCCTTTTAATGTGGAAATAGATTTGAAAAATGTAAAAAAGACTCGGCAGTTTATGATAGATTGCTATAGGAATCCGAGAGCATGGGCAATGCTGCCTAAAGCGGTGTCTGTTGCAGTATCACAGAATGGAATTGATTTTACTCCAGCAGGACTCTTCAGAATACCATCTGTTCCATTTTCAGATAGAAAGGGATCCAAGTATCCACTCTACATTATATTGGATAAATCAGTGGATGCAAGATATGTTAGATTTACCGTGATACCCGAACCTAATTATTATACTTTTATAGATGAAGTCCAGGTCAGGAATTAAAAAATGGCAGATAAAGCCATTCAATAAGTTAGATAATTATTGACATAAAATTATATAAATATTATAATTTTAAAGTATAGTCCTATGAATTGCAGCTCTTTTGTCCCATTATGGATAGAAGGGCTTTTTTACGAAAAAACATTACGGAGGGGTTTATTCATGGAAATAACGTTAGTTAGGTCTATTTATAAAGATATTGAAAAGTTTGCAGACAAAGACATAAAAATTTCAGGATGGATTAGAACGATAAGAGACTCAAAATCATTTGGATTTATAGAGATAAATGATGGAACATTTTTTAAGAATATCCAGGTAGTTTTTGATGCTGGTCTTGACAATTTTAAAGAGATATCAAAATTGCCCATAAGTTCTTCACTGTCAGTAGAAGGTAAGCTGGTAGTTACACCTAATGCAAGGCAGCCTTTTGAGATTAGAGCAAGTAAAATAAATATAGAAGGCAAATCGTCATTGGATTATCCTCTTCAGAAGAAAAGACACACTTTGGAGTACTTGAGAACTATTGCCCATTTGAGGGCAAGGAGCAATACATTTTCCGCAGTATTCAGAGTTCGTTCTCTGGCGGCTTATGCTGTACATAAGTTTTTTCAGGATAGAAATTTTGTATATGCCCAGACTCCCCTGATAACGGGAAGCGATTGTGAAGGCGCAGGAGAGATGTTTAAAGTAACAACTTTTGACTTGAATAATGTTCCTAAGAATGAAGATGGAAGCATAGATTATTCAAAGGACTTTTTTGGTAAAGAAACCAATTTGACAGTAAGTGGTCAATTATCTGCAGAGACTATGGCACTTGCGTTTAGAAATGTATATACTTTTGGACCTACTTTCAGGGCAGAGGAGTCAAATACTGCAAGGCATGCTGCAGAGTTCTGGATGATAGAACCAGAAATGGCATTTGCCGATCTGAATGATTATATGGATGTTGCAGAGGAACTGGTCAAATACATAATAAAATATGTTCTGGAAAATGCGCCTGAAGAGATGGAATTCTTTAATTCATTTATACATAAGGGGCTGTTTGAAAGATTAAACAATGTGGTAAATTCAAGTTTTGGAAGAATAACCTATACTGAAGCAGTAGATATACTTAGAAAAAGCGGGCAAAAATTTGAATATCCGGTAGAATGGGGAATTGACCTGCAGACGGAACATGAGAGATTCTTGACAGAAAAAATCTACGGGAAGCCTATATTTGTAACTGATTATCCAAAAGATATAAAAGCATTTTATATGAGAGCAAATGATGATGGCAAAACTGTTGCTGCAGCTGATTTACTTGTGCCAGGAGTAGGAGAAATAGTAGGAGGAAGCCAGAGAGAAGAAAGATATGATGTTCTCGAAAAGAGAATAGAAGAACTGGGGCTTAGCAAGGAAGACTATTGGTGGTATCTGGAATTGAGGAAATATGGAGAAACGAAACATTCTGGATTTGGGCTTGGTTTTGAAAGAATATTAATGTATATTACGGGTATGTCTAATATAAGGGATGTAATCCCATTCCCTAGAACTACAGGTTCTGCTGAATTTTAAGGTAACTTTAAAGAGACCTTATAGCTGTTTTTATATAAGGTCTCTTTTTATTGAGTATTTATACTAAGTTGTTTTTCCACAGCAGTTTTTATATTTTTTACCGCTCCCACAGGGACAAGGATCATTTCTACCAATTTTGTTTTTATTTATTATTGTTTTGGAAGAAACCCAGCTTTTATGTATGCTTTTCCTCTTTTCCTTTGAAAAAATCGATTCCCACTGTGGCAGTTTATAGAGATAATCCGCTTTGGCATCCAGCATATTGAAATACAGCTTTTCAAAATTGATTTTCACATCAATATTTGAATCCCGATCCAATTTTTCAAGCTCAATAGAAATTTCAAGACTATCATTTATTCCATCCAAAAAACCTATGAAAACTACTGGAGAAATATTAAATTCTTGTGATAAATTTTTTATGTTTCCATTTAAAGAAGTTCTATGATCTGTTAATATCTTAGTGTATATATTCTTCTCGATGGAACCGTATTCTTTCCAAAATTCAGCCTCACCTTTTGTTTTAACTAGCTTTACAACTGTATCTGTCCAATCTTTATATAAACTCATATTATGTCCTGTTAAAAAAACAGTACCTCCTTCATTTTTAGTTTAATATTAAGAATATTAAATTTATCTATTACCTGAATTATTATAATAAATATTGCAGTGGTTTGCAATATTATGGCTTTAGTTTTAAAATATAGACTGCATCCTTGGAGCAATAGCTGCACTTTGGTTTACTGCATTGATTATCTACATAAAACATATATGGAAAGGTTTCATTTTCCACTAAAAAGTCGTCAATAGCGATGTCTATATGGTCATTACAACTGTATTTAGTCTGCTTTGATATTTTTAAGATCCTCCTTTCCAATAGGTTTGGATAAATCAAAATTGTTTCCAAACAAATTAGTATCCTTATTATCTATAAATATCTTTACTTTGTCAACAGAGGATAGTTGGGTTAGAGATAAAACAATGCTTTTGATGCAGGCCTCTTCTTTCCTGGCATTCATTTTTTGATTTGTATCTTTGCTTAAATTTACATAGGCTATTTTGTCCTTTATAGATACACTGATAAGTCTTGCACTTTTATCAAATACAGGAGATAGATTACTTTTTACAGAAGGACCTTTTATAAGTTCATTTATTATAGTTTCGGCAAGAAGTTCATCTTTCTTTATTATTCTCTGCTCCTTTGATAATTCCAGCGCACCATCCTTTTTAGTAGAATCAAAATATATATTTAATTCTATTAAATTGTTTTTTTCCTGGGGGAATGCTATTTCTTTTTCCTTCTCACTATTATTTATACTCAGATTATCTTTTTTTTCACATGAAGTCAGTGATAAATTAAGAAACATGACTGTGGAGCACAGCAGAATACTAAAAATTTTTTTCATGACTTTATCACCTTTTCTATTAAAATTGTGTATAGTTACTTGGCATATTACGACTTGCCATTGATACACTTAAATCCTTATCAAGCTCTATTCCTTCTTTGGCTAAGACATTCAATACAGTTTTGTAGGCTAATTTTGGATAGTTGTTTATTTTGCTCAAATGTCCTAAGATTATTTTTTTGAATTTATTGGTCGAAATATCCAATATAGCTTTTC
>Ga0334882_1005064_pt1 | contig 10631 bp, 9 predicted proteins | sample GraSluR1_MG_5_FD_207226 | JGI IMG/M metagenome (GOLD analysis project Ga0334882, IMG submission 207226) | Sludge microbial communities from methane-producing bioreactor in Wageningen University, Netherlands - Granular Sludge_15_04-R1 | ecosystem: Engineered > Bioreactor > Anaerobic > Unclassified... | reverse complement strand
GGCGCCCGACTCTCCAGAGGTCGGGACGGATGATACGGATTCGATCCGGCTTCACGGATAGCGGGACGAGGGCGTCCCGGCTCCAGATCGGAATGGAGACCCGACGCCCCCGTCGGGCGGCTGTTCATGGGCAGAGGGCGGAGGGCAGGCAGAGGTCAGTGGTCGGTGGTCGGTGGTCAGTGGTCAGCCACCGGTTTCCCGATTCGTGTCCATTCGAGTGATTCGTGGTTGTCTCCCTGGCTGTTCTTTTCCGCATACCCGCGTTTTCTGGACAGGCCTGATTCACGTTCTGCCGACCGGATAGGATGGGACGGATTGCGAACGACGGACTGCGTAGGCCGCAGCCTACGGCCTCCGGCCGATCCATCGGTGCCGAACATCCCGGGCCGACGCGATCCCTTTCGCGATCGCGCGATCCGTTTGGATCAGCTCTTGGGCGGTGTGGCGTGGCGCTTGGCCAGGGTCGCCAGGGCGGCGAATCCGTCCGGATCGTGAACTGCGATCTCGGAGAGCATCTTGCGGTTCAGTTCCACGCCGGCCTTGGTCAGGCCTTCGATGAACCGGCTGTAGGAAATCTCGTTGAGCTTGCACGCCGCCGACAGGCGCACAATCCACAGCCCGCGGAAGTCGCGCTTCTTTTCCTTGCGGTGCGCATAGCTCAGGGCCATGGCGCGGTCCACCGCCTCGGTGGCCTGGCGGAACAACTTGCTGCGGCTTCCGTAGAAACCCTTGGCCTGATCCAAACGGCGTTTGCGGCGCTTCCGGCTCGCGGGGGAATTGGTGATTCTTGACATGGGGGGGCTTCTCCTACTGCGTCCGGGCTACGCGCCCAACTCCAACGAAAGCGACTTGGCGATTTCGCCGCCGGCCTGCACCGTCTGGCGCAGTCGACGCTTCTGCTTGCGGGTCTTGCACGACGCCAAATGGCGACGGCCCGGCTTCTTGTGCAGGATCTTGCCGGTCGATGATTTTTTGAAGCGCTTGGTCACCGCCTTGCGCGTTTTTTTCTTCACTTTTGCAGCCATGATGGGTCGTTCCTTGCTACGGGCGGCGGAACAACCTCCGCGCCCTGTTCGTCAGCTTTTCCAAAACAGACGGCGACTTGTACGGGATTTGCGCCCCGCCGTCCAGCAGAATCGTGGACCGATTTTTGCCGATTTTGGCCCGTCTCCGCCGGCTCAGTTCCCCTCGGCGGGCGCCGCGGCCTTCTGGGTTTTCCGGATCTTGGGGTTGGGATTCAACACCATCTGGATGTTGCGCCCCATCAGCTTGGGCGCCTGCTCCACGATGCCGATCTCGCGGACATCCGCCAGCACGCGGTTCATCAGCTCGAATCCGAGTTCCTTGTGGGCATGTTCGCGCCCGCGAAAGAACAACGCCACCTTGACCCGGTGGCCGTCGGCCAGGAATTCCATCAGGTGCCGTAGTTTCACCCCATAGTCGTGATCGCCCACGCTGGGATGCAACTGGATTTCCTTGACGCGCGTGGCCGACGCGTTGCGCCGGTTCTGCTTCTCTTTCTTGCTCTGGTCGTAGCGATGCTTGCCGTAATCCATGATCCGGCAGACCGGCGGACGCGCCGTCGGCGAAATTTCCACCAGGTCCAGTCCGGCGCTGCGGGCGCGCGCCTGGGCCTCGTCGTTGGATACAATGCCAAGCTGCTCGCTGTCCGGACCGATCAACCGGACCTCCGGCACGCGAATGCGCTGGTTGATGCGGGTTCCGAAGTTGCGGTTGCGCGGATCTCGGGGGTTGAACGGTGCTTGTATGGTCGTCTCCTTGTTTTCCGGGGATGTGGGGTTGCCCCGCTTGGTTTGCTCCTACTTCAACACCACCCGCCGTTCCGCGTCCACTTGTTCGATGAACGCGTCCAGCGGCATGGCGCCTTGGTCCCCGGCCACCCGGCTGCGGACCGAAACGGTTGCCTGCTCGATCTCCCGCTTGCCCATCACGAGCATGTAGGGGATCTTCTGCAGTTGGGCATCGCGGATCTTCGCGCCCATCTTTTCGGGGCGCGCATCCACCTCCACCCGGAAATCGCGCTCGCGCAGTTGCGCAGCCACCTGCCCGGCGGCCTCGATCTGCGCATCGGTCACGGGAATCAATACGGCCTGCACCGGCGCCAGCCACAGCGGAAACGCGCCCGCGTAGTGCTCGATCAGGATGCCGAAGAACCGCTCCAGGCTCCCCAGCAGCGCCCGGTGCACCATGTAGGGCCGGTGCTCATGGCCGTCGGGCCCCGCATAGGTCATGTCAAAGCGCTCCGGCTCGTTGAAATCGAACTGCACCGTGCTCATCTGCCACTCGCGGCCGATCGCGTCGCGCGTCTTCAGGTCGATCTTCGGCCCGTAGAATGCGCCGCCCCCCTCGTCGCGCTCGAAGGCAATGCCCTCGGCCCGCAGCGCGGCCTCCAGCGACCGCTGGGCCAGTTCCCAGCGCTCCGGCTCGCCCACCGCCTTCTCCGGGCGCGTCGCCAGGTAGGCCGTGATGTCTTCAAACCCGAACGCCCGCCACATCGCGATCGCGAAACGCACGCATTCGCGGACCTCGCCCTCCACCTGGTCTTCGGTGCAATAGATGTGCGCATCGTCCTGCGTGAACCCGCGCACCCGCATCAGGCCGTGCAGCACGCCCGCGCGCTCGTAGCGATACACCGTGCCCAGCTCCGCCCAGCGCAGCGGCAGCTCCCGATACGAGCGCTTGCGATTCTTGTAAATCTGGATGTGGAACGGGCAGTTCATCGGCTTGAGGTAGTAGCGCTGCTCGTCCACGTCCATCGGCGCGTACATGCTTTCGCTGTAGAATCCCAGGTGCCCCGAGGTCTCCCACAGCCCCGCCCGCCCGATATGCGGCGTGTAGAGCATCTCGTAGCCCGCCCGGTAGTGCTCCTTGCGCCAGAACTCTTCGATCACCGACCGGATGCGCGCGCCCTTGGGATGCCAGTGAATCAGCCCCGGCCCCACGCTCTCCTGCACGCTGTACAAATCCAGGTCCCGCCCCAGCACGCGGTGGTCGCGGCGCTTGGCCTCCTCCAGCATCGTTAGGTGCGCATCGAGATCCGCCGGCGTCAGAAAGGCCGTGCCATACAGCCGCTGCATCATCGGATTCTTCTCGTCCCCCCGGAAGTACGCGCCCGCCACCGACAGCAGCTTGAAGGCCTTGATCGCCGACGTGCTCGCGACGTGCGGCCCCCGGCACAGATCCGTGAAGTCCCCCGTGTGGTACAGGCTGATCGTCTCCCCTTCGGGGATGTCCCCCAACCGTTCCAGCTTATAGGTCTGGCCACGCTCTTTCATCATCGCCCAGACCTCTTCGCGCGATTTTTCCTCGCGCACGAACGGCAGGTCTTCCGCCACGATCCGGGCCATCTCCGCCTCGATCGCCGGAAAATCCTCCACCGTCAGGCGGTGCTTCAGGTCGAAATCGTAATAGAACCCGTCCTCCGTATCCGGGCCGATGTCAAACAGGGCATCCGGATAAAGCCGTCGCACGGCCGAGGCCATCACATGCGCCGCACTGTGGCGCATCGTCTCCAAATCAACCGGTTCTGGCTTCATGTATCGGGGTCGGCTTCCTTCCTGTTCAAGCCGTGCAAACTACTCCCTGCCCTTTGCAAAGTCAATGCAGCGCTTGACTTGTCCCGCATCCTTCTGCTACCAACGGCAACCCTATGGGACAACAACTGAGAAAACGCGTCAAACGCAAGGCCCGCGACCGCCGCCGCAAGCGGCTCAAGCTGCGCGCCCAACCCGCCCAGCCGACCGCGGAATAGTCCGCTCTCGGCCGGGCCGCGTCCGCACGACGGACAACCGCCCGGACCCGCCTCGGCCCCTCCGCCGCGGCGGGTTTTGGCGCGCCCGGTTCGACCATCCCAACAACGAGGCCCACCCATGATTGTGTTCCTGGACGGTATTCTGGAAGAAAAAGAGCCCACCCGCGTCGTCGTCAACGTCAACGGCATCGGCCACGAGGCGGCCATTCCTCTCAGCAGCTTCGACCGCCTGCCCGCCACCGGCCAACGGGTCCGCCTGCTGACCGTTCCCGTCATCCGCGAGGATGCCCACCTCCTGTTCGGCTTCATGTCGACAGAAGAACGCTCCGCCTTCCTCCTGCTCACCAGCGTCAACGGCATCGGCCCCAAACTCGCCCTCGCCGTCCTCAGCGGACTCGCCGTGCGCGACCTCAAGGCCGCCGTCGCCGAAGGCGATGCCAAGCGGCTCTCCGGCATTTCCGGCGTCGGTCGCAAAACCGCCGAGCGCATCATCCTGGAAATGCGCGACAAACTCGGACGCGGCGACCTCATGGAGGCCGTCACCGGCGGCCGCGCACCCGCCCCCGGCGACGCCCGCCTGCGCGATGTCCTCCTCGCCCTCATCTCCCTCGGCTACAAACAGGCCGATGCCCAGAAAATGGTCCGCCAGATCGCCCCGACCCTCGATCCCGACACCCCCCTCGAGGACATCCTCCGCCGCATCCTCTCCGGCCGCGCCGGATCGTAATCCTGTCCTCTCCCCGCAAACAGCCACCCGACGACGGCGTCGGGTCTATTCCTGCCTGGAGCCGGGACGCCCCCGTCCCGCCGCCCTCCCTTCAATAATTGGATATTGAGAATTGGATATTGAGATCCCACTGTCCCCCCATTCGTGTAAATTCGCGCAATTCGTGGTTGGCTGTTCCCTGCCCCTTCCCCACCGACCACCGACCACCGCCTGCCCCCCCTGCCCCCTGCCCCCTCCCCGCAAACAGCCACCCGACGAGGGCGTCGGGTCTCCATTCCGATCTGGAGCCGGGACGCCCTCGTCCCGCCGCCCTCCGCGGCAGACACAAAACGCGGCCTGTCCCGAAAGTCGGGATGGGCCGCGGTTCAATGCGGACGATCGATTAGTCGAAGTAGAAGCGAACGCTGAAGAGGATGCGGAATTCGTCATCCTGCACTTTTCCGTCTTCCGTATCGACGAAGATATCATCCGTGGCCCAAAGGTAGCTGCCATTCACGGCAAGAGCGACGTTGTCGCGGAGGAAGTACTTCACGCCACCGCCGACCGAAAATACGGCGGCGTCGGTGTCGATACCGCTATCGTCGGATTCGACATCGGCCCAGACCACGCCAGCGCTCAGGAATGGCACAAAGGCCGAACCAAAGACGAGGTTGTACTCGGCACGGAGTCCCAACTCGGTGCTCATGTAGACATCGCTGTCGCGTAATCCAGCCACCAAGGCCAGTTCGAGTCCGTCGGCGACGAGCAGGCCTGCGGAGAGCTGAAGTTGTACATCATCTCCCATCACATTGATGACCCCCGCACCTTCAAGAACCTTGGTCCCCTTGTCCAGATTCGGGGTCATTCCGCTGGATTCCTTCTCAGCAGAAAACGCCGAACCCGCCAACAGTGCTGCGACTGCAAACACGAACCACTTGTTTCTCATACGCTTCTTCTCCTGGTTTGTTACCTGTTTTGACACGGGAGAGAACCATCCTTCCCGCAAATGATGGCCTTACTCATACCCTATGACCCCAGTGATCGCAAACCGTGCTTCTAATTCGGCTGTACATACGCATTTTCCTCTGTTTGAACGGCCAACCGTCCAGTCCGCAAGCCCGTCATTCCATCCGGCCATAGGTGCGCGGATCGAAGGCGGCGCGCAGCCCCTCGCCCACGAACACCCCCGCCAGCATCACCGCAAACAGCGCCAGCGCCGGATACAACACCAGCCACCACGCCCGCGGAAATTCCTGCGCCTGCGCCAGCAGCTCCCCCCAGCTCGGCGTCGGCGGCGGCAGCCCGAACCCCAGATAATCCAGCGCCGCCATCACCCCGATCGCCCCCACCAGCGAGAACGGAAAAAACGTCACCAGCGGCACCAGCGCATTCGGCAGCATGTGGCGAAAGATGATCTTGCGCGGCGGCAGCCCGATCACCCGCGCCGCCTCCACGAACGGCAGCTTGCGCAGCCGCAGAAACTCCGCGCGCATGTAGTACGAGATCCCGATCCAGTTGAACACCGCATACACCCCCAGCAGCAGCAGAAAACTCTGCCCGTACACCGAGCCCAGCAGAATCAGCACATAGATGAACGGCAGCGATTCCCAGATCTCGATGAACCGCTGGCCCAACAAGTCCACCTTTCCCCCATGATACCCCTGCAAGGCCCCCGCCAGCGTCCCCAGCGCCATCGTCGCCACCACCAGCAACAGGCCGAACGACAGCGACGTTCGCAGCGCATACAACATCCGCGCCGCCACATCGCGCCCCGACGAATCCAATCCCAGCGGATGCCCCTGGACCGGACGGAACGGATAACGCACCTGCTCGCGCACCGATGCAAACGACCAGCCCGGGGTCCCCGGCTCCGGAAATCCCGCGGGATACACCGGGTCCACCGCGTCCACCACCGCTTTCCGGGAGGGCCGCGCCTGCAATTCCTCGCGGAACGTCAGCCGCACTCGCGCCGGCGTTGCCGCACGCGGCTCAAACGGCGACAGCGATACCCAGGCCCCCCCCCCGGGCGAAAGCTCCACCTCCGCATCCACCGACCCCGTCGCACGGTTGGCCCAGCGCTCCGCCAGGCCCGCCTGGATGGCTTCCGGCATCGACCAGGCCGCCCGACTCGGCGCAGGAGCCCCGCCCGAATCCGATGCGGCCGGTAGGGCGAACCCTCCGGGGGTGCCGAGCCCCCCCACCATCTGGCCCGCCTCCAACCCAAAATGCTCCGCATCCCCCATCACCCGCACCACCCGGCCCGACGGATCCATGTCCGCGGCCGCCACCTTGGCCACCGGCGTCGCCACCACCGTCACCGTCTCAGGCAACTGAATGCTCTCGGGCTTCACGATCTCCAGCGGCCCGTGGCGGATCAGCGGCCACCGCATCCAGTTGCCGCTGCCCTGCGCAAACGCCTCCCCCGCCGCCAACGCCTTGTAGTCCGGACGCGTCATCCGCCCGCTCCCCGTGAAGGCATCCTCCGGATAAAACTTCACCACCGGGAAATACGTCCGCCCCTCGAAGCGAATCCACAGCGGCTTGTCATTCGCAATCCATTCCGAAAACAAGCTGATCCCATACACCCCCAGCAAAGCCCAAAACGCCCACCACCCCCGCCGCATCCCCCGAAACCGCGCCCACCGCTGACGCGTCACCGGATGGAAAGACCATTTCATGCGTGAATCATTCCGATCCAAGCAGGAAAACAAGAAACCCATGAACACAGGACGAAATTCATGGGTCGGAACCTTTGAATACACGGCCGATCCGCTTGATTGCCAGCGGGACGGAGTGGAAATTCAGGAGCAACCCGGTTTCCAATCTCGTGGCCTTTAAATACGAACGAACAATCGAAACATGAAATGATTTTCTCGGTTAACTCGCCATCCGTCAAAGTTCTTCCTGTGCCTATCTTGTTTTCCTGGGTTTCCTGTTTTCCTGCTTGGCTGTTCATGTTTTGGCCTTTTGATGTCAATCGAACTGAATCCGCGGATCGATCAGCAGATAGCACGCATCCGACAGTAGCCGTCCCAGCAGGCCCAGCACCGACGTCACCGCCAAAATGCCCATGAACACCATGTAATCGCGGCTCACGATCGCCTCCAGGCTCAGCCGCCCCATCCCGGGAATCTCGAACACCTTCTCGATCAACACCGATCCCGCGAACAGAATCCCCAGCACCCCGCCAAACCCCGTCGCGATCGGGATCAACGCATTGCGAAACGCGTGCCGCCACACCGCCCGCTGCAGGCTGCCCCCCTTCGCCAGCACCGTGCGCACATAGTCCTGGCCGATCTGCTCCAGCAGCGAGTTCTTCATCAGCAGCGTCAACACCGCGAAATTGCCGATCACATAGCACGACACCGGCAGAACGAAATGCGCCGCCAGGTCCTTCAGCTTGCCCCACGGCGACAGCAGTTCATAATTCACCGACGTCACCCCCGCCGCCGGCAGAATATCCCAGAACCCCTCCCCCGTCCCCGCGAAAAGCATCTTCAGCAGCATGCCGAACGCAAACGCCGGAATCGCGTACCCGATAAACACCACCACGCTGCTGGCCGCATCGAACACGCTGCCATGCCGCAGCGCCTTGGCGATCCCCAGCGGAATACACACCAAATACGTCAGCACAAATCCCGAGATCCCGAACACCAGCGAAATCCGGAACCGGTCCGCAATCAGCCGCCCCACGGTTTTGTTGGGATACTTGTACGACCGCGCCGCCAGTCCCATCCGGTCCCGCACCAGCCAGTTCCCGTAGCGCCGCAAGAGCGGCTGATCAAATCCAAAATGCACCTCCAGCGCCTTGCGCTGCTCCGGCGAAATGGCGCCGCCGGCGTGCGGGCTTTGCCCCGCCTCCGCCGCCCCCATCCCGCGCATGCTGGCCAGCGCCTGTTCCACCGGCCCCCCCGGCACCGCTTGCGTCAGCGCAAAGCACACCAGCGTAATCCCCAGAAACGTCGGCACCATCAGCAACAGCCGCCGCAGAAAATACTCCAGCCGTTCCATCGCGCCTCAGCCCGCCGCTGTCCGTGTTATTCGCATGGCCCCATCATAGGCCACCCCACCCCTCCGGCACAACGGTTTCCATCCCAAAAGACCCCCTCGGCCTCGCGCCGTGGCTGCATCAGGTCCGACCTGCTTTGTAATGCCTGACTTCACTTGAACATTGGACATTCCTTGCTGGACATTGGATATTGAAAAAGATTCCAGGTTGAACGTTGCAGGTTGCAGGTTTTCAAACCTCTGACCTCGGACTTCGTACCTCGGACCTCGTCCGTCTTCTGTCCTCCGACCTCCGTCCTCGCCCCTCCCCTCCCTTCCCCATTCGTGCTTTTCGCACTTTTCGTAGTTGGCTGTTCCCTCCCCACCGACCACCGACCACCGACCACTAACCACCGACCTCGGGCCTCCCCCCCCCCCCCGCCCCGATCCGTGTTCATCGGTGTCCATCCGTGGTTGACCGATCGTCCGTTCCCAGCTACTGAACTCTCCGACCCCAATCCTGTAAATCCTGTTAATCCTGTCAAAAGAGTCTGTCTCAAATATCTCCTTCAATCCAGCGGACTCCGGATCCCCACCCCCGTCTGCTTCGCCGTATGCAGATAAATCTGCGTCGTCGAGATATCCGCATGCCCCAGCAGATCCTGCAAATCCCGGATCCCCGTCCCCCCCTCCAGCAAATGCGTCGCAAAGCTGTGCCGCAACGTGTGCGGCGTCACCCGCTTGTCCAGTTTCGCCCGTGCCGCGGCCTCCCGGATCGCCTTCTGGAACCGATCATCCAGCACATGGTGACGCCGAACAATCCCGCTACGGTGATCCCGGAGCATATTCCGCGACGGGAAAAACCAGAACCACATGAACCGTTCCCCCGCCTTCGGCCACTTCCGCTCCAACGCCTCCGGCAATTCCACCCCCGGCAGACCCTTTTCACGATCCTGCGCGTGCAGCCCCCGCAACCGCTCCCGATGCTCCCGCAACGCCTTCTCCAGCTTCCGCGGAATCATCGTCAGCCGGTCCTTGTTCCCTTTTCCCGCCCGCACCGCCAGTTGCAACCGCTCCAAGTCCACATCCTTCACCCGCAGGCGAAGCAGCTCGCTCAGCCGCAACCCCGCCCCATACATCAACTCCGCCATCAGCCGCGTCGTCCCCTCCAACTGCTCAAACAACCGCCCGCACTCCTCCCGGCTCAGCACCGATGGCACATTCCGCCGCTTCTTCGGCCGGTCATAATCCCCCAGCACCCCCGGCTCCCGCCCCAGCACCTCCCGAAAATAAAACACGCACGCGTTCAACGCCTGCCGCTGCGTCGCGCCCGACACCCGCTCCTTCACCACCAAATACGACAGAAACCTCCGCAAATCCTCATCCGTAAGCCCCCCACGGGCTTGCCCCGTGGGCGAATCAGGCCCGACCTGCTTGGTAACGCCTGACTTCACTTGAACATTGGACCTCCCTTGCTGGACATTGGATATTTTGTCCCGCTCTCTCGTCCGACCACCGACCTCCGACCTCGGACCTTCGACCTCGGGCCTCCCCCCTGTCCCCTGTCTCCTGTCCCCTGTCAACTCCACCCATGCCACCCATCGCCGCACCCAATGACGATACGTCTTCTCCGTCGTCCACGCCAAATGCCTCTCCCGGATCCGCCGCACCAACTTCTTCTCCCATTCCGGCCCGCCCAAATCCGCCGCCCCCTTCGTCGGCACGTCCGTCATCTCGATGAGCCCCCCGGCTCGACCCGCGGCTTTCAGACCCCCACGGGCTTGCCCCGTGGGTGAATCAGGTCCGCCCTGCTGTGGATCGCCTGACTTCACTTGAACATTGGACGTTCCTTGCTGGACATTGGTTATTCCGTCCCGCTCTCTCGTCCGATCCCCGACCACCGACCTCGAACCTCCGTCCTCGCCCCGCCCCCCTGCCCCCTGTCTCCTGTCTACCGTCCCCTGTCCCCCGCCCGAATCCGTCAAATCCGTGTCATCCGTAGCTGGCTGTCCGGCTGTCCGATCCCCGACCACCGACCCCGAACCTCCGTCCTCGCCCCTCCCCCCTGTCCCCTGTCCCCTCTCCACCGACCACCGACCACCGACCTCCGACCTCGGGCTGCCCCCCGTCCTCCGTCTTCCGTCCCCTGCCCCCTGTACCTTCCCC